>Ga0316207_10000343_pt1 | contig 82948 bp, 84 predicted proteins | sample 6weekpyrite_MG_FD_204943 | JGI IMG/M metagenome (GOLD analysis project Ga0316207, IMG submission 204943) | Microbial mat bacterial communities from mineral coupon in-situ incubated in ocean water Damariscotta River, Maine, United States -... | ecosystem: Environmental > Aquatic > Marine >...
CATTTTGTTCACCATTTCGACCGGAAACCGTGCTCGTATTATAACTTATCCGGTCGAAATGAGTACTACATTTGGGCTGGTTTCTTGTTTTTTATCAGTAGGTTAGTTGGTTGTTAAGGGGCGACTACTTAAGGACTCTCTGATTAATTCTTAAACGTAGAGAGGGGTATCGAATTGCTGGGAAGCCTCATGCCCGGATGAGCTCAATTAAAGCCTTCTAAAGAGCTCTATCTTTACGGGTTTCTATGCAAGAAATATAACGATTTATCGTTAACAACGATTCTTTTTCAAAGAGAAAAAGAGAAGGGTGGGCAGCAGATCAACCATGTAATATGGGATCAATCGCAGTAGACAGGACTAACCTTATTGACGAACTGTCGTCCGCACTTTGTTGACCAGAAAACCAACCACTTCAATAAACTCCCGCGGGCTACGCACCATTGAAGGATCAACCAGGTATTTGCCATCAACAATCACAGAGGGGGCCCCCTGAATCCCGAAGCGGTTACTCATGATGCGTGCGCGGCGGATCTTGCCGTTTACATAGGCGCTATGGAGTGCGCGCTGAAAATTTTTTTCGGCGATGCCCTGTTCTGTAAAAAACTCGACTACCTCTTCTTCGGTGGTGAACTGGCGTCTTGATTCATGGATTGCGGCAAAGAGTGGTTTGTGCGTTTTGCCCATCACCCCCAGTACCTCTGCGGCATAGAAGGCGCGGGCCAACAGCATCATGTTGTCATGCACGACGGCGGGCATACGGCGATAGTTGATGGTGCTGCCTGCGCCCTCCACCCAGTGCTCCAGATCTGATTGAATCGCATAGCAGGTCTGACAGCCGTACCACAGCAGTTCAAGCACATCGATTTTCTCTCCCTGATAACTCGATGTCGCACCTTCGATCTCCTTGTAGTGCACGTTCTTCTGAAAAAGGCGTTGCGGTGCGGCGCTTAGCTGTGCCGTGGCTGAAATAACAAAGAGACTTAGAAAAATTATCGTCAGGCGTTTCATTGTTCAGTGCTCGGTTAGCGGGCAGTGCCCCGTTCAATTACTGGATCGGTTTAACCTGTAGTGCCTGTTCACCGCTATCGGCATCATCACGCGGGGTGTTGCGCGATTCCCATTGCAAAGCCCCACGTTCCAGGAACGCTCTCTCCTCTTCCGGCAGTGGGCCGCGCGCCAGCGCCTCTTCCCACTCCCACAGTGCCGAACGGGCGCGGCGTGCAAAGTTGTCGTCACCCGACGAGAGGTGGAGGAAGGTACGCATCGCTCCGAGTGCGCCGGCGAGGTCACCCACACTCTCCAGTGCGACTGCCATTCCCCAGTAGGCGTTGGCCTGCTCAGGTTTTAACTGCGTGGCCGTTTCGAAAAAGACCAGTGCCTCCCGTGGCAGCTGCTGCCCCAGCTTGGCATAACCCATATTCACATAGACCTCCGGCATGCGCGGTGACAGTTCCATCACGCGGTGCAGCGCGGTTGCAGCATGCTCATACTCTTTGGCGTGCAACATCACGACAGCCTGCTCAAAACGTTCAGTCACCTCTGCCATTCGCGCATCCTGTGGTGGCTTTGGGGTCGTATCCGATTGTGCAGCTGATGCTGCCGGTGCGATCGCCGCAGGCTTTGCCGCAATCTGTTCACTGGGAAGGGGCTCACCCGCAATCGATAACGGTGCCGCACTATTCTGCGACGGTGGCGTGCCCAGCTCATCGAGCATTATGGTATCACCCTGTTGTCGAGGATCATCCTTCATCATCAACATCACCACCGCAGCGGCAACAATCACCAGCATCGAAAGCGAGAGCGTGGTGACCAGCGATTCATTGCTTCTCTTCGCTTCGCTCACTGCTAGATCACACCTTTATGTGCCGCCTCACTGTAGAACGGTGTTCCAAAGTAGGTGATAAATGCAAAGACAAAGACACTGATAATCAACATCGCACCGACTCTAATCGGCACTTTATAGGTAGTGCGGGCATGGATCGATGCCCCCAGTAACAGCCAGTTGAGGAATGATGAGGTCTCCAGTGCGTCCCACGCCCAGTAGCGTCCCCACGCATCCTGCGCCCAGACCCCACCGGCTATCAGCATCAGGCTATCAAAGACCAGCGCCAGCAACATGAAGCGCCACGCCAGCCTGTCGAGTATTGCGTCGTCAGGCAGATGGCGAAACAGGTTCTGAAAATACTGCCTGCTACGCAGCAGGATCACCCCGGCCAGCCCGGTGCCGATCAGGCTGAAGGCGAGAAAAAATTTACCAAAGCCGACATGGGCCCACAACCATGGGTTGTGATAGGTGGGCGGGAAGACGCTATCCGATGGCTCCAGGGCCAGCACCCAGATCCCCAGCACCCACATCAGCGGCAACACCACCACCGCGGTGGTACGTAGCACCGGAATGCGCCAGTAGGCCACGGTGTAGACCAGGCCCAGACTAAAGAGCTGGCTGATCAGCAGTTCAAAGAGATTAACAAACGGCCCATGGCCGATGCGTAGCCAGCGATCCGCCAATGTGATCACCAGCAGAATCACCCCTGCCGTCATCAACGCCAGTACCAGCCTCTCATTATTGCGGCTACCCTCATCAATACTCTGCAACGCCGGACCGGTGGTCACCGCACTCAGCCGCCCTACGCCCACCAATGAAACCACTGTCGCCAGCGCATAGGCGGTGAGCCCTGCATATAACCATGGTAATTCTGTCATGACATTTATTCTCCTACACCACTACCGAGCGCGATGCAGGCGCCGAATCCTGCACAGGCCTGTTGTTACTCGTATTACGTTGCACTTTATCCAGCCCCAGTGGCTCGGTCGCAAGCTTACGCCAGAAATGTGCGCCCAGCCCTGCGACGGTCATAAATGCCGTCAGGAACATCCACTGCAGGGTGGGATCATAAAACAGCTTGTATCCCATCCAGGTCGTGAGGCGTTCATAACGCAACGTTCCCCCCGGCATCCTGACACTCTGACCGGGAAGCAACTCTGTCCTCTTCCCTCCCACATTGACCACCAGCGTACCACTTGCCTGTCGACCATCGAGTACCCACGCCTCTTCAGCGGTGAGGCCTGTCTCCAGTTGCAGCCAGAACTTGATCTCTTCGCCCCCCTGTGGTGTCCAGCTATTGGACTGCTTGAAGTCGAATAGCGGATAAGAGGGCATATGGACTGCGCCGGTCTCGATCGGCTGGCCGTTGTCACCGATCCAGCTCAGGATTGGGGCAAACCCTTTGTTGAAGGTGGTGTAGAAGCGGAACCCTTCGAGCACCAGTGGCCGGTCATCACCCACCACCGCTTCGCGCCACTCGCCCTGACCATCGGGGATCGCCACGTAGCTGTGTGTCAGGCCACGCATCATGTTTGCACGATACTCGACGGTATAAGGCCCCTGCACAAAACTTACTTCATCCAGCGCACCACGATGGAGCGGCCCACTGCGCACATCACTGAGCGCCTGCGTGGAAAACGCATTTCCAGTTATAATCTCGACACGCCCTTCCATGTGGCTCAGACGGCCGATCGCCGCCAGCACGACGATACTGAGAAGCCCCAGATGAAAAACCAGCAGGCCACCGCGTCGATTGATTCGCGGGTTACTGATAATCGCGGCGATCAGGTTGATCGCCAGCAACAACATCGGCACCACCAGCACCCAGATAGAGGTATCGGCGGGGTTGTCGTAGCTAAGCGCAGCTCCAATCGCCAGTAGCAACATCCACAGCAACGTCAGCTTTGTTGAAGCCAGACGGCGCAGAATCCCGGTTACGGCAGGACTGCGCATGTCTCATCTATACTCGTCATCCAGCCAAAACCGATCATGCCGTTTCCAGGCGCGCCTGACGAGCCGCAATTTTGATCCACCCAGTCGCCACTGCGCGCAAAGGTATCCACCTTCAGGGCGGCGCCATTGTAATAGGGGCCTGCGTAATAACGGCCAGTCCCCGATGGGGCAAAACCGGTGTACCTGACCTGCGTGCCAGAAGGAAGGCTCGCTTCCAGTCCGACATCATTCAGGTTTGCCAGAAAGACCTTGTTTTTCCAGCCGTGCGGTACCGCAATATGGCACAGCGTACAACGAAAATTTGAGACCCCGGGCGGCACACTATCGTTATGCCCCAAATGCAGGTTCGTTAGCTTGAAGTTGATACAACCACTTGCAACACCAAGCCCGACTTTAAAGCCACTTGGCAGTGCTGGCGGTCCGGGAAGCAGCCCCGCATTATTGCTCGCGCCCTGCACATCACGGCCATATTGATCAAAGTCGTGGCACCTGAAGCAGAGCCCGTTCGGCTGTGTTCTCCCTGTTTGATCATCCCACGGCCCTTTCAACAGGAAGTTGTTTTCCGAGCCGTGTGGTCCCCAGACCCGGCCATTGACCCCACCGTCCGGGATCACCGTATCGTTCGCCGTGTTGTTACCGTGGCAGTCGGTACAGTACATCGTCTGATTGCCCACCGCGCCGATAATGTTAAACGGAGAACGCCACACATCTGAAGCGGCACGACGTTCGCCACCAGATAAATTCCCAGCACCGGCGGTCCGGCCCGTCTCCCTGATCACCGGATGCCATGAACGGTGGTTATTCGTTTCATAATTCACATTGTTGCCACCACCATCGACACCGGTGAACGGCCCCCAGCCAGGTGCTGGGGCGGAACTGATCTCACCCATATGGCTGGTTGGCGCCTGATATTCCATCCCCTGATTGGTGTATTGCACCATCGCATTGGTGCCAACCGGGGTACTGCCGCCATGCAGCCCGAGCGGCGGCGGGGTGTCATAACCATAATTGGAGTGACATTTCATGCAGACCTGGTATTCACGTGTCACATGGGGCGCGTTGACATCGGTACTGCCCGCGGTGCCTGGGTCACCGCGCTTGAGGATAAAATCTATCGGCTCACTGCCAAACGCAGGGGAACCATAGACCGGCTCAACGCCGGTTATGCCGCGCAGCACACCCGACGCCAGGTTGGTATGCATCGTCAAACCATTTGCCGCAATATCTGCCGGCGTATGAGGATGAGTACCGGCGTCGTCTGGAATCGCATTGTTGTCATTGAACATGCGATTCTTGGAGACACGGTGTGGGTTGTGACAATCGGTACATTCGACGTGGCGATTCATCAGGTTGCCTTTACCCAGCTTTTCAGGCGATTCGACAAAATCCTGTCCACGCGTCAGTCCTTCCCGATTCACTGCGTCATTACCGGTTCCGATTGAGTGGACTTCGCGCCCGGCACGCTGGTCCGCACTCTGGATCGGCATGTGCACCGGTAGTGCGGTGAAGTCAGTCTTAACATTCGGCACCTGGAACCCCACGCTGCCCTGCCCGACCAGCACGTCACCATCGGGAGAGTGACAGGCGAAACAGACCTCTTCAATGGCGTGCTCACCGCCCTGTTTAAATTTTGCACCGGTCACCGGGTCGATGGCCGTTGGGCCGTCGGTACCTTCACGCAGGATACGGCGTGACCCCTGAACGGTATGTGGGTCGTGGCAGTTCAGACAGGCCGCCTGCCACACCTGGGTATCACGCGGGAACTCACGCAGCTCGCCCGCACTCAGTTCATACGTTTCATCACCCGCCAGGCGATTGGCATGCGCGGAACCCACCCAGCCAGCCTTGTTATGGCAGGCGATACAGATGAGATCGTTATCCGGATTGAACTGCCCATCAACGGGCTCGGCATGGCGCTGTGTACGATTAACACGCAGGAACTTGATATTCCCTTCGTTGGGGTCATCTGAGCGAATATGCGGGTCGTGACAGGTAATGCACTCTACCTGGCCATCTTCCAGCGGCAGGTAGCCCTGTACACCGGTGTGTTGTGCCTGTGGGAACGGCGGCCCGCTGCCGGGACGTCGCTCCTTGATGTGCAGTTCGGCCGCCGGGTCAAACAGCTCGCCATCACGTGACGCCTGGGCGCTATCAAAGGTAAATGAGATCGGATGATCATTGGTCAGGTCGACCCCGAGGCGACGGGTAAAACCGGTGGTTTCACCGTGACCATCGGGGATCGTCCCGTCTGGTCGCGTCCCCTGAAACGGGATTGTTCGCCCCTCTTTTTTAAGCTCGACGCGGTTCAATACATTGACAGACCCCAGTGCGAGGGTGCCGTCATGACACGACAGGCAGAGCTTTGATTTCCCTTCGGGCTGCCCGAGGTCGATGGCATCGAGCGAGGTCGAATTGTATGGCGCGTAGGTGGCATTCGACAGCGTGCGGTTCCAGATCGGCGTCCTGGGTTCATTGGTTGCTCCATGCGGGGTGTGACAGAAGGCGCAGATCTGTGACTCGGAAACGGCGCGTGCCTGGCGTGGCGTTTCGCTCGGTGCCACAGTCGCGGAGAAGTTGTGCTTGGTGTTTGAGATATCGGAGATGCGCGCCGCATGGGCAGATTCGATCATTGATGATGGCATCAATAATGGCATCGATAAAATGGCAAACAGGATCAACAACGTACCTGTAAAATGACGTCTCATGCCCCCCCCAAATATTGCAATATCACGACCCGACCATTAAAACTATCGGCCACATATACCCTGTCACGGTGATCCGTCCAGACGCCGGCAGGCAGGTAAAACTCGCCCACACCGCTCCCCGAGCCCCCAATCGGCAAAAGCAGATTCCCTTCGCCATTGAATACTAACAGATGATCATAATAGGATTCCACCACATAGACATTGCCGTCTTTATCCACTGCCAGCCCTTTGGGGCGCGGTAGATCACCAACGAAGAGGCCCCGGCGACCGAAGCTGCGCACAAACTCACCCGCGGCACTAAAAACCATGACACGTGAATTGAGTGTATCGGTGACATAAAGCTGCCCGTTGGCAAAGGTCAGGTGGGTTGGAGAGTTGAATTCGCCATCCCCCTCACCACGCTCACTGACGCCAAGCACCTTTTGCAGGGTGCCGTTGGCATCAAAAACCTTTACGTCATGGGCATGGGTGTCGGCCACGTAGATCGTACCGCTCTGTGGGTCTCGCGTCAGTCCGGTCGGACGTAATAGCGCCCCTCCACCAAAATGGCCCAGCGGTTTACCACTATGATCAAGCCTGTAGACCCTTTTAAGGTCAGCATCCGCTACCAGTATCTCGCGCTCTCCATCGCCCTGCTCGATGACAACCACCCCGATGGGGGTCTTGAATCGCAGCTGCTCATCGGCCATCTCCCACACATCGAGCTTTCCACTGAGCCCATCGAAGACATAAAGTGCAGCACGGCTGACATCGGTGACGTAGATGCGCCCATCCTGATCGACCGCACCTGCGAGTGGGCGTTGCAACACAGTCGGAGACTCACCGCCAGCCACAACCCCCACAATCCAGTCGAACACCTTGCTCCCCATTGAGCGCTGCTCTTTCTGTGCGATGAAATTCTCTTCCCCGGTCAGCTGCCCGACATACTGATAGCGTGCCACTTCAGGGGGAGGGGGCCAGACATGGCCTTCGGCGCCCTGGGTATCATAGGTGAGAACAGCGGGGGCGGAGGCGCAACCTGCGAGCAATGCGCATAACAGAGCAACCAGCCACCGATAGGGATTATGCCACATGGAAAATTATTCCTGATTATCGGCAGCTGGTGCTTCGTTCACCTGGGGCGCTGGCGCTGCCTCGACACTGTCGGCGGGCATCTCTGCTGCTGGCGCGCCAGACTCGACAGTCTGCCCCTCTTTTGCAGCCTCTAACTCAGCCCGCGCCGCATCCAGTTCGGCCTGGATCGCCTCAAGCTCGGCCTGCTTCGCCTCAAGCTCAATGTCAGCGTCACTTTTCGCTGTTGCTGCGGGTTGTGCGTCATCGTCGACGCCACCCATCACTTCGCTAGCTGCTGACGTCGCAGCAGCGGCCTCCGGTGCGGCATCGGCCGCATCAGTCACCTCTATTTCATCGGTTTCAACCAGCGCTTCCCTGTCGACGGGCTCTTCCACAATCTCGACACGTAAGATCTGTATCCGCCCATTCAGGCTATCGACGGCATAGAGAAAGCCGCCGTCATACCACAGATCGCTAATACGTTTAAAACGGCCCGGCGCCGAGCCAGAACCACCGATGCTCTCCAGAAACAGCCCATCACGATAGACCTTGATGGTGTTATCGAGATAATCACTGACAAAGGTGTTCAGGCTTCTATCAACCGCTACTGCTAGCGGGAAGACAACGGTATCTGGCTGCATCGATTTAAGATGCGTACCATCACGCCCCATCACCTGCACACGATTACCGAGCCGGGCCGTTACGTAGATACCATCTCCGCCCGATGTTAGCGAGGTGATACTCAGAAATTTTCCATCTCCGATACCACGGGAGCCGATCACTCCCTGTAACTGACCAGTCGTGGAAAAAACCAGCACGTCATCGCTGGAACCATCGGCGATCAGCACTCGTCCCATCTGCTCATCATAGGTAACCCCGACAGGACGAATCAGGTTAAGGCGATCTTCAAATGTACGAATCAGCCGCCCATTGCGATTATAGTGCAGTACCCGAGCGGCATCAGGATCGACCAGTAGAAAGGAGTGATCATAATTGACATAGATATCTGAAACCTCGCCAACCGTCGCCCCCTTAAGATCCATCACGACCGACAGCTGGTCACGAGAGAGGTCATAACGGTAAAGAATCTGAGCACCTGCATCGACAATGAAGACAAAATTGCCGCGTGCAGCCACCTGAACCGGGCGTATAAAACGAACATAGCGCTTACCCAGCACGCCATTCCCTTCAATGCCACCATCGAACATTCGCCAGCTATAGAGCGCCTGATGTTTAACCCCGGCTTTTGCAGCACTGTCCCCTGCCGGCCCTTTGGCCAGCATGGAACAGCCCCCCATCAGGAGGAGGGATGAGAGCGTGACTAGCGCCGCAAGTTGGCTTGATTTGGAACGGAATGACATCGACCACAATTCATCGTAGGTGGAAAGGCGACCTTGCCATGACATACACCGCAATATTCACCCTGAATAATTGCAGACATTGAGATGGGGTTTCCGCCTTTTTGTGGAATAAAAATCAACGGATGACAGTTTGCGCAGGTCAACCATTCTGTGTGTTGCTGATGTGGGAAACGCACATGGGGCATTGAGCCGGTGTTCTTGAAGACGATATCGAAATCGACCGGGTACATCTCCTCTTCGCCGGTCAGGCTCATCCGTGGATCAATCAACCCCTGCCGCAGGGTCTGGACCCAGTCGATGATCCCCTGAGAATCACGCGGGAAGTTGACCATCGACTCATAAGGCTCCTGCAGCAGATGCACCGCATCATTGGTTGGGTCATGGATCCCATCTTCAGCGAGTGGCACCACCTCACCTTCTGTCTGGAAATGGAGGCCACGAGACCAGATTGCAGTGATACCAGGTTCAGTCGACTGACTCGCCTCAGGGTCGGCGGGGGTATCTGCGGCATTGCCAGACAGACTGAATGTCAGGCAGACCATCAGTGCAACCACAGGCCACCAACCCTTGCGGGGTAACAACTGCTGTGATCTTCCACTCATGGTCTGCATCATGCTATCTCACCCCTACCATACGTAATGCGCGCTGTATCTGAAATGTCGCGCCCTGCAACATCAAAATCGCGTTTTTATAATCCTTCTTTTTCGCAACCGGCAAAGACTGCTGATAGATGTCCTTGCCTTTCGTAACAAATTGATCCATCAACTCCACCGCCCTCTTCGATGGTCGTTTCTGCTCAATCGCCAGAGGCACCAGCTCCTCATAACTCAGGTACCGTGCCAGTTCATATTCATACTCTTCCTGTGGTGTATCGAAGGTCTTATCATATACCACAGTCTGGTTGTCAAGCATCTTACCTAATGCTGAGGTAATTGTCTTTTGCAGATTTTTCATCAACCTGTTTGCAGCATCGATCTCTTTCATCTGAAAAAGGCTTTCAGCGGCTTCGATGGTACTTTCCAGCTCCGCGTACGATAGCTCGTCGCGAACCCCTTTCTGACCACTCTTTTCCAGCCGCTCAACGTTTCGTTTATAGGACTTTTCAAACGACTTAACCTCTTCCATCAAGCCAGCGTATTTGCGCTTCTGCTCTTCAAGCTGCGCAGGTGAAGGCACTAGCCTGGCGGCCCTACTCATGGAGCGCAGTGACTCATCGACCTCTTCTAACGCCAGCACCAGATCTCCCGCATCAAGCGCGACCTTGGCCTTGTTGAGACGATCATGGGCATCGGTATAGGCAACCTTTGCCTCATCATTTTCGCTATTGCCTACCCGCTTCGCCGCTGATGACTGGCTGACGAACATATCCGCAAAACTGATCTTCTGTTTTACGGTGGTCTCCGAAACCGGCTTGGGCGGTTTGGTCTTAGGCAGTTTCGAGATATCGATCTTACCCAGCTCTACCTTGCCTTCCTGACCCGCATCCACCACATGGATCTTACCGCCCATATACTTGTGGTTACGACATGCATAAAAAAGCGCTTTGGGGGTCTTGTTTGAGGTTTCCAGGGTCACAATACCATCATAGGTAAAGTTCCCCTGCACACCTTCGGTAAAGACCGAGGCGCCCCAGCCTACGGCTTCCGTTGAAAGGTAAAAGTCGTGTTTAATATTTGTCTCGACACGAAATGCGTAATTTTCACCCCGTGTCAGTACCAGCTCTTTTCCTGAGGTTCCATCTACATCCATCCCCTGCTTGTGGCCAACGCCATGAAAGGGATGAGATTTCTGTTTTTCCTGCGACGTAACAACAAAAATCTTTGATATCTCAAGCTGCTCTTCGTCTCCCCAGTCATCAAATGCTGATGAAGAAGCAGAAAAACCAATCAGGATAGACATCATCCCGACCTTAATAGTGTGACGTGCCTGTATTGCTGTGCGCATGGTTTCAATAATCCTTTAAATTAACTGAATAATTAACTCAGACTGAAACACATTATGAATACCGGGCGATTATCGCCCGGTATTGGCCTTTAGGGCCTGAGAATATGGTTAGTCCGAGTTAACTATTTCGGTTATTTCCAAGGATTCTTCAGTGTCGCCTCACTCAGAGGTGGCTGCCAGTCGGCTGGTTTTGGCTTAGAGTGACATTTGCGGCAAGTTTTGGTCTCAACCGGAAATGAAACCTTACCGTGACAGACACCACATTTCTGGCCCAGCAGGATCGCTGACATGCTGATCTGGTTAGCCAGTCTTTGCGGTTTAAAGATAGCAGGGTGGCAGTTTGAGCAGTAGAGCCACTCGGTGTGCTGACGATGTGGAAAAACCACGTCAGGCACTGAGGCCTTCACTGGACGAACGATATCGAGATCCATGACAAACGGCTCTTCGTTTGGATCGGCACGATCCCAACGTGGGCGCAATTTACCTTCGTCAAGCGCTTTCACCCAGTCCACGTAGTTACCGAAATCACTTGGTGGCAACCCTTTGTAGGCCTCCAGCGGGTGCTGCAACGAGTGTGTTGCCTCGTTTTCAGGATCGTGAATACCATCTTCAGCCGGTGGCAGGTTACGTGCCTTCGGTTTTTTCAGGTTCACGTTGAAGGTATTAGGACCAGACACTTCTGCCAGCATCAATGGTGCCTGTTTCGCCCCTGCCTCTGCCGCATGGCTTTGCGCATTCCACGCAAATGCAGACATCAAAACAGCCAGAGAAAAGGAGATAGCTTTTGTTTTATGATTCATGGCTTGCTCCCTTTATTTCTTTGCGTCGTTAGCTTCAAGCGGCTTGTATGCTGGCGCGATCAGACGCTGCACCGTGCTGCCGTGGAAATGGGTTGGCTGCCCCGGAATACCGGAGTGACACATGGCGCAGTTTTCCACCGACCATGAGATTTCACCGTTATGACAGGCGCCGCAGAACTTGCCGTCGATGATTTTCGCCATCGTTATCTTGTTACCACCTGCCTTAAAGGCAAAACCCAGATCCGTATGACAAACCTTGCAGCGGAAACGAATACGGTGGAACCAGTGCGGGAATACTGCTGGGCGCATGCCCGCCGCATCGGCATAGTTATTGATCACGATATCGGCATATTCCGCTTGCGCAGTCTGTGGGATCCCCATTGCACCCACATACGCCAACACCCCTATGATCATTGATTTCAACACATTACGCTTGATCTTAGATGACATATCAAACTCTCTCCTCGTAATTTACTCTTATTATAGAGGCCTACGACGCCTGTCAGAAACGCCGTGTAACCTGAAAGTACACCAAATCGTAATCCTGCTCCCCAGCATCTATCAGGCGCCAACTGGCACTAGTATCTACCAGACCGACACTATAATCCAGTCGGTTTTCCCATTCGGAGCGATCTACCCCCCTGTCTTCGGACGCGCGTGACAATCGCAGATCCGATCCAAAACGCAATTGAGGCACCCCGAACAACCGTGAGTGCTTGTAGTTCAGCGCCCCTGTTGTCGTTGTGACCGTCTCGCTGTCGCCCTGGCCAGAGAACTTCTGACGCACACTCTGCGCCGTTACATCACCGCTCAGAGAGCTGCGCCGCGTCAGATTCTGTGTCCGTGTCAGCTGGAGATTCACCAGCTGCTGATCACTGTCACTATCCCCAAATGAGCGCGCATCAGAGATGGTCAATTGGGTATAAGTACTGCCGCCAGCGCCATAGCTATCCCACCCGGCGGTCACTGAGTGATCAAGTCGCTGCGTAGAATCGTCCTGATCCGCCCACATCTGGGCCGCACTGATCGCCTGACTCAGACCAAGGCGGAGCGTTGAATTCTTGTCATCATTCATCCAGGCGCGGTTCGCGTCGTGCCCCAGGTTTATATCCGCTGTCGTCAGGACATCAGACTCTGTCCCCTGATATTGAATAGCAGTCGAAGCATACCACTGATAACCCATCCCCCCAAGAATCTCGTAAAGATCTGACTGCAGCAACGCGCCAACCCGCTCCAGGTGAGAATTATTATCATCATCACCGTTTTCATTCGAAGAGAGGTTCACATTGGCATCGAAACGCAGGTTTTTAGTGTACTGGTATATGCCGCCCGCCGTCACGTTGAGGCTCAGCAGTTCGGTTTCATTATTTATCGCGTTAGTCGCAGTATTGGTTGAGCCAGACTCACTGCTCAGATTAAATATTCTCACACCTGCACTTGCCGTCACTGGGCGGTCAGTAGGGCGCCAGAAGATAAAACTCGACGCCTGCTGACTGGCCGCATCGGTCTGACCATTACTAAAAACGACCGCCGACGCGACCCCCTTCGTTTCATAATCGTAAATATCTACTGAGGTATCGACCCTCAGCGCACGTGACGGAAAGTAGAAATGATCGCCATTCAGGGTGAGATTGGTCGACTCCTGGCTCAATGCCGTGCGGTCGATGAACTTGTAATTCCCTCGCAGCTGGAGACGATGATCCCCCCATGCGATATCACCACTCGCCCCTGCCAACCAGTCACTATATTTTTCATCATTGCTCGAATTCCACTCATTGGTGTCAACATTCCATTGATAGCGTCCCTTCTTTTGAAAATCGAGACTTTGGCGAATTGAGTACCGCGTTGTTTCAAATTCGCGGCTGCCCGCCCCGCTCAAAGGGCTGGTAATCGTATTCACGGTGTCCACACGACTATCGTAGCGCTGAAGCGACAAGGAGAGTGGAAAGCGACTCTGAGGAATGACGTTAAGGTTAAATTCACCGGTGGTCAGCGTGGTGGTGCTGTCATTGACGTTAGCGTTGGAGACCAGATTATAGTCGGTCTTGTCCTGGGTCATGCGTAGCGCGCCGTCCACTGTCGCAATCCACGGCTGCACCAGATAAGAGCGACCACGGATTGCACCGCGCAGTTGATTGCTGATCGTCTCCTCGGTGTCACTCTTCAGTGAACGATAGGCGTACCCCACGTCACCAGAGAGATTAACAGGCGCAGCAACAGCTGTCGCAAACGGGCACAGTAGCACCGCACTGGTGATCAGGCCAAAACGCCTCTGACCTGCCAATCGCCTAGCCATCGTGCCTGGTTCCGTCTAACGTTACAATCACTACCTGTAACGACCCTATGATAATCAGAACAACCCCCTCTAAATTGTTCGACCGCGACTACAACGCCTCTCTTATCTGAACCTTAGCGCTGCTTCGCATTTCCTCAATAAATTCTTGCCAGTTTTTATCGCTTGTTTCTCGTATATACAGCTCTCGCGCACGTTTTACGACGCGCTCAAACGGGTTCAACAGTGGTGCCACCCGCTCTTCGACCCTGAATATGGCAATCCCTTTTAATAAACGAAGCGGCTCCGAAACCTCCCCCGGTTTCATTTTATCGATCACCTGCTGCGCCTCATCCGCCAACATCCCCTGATGCACAAACCCCATATCGCCACCATCTGGGGCAGACGCATCGTTAGAATGAAGCCTTGCCATCTCGGCAAAGTCTCCACCCTCATGTAATTTTTTATGCAGCCGCTGCCCCTCTTCCATTGCCGCCTGCCACTGCGCCGCCTGCGCCCACGGCTCCACTCCCAGTAATATCACCGACACCCGAAGGCGCTGCGGCGTTGTAAATTTTTTCGGATTCGCCCGGTAGTACGCCTCAACCACGCCCTGCCCCGGCTCATCCACATGTCGCACCTGCTGCTCAAGCTGAACCTGTCGGCTCTGCTCTTCCACCTGCGGCCGTAGTTCCGCAATAAACCCTTCGCGTTGTGCCGACCAGTGTGGGCGGTTCTGATAACGCGCCTCGAGCGTTCGAAGCCGCTCTTCAACCCACGCGACATCCGCCACAATCTTTCGCTCATCTGCCGCCTCACGCAGCAACACCTGATCTATCAGTCGCTGTGCTACCTCCTTGCGAAACTCAGCCTCCTGCGCCTCCGGTACATCGCCGTGGAAAAAACGCTGGCGCTTCCCCACATGCAGGAACGTATCAAACGTCTGCTGCGAAATCACCTCGCCATTGACGATTGCAAACGCACCACTCGGCAATCCCTGAGCTTCCGCGCCACTCGCTTCCTGTATCGCCAGCAGCGAACCGCTCGCAACACCGAGCGCCAACCACAGCACCCCCCCCAGCCACCTGCTACTTCGCATGACAGGTGAGACAAACCGCACTACCTGCGGGATCAATCCTCAAAAATGTTGGGTTGTAATCGACATGCGGATCATGGCAGGAGGCGCACTCCACATAGGGTTGCAACTCTCCCACATTGACACCTCGTGTCCCCACGCGAGAATAGAGCTTCATATCCCGCTTGCTAAACGTCGCCTCCGGGTGTTCGCGGCTATCGACCCACCAGACGCGCCCAGTACTCAATAATTCTGAATTAGGTGGATTAAAATCGATATCGACCCTTGGACGCCCCTGCGGATACGACTCCGCATAACCACCGCCCGCATATTGAATACCGATCGGGTGATCATTGGTGAGATCCTTCCCCAGATTGGTCACCACATCCACTGGGCCAATCCGCCCCTGCGTTGCAGCGGCCTGCCCGCTCCAGTCACCGCCCGAAAATGAGAAGTTGTCCGTTAACGAGCCAGGCTCATTGATTACCGAGTCCATCGCCTGGGTGCCGTCATGACACGAGAGACAGGCGATTGAGACAGAACCAATCGGCTCAACATTCCCATCCAGCGTTGTGGTACCCATCTGATCATAGGTCTGAAAACCACCCGTGCCGAGGTTACGATTCCAGATCGGCACGGCCGCCGACGCATCACCCCCGTGGGGCGTGTGACAGAAGACGCAGATCTCTTCGGTGCCGCTAAAATTGCTCGCCGCATTGAGCCCGCTACTGCCAAGATTATGTTTGGTGTTGTAGACGCCGGCAACAGCACACATAGCAGGCAACAATCCGCCTACCAGTACGCCCACTAGCAAATGCCCGTTGAAACGGGCTCCCCCACCACGTCTTGTCATGATTTTTTATTATCTCCCCCAGTCTTGTATCACAGCCTGCAAAAACTGTAGATACAAGCAGTAATTTATAGCACAACAGAACAAATTAGTGCACCTCTAATTTCCCTGACCCACGCTAACTCACTCATTTCCGCACAAAAAAAACGGGCACCCGAAGGCGCCCGCACCCATTCGATAATAAACTGCGTAGCGGCTATTTACTGCTGAATCGTTTGTTCAGGCCGAATGACAAGGCAGAAATTGTCTTACCCGGCACACCACTCATATCCTTCAACCCATATTTCGCGGCAGCATCATTATCGGTCGCGGTGTAGATTACATAGAGCTGCGTGTTTTTAGAGTATGACTGAAACGCGCTCAGTGCGTAATGGGTCGCGCCCGTATCTGCCGCATTATCGAGATCATCTGCCTGGCCGTAGGCGGCCTTCAGCGTGGTGTTGCCGATCTTGTGGGCCACATTCAGATAAAATGCGGTACGCGCCTGACCATCTGGTGCAGCACCTGCCAGCGGGGTCGTAGTGGTTGCCAGCTCGCCATCAGCATTTACAGTGAGAGGTGAGCTAATCGTAGTAACACTCGTCGCACTCACTGAGCTTTCTGCATCTTCATAAATCAAGCCTGCGGTCGTACCCTGCCCAAAATCCCAGCGCCCAACCAATTTGCTTGCGGCCACATCACCATATTGCCCATTGTTTTTAAGTTTGGCATCATTCCTGGTTTCTGTCGCAACTGCGATATAGAGCGGCCCCTTATCGTAGTTCAGACTGAAACTGGTGACGCTTTTTTCTGGGGAAATCAACTTATTGGGCAGCGCATCTCCATCGGCATCCGTTGTATAGCTCAAATCCAGCTTTACCCCGGCAAATTTTGGTGTGGAGTACCAAATCGTATTGTCGAAACGATTATCAAAGGTATTTACACCATTAACATAGCCAACAAGCACGTTGTGATCGGCGCGTGTATTCACAAAGATATCGATTTTACTCGAAGAACTTTTCATCGGATTACTCAGCTTCCCCGCCTTTAGCAAACCCCAGCTCCCCTTCAGGCCACCATAAGTGTCACGTCCCTTGACTGTCATATCACCGTTGTCGAGCTCCACTTCGGTCTCATATTGCCAGATCACAGAGAGGTTATCGCTCAGCTTCTCACTCCCCTTAAAACCGAGCTTGGAGGTATTACTGTTCACCGACAGCGCACTATCGTCTTTTTCAGTCGAGGGATCTTGCTCATTATTCGACACATCTATCGACATACGAACATCACCATAGACCTCAACATCCACCGCCTGCGCAGCCAGTGGCGCCGCCACTAATGCCCCTGCGGCAACGAATACCGCCAGTTTTTTCTTACTCACTCTCAACTCCTCCTTAACAAAAAGCCATTCCACAATAACAGAAGGGCAAAGGGAAAAAAATGACGATACGAAAGGGATATTCAAAAGGCGCCGGTGGCACAAGAAGCTTTCTCACCTATGCTCGCGTACCATCCTGCGGCCGCCCCCGATGAGACTGCCCAATAATACGCCCCAACATTCGACATCTGATTTGAATCGATCACTGCCAAGCGGCATTGTGAAACCTGTAGCTCTACGTCTACGGGTCTCTTTATCTCATCATCATTCGACCCTGCACGAAACAATTCACGGTAACAACGCCGCCGTTCATCAACATTCAGTGAGATCGCCAGGAACAGTTTGTGCGCCGTGATGGCTATTGATGGCTCTCCCTCGGCGTTATGTCGATAGCTTGACCAACGGTAATCAACAGGATCAACCACCACCCCCGCACGTACAGGACTCAATTCGATGTATCGATAACAAACGAGCAGATAGCGCTCGGCATCCACCAGGCTCGCTTTATGCCGCCCTCCCCACAGGGCGCCTGAACGCCTATAGTGTTTATTGACATATTGCACATAACGATTACCCACCAACCGCATCACTCGAGATATGCCACGCTCATCATTGGGCGTCATCAAGAGATGTACATGATTGGTCATTAAAACACAGGCATGCACGGCAACACCGTAACGCTTGCATGACTCTTCAGGACTGTGGCGATAAAACAGATAATTTTCTTCTTCGAAGAAACAGGCCTGGCGATCATCACCGCGTTGAACAACGTGACTGCGCACACCAGGCAGATACATCCTTGGCTTTCCTGGCATCGGAGACTCCTTTTCCTAAGCAAACAGAATTTAAAAAACCAGGACTACACCATTAAACAGCGGGAATCATTCTTATGTATCACCGCCCCCTTCTCCTGTTCTTTTGATAAAAAAAACCGGGCCATCAGGCCCGGTTATTAAACCACTTAAGCTAAATCGCAATTAGAATGTTGCAATAAACTTCAGCTTGGTCAGCGCATCAGTCTGCACACCGGTAACATCATACGCCAATGCAGAGTCAAGGTTACAACCTGTTCCTGCAGGTACTGCTGCCGCAGAGGCCAGACACCCGGCACCATCACCATCAGACACCTCCAGAGAGATCTTCAGGTTATCGGCAGCCTTGTAGCTGGCATAGAAACTGGCTCTCTCAACATCTGTTGCCGCCTGGCCACTCGCCGGGGCCTCCCAGCTAAACTCTTCCAGACGCAGACCGACTGAGAACTTGGTACCTGGAATACTGTACAGTCCCCACAGGTTGTATGCGGCGTCGGCAATCTTGTCGAAAGTCGCATAATCCAGCCCCACGGTCAGACCTGACACCATCGGGAAGGCGTACTGCGCGTTGAAATCGATCACGTCGCCTGCATTGTCAGCGACTGCATCAGCATCCGTATCTGACTCCTGAGTTACCAGACCGAACTCCAGATCCAGACCCGCAATCGGTGAGGCGTTGAGTACCAGCGCCAGCGAGTTCTCTTCATTACCACCATCAGTACCGCTGATATGGTTTAGATAGGCGCCGGTAATGGTGACAGGACCAGCAGCGCCAGAGACGGCAACACCGGCAACGTTATTGCCGTTAAGCGCCGTCTGGTTATCGAGCGCACTGCGGATCGTGCTGCTGGTAACGAAGTTCCAGTCTGCGGAGTCTTCCGCTTCCTGACCGATCGGATTGTTGAAGACACCACCGATCAGCGTCACGGGAGCCAGATCCCACGCAAAGAAGGCCTGCTCAAGAGCTACCGTATCGCTATTGGTATCTGTCGCAGCTGCTAACTCAGCCGCGCTCAGGGTACCATCCTCATTCGAGTCCAAAGCGTTAGAGGCACCACCAGTGTACAGGTCCAGGTCAGTATCGACACGCACCGTGACGTTATCCGTCATCTTGTGGATCACATCGATTTCCGCCTCAGCGCCAAACTTGCCTTCTTTGCTGTTCTTACATGATGAGTCCGTCGCTGGTGTACAATTAGGTGCTTTCTCACCCTTATCATCAACCAGATTATAGTCGATGACAGCAAAGCCGCTTATTTCCGCGGCATTCGCCGCCGCGCCGTAAGCAGTAAATGCACCCGCTACCGCCAAAGTAATTAACTTCTTGTTCATATTTTAATTCTCCCCTGGTAAATAAGGTCGCTAAACCCGATTAGTGTTGGTTAACGTTAAACAACAGAGTGACTATATACAACGACACAAACAGAAACGCAACATTTTTTTATTTAAATAACCACTATTTGCCGAAATTACCTCATGTATGTTGCAAAATAACAACATCGATTATTTCTTCTTTGCATCACCTGCCAGCCCAAAAAGCTGACAACACTATAATCAATAACCATAAATAATAAAAGGAAAAAGCAAAAGATGGAAGGGAAGGCACGCACTCTTTACCCTTTGTCCTTTGCCCTGCGGTTAAAATGGCTGGGAAACCAGGATTCGAACCTGGATTGACGGAGTCAGAGTCCGTAGTCCTGCCGTTGGACGATTTCCCAATAATTCTGATTAAAGGCACAAGAGAAAAGGGGAGAGGGAAAGCCCACTCACTCCTGCAGCTTCGTAATGATGCCTTGCAGCATTTTTGATATTTCTTCAGCTTCTTTTCGAGAAGAAGTGAAAATTTCTTTTGGCAAAAAAACTGCTTCGAAACCTATTATTTATAGAGCCGAGTTCGTAATTCACCACTCGAACCCTTCGCTATCCTGAGAAAGCGCTGATACTCTTTTCGGGAGTTTCGCTCGTAGCCTTCAGCGATATTGGACGGTATCGAAAGTGCAGAGCGGGCAACCTGGTCTCTGAACCCATAATCTCTGCAATCGCGAAACTGTCTATACAGCTCAACCGATAAGCGACAACTCCGCCTCCACACATCAAGCCTTTCAAAGGCCTCCACGCCCTCACTTTTCCCTTGTATCTTTCCCCATTACCCTGCGCTAATGCGATTTTATTCCTGCGCTAATGCGATTTTATTAACGCTTCGAGAATTGAGGACGCTTACGCGCTTTGTGCAGGCCCACTTTCTTGCGCTCAACTTCACGTGCATCGCGAGTTAAAAACCCTGCGCGACGTAGCGGGCTTCGCAGTTCTTCATTGTATGCCAGCAGTGCGCGGGCGATGCCGTGACGAATCGCGCCGGCCTGACCACTGTTGCCACCACCAACAACGGTGATGTTGAGATCAACGCTACCCAGCATATCTGCGGTCTCGAGCGGTTGACGCACCACCATACGAGAGGTCTCGCGACCAAAGTACTCTTCAAGTGTGCGCTTGTTAACGGTGATCTGGCCAGTACCGCCAGGCTTAAGAAATACGCGCGCACTTGAACTCTTACGACGCCCGGTGGTGCAAAGTACCTTATCTGTCATTTTGCTTGCTTCCTACGACTTAAATTTCGAGTGTTTTAGGCTGCTGCGCAGCGTGGCTATGCTCGGCGCCAGCGTACACTTTCAGCTTACGGAACATCGCGCGACCCAGCGGGTTCTTTGGCAACATCCCCTTGACGGCCAGTTCAATGATCTGCTCTGGCTTTTCGGCCTGTAGCTTGTCGAAGCTGATCGATTTCAGATTACCGATATAACCGGTGTGACGATGATACATCTTGTCGGTGGTCTTATTACCAGTCACACGCACCTTTTCTGCATTCACCACGACGACATAGTCGCCGGTGTCGACATGCGGGGTGTATTCCGCTTTATGCTTACCACGCAGACGCAGGGCGATCTCGGATGCTAGACGGCCCAGGGTCTTGTCTGCCGCATCTACCACATACCAGTCGCGCCTTACGCTCTCTGCTTTTGCACTGAAAGTCTTCATCTATTTCCAACTCCAAATCGGGTATCCGGCCTCTCCAGAGAACCCTAGAATCTGTAAAGAGCGGAAATTCTACAGAAATTGACTAACAGATACAAGGGGAAAGGGCAAAGATACAAGGGAAAAGGGAGGTGCCTCTATCCCTTGCATCTTCTCCCCTGCACCTGCTTTTATTCAAATGTTGAGTCGCTCCACCACCCGGCCGTTGGTCAGATGCTCATCGATGATCTCGTCGACATCCTCCCTGTCGACATAGCTGTACCACACCCCTTCGGGATAGACCACCAGCACCGGCCCTTCGGAACAGCGATCGAGGCAGCCTGCAGAGTTGATGCGCACCCCCTTTTTGCCCCCCTCCTGAACATGGAGCCCCAGCGCCTTGATGCGCTGCTTTGCATAATCGCGCACCTCAGCCGCACCGAAACGCTGGCAGCATTCGCGGCCAGCGTCACGCTGATTGGTACAGAAGAAAACATGATATCGATAGTACATACTACTAAGGTACAAGGGAAAAGCGAAAAGGGCAAAGGGAAATGCGCCCATCCCCTTTTATCTTGGCTCTTTACCCTTTACCCTGAATTTATGGATATAAATTCTCTCGCTAATCGCTGCGTCAAATGCGGCCTCTGCCTGCCGCACTGCCCTACCTATCAGCAACTCAACGACGAAGGCGACTCGCCACGCGGCCGGATCGCGCTGATGCAGGGGCTGGCGCAACAGAAACTGGAACCGAACGAACAACTGCTCGGCCACCTCGACCGCTGCCTGGTGTGCCGCGCCTGCGAGGCGATGTGCCCCTCCGGGGTTAAATATGGCACGCTGATCGAGCAGACCCGCGCCAATCTCCACGGTGAGTCAAATGAGCCCGTCACCCGCGCATCCACCATGATGGCGCGTTTCACTACTGAGCGGGTACACCGCCACCGACTCACCCGCCTGCTGCGCCTCTACCAACGGAGCGGACTTGGCTGGCTGGTTCGCCACAGCGGACTGCTACGGCCATTCGGGCTGCAACGCCTTGAAGGCGTGCTTCCGAAGCTCGGCACACCACTACCGGCGCAGAATGACTACCCACCACTCGGCGAAAAAAAAGGGGAGATCGGGCTTTTTGTCGGCTGCATGGGCGATAGCCTCGATACCGGCACCACACACGCCGCCATCCGACTGCTGACCCAACTCGGCTACGGTGTTCATCTGCCGCAAAATCAGAACTGCTGCGGCGCACTGCATCTGCATCGCGGCGAGACAGCGCGGGCTGAGGCGTTGGCCAGCGAAAATCGCGCGGCATTCGGCGAGCTCAATATCGACGCGCTGATCTACTGCGCCAGCGGTTGCGGCAGCACCCTGCAAAAGCTGGGAGCGGTTGGAACAGGTGGCGCGCCGATCATGGAGATCGGGCAGTTTCTGACACAGATTGAGTGGCCAGAAGACCTTGAGCTACGACCGCTCGGTAGACGCATCGCCATCCATCTGCCGTGCAGCCTCAGCCATGTACTGCATCAGGGCCGGACTCCCGAGACACTGCTCTCTAAAATTCCCGGCGTGCAATTAATCCCGCTGCCGGACAACCAGAACTGCTGTGGCGCTGCGGGTGATTATATGATCCGTCACCCGGAGATCGCCGACGAGCTGCGCGACAGCAAACTGCGTCAGCTGGATAGCATCCACCCAGATATTTTAGTCAGCTCTAATATTGGCTGCGCGCTGCACATTGCAGCGGGATTGCGAGACGTAGGATTAAAAATAGAAGTGATGCATCCGGTGACATTGCTGGCACGGCAGCTGCCTTAAGGAATCGAACAAGTAGCCCGGGCTACACGCTGTTCTAATTAAAGCCAATAAGCAGTCCTGGTCATCACCCTGGAGGTGAGCTGCATAAACCCTTTCACCGGCGCTGGTAGCTCTGCTCCCCCCGCCTCCACTGCCATATTGCCGTGATGCGCCTCATCCTCTTTCATCTGCTCGAGAATCTTGCGGCTTTTTGAATCTTTTTCGGGAATCTGCTCCAGATGCTCCTCAAGATGGCGGATCACCTGGCGTTCGGTCTCGGCAACAAAACCAAGACTCCATTTATCACCAATCTTGCCCGCCAGCGCACCGATCGCCAGCGAACCACCATACCACAGCGGGTTCAGCAGACTGGTGTGGCTGCCGAGTTCGGTGACACGCCGTTCGCACCACTCCAGGTGGTCGTTCTCTTCCAGCGCCGCGCGCTCCATCTTTTCGCGCACCTCCGGCAATTTGGCGGTCAGCGCCTGCCCCTGATAGAGCGCCTGTGCCGAAATCTCACCGGCGTGGTTAATCCGCATCAGGCGTGCAGCAAGCTGTTTTTCGGCATCGCTCAGCGCCGCCTCTTCCACACCTTCAGCGGGGTTCGGGCGCTCGGTGAGCTCGGGCTTGCCAAATACTGTGCGCACACCGTGATCTAAGTTCATCAACAGGTGGTCAAATGGAGTGTAATTTCTATTCGTCATGGATCAACGATACCGAGATCGACAATAAGAGACAAGTGCGTCTGATGTTCAGCATTTATTCGAGATCGGTGGGTGATAGATCATCTGCACCGTATTGCCATCGGGATCGTGGCAATAGAAGCTGCGCGCGCCATCACGATGGGTTCGCGGCTGCGCCTTCATCACCACATTAAAGCTGCTCATATAGTCGAACCAGCGGTCGACATCATCCGCTGTTCTCAGAATAAAGCCGATGTGATCGAGCTGCTGCTGCCCCTCCGGTGGATTGAACCCCTCTGGCGCACGGTGCAGCGCAAGGTTGTCACACCCCGAGCAGAGAAACATGTTATCGGCATCGGGACGCCACTCGACCTCCATGCCGATAATCTGGGTGTAAAAATGTTCGCACGCCTCCAGATCACGTACGTATAACGCCACGTGGCGCAGACCGCCCACTGCTGCTGGTTTTTCCATCAAACTACCCTCTAATCGGAACCTAATAAACTGTTTATAAAAGATTTTTAATCGGCTTCTACAATCTCAAAATCGTGTGTCACCGCGGCGACCTGAGCAAACATAATCGATGCAGAACAGTATTTCTCGGCGGTCAGCGACACGGCGCGCTCCACCGACTTTTCAGAGAGCCCCTTGCCGGTAATCACAAAATGGATATGGATACTGGTAAAGACCTTCGGCTCCGTCTCGGCACGCTCCGCGGAGACCTCGGCGACACAGTCGGTCACCGGCTGGCGCGACTTTTTCAGGATATGCACCACATCGTAGGCGGTGCAGCCACCGGTACCGAGCAGCAGCATCTCCATCGGGCGAATCCCAAGGTTGCGACCACCCCCCTCAGGCGGGCCATCCATCACCACCGCATGGCCACTACCGGACTCTCCCACAAACATCACATCCTGTACCCACTTCACACGCGCCTTCATCTTAACCCTCTTCAAATAACCAAAATTACCGATAAGTATGTATGATACACCCTGACGACCCAGGATTTGGTGCGTATAATTGACCGGGCAAGATCCCGAGTCCCACAGAAGTAAGGGAATTTTATGATTGAGGAAAAATCTGAGCAGCTCTCAACAACCATTGAGCGTTTTTTGCAACACTGCCACCGTCGTCGTTATCCTGCCAAAAGCGTCATCATCTACGCGGGTGATGCGCCGGACTCACTCTATTACATCGTTGAAGGATCGGTAAGCGTACTGATCGAAGATGAGGATGACGGCAACGAGATCGTACTCGCCTACCTCAACGCGGGCGACTTTTTTGGTGAGATGGGGCTCTTCGACGGACAGAAAAAACGCAGCGCGTGGGTGCGCGCCAAAACCCAGTGTGAACTGGCCGAGATCAACTACAGCAAATTTCGCACCCTCGCTGCCGAATACCCCGATATCCTGTTTGCACTCTCGTCTCAGATGGCGCTGCGCCTGCGCCGCACCAGCGGCATGGTGGGAAGGCTTGCTTTCATGGACGTGGCGGGACGCATTGCGGGCACCCTGCTCGACCTCTGCAAGGAGCCGGATGCGATCACCCATCCCGACGGGATGCAGATCAGGATCACCCGCCAGGAGCTGGGGCGCATCGTCGGCTGTTCACGCGAAATGGCAGGGCGGGTGCTAAAGACCATGGAAGAGCAGAACCTGATCACCGCCCAGGGCAAAACCATCGTCGTCTTCGGCACGCGTTAAACAGATCCCCGAGACATAAAAAAACGGCGGGAGGCTGATTACCCCCGCCGTTTCTATTTACGAAATAGCGGCTAACGTTAGAAGCGGAAACCCAGCTGGAACGAACCACCGACCTCGTCGGAGTTTCCAGCCACGGCCACGTCAATATGAACCCCGAATGGTGACAACCCAAACCCGGCCGTTGTAATACTGGTATCACTATCACTCAGATTATGGCGATAGCCACCACGGAGCTGCAGGGTATCCCACACATCCAGTTCGACCCCAACAGCCGCGTACTGGGTCTCTTTATCAAACCCCTTACCCGTTACGCTATCTTTGATAATCGGATCGTTCTCAACCAGGTCGAGGTCAAACGCGACGGTGGTCCAGTCGGTCTGATGAGAGACGCCGGCCCTGAGCTGCGGCTCGAGTTCAAACTGATTGCCGCGCACGGTCTTGAATTCCTGTCCAATCAGATTCTTGATCACAAAACCAGCCTTCCAGCCGTTATCAAAATTCCTGGCGATACCGATATCGATATCAAAACCAGAATCGTCGAGCTTACCGGTGTCCAGATCGATATCTGCCTCATCAAGACTGGTCGTTGTCGGGTCCGTCTCATCACCAAAGCGGAAATCATAGGTCTCGACACTGACATATTTCGGCGTGATCCCGACCGCAATATCATTGCCAGCGATATTGAACTCACGCGCTAGAGACAGACCGACCTCCTGAATCTGGGCAAAACGAGCATCAATCGCCGACCTCAATGTCGGGTCAGCAGTTAATGGGTCAGTGACACTTAATGTTGCCAGGGTATCCGATACTGCCTGAAGGCTTGCCAGATCTGCCGCAGAGACTGTGGCCTGCGTCCCACCGACAACCCAGCCTCGCAAATAAAGCGACACTCCATGCTTTTTACTTGGAACGCCAATCATCAAACCGCCTTCCAGTTCAGCAATCAACGCCTTATTATTCAACTTTCTCAGGCCGCCAATCAGATTGGTTGTGGCATCAATCATTGGTTGTCTCGCAGCGTCTAACGCCACCGCATCATTTGCAGTATTTGCCGCATTGATCGCCGTTACCGCCTGATCATATGCATCGATATAGTTACCACTATCAAATTCATCTACTGCATCGATAAACTCGTCCGGATCAGACACACGCACACCAATAATCGGAAACTCAAGACTGAAGTCTTCCTCTTCATGAGCAGTTGCCAGTAACGAGGGATTGAAAAAACCGGCATTGGCGCTGGTGCCGGAGGCAACCCCGGTACCGCCCATGCCGTATGAGCGTGGATCAAATGAACTGAATGGAGCCGCAGCGGCTGAACCCGCTGCCGCAAACAGGATGCCACACACCGTGGCCTGTAGGGTTTTCCTGGACATCACGCCTTCCTTTTTTGTTAGTCAAAGAAAAACAGAGCAGCTATCCCCGGCATAAAGAGCCACAACTCCCTGTTACCTTATATATCTGTCACTTATCGACGGGAGCACCGTCGGCTTTAGTGATGCAGAGCAACTATGCAAAAAGTTCGGCCAGACGCCCTCCGGGATCTTCACAGCGCATGAACGCCTCACCGACCAGAAAGCTATTGATGCAGTTATCGCGCATCAATTCGACATCCTCGCGTGCATGGATGCCGCTCTCTGTGATCACGATACACCCCTCTGGCATCGCTGCCAACAGCTCTATCGTATTTTGCAGCGAGACCTCGAAGGTCTTGAGGTTGCGATTGTTGACGCCAAACAGCGGCGTCTTCAGCGCCCTGGCGCGCTCCAGCTCCTCTGCATCATGCACCTCAACCAGCACCGCCATGCCGAGCTGCTCCGCCAGTTTTGCCAGTTCAACGAGCTGCGTATCATCAAGTGCCGCGACTATCAGCAGGATACAGTCGGCGCCGATCGTGCGCGCTTCATAGACCTGATAAGGCTCAATAATAAAATCTTTGCGGATTACCGGTAGATTACACGCCGCACGCGCCTGCTGTAGATACTCCTCACTGCCCTGAAAAAAATCACGGTCGGTCAACACTGACAAACAGGCCGCGCCCCCCTTTTCATATGAGCGCGCGATCTCGGCGGGATAAAATTCTTCACGCAGCACCCCCTTACTCGGCGATGCCTTTTTGATCTCGGCGATCACTGCAGATTTTCCGGCAGCGAGTTTTGCCCGCATTGCGCCCACAAAGTCACGTAGCGGCGAAGCCGTTTCTATCTGTTGTTTAAGCGCATCGATTGAAGTCACCGCGCTGCGTTCGGCGATCTCCTCGCGCTTACGCGCCAGAATTTTTTTTAGAATATCCGCCTGTGCCATTTTTTACTGCCCTGTTTCTATATACCCTGGGAACTTCTGATCAAGTTTTCTTCCGGTCATTCTTCCGTACGGTCGAAATGACATATATCCAGAGGCTTTCTCGTTAAATTACAGCGACTGACTAAAACTAATCAACTGATTAAGCTTTGAGCTAGCGCTGCCATCATTCATCACTGCCTGAGCCTTTTTAATCCCCGTCGCAAGCGAGTCGGCAAGCCCTGCAACATAGATCGCAGCGCCGGCATTGAGCGCCACGATATCGTGCGCCGCCCCCTGGTCTCCATTTAATACTGAGCGGATCACCTGCAGGCTCTCGCTGGCATCACTCACCGCAAGCTCTGCACAGTTGCCCGTGGTCATATCAAAATCTTCAGGGGAAACCCTATAGGTCGTTACCTTGCCGCCCTTCAGCTCCGCAACCTGCGTGGGTGAGCCGATGCTGATCTCATCCATGCCGTCATCGGCATGGACCACCATCACATGCCGGCTACCGAGTCTGTCCAGCACCTCGGCCAGTGGCGCCACCCACTGTGGACTGAAGACACCGATCACCTGATGTGGTGCACCGGCCGGGTTGGTCAGCGGACCCAGCAGATTGAAGATCGTGCGCACACCCATCTCCTTACGCGGGCCGATCGCATGTTTCATCGCACTATGATGTTGTGGGGCAAACATGAAACCGACACCCACTTCATCGACACACTGCGCCACCTGCTCGGCAGAGAGATCGAGCCGCACCCCTGCCGCCTCCAGCACATCGGCACTGCCGGATTTACTGGAGATTGAACGGTTACCGTGTTTTGCCACCTGACCACCCGCCGCCGCAACGACAAAGGCACTCGCGGTCGAGATATTGAACGTGCTGGCGCCATCGCCGCCGGTACCGCAGGTGTCGACCAGGTGCGCGCCGGAGACGGTCACCGGTGTTGCCAGCTCACGCATGATCTTTGCCGCCGCAGAGATCTCGTCGACCGTTTCACCCTTCATCCGCAGGCCGATCAGAAAACCGCCGATCTGCGCCTGCGTCGCCTCGCCGGTCATGATGGTGCGCATCACGGCACTCATCTCATCGATCGAGAGGTCGCGCCTTTCGGTCACCGCACGAATCGCTGCCTGCATATCCATCTTCATTCCCTCCGGTTACATTGTCTACTTGTGTAGCCCGAGCTACTATTTTTCTTAAACCCTAAGCAGTCGTCTCTAAAAAGTTCTTCAGCATCTCATGGCCACACTCAGTAAGAATCGACTCGGGATGAAACTGCACCCCTTCAATCGCCAGCGTTTTATGACGCACTCCCATGATCTCATCCAGCTCGCCATTTTCATCTTCGGTCCACGCGGTGACCTCAAGACAATCCGGCAGGCTGTCGGGGGCGATCACCAACGAGTGGTAACGGGTCGCCTCCAGCGGGTTTTTCAACCCTTTAAAGACACCAACATCGTGATGCTGCACCATCGAGGTCTTACCATGCATGATGGTCCTGGCATGCACCACCTTTGCACCAAAGGCCTGGCCGATACTTTGGTGCCCCAGGCAGACACCCAACAGCGGCAGTTTACCCGCAAAACGTTCGATCACTGCCAGCGACACCCCCGCCTCGTTCGGCGTACAGGGACCGGGTGAGATTACAATGCGTTCGGGATTCATCTGCTCAATCTGCTCTAGCGTGATCTGGTCATTACGATGCACCTCGACCTGTTGACCCAGCTCGCCAAAATACTGCACCAGGTTGTAGGTAAACGAATCGTAGTTATCGATCATCAGCAACATGATGACTCTCCCTTGCCGCTCACCCCTTTTCCACTCACCTGGGCAACCGCACGGAACATCGCCCGCCCCTTGTTCATCGTCTCATCCCACTCATTGCGCGGTACCGAATCGGCGACGATACCGGCACCCGCCTGAATGTAGAGTTTGTCGTCCTTGATCACGGCGGTGCGGATCGCAATCGCGGTGTCCATATTACCGTTCCAGCCGAGATAGCCAACCGCACCGGAATAGATGCCGCGCCTGACCGGTTCCAGTTCATCGATGATCTCCATCGCACGAATCTTCGGTGCGCCGCTCACCGTACCGGCCGGGAAGGTGGCGCGCAGTGCATCGACGGCCGACATGTCACCTTTCAGTTTACCCTTCACGTTGGAGACGATGTGCATCACATGCGAATAGCGTTCGATCAGCATCTTCTCGGTCAACTCAACCGTGCCGGTCTCGGCAACCCGACCGACATCGTTACGCCCGAGATCGATCAACATCAGATGCTCGGCCAGCTCTTTGGGGTCTGCCAATAAATCGGCTTCCAGTTCACGGTCTGCCTGCGGCGTTTCGCCTCGTGGGCGTGTGCCCGCGATCGGGCGCACCGTCACCATACCACCTTCAAGATGGGTCAGGATCTCCGGCGATGAACCGACGATCTGGAATTCCCCGAGGTTGAGAAAATACATATACGGCGATGGGTTGAGGCTGCGCAGTACGCGGTAAAGATCGAGCGGCTCAGCTGAATAAGGCACCGACAGACGCTGCGACAGCACCACCTGCATCACATCGCCTTCAACTATATATTCCTTGGCACGTTCGACCGCCGACTCAAACCCGTCCCGAGTGAAGCCGGAGACAAAGTCCGACTCTGTCATCGACGGCTCACGGCTATAGATATTCTTGCGCGGAATCTCGCGCGCCAGCTGTCCCTGCAGCTCATCGAGACGTTTTTCGGCCCGGGCCAACGCATCTGCCGTTGAGGGGTCGGCATGCACAATAATATAGAGCTTGCCGCCGAGGTTGTCGAACACCACCACCTCATCGGAAACCATCAGCAGGATATCCGGCGTTCCCAACTCATCGGGGTTAGGGCATTCGGCAAGACGCGGTTCGATGTAACGAATCGTGTCATAGCCAAAATAGCCAACAAGTCCACCGGTAAAACGCGGCAGACCATCAAGCTCTGGCACATTGTAGCGCGCCTGGTATTCTTCAATCCACGCCAGCGGATCCACAGCCTCAAGCTGCTCGATCTCATTGCCATTGCACTCGACGTGGATCCGGTTACCAAAGACTCGCATCAAGGTACGTGCAGGCAAGCCAATGATCGAGTAACGACCCCAGGTCTCACCACCCTGCACCGATTCGAACAGGTAGGTGTAAGGGGCATTAGCCAGTTTAAGATAGGTACTGAGCGGCGTATCGAGATCCGCCAGCACCTCGCGCATCACCGGGATACGAGAGTATCCCTGTGTGCTCAGTCGTTCAAACTGTTCATATTTCATCTTCATCACTCATCGAAATAAATCTCAAAAGAAAAGGGGTTACGGTCACGCGGTTTATTAACCACGCCATCGTATGCCACAGCTCTTCGGCATCATTTCCATCAGTGTTTCAAATTTCATTAACTTAATCCTGGAGCAATTCAAATTATTTTTAAGAACCTGTCATTGTGCGAAGCGGAGCGACGAAGTAATTTCAGTCCTTAATTACGCGAGAGATTGCGTCGCTTTGCCCGCAATGACATTCATTCAAATATTTTCTAACAGCGGTTTTAATGCTGCCAGGGATTCAATCACCGCATCCGGCTTCGCCTCGCGAATATCGACACCGTGATTGTAACCGTAAGGGACGCTCACCACCTGAAAGTCGGCGTTACGTGCCGCTTCAACATCGTGCATCGAATCCCCCACCATCAGACAATCTTCAGCGGCTTCACCCAGCTTTTCAGCCGCATAGCGCAACGGCATCGGATCTGGCTTCTTCTTCGCCGTGGTATCGCCACTGACGATGATCTCAAAGTAATCATGAATCCCCATATCTTTCAACAGCGGCACTGTAAAAGCTTCGGCCTTATTGGTAACGCAGCCGATCTTAAAGCCGTTTGCCTTCAGATAGTCGAGCCCTTCGACCACCCCGTCATAAAGGCAACTACGGCCACTGGTGTTGTCGGCATAGAGCTTCATAAAAATTGGCAGCGCCTCGGCGAAGAGTTCATCCGCCGGGTCTTCCCACAGGGTATCGGTAAGCCCGCGCTTTACAAATCGATCAACACCATTACCAACCCAGCCACGCGCCTTGCCGATGCCCCACGGGGTGCGACCCAACGCCGTCATCATCTCATCAAGACAGTAGGCAAGATCAGGCACACTATCAACCAGGGTACCGTCGAGATCAATCAGTACCAGTTTCGGTTTACTACTTAAACCCATGTTATCGTGCTTTTGCTAACTCGCCGCGCATGGCTGCGATCACGCTGTTGTAATCGTTGGCATCAGACGCATTTGCCGCGCCAAAGACAGCCGATCCGGCCACAAAGGTATCCGCCCCCGCTGCGGCGATCTCACGGATGTTGTCGACCTTCACCCCACCATCGATTTCGAGGCGGATGTCGTAGCCACTTTCATCGATCAACTGACGCGCTTCGCGCAGCTTGTCGAGCGTGGCTGGAATAAAGCTCTGCCCACCAAAACCGGGATTGACCGACATCAGCAGGATCATGTCGACCTTGTCCATCACATATTTCAGGCAGTCGAGTGGAGTCGCAGGATTGAACACCAGGCCGGACTTACACCCCTCAGCACGGATTAGCTGCAGTGAACGGTCAATATGCTCGCTCCCTTCTGGGTGGAAAGTGATATAGCTCGCACCCGCCGCCGCAAAATCGGGGATGATGCGATCGACAGGCTTCACCATCAGGTGCACATCGATCTCGGCGGTCACACCATGCTTGCGCAGCGCTTCACAAACCAGAGGTCCGATGGTCAGGTTTGGCACATAGTGGTTGTCCATCACATCGAAATGGACGATGTCTGCGCCAGATGCGAGCACATTATCCACCTCTTCACCAAGGCGCGCAAAGTCAGCGGACAGGATGGATGGGGCGATCAGGAAGTCTTTCATGGTGTTCCTCTTATTTGAGCTCAAAAAACGAACCCGCAACTGTAACTGAAAACAGATCTTTTTTCACTCTTCGCGAATAATAATCGTGCGGATTTTAGTCATGTTACCGATATATTTCAGTGACATGGCACAGACAACACCGACAATAATCAGTTGCGCAACGATATTCAGGGGTTTGCCTCATTATCTCGTGCGCGGCACTGCTAGCCTGTTATTTCTCATAGCGCATTTCGCGGGTACTGTTACCCATGCTGATAACAATCCTGATTCTCAGGAATTATTATGGGAACAGGCCCTGGTTAGGGCTGTAGACGCTAATCAGATCAAGTGGTTAAGAACACCCAACGAAAAATTTATCGCCCTTCAACATGCCGATTTCACAGGCACATTAAAGGGCGGCGTACTATTGCTTCACGGCATGGGAGCACACCCTGACTGGCCCGATGTGATCTCGCCGCTACGCACATCGCTACCTCAACACGGCTGGTCCACGCTTTCGATTCAACTCCCTGTATTTGGAAAAGGGGGGCAAATCTCTGACTATGTGGGGACGATTGCCAGTGCTTCACAACGGATTCGCGCCGCTATTGACCACTTAAAGAACAATGGTATTACCAATGTCGTCCTGCTTGGGCACGGGCTCGGCGCAAGCATCGGGGTGTCATTCCTCGCCTCAACTCCTGATAGCGGCATTGTAGCGTTTGTTGGGGTTAGTATGCCAACATACAACAATGCCGAGGCGTGGATGCAACCCGTCAATAGTATCGAAAAACTCAGCCTGCCGATGCTCGATATCTACGGCAGTAGTGACCTGGATAGCGTGCTCATTAATTCTGAGCTTCGCGCACGCGCCGCACGCCGCGCGGGAATGAGTGCCTCAATATATAGACAGACCACAGGCTTTGAAAGCTCGGCCACTGCAAAAGCAGCTTTCAGTAAGGTCGGCGGTTTTATATCCTATCGAAAACTCCAGATTGCAGGAGCCAACCATTTTTTCAGTGGTCATGAACAAACGCTAATTAAGCGAATCGCGGGCTGGCTCAAACACCATGCTGTTGGGGTGAGCATCCAGAACTAACTGATTTTATCTATGTTGCAATCCTACGCTCACCCATCCAATCACCCGTCATAAAAAAAGGGGCCATCAAGGCCCCTTTAAAATTTCACGAATGAATTTAATTACGCGCTCTGTTCGGCGCTTTTCTTTTCAATCGCTTTGCCCTGTCTGTTATGGATCAATCCATAGTGCAGCAGTACCTTCTTCATCGAGAAGTAACCAGCAGCTATGACAAGCGCGGTGACAATGATGTCAAAGAACGATGTCATTGGCATATGGAAGAACTGCGGTTCCATCGATGAACCCTGAATCCAGGTGTAACGCTCAATCCAGTAACCAAATATGATGAAACAAGCCACTACCATCACTGTCGTCGGGTTATGGCGATTCGGGTTGATCACAAATGTGACAAATGGAATCACAAACTTACACACCAGGAATGTCCACCACAGGATCGACAGGTCGTAATGCATCATCGCATCAAATCGATCCATATTAGATGGCAGACGCCCGTACCACATGATCAGGTACTGAGTGAAGTAGAGGTATGTCCACAGAATCGTCATCGCCAGCATGAACTGCGCCAGAAAATTATAGATGTAGATTGGGGTCTCTTTAACCATCAGGCCTGAGCGATTCAGGAAGTACAGAAGCACTGTAAAGAACGCCAGAAACATGTGAAAACCACTCTGGAAATTATATGCACCGTAGTTAGCACTATGCCAGCCAGGAACCTGAGTCATTTCAAAATCCCATGCCACCATAGAGCCGTAGATGAAGTAGGCAAACGGAATCAGCAATGCGATATTGCGAAACTTACGTTTGTACTTATCATCCACAGATGCCAGGTGCTGGTATTTAATGAACATCAAATACAGCGCAACGATACCAACAAAGCCGCCGATTTCGCGGAAGACCAGAAAGGTGTAGTTGTGCCAACCAGGCAGGTGATGATCACCATCGTGTGCTGTCGCCAGCCACGTAAAGGTGCTTTCACCATTGATTAGAAGAATGATCAGCAAAACACCTGCTAGCGGGAACAGTGCAGCAGTTGCCACCGCAATAAAACGAACCTGAAAACGCCACTGTGCATTGATAAGGTGCAATACTGACGCGAGCGTTACACCACCAAGTGCGATGTAAAGCGTCATCAGAAAGCTGACCGTTAATACGGACCAACTACCAAAATTTTCATCCATCAGGAACCCTCGCTCTCTCTAATTATTTTCTAACTTTAATACCTGCTGCGCTTACTGTGCAGAGGCAGTACGAGTTACAGCCTGCTGGTTATCTTTTACCAGGCCATTTTTAATGTAGTTAACAACATGCCAGCGCTCTTCAACAGAGAGATCGTTTGACCCACGGCTATCATCACGCCCGGAAGGCTTACCATAAGCTGGCATTACAAAACTACCAAAAGTAATCGTGCCCCAGATCCAGCCTTCAGTCAGATTCTCCTGTACGTAGTCATCGACCAGCGAAATCGCACCGATCTTGTTCGTTACAGGTGAATTAGCCGCACCGGTATTACCGTGACACGCTCCACAGTAGACCTTAAACAGAAATTTCCCTTCTTTCAGTGACGCTGTGGTCACAGGAACAGGATTTACAAGCGATTTGGCTTCTTCTCTGTTACTCACCATCGTCGGAATGCCCTGCACAGGGATCGAACGCAGTGGAAAAGGGGCCATCTCACCTTCCTGAGGTTTAATGCTTGGCTGGTTCATCATATCTGTTGACCATGGCCATGCGTATGCGATGGATGGCAGCAGTAAGGCTGTAAGTAGTAGCTTTCTCATGATTGAACCTCTTCACGCACTTCGACGACATGGTTGTCTTTGAAAACACCTTTGATCTGATCAATGTATTTCTCATCAACTTCAAACTCGATAGCAACCTGATCAAGTGAGATCTTCTCACTGTACAGACTCTTACGTTTTCTGAAGAGGCGTGTGGTGATCAAAAACGCGATCACAGTAAAGATCACACTGAAGAGAATCATCATCTCATAGGTCAGTACGATATTTGTTGGCAGTGGTACTACCGGTTTTCCTCCTTGCGGCTGCACCAGAAAGTTCGACTGGGCAGACGCAAGGAATAGAAAACCAAATGTAATACCAAACGCCGCGCCACACAGGGTCACCTTAGGGATATGACTCTTACGAGGCCCCAGAACATCATCGATGTCTGGGTGCTCGATCGGTGATAAAAAGGTGACGTCATCCACTGTTATGCCATCGACTTTGTTATTTCTGAAGTCTCCAATGGCTGCAAAGGCGTCATCGAAGTTACCAAACAGACCTAAAATCCTGCATTTTTTCATTTTAGGAACCCTCCACGCCTGGTGATTTATTAGCGACTCCCGGAGCCGGAGAACCACCTCCAGCCGGAGCACCTCCCCCAGGATTATTAGCCATTACTGGCGATATTTCTTTGCTGGCTAGTTCACGACGGTGCAGAACCATCTCTTTACACTCGTACATTGAGACAGATGGGAACACCTTCACAAAGACCAGGAACAGCAGGCCGAACCATCCAAAACTACCCGCAACGATGAACCACTGAACCCAGCTAGGCCACATCACATCATGAGCGATTGGATGATAAGACAGTGACAGGGTAGGTGTCACAATCATCCAGCGCTCTAGCCACATACCGAGATTCAATAGAATAGATACAACCATCATCGTCGGTAGATGTCTTCGCAATTTCTCAAATGCTAGCGCAAACGGTACTACCGACCCACAGAAGATCATTCCCCAGAAGTACGGTGCATACGGCCCATAAAACTTCGCCAGCAGTACCTCTTTATCTGCATCCGAGTGTCCGTACCAGACTGAGCAGAACTCGATAAGGTTCAGGTAAGTCCATACCATTGCGATAGCGAAGGTCAGTTTAGCGGTCTTCTCAAGAATCGCGATGGTCATATACTCTTCCCAACGGAAGTAGTAGCGCAGCAGGATAAACAGCGTAATAATCGCCGCACAACCTGAATAAAGCGCACCTGCTACGAAATATGGAGGAAAGGAGGTCACACTCCAGCCCGGCATAATCGACATCGCGAAATCTGACGATACGATTGAATGTACCGATACCGCGAGTGGGATAAGAAAACACGCCATAATTAAATAGGTACGACGGAAGTTTCTCCACTGACGATCATCACCACGCCAGCCCAATGAGAGTGCGGTATAGAGTTTCTTACGCCACCCTCTGGCATTATCACGACAGATCGCAAGATCAGGGATCATACCAATAAACAGGAATAGCGCTGATGATGTCAGGTAGGTACTAATCGCGAACGCATCCCACACCAGTGGTGAGCGAAAGTTCGGCCAGATACCACGATCAGTCAGGTACGGCAGCACCCAGTACATGTTCCACAGACGACCCAGATGGATCATTGGGAACAGACCAGCCGTCATTAGAGAGAAGGTGGTCATCGCCTCAGCAAATCGATAGATCGGTTTTCGCCAATCCGCGTTCATGATATGCAGGATCGCAGACAGGAGCGTTCCGGCATGGCTCATCCCAATCCAGAAAATAAATGTCGCAATATAGAGATCCCACATGTGAGGCCAGTTAAGATTCGCAGCCCCCATTCCAACGTTGTACTGATATATTTCACCTACTACGGCGAATCCGATCAGGAAAAGACAGGCGGCAACCGATATCCAGTACCCTTTGCGAGGGTTCTCCATCGATTGCAAGATGTCTTTGTTGATCTGCGCCCACTTCAGATCTTCATTAATATCTTTGTAAATTTCATTATTTTGCATGGTTTACACCGATTTCGTTATTAGTCTAAAGATGTCGACACACTAAACTTCACGAACACGATCCATATACATCACACATGGATCTGTATTCAGGAACTCAAACACCCGATAGCCACGCATGTCAGGAGTCTGTTTGTTCTGCTTAGTCTTGCCCAATTCGACTTGATGTTTGCGCCACAGTTTCGTCACTTTGGTTTCACCAACACCCGACTCAGGATCATACATGCCCAGCATATCACCAAAGGTAATCGCCTCTGTTGGGCAGGTTTGAGCGCATGCGGTCTGGAACTCACCATCCATCACCTTGCGGTCTTCCATCCTCGCCTTATCTTTGACAGTACGGATTCTCTGCACACAGAAGGTACATTTCTCCATCACACCTTTATCACGCACAGAAAGATCCGGGTTCAGCTGCATCTGCAGCGGCGCAGGCCATGAGTCTTCATAGTAAGACCAGAAGTTGAAGTAACGCAGACGGTACGGGCAGTTATTTGAGCAATAACGTGAACCAATACAGCGGTTATAAACCTGTGCATTCAGGCCATCCGGGGTGTGGTAAGTCGCAGCAACAGGGCAAACCGGCTCACATGTCGCAGCATTACACTGCTGGCACATCATTGGCAAGAAGCTCGCACCGTGCTTCTGAAATGCAGTCGTTCTCTCCTCACCAAGATCAGGCTCGTCCCAGTAGCGCTCTACACGCAACCAGTGCATCCCCTGCCCCTTTTCAAACTTCTCTTTACCAACAACTGCAAGGTTGTTTTCAGCGTAACATGCGACTGAACACGCATTACAACCGATACACTTGTTCAGATCGATTGCCATGCCCCACATATGTTCGTAATCGTGGAAGCCGCCCTCTTCACGGCCTTTACGATACCTGGACCAATCATCAATGAGAGTACTAAGCGACATGATCGCCTCCTTCTGTGCGCTCGTAGACATCGGCTGGGACTGTTGAAACCAGCTTACGACCTACCTGTGTTTCACTACCACCAAAACGTACCAGAGTGTCATCACTCCTGGCAGCCCTGGTCACTTTTACGTTAGTTGAGTAAAGCGCCAGCTCACCAGTCATCTTGTCTACTTTCGGATCAAGAATACTCAGTGAGTTAACACCACGGTCTTTGGCATAACGGCTAAAGCCCGCGTCATGTCCCTGTCCCAGAGGTACAGCGATGACATCAGGGTGCACCCCCTTATAGACGTAGACTTTCACATTAAGATCGCCTTGTGCTGATGAAATCTTAACCATGTCACCTTCTTTCACACCCAACTTGGTTGCAGTCGCTGGATGCAACTCAGCCCAGGAGTCCCAAACCACTTTACTGATCTGATCAGGTGCTTCCTGTAACCAGGGTAGATTAGCGTGTCGTCCATCCCAGAAACCAAGTCTGGCAGAGGGTGCCAGAGTCAGGCTAGATGAATTACCCAACCCTTTAGGCATATCAAACGTGACAGCATTAACCTTAAGTGAGCTCTCTTTCACACCAACATCAATTAAGCCAGTCGATAAGACGCTAGCCCAGAAATCATCATCACTGGCGCCATTCTTGTGCTCAGCAGGAATCGATGAGAAGGCATTACGCAGATAGGCATAGTAATCAGCAAATCCCTCATAGGCTGACTCTTTGCGCTTCTTCAACAGGGTCAATACGATATCACCAAAGCCTTTGGTCTCTGCATTCAACGGCTCCATTAGCGGCTGCTGTATACTGATTTCACCAACACCCGCCTGGTAAGGGGCAACGTGCGTGCCCCAGTCTTCAGGTGCAGTTGCCAATGGGAGCACAACATCAGCCATTGCCGTTGTTTCGTCATTGAAGTGCGAGAAGACAACCTTAAATGGGATATTGGCAAGGCTCTCTTTGAGCCCCAGTGATTTTGGTGCGGTATAGACAGGATTTGTTCCTGAAAAGAAAGCCACATCAAATCGTTTTGCAGCGGCCGCCTGAGAAAATGCCACTAGTGATTGTGAATTGCCTCGAAGTGGGGCCATGCTGGCGTATGCAAACTCACCATTTGACTCGATGGTCTTGCCTACATTTCCGAGGATGATGTTCAGTACCATCGCAGCGGCAACAGACTGGTAGCCATGCTCATGCCCCTGCGCGGAAGCACCTGCAAGCACCAGGCTCGGTGCGCGCTGTTTCAATGTGCTGGCGATCTTGCCAATCTCTTCTGCATCAATACCAGTGGCCGTTTCGGTCTCAGCAATCGAGTAGCTACGAATCAGCGACTGGACGTCACCAGGGAGCCCGCTCATACTCAGTCCGTGCTTGCTAACCAGCTGGTTGGCGATGCCAAGTGCTAGCGCCCCTTCAGTACCAGGTTTGCTAGCCACCCACAGATCGGCGTTTGCGCCGGTCAATGACATGCTTGGCTCGACCTGAATCAGGGTACCGCGTGGTGAAGTACGGAATTTTGCGTACTCAGTTGAAAAGTGGAGCGGTGAATTCCATGTACCAAGGAAGTCAGCGCCAAATGACAATACTGACTGGGCCTTATCCAGTCGTAGGCGAGGATTGCTGTCACCCAGCATGTCCTGGCTTACTTTTGACCAGATGGCGTTATTGATGGTCTCATGGACATAGTGATTACCAGAACCAATCGACTCAAGCAGTGCCTGCATCAGTACAGACTGATGACCACTCACTGAGCCACTCATCCACGCAAACTTACTGCCACTAATGTTTGCTGTCTTTTCGGCAATCAGCCCATACGCTTCTTCCCAGGTCGCATCTACCAGTGACGAGCCTCTGCGAATCTTCGGCTTGGAAATACGATCTGGATTGTAATGCGCCTGCAGCCCAGCCTGTCCCATCTGGCAAAGACGCCCCTTATTAATAGAAGAGGCTGGATTGCCTTCCAGCTTCAGGACACGTCCTTCACGCACACGACCGTGAACACCACAGGCTGATGGACACTGCTGACAGGTAGATGCGTACCACACACCAACACCAGGAATCACGTACTCTTCCGGCGTCAGGTAAGAAACGACATCTTCCTTCCCCTCTTCAAGCGTTACCGTGGTCGGCATATCACAACCAGCCAGTGTTGCGCCGGCGCCGGTCCACCCCATTATCTTGAGAAAATCTCTACGTTTGATCTTGCTAAAATTCATATCTAAGAATCACCCCGTTTTCGTCACGAATCTCGTGCCCTCAACGATCATCAAATGTTTTTATTTATGACAGTGCCAACAATCAGAAGGACCATCGTTTGCCTGGTGGCAGCGCTGACAGAAACCCATCGTCAGTGGCTTCACCTTATTGGCAACCGTCATCTCCTTGATCTCACCATGACAGAAAGCACACACCTCTGAGACATTCTCAACCGGCAGCTCTTCGTTATCGATCACGAAACGCTTGATGTGTTTCTCATGAGTAAAGTGCACGTAATCTGGTACGTCATGCACTTTTTTCCATGGTGGCGGCTCTTTGTTTTCCCAGTACTCCGTCAGCTTCTGAATGCGAGGCTTGTCGGTCGCGATCACGCTATGACAGCCCATACATTTGCTGGTCGGTGGGATTCCGGCCACCTTGCTACGACGAGCATAGGTGTGACAGTACATGCAGTTAATCTCATTAATAGCAGCATGCGTGTCATGTGGAAATTCGATGGGCTGCGGAACGTGATCACCGGAATAGCTACCCTCAGGAGGTGTAGCATTCGGCACTTCAGCGTTGGCATTAGCGGAAAAAACCGCCATTGCAGCCATCAGCAACAAAACAATAAAAGACATCTGCACGGTGTGGCCTGTCTTACGACTTCCACGACCTGCAGCCTCAATAAAACGCCCTAGTGGCAAATGTTGTAAAACCGACATTACCCCTCTCGACAACAGTTGTTCATTATTAAAATACGAGCCGGGAGATCAAACTGCCTAATTTGCTGGCAAGCGACAATAGCTGGGATCAGTGACCCCATCATTAATGCTGCTACAAATAGACCCCCAATTGGCCCACTCCAAAATCTTCTACTGCGTGCAACTATTAAATTGTCAGTTGCTAAGTGCGGCTTGCGTGGAACTTAAATCAAAACCACAAAATTTATAATATTTTTATTGTTATTCAATCGCCTTGCCTAGATCGACACAACGAAGTTCCGAATCCTAGAACAACTCCAGCAACCCTGTCAACGAAAATTTTCTTACCGTTTTAGTCAGGATATTCCGTGCGATTTATAATAACCTTATCTCAAACTTCAGCAAATACAACAATACCGATCCAGCGTTCGACCACACTCAGATCATACCGGATTATCGATATCAATAAATTGCTGTTGTAAATCAAACCGTTCTGAAAGATGCATTGAAAGAGCCTCTATTCCATAACGCTCAGTAGCATGATGTCCAGCGGCAAAATAGTGAACGCCCATCTCGCGCGCGATATGTGTCGTCTGCTCAGAGGCCTCTCCACTGATGTAGGCATCAACTCCTTGCTGCGCTGCCAGCTCAATATATCCCTGGGCACCACCACTGCACCATGCAACGGAGCGGACTGGTTTGTTACCACCAGCGATATGCAACGGCGTGCGCCCCAGTCTGTCACTTAGCAGAGCGCCTAACTCACCCGCATCCATCGGCTGAGCAAACTCCCCCCACATAATCATGTGCGGTGTAACCGGCCCAAAGCACCCTCTATATTGAATCCCCAGCCGACGCCCCAGGCACGCATTATTACCGTAGAGAGGATGCGCATCCAGCGGCAGATGATAGGCGATCAAACTGATCTCATGCTGCAAAAGTCGCTGCAGACGACACCGCTTCATGCCTGTGATCGTGGGACTCTCTCCCTTCCAGAAATAGCCATGATGCACCAGCAGCGCATCAGCCCCAGCCTCTACTGCGGCTGTGACCAGCTCAAGACTTGCTGTTACACCACACACCACTCTCTGGATCTCTGCCCGCCCCTCTACCTGCAAACCGTTTGGTGCATAGTCGCTAAAACGATCAATCTCCAATAACTCGTCTGTGTATTGCAGTAACTCGCGCAACTCAACCATCGTCTCTCATCACCCCTGATTTATTTCGCAACACTAATCAATCAACTCTATGCTAGAGTACCCAAATCATGCTGGTACGGAAACTACTACCCTATTTTATTCAAGGCATCGTGATCGGGCTTGTCATCGGGCTCATCTTCTATTTCTTTGCGATGCCGAGCACCACCAAGCCGCGCCCGGTCGTTGAGATCAAGGAGTCCACTCACGCCGCGGTAGTCTCCACCGACGGACCCGCCTCATATGCCAATGCCGTCGACCTCGCCGCACCGACCGTGGTCAACATCAATACGACCAAGCTCGTCAGCGGTCGCAGCGACCCTTTTTTCCGCCGCTTCTTCGATGACCCACAGCGCGCACCGCGTCAACGCCGCGACAACAGCCTCGGTTCTGGCGTCATCGTTAGCGAACAGGGTTACATCCTGACCAATAATCACGTCATTGCCGGCGCCGATGAGATCCAGGTAGCATTGACGGATGGTCGCCATGTCGAAGCACAGGTGGTCGGCAGCGACCCCGAAACCGATGTCGCGGTACTCAGGATCTCACTCGACAACCTGCCGAGCATCACCTTTGGACAGTCGGACATGCTGCGTGTCGGCGACGTAGTGCTCGCCATCGGCAACCCTTTTGGTGTCGGCCAGACCGTCACTCAGGGGATCGTCAGCGCTACCGAGCGCAGCCACCTCGGCATCTCCACCTTTGAAAACTTCATCCAGACCGACGCCGCGATCAACCCCGGCAACTCGGGCGGCGCACTGATCAACGCCGCCGGCGAGCTGGTCGGCATCAATACCGCGATCTACTCTCGCTCCGGTGGCTCGCAGGGGGTCGGCTTTGCGATTCCGGTTAGCCTGGTGAAGATCGTCATGCAACAGATCCTGCAATACGGTCATGCGGTACGCGGTTGGCTCGGCATCGAAATCCAGACCATCAGCCCACCTCTGGCCGAATCTTTTGGTCTTGCGGAGGCCCGCGGGATCATCATCGCCGGTGTCTTGCCCAACGGACCAGCCGATCACGCAGGGCTGAAAACAGGCGACATCATCTTACAGATCAATAATGAAGTGATCGCAGATGGCACCGATGCGCTGAATCATATCGCCCAGACAGCGCCCGGTGATGAGATTCTGCTACGCGGCATTCGCCACGGCAAACCGCTTTCGATTACCGCCCACACCAGCCACCGACCGCTGCCGGAAAGCCGCACGCGCCCACAATAACGCTCCATCTGCCGACACCAAAGCTCCAGGAGCCTGTCGGATTTAGAATGAATCTACTGCGGAAAAGCCATTTTGGCCCTGTTTTCCGATCAATTTCGTTAAATATGAATAACTATTCGCCTCAATCGATCAAAAAACATGACTCAAAATGGCTTCCCCTCGCTACGATCATCTAAATCCGGCAGGCTCCTGGGCACATTGAAATGCCTCGCCTCTATTCAATTCCCATTTTTTGAGAGGTGCCTCACAGAAACGCTGCGAGACAGCTCCAGCAATTAATGAAATAAACCTCTAGCGTCGATATTCACTATATCGGAAACGGACCAGGGCTGGCGTCGAACCGGCTAACCAGGACATTTGTGCACTCAGCACAATTCAGACGCAGACTAGCTAAAAAATAGAGGAAGAGGATTCAACCATGCCGAAAATATCGCTTGCAGATCAACTTGATACGTTAAAAGGAAAGATGGGCGGGATGTTTAAGCGCTCCCCCAAAAGCACCGCAGAAAAAGCCGCGTCGGATACTGGAGAAGAAAAACAGTCACAACTAAAACGGATGGGGCCGTTAGTGTTGGTCGCCGCCCTGTTGGGAGGTGGCTACACCTTCCAGAATGAGATCATGAGCATGGCATTCCCACCCGCCCCTCTCAATAAACCTGCGCCACTGCCTGTTGCCCGTGTAATGGCCCCCGCTCCTGCCCCTGTTGCAGTTGAGACAGTTGCAGCAGCAGAAAGCGCTGTTAATGAGCCTGCACTCGAAAGTGCCGTCATCGAGCCCAGCGAGCTGGAAAGTCGCAAAGCGCTCTCCAGCGCAGAGATAGATGCCATTGACAGAAAACTGCTGGCCCTGAAAGAGCTGGACGCGATGGAAAACCGTGCGCCCGAAGAAAAAGCGGCGGCTCCAGTGAGTCTCGCAATGGAAACCGAAGAGGAGATGCCGCAAAACAGCCCATCGCACGAAGAGATGATGGCAATGGTCAATAATGATACGGCTGAAGTAGCGACTGCACCTGTCGCAGAAGAACAGCTCAACGACCCCCTCGTGATGCATAACGACGTTTCACAGGAGGCCCGCGCTGAAAGCATGGCGGCCAACCAGTGGACCATGTGGCAGGCGTCGCACCAGTGGGCAGTTCAACTAATGGCGGTACAGACCAAAGAGTATCTGGCCGATTTCATCGCCAGAAATGAGCTTGAAGAGGGTGCCACTTACTTTGAATTCAACCGTGATGGCGCACACTTCTACGCACTGGTGATGGGGGTCTACGACACTCACAGGGAAGCCAGAACGGCCGCCCAGGAACTGGCAACCACACTCAACGTAGAGCCGTGGGTACGCAGTATGCGCAGCATCCAGAACGTCATCAGCTATGACCTTGATGCAGAAGAACCGACGCTGACCCTGAGCCAGCTGGCGCCAGCAAAATAGCGCGCTATAGCTCTGTAAGCACCTCCTCCAGCACCCCCACTGTCTCGTCGATCTGCTCTTCAGTGATGACGAGCGGTGGGGCCATCCTGACCACTGTCTCATGTGTCTCTTTACTCAGCACCCCTTTTGCCATCAGCCGTTCACACACCTCTCGCGCACTAGCACGTTGCGGATCGAGTTCGATGCCGATAAAGAGTCCGCGCCCGCGCACTTCGCTGATCAGCTCTGATTTGATCGCCTGCAGACGCTGCAACATGTAATCCCCGAGTCGTTCGGAGCGCTCCACCAGTCCTTCATCCTGTAGCACCTTCATCGCCTCCAGCGCAACGGCTGACGCGAGCGGATTACCACCAAAGGTGCTGCCGTGATCACCCGGTTCAAACACCGCCATCACATCTTCGCGCGCCAGGAATAACGATACCGGCATCATCCCGCCACCCAGCGCCTTGCCGAGGATCAGCCCATCCGGCTGCACCCCGTCATGCTGGCAGGCGAGCAGTTTGCCAGTGCGGCCGAGGCCACTCTGAACCTCATCGCAAATCAGCAACACATTGTGGCGCTTGCAGATCTCTGCACATTGGGCGAGGTAACCGGGGGGAGGAATCACGATGCCCGCTTCCCCCTGAATCGGCTCGACCATAAAGGCAGCCGTATCCGGGGTGATCGCCGCCTCCAGTGCCGCGGGGTCACCGTATGCGATATTTTTAAAGCCGGGCGTCAACGGCCCGAACTGGTGCCTGTACTGTTCTTCAGAGGAAAAACTGACAATACTAATGGTCCGACCGTGGAAATTGCCGTCACAGACGATGATCTCAGCCCGGTCTGCGGCGACACCCTTCTCCGAGTACGCCCACTTGCGCGCCGCCTTCAACGCCGTCTCCACCGCTTCGGCACCGGTATTCATCGGCAGGGCGCGCGGCTGACCGGTCATGTTACAGATGCTCTCCAGAAAAGGTGCGAGGGCGTCGGTGTGAAAGGCACGCGAGACGATCGTCAACTTCTGCGCCTGTTCGACCATCGCCTTCACCAGCCGTGGGTGACAGTGGCCATGGCTCACCGCCGAATAGGCGCTCATCATGTCGAGATAGCGCTGGCCGTTATCGTCCCACACATAGGCCCCTTCCCCCCTTACCAGCACCACCGGTAACGGATGGTAGTTATGGGCGCAAAATTTAGCTTCCAGTTCGAGTGTCTTCACCTGCTCACCTCACAATTGTATTGGCCAGTACCAACGCTAGCCGGGCCGTCTTCTGCGCCACATCACGGCTCGGATTGTATTCACTGATTTCGATCCCTGTCAGGCGCTCATCTTCGGCTAACGAGGCGAGCGCCGCCGCCAGCTCATCGCCGTGAATACCGCCTCGTTCGGGGCTGCCGACCCCCGGCGCCTCGCCAGGGTCGATCGCATCGAGATCGATTGAGATACCGAAGTGGCTACTGTGCTGCGTTACTCGCGCATGCGCCTCCCGCATCACCACCTCGAGCCCACGTCGCCGCACCTCATCTATATAATAGATAAAGACCCCCAGGCTGGATAACAGTGCACTCTCTTCCGCCTCGAAACTGCGCACGCCAACCAGCACCACATTCTGCGGCATCAGGGCAGGCGGAAAATCGCCCAACCCGGTCAGCTCATCAGGCCCATGCCCCAGCAGGCACGCCAGCGGCATGCCGTGATAGGCGCCACTGGGTGAAGTATCCGGGGTGTGACTGTCCATATGGGCATCGACCCAGATCAGCCCCAGACTACCCGACTCGCCAAGTGCTGAACGAACACCACCCCATGTCCCCGCTGCACTGGAGTGGTCGCCACTGAAAACCGTAAAGCGGCGCTGCGCCTCGACCGATCTCTGCACCTGTACGGCGAGCTCGCGACATAATCTTTCGATCGCATGCAGATCATCCTGCTCATAGGGCGGATAAAGCGTCGTCAGCCAGCGCACTCGGTTCTCGGGAGCACAGAGGTGAGACTCGATGCAGCGCGCATGCAACGCCTCAGGGCCGCTCTCGCAACCGTGATCCTGGGCGCCGATGCCTGACGCCACGCCGATGAAATCCACAGTTGTCGAATCACTCATGCCACATCGTCAGCGCTACTCGGCGCCAAAGACCGCATCGGCAAACCCCTCCACCAACACACTGCAGTCGAGATGACGATCCCAAGGGATCAACGTCATCACCTCTTCTACCCCGAGTGACAGCAACTGGTGGGGCACGCCATAGTCATACATCAAATGGCCACTGCCGATGAAGGCCACCACCAGCGGTGGCTGCGGGCGCGCCAGCCGTGCATTAATCCCCTCGGCCATGGCACGGTCCCACAACAACTGCTTCTGCACAAAACGACGAAATGCCGGCCCCTCAACCTCCATATCCAGTTTGGCGCCGGGAAATTTGTGTCGCTGAAAACTCATCACCAGGTGGCGCAGATAGGGGCGAGTTGCCTTTGCAGGGGCCGTCAAACCACCAGGTACCTCATCCCAGCCGCGCTCCACTGCCGCCTCAACCTTCTCTCTCGTCACATTCAGCGCGCGCACCGGGATCTGCTGCTCGCGGGCGTATTCAAGCAGCGGGGTGTAGTAAGCCGCACTAAAGCTCCAGCGACGATCCCATTCGATCTCTTCCAGGAATTTTTTAAGGTCAATCTCGCCCTGCAGATAACGATCTATCAGAGGCTGACTTTCGCGAGGTAACATCTCAAACCCCACCTCCAGCGCGGGCGTCGTTTGATGTAGCCGTTTGAGCATTCGTAGCTGCCAGTCATGATGCGACTGGTTGTCGTGATGCTCACCCAGCAGCACCACCTGGCTTGAGCGCGCACGTGCCAGGATGGCGTCCTCATCAACGCTGCCCGCCTCACCGGGAACCTGCCAGCTACCACTTGCAACACATGCGGTGGTTTGATGAGGCCGATGACCGCCTTCCGCTGCCAGTAACGGCAGCGATAAAAGCGATAAAAAAAAGCAAATGCTACGAACCAGGTTCATCCTGTCACCTCTGCCAGTCGCTTAAAAAAAACAGTGCGTCCATCTCATCTCAATGTGCAACCCAGAATCTATTTCAACACCTTTTGCACCGCACCCACCAGACGCTCCGGCGTAAACGGCTTTTGAAGCCAGCCAGTCGCACCAAAGTTTTTTGCCTTGCTCTTTTTAAAATCACTATCTTCTGTCGTCAACATAATTATGGGGGTATCAACATAATCATCAAGACGGCGCAGCTTGCTGACAAGACTGATGCCATTCATATTAGGCATATTGACATCGGAGAGCACAAGGTCGACGCTATTTTCGCGTGCGAAGGCCATCGCCTCCACACCGTCGTTAGCGGTCACCACCTCAAAACCCTCTCTTTCCAGGGTCTTCTTGACCAGATTTCGCACCATCATCGAATCATCAACAGAAAGAATCCGGGCCATTTCGCTCTCCTTAATAATTAGTAATCCCGCAGGTAAATGCAGGCTACCTGTTTTAATAAGGTTATCGGTCACACCCAGAAATGGTTAAACAGCAATGCACCCCCAACAGCAGCAGATACCTGGTGAGATACATGGGCCAACTTCTGACCATCCACAATCCCCGTGAACAGCTCACCCGCATTGCTACGGTACTATCCTGTGCCAGCAAAAAGCTCAACGAGATCAGCCAACATTCATTATGGAGAAATGAGGTTTTAACCTCGCCATCAAATGCCACCTGATCAGGCAGTAAAGCGACGCTTACCGTTTTCGGTCGTAAAAGTCTTCCTGGCTTGCAGGAGATGAGGAAGGGGGCTCTGGCGGAGTAGTTTCCTCTTCTGGTGGCCGCCGGCTGATCATAATCCGCGAAAAAATCACCCCCAGCTCAAATAGCGCCCACATCGGCACCGCCAGCAGGGTTTGCGAGATGACATCCGGCGGGGTTAGCAACATCCCAAGCACAAAGACACCCACAATGATAAATGGTCGCTTGGCAACCAGCTTCTCTGGCGTTGTGATCCCGGCCCACACCATCAGGATGGTCGCAATCGGGATCTCAAAGGCGAGGCCGAAGGCGAAAAAGAGCTTGAGCACAAAATCGAGATATTTGCTGATGTCGGTCATCACCGCCACCCCCTCCGGGGTAACGCCAATGAAGAACTCGAACATCAACGGGAAGACGACAAAGTAGGCAAACGACATCCCCGCATAAAAGAGCAGCGTGCTGGAGATGATCAGCGGCAACACCAGCCTGCGCTCATTGGCAAACAGACCGGGGGCAATGAAGCGCCACACCTGATAGAGCACCCAGGGGATCGCCAGAAAGAATGCACCGACGAGGGCAAATTTGAACGGCGTCAGAAAGGGTGATGCCACTTCGGTCGCGATCATCGTACTACCAGACGGCAGCTGATCTATCAGCGGCTGCGCCAGTGTGGTGTAGAGGTCATTGGCAAACGGGAAGAGACAGAGGAAGACAATGGTAATCCCGGCCAGCATACGCAGCAGTCGATCACGCAGCTCAATGAGATGGGCGACGAGCGGTTTTTTGGGATCGGGTGGATATTTACGAGGTTTGGCCATTGGATGGTTCTTTTTTATCCGCGACATCACCAGCGGGCGATTTACCCTGCGACGTTGAGTCTGAAACTGGATCTGCTTCGGGTGATGGCTCGATACGGTCGCGCTCTGCCTTCGACACCGGTTTCAGCATATCCCCCGAGAAGGCATCACGAAGATCTTTCTGCGCCGCAGATACAGCGTTTGTTGTCTCATTCAGGGTACGATGGGCCTCGGCGATTTTGGTCTCTTCTGCGATGCGCTCCTTGAGCTCCTTGCCGCGATCAACCTCATGCTCAAGCTCATCCTTCATATCGCTCATAAAGCGTCGCGTTTTACCGACCCAGCGGCCAGCGGTACGCGCGAGCGTTGGCAGCTCTTCCGGCCCAACGACCAGAAGCGCCACCACGGCGATCACTGTGAGTTCCCAAAAACCGATATCAAACATGATGTCTCATCCCTGCGGTGACGCGGGGAAAACCCGAAGGTTAAAGAAACGGTCGAAGTGACGGACTAACGTCCAACTCAGACCTTTTCCTTTTCCTTCTCTTTCGCTTCATCACTGACCACTTCACCATCCACAACGCGGTTAGCCTCATTATGTGCCAGCTCCTCAGGAATCGGATCCGCCTTCAGATCATCTTTGTCATCATCCTTCGGATCGTTGACTGACTCGCGAAAGCCTTTTACAGCACCGCCGAGATCCTTGCCCATACCACGCAGTTTCTTGGTGCCAAACAGCAACAACACGATCACCAATACGATCAACAACTGCCAAACACTAATACCACCCATGATCTCTCCTCGTATAAAACTTTGCGATTAGCTATTTCAAGAATTCTCTGTCCGCTCTGCCTTCTCCTGAAGGCCGGACTTACCAAAACGTCGCGCCAGTTCCGCCAGCACATCATCGGGCCCCAGCCCCTGGTGCGCCAGCATCACCAGCGTATGAAACCACAGATCCGCGGTCTCATAGACAATCTGTTTCGCATCACCATCTTTGGCGGCGATCACCGTCTCGGTCGCCTCTTCGCCAACCTTCTTCAGGATGCTATCGAGGCCCTGCGTATATAGTGATGCGACATAGGAGCTGTCGGGACTCTGCCCCTTTCTCTGCTCTAATATATCAGCTATTTCGCGCAGCACATCACTCATATCACCTACTCACCATCCCTCGGAACCCAAAACGGAACGCACCATTCTACGCTATTTGACCCTTTTTCCAACCTAACACGATGTAAATCTTCGATTTTCCACACTCAACGACGGAGATTTTCTGTGCCAGCCGCACCCCTCGCGAAATAAAAAATTGCCATAGAGATCGGTTTTCACAAACAATAGCCCTGTTCAGTGGCCAAAAATGGAAAATGAGTATGCCTGACCAGGATCGCAAAAATGTTACAGCGCGCCAACAGACCCGTAACGTGATGCGCACCAGCACCTGGGTCTCGCTGGTCGGCGTCGGACTCTTTCTCGCCTCCGGCTTCCTGATCTACAAACTGACACCATCGCCCGCTGAAAAATTGCAGCAGGAACAGGCAATGCTGGCCGAATCAACAATCGAGATTGAAATCGTTGTACAGGATGACAACCAACAGTGGCAACCGCCCGGCCATCCGATTACGGCTGGCATGCAGGTCGGTTTTCGTCTCTCGACCAACCAGCCACTGCACGCAAGTCTGTTCAAACAGGTCAGCGGCAGCACCCCACAACAGCTCTTCGACGACATCCGCATTCCACCCGGTGCCAGTAAGATAATCAATTTTAATAACGCAGACTATCGCTACACCACCACCGAACGCGATGGCAGTGCAACCTTCTGCCTGCTCAGTGCCGCCGACTCGGCAGCCCTCCAGCTGAGGCTCAGTCGACTGGCGGGCGCAAAGCGGCTCGATCAACAGCGCGACAGTGTCTGTATCAGCCTCCCGATTAACCCCTGAAAACAAGTTGTTTTTGCCAGGTGCGCAACCGTCTATGATGATTGCTGCGATTTGACGCGTCCCACGATTATGCTAACAATGGGCCACATCATGCGAAGCCCATCGACGCCCACACAATAAATATCAACTGGAGAGAGGCATGGCGCTTGAGTTCGATATCACCGATAACCCGCCCGAGCAGGCGCTGATCACCGCAGAGATTGAGCAAGCCAACAGGGCGCTCGAAGTGCTAAGTAGAAAGAACAGGCGCTTTCTGATCTGGTTCGTCTCGGTTATTCTGGTCTACGCCACTTTTATGTTGACGGTGGTGATCCCGATCCTTGGCGATCCCACCGCAGTGCCAGACCTGGTTGCCACCTTTGCCTACTTTCTGCCCTACATCACCTTTTTTATCTTCTTGGTTGGCAATCATCTGCACACCAAGAGGATCGACAGGCCAAAGCGAGCAGCAAAGAACATCGTCAGGACAATGACCGAGGCGACCGCTGAAGAGCTTGAACCCATCGCGGGCGCGGAAGAAAAATATGAACTCGTCGCCAGTTATCGTGACAACACCACCACCCTCGGGCGCGGGCTCACCAAAGGGGAACTCGATCTGCTGGCCGAGTGGGTTGAAGATCGAGTACGCGAAGAGAAGGGGATCAAAAAGCCGAGCGTGCATGAACTTACGCTCTAAGCCAGCCTGCTTACCGAGGTCTATATATATCGCATAAATTAAGGCCCAAAGACTGGCCTGTTACCCAGATTGCGTTGCCGTTCCAACCTGGAGTACTTGCTAAAAAAAACCTATCCCAGGCCGATAGTATCAATGCCGGGGAAGCGCAACCTATCACCACTCAGGGCCATTATCATAATGCTCACGCCTTGAACCTTAAGGAATAAGAGCGCAAGAACATGGACGAAGCCGCAGTCATCGAAAACCTTGGTCGTGATTTTCTACACGACCTGCTGGACAGTCGTCTCACCCTTTTTCATAACTTAATTATTGAGTTAGAAGCGCTTGACGGCGATTGCAAATCGGAGGTCTTTGAAGAGCTTTTCCGCCGTTTTCATGGCGCCAAAGGAACAGGCGGAATCTTTGGTATGTACTGCGTCAGCACGGTCTTTCATCAGCTTGAAAACTACCTCACCATGTTCAAATCGACTCGCCCATTTGACCAGGAGGAAACCTATCGCAAGATGCACGATGAACTCGATCTGGTGGAGAAGATGGCAATAGCATGGCTGAATGGACAACGTGATCTTCACGACCTGATTGTCGAACACAAACTATCCTCCCACCATAATGAAATGGCCCTGATCCTGGAGCCATCAAAGACTCTCTCAGAACAGATCGTTACCGTACTTCACGAGAATGGTTATGAAACCATGCTGGTACACGACGGCATTCAGGCAATGCAGCATCTTGTTACAAAACCGTACCAGCTTTTTATCACTTCGGAACAGAACCGCTTTATTAACGGCTCAGAGCTGATCGGATTCATCAAGATCACTCCGCGTCTCTCAAAGATTAAGACCATCTACTTCACCTCCGAGGAGAAGCATAAATGGACAGGCTTTTCACCCGATATCGTGCTGAAGAAAGATAGCTCGTTAATAAAAAATCTTGATTTGGCAGTGTCGTAGAACACAGCAGAAGAATTATCTTTATATGCAGCCCAGCGCTGAAAAGCGAGGCCCCGGACAGCTCTTTTTCCAGATTAAGGGAATACCCTGTCTGCGCAACTGGCTACAACGACCGGTTATTTATCTTTTTTTTCTGCTGCCTTCTCAATGGCCTCAAGCCCCTTCTCGTCCAGTTTGGTAAGCGCTGGTAGATCCGCTTTATCAACCAATGGTTTCAGCTGGTCATGCATGGTTTTACACAGCGCATGCAGCTCACGATGCCGAGTCACCAGTTTGGCGCTATTTTCCAGTTCAGCCTGCAGATCAGTAACACGCTGCTCCTGGGTACGCTTCTCTTTGCGCAGTGTGGCGGCCTCAGCCTCTACCACTTTACGCGCAGCCGTCTCATCCAGCTTCTGCTTTTTCAGCGTTTTGAGCTTTTTGACCACATTCTCAGGTGTATCTGCCAGCGCTTTATTGATCGCCTTAAGCGCCTTTTCCTTTTCCGCTAACTGCGCATTCACCTTTTTCATCGCCTTGAAGTGAGTCTCACGTTCAAGCGCCATGGCCTGATCAGCCTCCTGATGCGCGCGCTTTGTCTCCTTAACCGCGGCTTCTGCGATATCCCTGGCCTTGTTGCTGTCGGCCATCTTCTTTTCCATCACCGCAATCGCCAGGCCCGCCTGCTCCTGAGCGCTGCCCACACTGGCTTCCGCTTCAATGATTTTCTTGACACCGGCTTCAAGCTCATGTCTGAGCGTGTCACGGCTGCAATCGGGATCGAGTCCCAGCGCATCTGTCGCTGTTTTAATTAATACCTGATTGCTAATTGCGAGGTCTTTCCAGACCTTTAACTGAAGTTCAAATTCTGCTTGATCCACTTATTACTCCTGAATTGAAGGGCAGCCAGAGAACCACAAGCGCCCCATGACCCCTTATGCGGGGCCGCATTATAGCAAAATATACTGAGACAAAGGCCTTTCTGGAAAAAAATCTATTAAATCAGATCTAACCTCATGCAAACGCCTGCTCTATCCCAGCTTACCCCCCCCGGGCAACACTGAGACAGTCACCAGGATAAACCTCAAGCAGATGATTGTTATATAATTTTCTCGACATCCTTGTCATAAACACCCTTTTTAACCGATACTGTCGCGATGACAGAACAACTTAGCCTAACCAATCAGTTCCTGATTGCCATGCCAGCACTGCATGACCCTAATTTCTTTCATAGTGTTACCTACATCTGCGAACATAACGATGAAGGGGCGATGGGAATCACCATCAACCGTCCACTCGATATCGTCCTCGGAGAGATCCTGCGTCAGACAGAGATCCCATGTGATGATGATGCAATCAACGCCACCCCGGTCTTTCTCGGCGGACCAGTGCAGAACGAGCGAGGCTTCGTGATTCACCGGCCACAGGGGGAGTGGGATGCCACACTGACCGTCAACGATGAAATCTGCGTGACCTCATCAAAAGATATCCTGGAAGCCATTGCCGCGGGCGAAGGCCCCGCAGAGCGCCTGATCGCACTCGGCTATGCTGGCTGGGGCGAAGGCCAGCTGGAACACGAAATAGCCGAAAATGCGTGGATCAGTGCCCCGGCCGCTGGTGATATCATCTTCCACACCCCCCATAAGGAGTGCTGGGAGAGAGCAGCGGCCCATGCCGGGGTCGACCTCAGCCGCCTCTCCAACGACATTGGGCACGCATAACAAGCCCCCCGATCGAACCGGCCATCGCACGCTGCTCGCCTTCGATTTCGGCACAAAAAAGATCGGCGTCGCGGTCGGACAGGAGCTCACCAGGGGCACCACCGCACTCCCCGTACTGCGCTCGCGCGACGAGCGCCCCGACTGGGAGGCGATTACTCAGTTGATCGAGCAGTGGCACCCCGACGCACTGGTGGTAGGCATTCCGCTCAACATGGATGGCAGCGAAAACGAGATGACAACAAAGGCGAAACGCTTCTCCAATCGTCTGGCCGGTCGCTACAAACTACCAGTCTACCCCGCAGACGAACGCCTGACCTCACGCGAAGCGGCACGTGAACTCTATGACCCCCACAACAAGCACGGGCACAAACGCAGGGGGCACATGGAGGTCGACTCGGTCGCCGCGCAGATCATCCTCGAGACCTTCTTCAGCCAATCCGTCTAAACTCGATCAAAGTCGAGCAAAGCGTCACAATAACCGGTATCATAGCTGCCTGTGAACGCAAAAGAACTAGACATCAACCAGGCCCCGGATCAGATTCTGGACCACGTTGCACAGAAACTCAGCGCCATCCTTGAGTCCCGCAACATCCAGGACCCTATTATGATCGGCATCCACACCGGCGGGGTGTGGGTCGCACAGCAGCTGCACCAGCGACTGGGACTCAATGAACCGCTCGGCACGCTCGATATCTCCTTCTACCGCGATGATTTCACCCGAGTCGGCATCAACCCACAGGTTCAGCCATCGACGCTGCCACTCAGTGTCGACGAACGCCATATTATTCTCGTCGATGATGTGCTCTACACCGGCCGCACTATCCGCGCCGCACTGAACGAGATCTTCGACTATGGTCGACCCGCGTCGATCATGCTGGCGGCCTTGGTTGAACGTGACGGCCGCGAATTACCGATTCAGGCCGATGCCGTTGGCCAGCATGTCACGCTGAAAGATGGCGAACAGATTAAGTTGCAGGGCCCCGAACCGTTAACGCTCACCATCACCCAGGCATGAAAAAGAAGAATCGCATCCAGCTCGACGACAACGGAAAGCTCAAACATTTTCTGACGATTGAGGGGCTCAACCGTCAGATGCTGGTCGATATCCTCGACACCGCCGAATCGTTCACCAGCGTCACCGAACAGAACATCAAAAAGGTCCCACTGCTGCGCGGCAAGACGATCGTCAATCTCTTCTTCGAGGCGAGCACCCGTACTCGCACCACCTTCGAGCTTGCGGCAAAGCGGCTTTCGGCCGACGTGCTCAACATCAACATCCAGGCCTCGGCCACCGCCAAAGGTGAAACACTGCTCGACACCCTGCGCAACCTCGAAGCGATGCACTGCGATATGTTTGTGGTGCGTCACGCCGATAGCGGCGCGGCCCACTTCATCGCACAACACGCCGCGCCACACATCAGCGTGATCAACGCCGGTGACGGCCAGCACGCCCACCCAACGCAGGCGATGCTCGACATGTTCACCATCCGCCGTGTTAAAGGCGAGTTTCACAAACTCAACGTCGCGATCGTCGGCGATGTGCGCCACTCACGTGTCGCCCGCTCGCAGATCCACGCATTGAGCATGCTCGGGGTCGAGGATGTGCGCATCATCGCACCAAAGACACTGGTGCCGACCGAGCCAGATGCCTTTGGCGTGCATGTCTACCACGACCTGCGCGAGGGACTGCGCGATGTCGATGTGGTGATCATGCTGCGACTACAGAAAGAGCGCATGCGCGGCGCGTCACTGCCCAGCGAACATGAATATTTCCAGCTCTTTGGGCTCACCGAAGAGAAGCTCGAGCTGGCCCGGCCCGATGTCACCGTGATGCACCCCGGCCCGATCAACCGCGGTGTCGAGATCGATTCGGTAGTCGCCGACGGCCCGCGCTCGGTGATCCTGCAACAGGTGGGCCACGGCATCGCAGTGCGCATGGCAGTGATGTCGATGGCGATGCAGAGCCACCTGCCCGAAGCGACGGGAGGGCGCCGCGGATGAAGAGATCAATCACCAATGGGCGCATCATCGACCCCGCCAACGACATCGATGCCGTGCAGGATCTGTTTATCGCCGATGGCGAGATCATCGCCGTCGGCTCTGCCCCTGCAGGCTTCACCGCCGACGACACCATTGACGCCAGCGGGCAGATCGTCTGCCCCGGCCTCGTTGACCTGCGCGCTCACCTACGCGAACCGGGACAGGAACATAAGGGGACCATCGCCAGCGAGACCCGCGCCGCCGCGCGCGGTGGAATCACCACCCTCTGCTGCCCACCCGATACCGACCCAATCGTCGACACCCCGGCAGTTGCCGAACTGATTCAGCGCCACGCCGATGCGACGGGATACGCCCGCGTGGTACCACTCGGCGCACTGACCCAGGGACTGAACGGCAGCGCCATCACCGAGATGCACGCGCTCAAAATGGCGGGCTGTGTCGGCGTCAGCAACGCGATGCGAGCAGTCAGCAACACCCTGGTTCTGCGCCGTGCGATGGAGTACGCCGCGACCCATGGATTAACCGTCTTCATCCATGCCGAAGACTGCGGCCTCGCCGACAACGGCTGCGTCCACGAAGGGGCGGTCGGCTCACGCCTCGGCCTGCCCGGCATCCCCACCGCGGCAGAGACCGTTGCGGTCGCCAGCACGTTGGCACTGGTCGAAGAGACCGGCGCGCGGGTTCACTTTTCAATGCTCTCAAGCAAGCAGGGGCTGCAGAAGATCTCGCGCGCGAAATTTGACGGGCTACCAGTCAGCTGCGATGTCACTGCCCACCACCTGCACCTCACCGAGATCGACCTGCTCGGTTTCAACAGCCAGTGCCATGTGCGCCCACCACTGCGCACCCAGCGGGACATGGAAGGGCTGCGCAAGGGGATTGCCGACGGCGTGGTCGCCGCCATCTGCTCCGACCACCAGCCACATGAGGCCGACGCGAAACTGGCGCCTTTTGGTGCCACCGAACCCGGCACCTCGGCACTTGAAACACTGCTGCCACTGGCACTGCGCCTCGTCGATGATGGCAACATCTCAATGACACGGATGATCAGTAACCTGACACACCAGCCCGCCGCAATCCTCGGTGTTGAGGCGGGCACACTCTCCATTGGCCAACGTGCTGACATCTGCATCTTCGACCCCGAGCGCTACTGGGCGCTCGACAGCCATTCAATGTTGAGCCATGGCCACAACACCCCCTTCCTCAACTGGGAGATGAAGGGCGAGGTGATGCGCACCCTGCTAGGAGGCAAGACCGTTTATGAAAGCGAATAACAAACCACAACGACATCGTGATACGGTTTTTGTAGAAGAGGCCGAGGTGCTCGAACACCAGGGCTACGACGGCCGGCAGTTCATCATGAAACTGCAGGCACCGAAGACCGCAAAGCATGCACTACCCGGCAGCTTTATCCATCTACGCTGCGACCCGCAGCGCCCGATGCGGCGCCCGCTGTCGATCATGCGCAGCAACAAACAGAAGGGGTGGATCGAGATCCTCTATCGTGTCTTTGGTGAAGGAACCGAACTGCTGTCACACAATCCGGTCGGCAGTCACGTCAACCTGATGGGGCCGATTGGCAAGCCGTTTGTGCTTAACCCCGAACGGCCGCGCCCGCTGCTGCTGGGTGGCGGTGTCGGCATCCCGCCGATGGTCTTTATCGCCGATGAGGCACGCAAGCAGGGCGACACCTGTCAACCGATGATCCTGATGGGTTCCGAGACACCATTCCCGTTCAGGACACGCCCGTCGCAGATCATAATCCCCGGCCTGCCGGATGGGGTGATCGCCGCGATGCCGCTGATGGAAGACTGGGGCATCCCGAGTCGCCTCGCCAGTCTGCAAAACTTCCCCGGTGTCTATCAGGGCTACATCACCGACCTCGCACGTGCCTGGCTCAACACCCTTGATGACAAACAGCGTGATGAAGTCGAATTGTTCGCCTGCGGCCCGCACCCGATGCTGGAGGCAGTAGCCGAGGTTGCACACGAATTCGGGCTGCCGTGCCAGCTCTCACTGGAAGAGTTTATGGCCTGTGCCATCGGCGGCTGTGCCGGCTGCGTGGTTAAGGTACACAGTGATGACGGCACCACTGCGATGAAGCGCGTCTGCGTCGATGGTCCGGTCTTTCCGGCCGAGGCGATCTTCCCCAAAGCGAGCTAGCTTACAACTTCATCAGGCCTTATCTTTTTACCTGACATTTTAGCGCTAGCTACCGCCACCGCGCCAATCGCTCAACACCTCTTTGGCCTGGCGCCACGCAATGATATCCTGCCAGCTATAAACCAACAGACTTTATGTGACGAAGGATAGATTTCAGCATGAGTATAGAACGCCCTCAGGGTGCGATGTCGGACCCGGCCACCTGGGTAACGCAACATGGCGATGCACTATATCGTTATGCACTGATGAAAATGCGCGACCAGACGCAGGCAGAGGATATGGTACAGGAGACCTTCCTCGCGGCACTCAAGGCACGAGACAAATTCGCAGGGCAATCATCGGAAAAGACCTGGCTGATCGGTATCCTCAAACACAAGATCATCGACCACTTCCGCAAACATAAACGGGAACAGAGCAGCGATGATATCGAAACCCTGACAGAACAGCTCGACCAGCAGTTTGATCACACCGGCCACTGGGAGGTCTCACTGGCGCGCTGGCAGGACCCTGATCAGGCACATGAAAACAAGGAGTTCTGGAAGGTCTTCGCCGCCTGTATCGCTCATCTTCCAGACCACCATGCCGATCTCTTCATACTAAGAGAGGTCAAGGGGCTCAGCACCGAAGAGATCTGTAAGTTGCTCGATATCTCCACGACCAACAATATGTGGGTGATGCTGTCGCGAGCACGGATGCGTCTTCGCAACTGCCTCGACTCACGCTGGTTCAATCACGACAACCAGGAGGTACGCTGATGTTGTCATGTAAAGAAGTAGGAGAGCTGCTCTCCCAGGGACTCGATCGCAAACTCTCATTCAGAGAGCGCCTCAGCCTTAAAATGCACCTGCTCATCTGTAAGACATGCAGTTGCTACGAAAAACAGCTCCAGTTCATCGCCCGTTCTGCACGTCGCCTGATGCAATCAAATAGAGATGGAGAAGGAATACCGCCGCTATCGGAGGAGGCAGGGGCGCGTATCGCCAGCCAGATCAAACAGCAGCTTGATGACAACAAAGAGGAAAAAACAGCTTAAGACCGCGGTCGTTAATCAACCATCGGAGAACTGGGCCGATGCCCGCACCGCCTCAACCAGTGATGAAAGTGCTTGATAGTGATCTTCACTCAACGGCTCACCACTCTCTGAAATCGCCTTCAGCTCTATTTCAAGTTCACGCGCGCGCTTCCCCATGATAGTAAAACCAAACACCGGTGCCGAACCCGCCATGCTATGGACGGTACGATGCAGTGTATTGAAGGACTCGACATCCCAGCCCTGCTCGACCAGCACTCCCCACAACTCATCGATCAGGGCAATCTTTTCCGGTAACTGCGCTGCGTACGACTCTTTCAGGGCCTGTAGCTCTTCCTCAAACCCCTCCATTTCCTGATTCATTACCTGCCGCCCTCCACATCCACCTGCCTCTCAAATCCAGACATTCCTGAATTCATGAACTGCCATTAAAATCTATAAATCTGTATCGCCTTCTGATGCAAAAACTTGATCCGTTCCGCGCTACACAAGCCACCCAGTGAAAGGTTCTCGCATCCGCCACGACTACCCTCCATATTGACCACAACGACACCCACACCGGCAATGAATCGATTTGTGAAACAGCTTGGGCACTGCATACGGCTACTCACCTTTGCCATAATCGTGTCGATCGGCACTGCGCAGGCAGCCAGTGACGTGAAAAAGAATGGTTTTACACTTCATAACAGCCAGATTCCGAGCGATGAGATTCATCGTGGCGGACCACCCAAAGACGGCATCCCCGCGATCGATACGCCAGGATTCATCACCGCAAATATGGCCACCCATCTAACCTCCGATAGCCGGGTGCTCGGCATCACTCATAAAGGGATCAGCAAGGCCTACCCAATCAACATCATGAACTGGCACGAGATCGTCAACGACCGCTTTGCCAGTGAGGCAGTCACCGTCTCCTTCTGTCCGCTGTGCGGTAGCGGAGTTGCTTACTCTACGCCGAGCGGCACCTCCGGCTTCGGTGTCTCCGGCCTGCTCTACAACAGCGATGTGTTGCTGTATGATCGCGACACAGAATCACTGTGGTCACAGATACTATCTCGCGCCGTCAGTGGGCCGCGTGCCGGCGAGCGACTCACACGCCTGCCGCTGTCTCACACCAGCTGGGGTAAATGGTACAAGCAGCACCCGCAGACATTAGTGCTTAGCCAGGATACCGGTTTCAGCAGGGAGTACCATCGCGACCCCTATGCACGCTATGCCGACAGCAGCGGAGTCTATTTTCCGGTCAAACAGCGCGATCCTCGTTACCATCCCAAAGAGCGCGTTATCGGAATCCAGCTCGATGGCCACACCCGGGCCTATCCTTTTTCCGAACTGGCCAGAACCGACGGCAACATCAGCGACAGGATCGGCACACATACCATCACTGTCCGCTACAACGATGCCGATCAAAGCGGCATCATACTGAATGAACAGGGTAACGAACTCGCCACCATCACCGCCTTCTGGTTTGCGTGGTATGCTTTCCACCCGGAAACGGAAGTGTTCAAACCATGAATCACATCAGCCGCAAGCAGAGAAGTGACTTGCGCGCCCCTCGTGGGAATGCTTTCATTCATCTGGACTGCCATTAAGTGGCCACCAACATAACTAAAGTTAAATAAGGGATCACCATGCACGCCACGCTTCCGCTACTTGAAGCCACCGACTTTCCTCCGCTACGACGCGCAGCGCTGGAGACACTCCAGGTTAATCTTGGCTATCTCTGCAATCAGAGCTGCCTCCACTGCCATGTCAATGCAGGACCGACGCGCACAGAGATCATGACGCGTGAGACCATCGACGAGATCCTCAGTTATCTCGCCCAGAGTAACGTCAAAACACTCGATCTCACCGGTGGCGCACCGGAGTTGAACCCCCACTTTCGTGATCTGGTAAGAGGCGCGCGGACACTTGGGATCAATGTCATTGATCGCTGTAATCTCACCATCCTTAGCGAACCGGGCTACGACGGGCTGGCTGAATTTCTGGCAGAGCAGCAGGTTGAAGTGGTGGCATCACTGCCCTGCTATCTCGAAGACAACGTCAACGCCCAACGCGGCAACGGGGTCTTTCATGACAGCATCGAAGGGCTCAAACAACTCAACGCGCTCGGTTATGGCAAGCGCGATTCGAGGCTAACGCTAAATCTCGTTTACAACCCTCAGGGGGCAGTGCTGCCACCCGCGCAAGCACCACTGGAGACCGCTTACAAAACCCACCTAAAGGAGCACTACGGAGTCGAGTTCAACCAGCTCTTCACCATCACCAACATGCCGATCAAACGCTTTGGTAGCATGCTGGTCTCCAAAGGAGAGTTCGAAACGTACATGACGCTGCTGCGCGAGTCGTACAATCGCGACACCCTCGACGCAGTGATGTGCCGCTCCACCATCAGTGTCGACTGGCAGGGCAACCTCTACGACTGCGACTTCAACCAGATGCTCGGCCTGCCCGCACCGCTTGATCAAAAACCACGCACCCATATCAGCGAACTCAATACGCTCAATATTGAGGGGCAACCGATTGTCGTTAAAGATCACTGCTACGGCTGTACCGCCGGACAGGGTAGCAGTTGTGGTGGCGCGCTGGATTAACTTCGCGCAATGAAACACCCTGATGCACGCCTGATCGTCTTCGCAAAAGCACCCGAACCAGGGCGCGCCAAGACCCGCCTGATTCCCGCTCTCGGTGCCGCGGGTGCAGCTGCGCTGCACACCCGGCTTGTCGAACACACCCTGACAACGGTGACCAGTGCCGCGCTCTGCCCGGTGCAGCTATGGTGCGCACCAGATACCGACCACCCTTTTTTCGATGCGTGCCATCAGCGCTTTGCCGTGACGCTGCATCCACAACAGGGGACAGACCTCGGCGAACGGATGGCCCATGCGATGCTTCACAACCTGCAACAGGGTTATAATAGCATCATCATCGGCACCGACTGTCCGGCACTGAGCGCGACCAACTTCGAACAGGCCTTTACCCTTCTGCAAGGAAACAACGATGTCGTGCTTGGCCCCGCCGACGATGGTGGTTATGTATTGATGGGACTGAAACGTTTTTCAGCAGAACTATTCTCCAATATCCGCTGGGGGACATGCGAGGTACTAGAGACCACCCGAGAACGCATCGACAAACTCCAGTGGTCATTAACAGAGCTCGGCACGTTCCAGGATATCGACCGACCAGAGGATCTACCAGCAGCAGAACATATGCCTGGCCACACCAGAGTTCATACGACATTCTAATGCCCTTATAAAGACCATCATATCCGCTTCAGGCTTAACAACGATTCTAGTAAGGCACTCATCATCGCCTCCATTAGGCCACTCACTTTACACCCAAACAGTGGAGGCTGGTTTCGTGCGTACTCAATTATAGAGTTTGGTTAGTGCAATGACCATAAGGAAGCTGCTGTTAATCATCTCTCCTTAATCAGGCACAAGATCACAGTGGCCATAAAAAATATACAATCTAAAAATACCTTTTATCTCCGATCCATCCAGCTCTATGGAGGACTAACACTAGCCACAAATGAGTCATCCTTCATACATCATCTACTCAAACAAAGCCACAAAGGTCATTCCAGTTTCGAATCCCTATAGCTCGTTTGTGAACAAGCTCACAACAGATTTATCACATTGAACCGATAATGCTATTGCCACATAAAACCGATATGCTACCAACAGATAAAATTCAGGGACCAGGAGAATGTTAAGATTTGTTCGCGCACTGATAGTAAGTGCTACTATTACCTTAGTTCTAACCGCATGTGGTGGTGATGCCACAGGTGGCTCACAGGAAACACATTCAAACGAGGGCGATAGCGCCTCCAGTATTGGCATTTCAGTTGGTGGTGCAGAGCCCGGGGGTGTTGTTGTCGCAGCCAATAACCCACCCAGCATTAATGGAACACCAGCCACCTCAGTCATTGAGAACCAACCCTATTCCTTCACCCCTAATGCACAAGACCCGGAGAAGGACGCACTCATATTCGCTATCACCAATAAACCATCGTGGGCCTCATTCAATACGGCCACTGGCTCACTGGCGGGAACACCCGGCCCTGGTCATGTTGGAACCACAAACAATATCGGCATTACTGTCAGCGATGGAAAAGCCTCTCCCGTCGCTTTACCCACGTTCAGCATCACTGTTGTCGCAGCCAATAACCCACCCAGCATTAATGGAACACCAGCCACCTCAGTCATTGAGAACCAACCCTATTCCTTCACCCCTAATGCACAAGACCCGGAGAAGGACGCACTCATATTCGCTATCACCAATAAACCATCGTGGGCCTCATTCAATACGGCCACTGGCTCACTGGCGGGAACACCCGGCCCTGGTCATGTTGGAACCACAAACAATATCGGCATTACTGTCAGCGATGGAAAAGCCTCTCCCGTCGCTTTACCCACGTTCAGCATCACTGTTGTCGCAGCCAATAACCCACCAACCATAGGCGGGATCCCAGCGACATCTGTAAATATTAACCAGGTGTATTTATTCACACCCACAGCAGAAGACCCGGACAGTGACACGCTAGTTTTTTCGATTGCTAACAAACCATCATGGGCAACATTCAATACAACTACTGGCTCACTGGCGGGAACGCCCGACTCCATCAATATTGGAACAACAAATAATATCGGCATTTCTGTCAGTGATGGCAAAGCCCCTACTGTCGCTTTAGCCACATTCAGCATCACTGTTACAAATATCAGTAGTGTACCTGTGATCACTGGCACACCGAACACGAGCCTCTATGAAGGTACAAATTACAGTTTCACACCCACTGTTGAAGCCCCTGATATTAATATTCTGGATTTTTCTATTACAAACAAACCAGTGTGGGCCAGCTTTGACCGATCAACCGGTGCACTCACGGGAACTCCGACAAACGCCGACATAGGGATCACCAGTAATATCTCGATCTCCGTCACCGATGGGTTCTCTGAAGCCGTCTATTTATCAGATTTTAGCATTACAGTAGAATCGGCAAGTGCAACCCTATCATGGGTAGCACCGACTACACGAACCGACTCAACACCTTTACCGCTCAGCGAGATAAAGGGCTACAGAATTTATACTGGCACGGCTTCAAACAATCTAACGCTGCTGATTGATATCAATGACTCATCAATTACGGAGTACACCGAGACAGGACTCCCTGCTGGCACCTACTACTATGCAGTGACAGCCTATACCCAGTTTGGGACGGAAAGCAGTTTCTCTACAGTTGCCTCTAAAACCATTAACTAACTCTTATGCCAGGACAACAGGAACAAAGGTCATATCTAATGACCCTCTATATCTAAAACAGGCCAATCCCCAACCTCTCGCCACACCCACTTCAGCAAAGGACTGATGCAATTGCCGCCATAACAGGCGGCAATAACTGTTAACATCAAAGCAAGTTCTCTATGTGCTATTGCTTGAAAGGGGTGTTGACTATGGATCTGCTAAATATCATCGCAGTGCTGATAACCCTCTCAGCATGTTTCAATTATATCAATCACCAACTTATCGGATTGTCCGCCACCATCGGCGATCAGGGCTATCGCGCTGCTAGTTTCCCTGCTGATAATTTTAGCTGGGGCACTCGAGGTGACTGCAGTGAGTGAGATGCAAACCCTCGTCAAGCAGATCAATATTAACACCGCTCCCATTCACGTTATGCTGGGCCTCCTGCCGTTTGCCTCCACCCTGCATATCAATCTGAATGATCTAGATCTGTGATGAATACAAAAAACCTAATCATCAACTGTGGCCCAGCCCTCACCCGCTTTTAGATATCACAATGATGGCAACCACTCCTGAATTCGACCTTTCGATCATCATCCCCGCGCTCAACGAAGCTGAAACACTGCCAGCACTGATCACGTCGCTGGGTGAACAGCAGGGTATTCGCATAGAGGTTATTATTGCCGATGGCGGAAGCCGCGATGAGACGCTGGCCCGTTGTCGCGCGGCGGCCGACGCCGCGCATATCCCCTTCCAGTGGATCGGCATCCCTGCCAGCCGTGCTAAACAGATGAACGGTGGCAGCCGCCATGCACGGGCCGATGATCTACTCTTTTTACACGCTGACACTACCATCGATGACCCCCTGCTGCTCGCCAATGCCAAGACCAAGATCCAGCAAACACGCGAGGCTGAGGACAATGATCGGATCACCGGTCACTTCGCGTTACGCTTTGTACGCAGTAACAGTGATCACGATGTCGGTTACTATTTTTACGAAGCGAAAACCACACTCAACCGCCGCGACTGCATCAACGGCGATCAGGGCTTCTGGCTGTCAAAAAATTTCCTGCATCAGCTGGGTGGCTTCGATGAGTCACTCGACTACATGGAAGATGCGCGCCTGGCCAACAAGATTTTTGATCAGGGGCGCTGGATTACGCTGCCCGGCAAGGTCGGCACCTCGGCAAGACGCTTTGAAACGGAAGGTTTGAAACAGCGCCAGACGTTGAATGCGCTGCTATGTAATTTTGAACATATCGGGCTGCACAGTTTTTTCGATGCAGCCAAAAAGGCCTACCGACAACAGGGGCAGGCAGGCGCATTAGACCTCGGCCCGTTTCTCTCTGTCATCCATCGTCTAAGTTTTGCCGAAGGCACCGGCAAGGCGCTACGTTACTGGCTCGATACCGGTAGCTATGTTGCAGAAAATGCATGGCAACTTGCATTTCAGCATGACTGCCGGCGTAATCGGCTTGCAGGCCATGCGCCCGGCGAAGGAGAACATAGTGCCCTGGGATTTTACGACCGCTACATTAGTTCGCTCATCAACTCACTGCCGGCAAGAGTTATCACTGCCTTGCTGACCGCGTGCTGGTTTTATGGGTTGCTAGCAATCACACGGTTCAGGTCGTGACACAGGGGCAGGCGCTGATAACTCACTCCGTGCCTCTCCGGGTAACAAGCCACAACAGCTCCAGTATCGTGTTGTGAAAGAAGAAACATCTATTCGCCGCCCCCTGGCCAGGTGGTCATTGCCAGCCCCCCTCAGTCAAACCAGATGCTTTTAACAGCTCATCTTCCGCCCACCTTTTGAGGGGACAGATAGATAGATGATCAAATTCCATTACTGCTTACGGCCTCACTCCTTTCTCTAGATACGCAACAACCGTCTTCATCAAGGCGACAGTCTTTATATCGATTCCAGGATCTTCTGCAAAAAAAATGATCGCTACCTATCACGAAGCTGCTCATCCAGATCGACAGGAAGCTGTCTCGAATCTGACATCAGGTGCCCACCTGGCTCAGTAATGAGCGACAGAGTTCTCATTCCCGGTAGATATTGCTCCCAGGTAGATATTATATAGCGCGGGTAATAATACTCGCCTATAGAGCTTTGATTACAAAGAAGATCCTGGGAGGTGCACCACTACACACCTCTTTTTCACTGAAACCAGAGGATTGATGTAAACTGAAACAGGTATTCCAGTCAATAATCAATGACTCACTGAGGAGGAAAAAATGACAAACCGACTTTATGACATAGACGACATCATCGACAGCCTGAAACAACAACGAGATGAAATAAAACTCCAGATCCACCTCGCAGAAGCGGAAGCCCGCGACGAGTTCCCTGCGGTCGAGCAGAAACTCGAAGAGCTCAAAAGTAAGACAGATGCAATACGCGAAGAGGCAGGCGAGATTTCAGACGATGTACTTGAAGCGGTCAAACTCGTTGCCGACGAAGTCAAAAACGGGATCGAGCGGATACGAAAACTGATGTAAACGCGATATCTTTGTTTCAGCGGCATATGAACAACAAGCACTACCTGCCAGCACTTCTGCTGCTCGCCGTCTCGCTCTCCGTACATAGCGAAACCCAGAAACCATGGCCGCCCGGCATGGTCGATCGTTTTCTACTGCCGCTCACCTTCCCGGACGCCGAGTGGTCTGACGATGACTTTGGTGAACAGATCGATCCTGCCACGCAGGCCCTGTTGAAAAAATTCCAGCCCAGAATCTATATCGCTCCCGGCGGCCTGTTGCCAATCGACTTTTACCGAGATTACCTGCCCAACACCGTGATCAAAGACGACAGCGGCAATATCATCAATCAAGCACCCGACAGGCGTTATCTGAAAAATATCGAGCGCAACTACGGCTATTATCTCGACTTTCAGGGGGAGCATATCACCAACACAGCGGTGGATCTCTCCGATTACACAGGCGCCATCTACGGCCGTCTCTACAGAGAAACGATGAACCCACCAGAGGGAGATTCAGATGCACCACCAAAGCAATACCTGATCCTCAAATATAGCGCCGTCTTTTCTGCCAGTGGCCTGCCTGCAAAACTACCGTGGTACAAAGACCTCGGCGCATCGATTGCGGGAGACGCCGATAACTGGCATGAGCTGGATATCCACGGCGCGATTCACATTCTTGTTAACGAAGCGACGCTACTCCCTGAGATATTGCTGCTGGCTCAGCACAACCACTTCCGCGCCTATGTGATTGGCAAAGATATCCCGGCATGGGGGACCGATCACCAGATCATGGTCTGTTATGCCCAACGCTCAAACGAACCCTACCCCTGCCCCGTTGGATCCACTGCTCGCGCCTACCGCACCGTAGGAAATCCCGGCAACTTCAGCTACGTATTGACCGGAGAAAATGCCCTGTGGGACGGCAGCGAAGATGTCGTCTTTGGCGCACAAGCGGGGGCAGAAGAGATAAGTTATGAGCTCAAGTTCCTGCCGAGCCGCGACCCACTCTATGTGAGCTGGATTCCACTCGGCGATAAGATGAAGATCCTGGGACTGTTTGATTCCTTCTATCGTGAAGGGCCGCCGGGAATGGATATGAACACCTTCCCCGAGCTCAAAAAATACACCGACATCACCAACTTCTGGTACTTCACGGAAGGAGACACCAGAGCAGCCCAGTTATTCAAAGAGACCATCAACGGGTTTGACCTGGGTGACACCACACCACTGCTTAAGTATCATAGCAAAAAACTGTGGCGAGCATTGAGCGATAGAGAATAAGTCCGTCCCTGTGCACCTGATGGCTATAATTGTTCGTTATGTAGTTACCTGTTCAAGCCATCAAAATTGATTATTATCTGGCGGACTTGAAACACCAGCTGATTGCAATACTGATTTTAACGACCTTAACTGGCTGCGGATTCTCAGACGGCACCCGCCGCCAGTGGGACACTCTTTATCATTTTACTGGCGATCAGGTTCATGTTACCAATCTCAACCCCCGTAACTCATCCCATGTTGTCGTGGGACACCGTGGCGATACCTGTTTTACGGTTGAGGGAAAAACACGGTCAACGTCTGTGACCGATCAGGGTAGAAACGTCGTCCCGAATGGCCGCGTCGACATTCGCATTGAAGGTAACGCGAAACTCACGCTCACCGTCTACTGGCAGAGACCCAGCCTCACCGGCAGCAGCACGAATGATAGCTGGATTCTCTAAAACGGCTCCGGCGAGATACCCGGCAGAGCTCCAGTTTATGGCGACGTTGTCTATATCGGCCCGATCACCTGCGCGCAAGGCACTGCAGGGCTCCCCCTTGTCGGCACTTGTGATGCGATTGAATAGCCAGTGAACATATCGGATAGATGCCGAGCAAGCTTCTAGTGTTCCGCAGAGCGCACTGTCGCTTCACGCCTAATCGTGCCATCGTAGCGCAGCAGTGCCTCCGCCCTCGCGCCGAGATATACATACAGCCCCAGGCCAATCAATAAACCCACGGCGGCCAGCATCATCCACACCGCCGGGATCAGTTGATCTCCCTGACCCAGGGCCGCCTTGAACATTAGCAGCAGAGATTCAATCGATACTGCAATCAGGATCGCGGCAACAAAACGGGTAATCGTGCGCCTCGTAGAGCTGTGGCGAAAGATATCTTTCTGCATCAGCACCTCTTCCTCCAGGGTAGTCTTGCCGAGATCGAAAATCGCCAGTGCCAGGGTCAGAAAGATGATGACACCAAACGGTTTAAGGTGCGCCTCATCACTCCCAACCGCAGCACTGGTCGCGAGGTAGAGCTCATGGAACGCGGAATAGAGTAACGATATTACAACGCAGAACAGGCCAACAGCGATCATGCCATAGACATACTTAAACAGCGGTTGAAACTTTCTGCGCTGCGTATCTCCCATCAGGAACTCAACGATAGTCACCAGATCGGCATCGATGACCAGATAACCCTCCTCACTACCGCAATTCCACTTCATCATTGCAGAAATACAGAGATTACGATTCACCGTAGAGAGATATGGCTCAGTCACAATGACATCTTCATCACTCCCTTGTGCTAGCCGAAAATAGGGGCGCTGACGCCGCGAGATGCCATCACCACTATAAATACCGGGCTGATCACGGTAGGTCGTAATATTATCGCCCCGCTGGACACCCTCGGCATCCAGGACAAACAACATATCAATAAATGGAAAGCGCTTTCCAAGCGCCTTGATTGCATTGACACGGGTCTCTTTATTCTGGATCAACTTCTCCTCCGCAAGTCCAGTCAGGATTGAAGCCATGATGTCATGAATCGAGGTTCGGTATTCATGGTAACGCTCTATAACACTGATGTAGTTGGCAGTAGACATAAAGCCCTCTTTACATTGCTAGTACGTAACTGTTCATTGCATTTTTTGAGCCACCTCGCTAAAGCGCGTTTATTTCGCATAGAGGGAGACTTACTCTAATAAAATTCCTCATGTGAACCATAATGGGGTAGCAAAGCACCATTTTAGAGGTGATGAGTAACAACTTTCACTTAAGGAACCTCGTTTTCACACGTGACATTTCTGAAAAAATACGTACCCTGTTAACCCTGTTTATAATTATATTTTAGTTCACGCGGAGCCTGCACCCCATGGGTAACTCACTCTTAGAGCAGTTAAAAAAAAGCGGACTGGTTGATAAAAGCAAGGCACAGAAGGCCAAACACAACCAATATAAGCGTAAAAAGCAGAAATCTAAAAAGGGCGCCTCCGAACAGCCAGATGAAGCCAAACGACTGGCGCAACAGGCCCACGCTGAAAAGATGGCGCGCGACCGCCAGTTAAATCAGCAGCAAAAAGAGGCGGCGGATCGCAAAGCAATCGCTGCGCAGATCAGACAATTGATCGAGACCAATGCCATTAATGATCGCGATGGAGACTTATCCTATAACTTCACTGACGATAAGCTAATCAAACGCCTCTACATCTCGGAAAAAATCCATCAGCACCTCACCTCCGGGCGTCTCTCAATTGCAAGGCTCGATGATGGCTACGAGCTAATACCAGCAGCTGTAGCAGAAAAGATCAGACAGCGCGATGCTTGCTGTATCATCGAGTGCAGTTTACAAGATGAGTCAGAGCCAGATGGAGATGATCCATACGCCGAATACAAGATCCCCGATGACCTAATGTGGTAACAAAGATTGTTATGCGTTAAGGCAGGGCGGGCATAGAGACCGCCTCGCCCCAACTCACTAGTTCCCGGTATAGTTAGCCGCGATGTAGTGACCATAAAGACTGAAAAAGAGGTAGAGCGTCTGTTTTGAGGCATCACTCACCTTAGGGATTTTAAAAGTAATCACCCACTCAGGGCCGTGTTCATTTTGAAAGACTCAGCTACATGCAAAACAGCTCTCAAGTCGCGGCGGTGAAGTGAGCTGCTCAATTGCCGGAGAGCGGGTTTTCATCTCGGGCAAAGCGGTAAAATATATGGAAGCCACCATCGAGATGCAACCCAAACACTCCCCCACAGCATTGTGCCGCTCCCCGTCAAGAAATCACACACTATAAGGGTGATTCACTGCACCTGATATTTAAGAGACCTCTGATTAATTAAAGCGATGAATAACAATAATGCGCACTCGGCATCGCTCATAGAAGAAACTTCTATGAGCATACCATCTCACGACCTTTCACTATTCAGGAAAACCATAGCATCAGCAAATCGTTAGCGGCAAACCAGTAACTCATATACCACTTTTTATCAAGGCTGAGCGATTTTGCCCGATAACTAGGTATCGCGGAGAGTGGGTGCATCTATTCGATATCGATAGATCACACACCTGTCATCCACATATCAGGGAAGAGACGTAGTGACTACTGGATCTGGCCAACCTTCAACCGCATGAATATACGGCGTAAACTTGCCCTTTACATGCTGCTTGCAGCACTACTACCACTCGCCATCGCAATGGGGGTTGCTCTGTGGCACAGCAGCCAGCAGACCCATCAGCTTGCTATAGATAAGGCACATGGTCACCTTAGTGCTGCCAGCGAGAAATTCTCCGGTTACTTCTCAGCGCGCTCTGCTGAGATCACTGCCTATTCTGAGACACCGCTCATCAAAGGAATGGATTTTACACTGATCAGCCCCTTCCTGACGGGAGAACTACAACGTCACAACGGTATTTATGAAAAATTCATTCTAGCAACACCAGTCGGGCACTTTTACAACACCGCCGGCAGTGGAAATCCTGCCTATAACGGCTTGCGTAGTTTTGATGACAACGACCCTGGCGCCAGACTAAAGACAATCGAACAACGTGATTACTGGCAGGCGACGGTCGGCAAGAATAGTCACCGCAAGAATATTTCTTATATCTCAGACCCGATGATCTCCTATACCACCGGGGCAAAGCAGGTGGTAGTGGCCTCAACGATCATCTCCGAAAACAATAAAGTAGCAGGCATGATTGGTGGTGCACTCCCATGGGACAGCTTTCAGGGACTTCTCGCCAGGACCTTTGATGAGATCCGATCCGAACTCAAATGGGATGCAAAATTCCTGCTTGTTTCTCACAGCGGTACCTACTGGCACCACTGGGACCGTAACAAGATCGTACACTTTGCCACTGATAGCAATGGCGCTCCGCTACTCAACGAGATCGGAGAAAAGAAAATCATAAAAAGCTCAATTCTGGAAGAACCTGATAGCATGCTATCTGGGGCAGGACGAAAAATGATTGCTGGTGATAGAGGCCACACGCCTTTCAAAGACAAGGTACTCCAGGAACCGCACACACTGATCTATGCGCCGTTACATACTTCTAACTACTCGATAGCGATGGCGATTCCAGACGCCCAGTTAATGGCACCTGTAGCAACACTCCGCACCTTTTTTTATTATGCGTTTGTACTCGCAATTCTATTTGTAATTTCAGTTTCATGGCTGTTTTCCACTCGACTGACCACCCCCATCACCGCTTTGATCGCCGCCACCAGAGAGGTACAACTAGGCAAAAGGGACAACATCAAACTCATTGCCGGCAACGACGAAATCGCAGCGCTTGCCCGCTCATATAACAGCGTGGTCTCAGACTTGATAGATAAAAGCTCCCATCTCAAGCAGAGTGAAGAGCGTTTTTCACTTGCGATGATGGGCAGCAATGACGGACTCTGTGACTGGAATCTGAAAACAGACCAGCACTTCTTTTCACCACGCTGCAAAATAATCCTCGGCGCCAGGGCAGACAGTCCCGATATCACTTTGGAATCATGGTTCTCACACATCCACCCCGGCGAACGAAAAAAGATAGAAGATAGACTTCAGGATTTTATTAGCGGCAGGCGTAGTACTTATGAGCAGGAATACCGAATCCAGCACCAGGATGGAAGCGATCGCCACATTCTGTCTCGCGCCTTTGCCATACGTGATCCTGAAACGCACAGAGCCGTGCGCATTGTCAGCACCATTATGGATATCTCAGAGAGAATACAACACCAACAGGAGATTGAGCGGCTTAACAGCCAGCTTGAACAGCGTATAAATGAACGCACACGCTCACTGGTGGCATCAAACCGCCATCTCATGAAAGAGATCAAAGACCGGAAAGAGATAGAAAGTACGCTTCAGCATCACCGGATCCTGCTGCAAAAATCAGAATCTCTCGCTCACGTAGGAGCATGGGAGTTCAATGTGAATAACCTTAATCTCTACTGGACCGAAGAGACCTATCGCATGCACGAGCTACCACGCGCCTCTCAGATCGACCTCGATACTTCGATCAATTTTTTTGAAAAAGAGCATCGCTATTTGATACAGGATGCCATCCAGCAAGCGATCCACCACGGTAAGGCATTTGACCTTGAGCTGCCACTCATCACAGCCAAAGCAAATCGCATCTGGGTCCGAACCATTGGAGAGGCGACCATTGAGGATGACAAAGTAACGCATGTTACCGGATCACTTCAGGATATTTCAGAACTTAAACAACTTGACCAGATGAAGAATGACTTCGTCTCAACCGTTAGTCATGAACTACGTACGCCTCTCACATCGATACACGGCTCAATCAAGTTGCTGCTCAATAATGTCGTATGTGAAATCCCACCAGGTGCAAAGAGCATGCTTGACATTGCCGAGCAGAACTCACAGCGTCTACTGACACTGATCAACGACCTGCTTGATATAGAGAAAATCAGCTCAGGGAAGATGAACTTCGAGTTTAAACAACACAGCCTCACCACCCTGATCAAAGAGTCGATCAAACTCAATCAAACCTATGCCGATCGATTTGGGGTACAGGTCACACTGCAGCAACCGATGCCAGACTGCACGGTCATGGTAGATAACACACGCTTCCTCCAGGTGATGTCCAATCTTATCTCCAATGCCGCCAAATTTTCCCCGATGGAGGGTGAGATCATCATTAGTGTAGAGACACCACGGGAGAACGGGATACGCATCTCGGTTCAGGATTTTGGCAATGGCATCCCCGATGAGTTCAAAGATAAAATATTCGCTCGCTTTTCACAGGCCGACGGCTCGGCTACCCGCAAAACAGGCGGCACCGGCCTGGGGCTCAACATCAGCCGTGCAATCGTTGAAAAGATGCGCGGCACCATCAACTTCAAATCACAGCGGGGAGAAGGCAGTATTTTCTTTTTCGAACTGCCCACGGCCAGCGCCTATGAGAGCGAGGTACAGAATCTCGCCGCTGATGCAGAACCCACCCTCCCAACCTAAAACACCAATATCTCATTTAATACCAGATAGGTATAAACTCAACACTCCCTCTCCATGCTTGACAGCACCCCACTCAACCCTTCGAGTTCGGCTCACAGACTCAGGTGTCTGACGAGCCTTCGCTCTATGGATGAAACGGGAAGCCGGTGCGTCGCACACCAGCGCCTCACAGGGCAACACCGCATACCACCACGCCAGCACCATCAGCGGCTCAGCCGACGACTCGCATGCGTGGCTGGCAGGGCACTGTCAAACCTGGGCTACACGTGGCGGCCGATGGTGAATTCTCCAATATTCGGGTTCTACAGAGCTCAGGACACCGCATGCTTGATCGTGCCGCCGTCAGGAGCCTGCAGCAACTGGCTAACCCAGGGATACAATGGAACTTTTCCTATTCACTACCAGCTCATCGCTGGCAAAATCTGCGGCTTTCATCTAAACCGCGGAGCACGATACTGCCCGGTGTGACACCGCTCACATCTCGACCTCGACCTGCTATTTAGAACCGGCAGACCGGCCGATACAATTTTTGAATGTGGCCCTGCCACATCTACTTCAACCCTTGCAGCAACAGGCAGTCACAGCAAACCACCATGTTGAAACGGTTTTTCAAACGCCTCGCCATCTTCATCGCTCTGTTAGGCGCGCTGCTCTTCTCGATCCCATTCATTGTCACGCTCGATGACTATCGACCCATACTTCAGCAGCAGCTTTCGCAAAGCCTGGGGCGCCACGTTCTCATTGGTGACCTGATACCACAGGCGATGCCTCTGCCGACATTGACGGCGACTAAAGTAACGATTCTTGGTACGGCTGAACAACCTGGAGAGCTATTTGTAGAAACGATGAAGGCGAGCCTTGACCCCCTTGCGCTGTTCAACGGAAGAGTGGTGATCAGAACCATTCATCTTGATGGTGTCGGAACCAATCAACGATTTATCGATAACCTCATTCGCGGCAAATCGATAAAAAAAGGCCCGCGAGCTGAGCAGCATCAGTCGCAGGAGACAGCTCTCACAATCCATGAGATCAGCGGCAGCAACGTGATGCTGCGCACCCACGACCAGACTCGCCTCGGCCCTTACCGCTTCACGCTATTTCTTGGTAAACAGTACAAACTCAAAGAGCTCTATATCTCGCGCATGGATGGAACCCTGCGTGCCAATATCAGACCGGCAGACCACAACAGTATGGCGCTACAGGTTAGTGCCGACCGCTGGAAAATGCCCGTTGGTCCAGCATTTGTCTTCGACAGGTTAAAGCTTCAGGCCACCTTACACAACGGCAGCGCCGAGCTCAGCAGCGTCGAGATCGAAGGCTATGGCGGCACATTGACGACACAGGGCAGACTCAGCTGGCGTAACGGCTGGCAATATATCGGGCAGGTTAAAACCGCAGCGATGCAGATGTACCCTCCACTGCTGCTCTGCGATGTCGACACCGTTAAAGGGCGATTTTATAGCGATCTCAACATCACCTTACGCGGCAAAAGCATCAGCCAGCTGTTTTCCAATCCTGAACTGCAAGGTCCATTTCGCATCACCGAAGGCGTTGTGACAAAAAGCGCAAGCAACCATGTACTACTCACTTTTGACCAACTTTCTGGAGATGGCCACCTGGTCGATGCCACACTGAAAACCGATAACACCGTCCTCAAGACTGCGGGGGGAACCATTCACGGCACCACACAACTCTCCTGGAAAAAATACTGGGATATCCGCGGCCGCGTTGAGGCAAGCGAAATTGATTCAGAATCCTTTCTCGCTGGTTTTATCGACAACAAAGTGGTCAGTGGGCTGTTTTTTGCCACCAGTGAATTTCACCTGTCGGAGCGCGACCAACAGGCGTTGCTGGAGCGCCCCTATCTCAGCGGTCACTTCAGGATCATCAACGGCAAGATCTACAAGGCTGACCTTGAAAAGGCGAGCACGACACTTTCAAACGAGGGGTCACACGGGGGGGAAACACCCTTCCAGGATCTGACTGGCAATGCCAGGCTTGAAAACAACCATATCACCATTACCGACCTCGATATCACCTCCGATTCAATGAACGCCGCCGGCGATATCAATATCAATCCCCAGGATGAACTGGAGGGGGAGATCGTCGTCGCTCTACGCAAAACCGCTTCAATCATCAGCGCACCTCTCAAGGTCAGCGGCACCATCGACGACCCCAGCCTCAGACTAAGCAACGACGCGATCATTGGCGGCGCTATCGGCACCTCAATCCTGGGGCCCGGCGTTGGCACCGCCGTCGGCATGAAGGTGGGTCGGATAATCAAAAAGATCGGCGCCGCATTAAGCAGTGGCGGCGAGGCTAAAGCCGACCTCATTCCAGAAAAATAATCTCCAGCAAAGACAATCCTGACCACAGCGCTACCCCTGCAACAACACAATCGCTACAATGGCACTCTTTTTCAGCCATCGAGAATAACCATGGGACACCGGCTCTCAAAAATCGCGACCCGCACCGGGGATAACGGCACCACAGGACTCGCCGACGGCAGCCGTGTCGATAAGCACCACCCACGTATTGCCGCGATGGGTGATGTCGATGAGCTAAACAGTAGCATCGGCCTGATACTGATCCATGAGCTACCAGAAGAGATACGCACATTATTAATCGATATCCAGCATCGCCTGTTCGATATTGGCGGCGAACTGAGCCTGCCGGATCAGGGTTTCATCACTAAGCAGGCAATCCTGAAACTCGATGAAGCGCTGTTAAAATTCAATAATGAGCTGCCGCCACTAAAGGAGTTTATCCTGCCCGGGGGCACACCGGCTGCAGCCCACTGCCACATGGCACGCACCATCTGCCGCCGGGCCGAACGCAGTGTCATCACCCTCGGAGACCAGGCAGGATTTAATGCGAATGCGGTCGCCTATCTCAACCGTCTCTCCGACCTTCTGTTTGTCATCGCGCGCACGTTAACGCACCTCGCTCGAAGCGACGAACCTATGTGGCATTCAAAAAGAGATACGCCGCAAACATAACAGATCCAATTCAACAGCAAGCGCCTCTCAAAGAGAGGCACACCAGAACAACGGAGTCGATATGAAATCTAAGATTGTGGTCATCGGTATGGGCGAGATGGGTAGCATCTTTGCCCGCGGTTTTCTGCGCTGCGGCCATCCGGTTTACCCCATTACACGCGGCATGGATATTGCCACCGTCGCCAGCGAGATCCCCAACCCTCAACTGGTACTGATCGCCGTTGCCGAAGGGGACCTGCAAGCAACGCTGGAACAGATTCCAGAGCGCTGGAAAGAGAAGCTTGCGCTACTGCAAAACGAGCTGTTGCCGCGCGACTGGCAACCTCATCAGCTCGACAACCCCACCGTGATCTCGGTCTGGTTCGAAAAGAAAAAAGGACAGGACAGCAAGGTGATCATCCCCTCGCCCGTACTGGGGCCGCACGCTGGTTTAATCAAGGAAGGACTGGAATCGATCGAGATCACCTGCCACCGACTCAATGACAGTGATGAACTGCTGTTTGAGCTGGTACGTAAAAACGTCTACATCCTCACTACTAATATCGCCGGGCTCACTGTCGGCGGCACCGTGGGTGAACTATGGGCGGATCACCGAGAATTTGCGACTGCGGTTGCCAATGAGGTCATCGATCTTCAACAACACCTGAGCGCCACTACACTGCCGCGTGAAAAACTGATCGATGGCATGGTTGAGGCGTTCAACGGCGACCGGGATCATAAATGCATGGGGCGTTCCGCCCCGGCGCGCCTGGCACGCGCCCTCGCGCTGGCCGCCGAGGCGGGCATCGAGACACCGACGCTAAATGAGATCGCCTCAAAACAGCGCTAGCCCCCCCACCCTTCCCGATATCCAGAAAGCGTCAGAGCCGCCCGTTGTGAAACTGCAAGACGGGTGGCTTATCCTGCTCCAGCAAGATACGAGAGATCGACGCATTGGAGATCTGTAGACGAAACATCTGCTGGAATGGCAGCCCCAATGCGTGGCTGATCAACACCCGGATCACACCTGCATGGGCCACCACCAACAGATGTGAACCCTGATGCGCCCCTGTCATGCGCTGAGACGCCGCTGTGACACGTGCCGCAAACGCATCCAGCGCCTCACCGCCTGCGGGGCGGTGCGCCACTGGATCGCAATAGAAACGCTGCAGCTGCTGCGGATCCGCCTGTGAAAGCTCAGCCCGTGTCTTCCCTTCCCACGCACCAAAGCCGATCTCCCTGAGCCCATCGTCCGTATGAAGTGGTAACGCCTGCTGCCCAGCCAGCTCAACAGCAAAGGCGTGACAACGCACCAGTGGAGAGGTCACAATCACATCCCACGGCGAGTGGCCCGCCACCGCCGCGCGCATCTGCTGCCACCCTTTGTCACTCAGGGGGTCATTGATCTGTCCGCGGTAACGACTCCCACCAACGGGCTCGCCGTGGCGCAACAGGTCTATCGTCGTCACCGTCATAAATGAATCTTCTCAACCGACAGAATAGATATCATCCTGCAACATCGAACGGAATAGCGTCCAGTCAAAAGAAGGACCTGGATCGGTCTTGCGTCCTGGCGCAATATCGCAGTGCCCAACAACACGCTGCGGTGTAATATCAGGATAGATCGACATCAACAGCCGTATCAGACGTGCCAGCACGCGATACTGCGCCGGATCATAAGGGATATCATCGGTGCCTTCGAGCTCAAGACCAATCGAGTAATCGTTACAGCGCGTTCGCCCTTCAAAGCTCGACTCCCCCGCATGCCACGCCCGCTTCTCAAACGGCACAAACTGGATCACCGAACCGTCACGGCGAATCATCACATGGGCCGAGACACGCAGTTCGCTGATCTCACCGAAAGAGGGGTGGGCACCAGGGTCGAGCTGATTACAGAAAAGGTCCTCAATCCAGCCATCTCCAAACTGTCCCGGCGGCAGGCTGATGCCGTGAATTACCAGCAGGTCGATGACGGCCCCCTCAGGGCGTTCGTCACAATTGACCGACGGCCTGCGACAGGCCGTGGTTATCCATCCATTATCAATCACATTCAACATCATCAGCTATGACTACTGTTTGGCGTGCCGAACCAGATAATTGACGATCAACTCACTCTCGCCACCGCTCGGCATCTGTTTACCACTGGAGGCGGTATTCGTCAGCATACGCTCGACGGTACGCGGCCACTCTTCTGCAATGTGGGTATCGACCTCCGGCAGACCGTGGCACTGCCCGCAATACTGTTTAAACAGCCCGGCACCTGCAGAGTCGGCCTGCGGCAGCACAACCTCTTTAGCAGCACTACCATGATGATCAGCCTGCATCATCTTTTTACCGGCAGTACTAAAGATCACCCCGGCCAGGATCACCATCACCGCCGCCGCAATTGCGAGATACCTCATAGACAATCAACCCCTGAAAACACTTAACCGTTAAAACCCGCGCTCATTGTACTCAAGAATCGCATGCAATGCATACGCAGTCTAATGGCGAATTTTCGGCCAGTACTCTTCCACCTTAAACAAGGGGCTATGCGATGCATTGTGGCACTGCATACAGATTTCGGCCTTCGGCTTCTGGGCATGTTCGACTGGCGTTTGCCCGGCCGACGCCACATGCGCACGAGCCGCCCCATGGCACGACTCACACTGCACATGCATCAGATCGGGGGTCGATTCGGGATCGATAAAACCACCATCGCGGTTAAAGCCAACGGTATGACAGGCAATGCACGAAGGATCGAACGCCTTGTTCACATCCTGCAACGCATAAAAAGCCTCACTGTGACGCGACTTCGACCACGCCTTGTGCTGCGCCTGATGACAGCTTTTGCACGCCTGCTCACCGACAAAAGGACTCTCGCCCGACTTCTGCGCCTTACGTAGTGCGACGCTCTTTTGGTAGGCCGTCTTCACTTCGCGATTATAGGCGTCATACCATGCCGCCATGCGCGGCGCATCACCCACTGTCGGTGGCAACGGCATCACTTCATGCTTCCATTTGGCCACACGCCCCGCCGCATCGAGCTCAAGGTCGACCGACGCCAGACGCATGCCGCGCGAGCCGGGCTGCAACACCAGCATGTCATCGACTAATATTGGATCGACATAAAGTTCATAATTGGATTCGATAATCAGGATCGAGACATCGCTCAGCGGCAGCTGCTGCTGCGCCTCGGCAAGCGATAGTGTCGTTGCCAACAGCGTCACCGCCCCCTGCCCGCGCGCCGCCTTGAGAGGTGCCGCCAGTGCAGAGACATCACGCTTCACCGGCGAATGACTTCCCTGCATCTCCCCCTGCGGTGCCTTTGCGGGATCGAGCCACTGGAAATAGGCGATCATCACATCGCCGCGTTGAATCTGCTTTTCAGTGGCGAAGGCATCACCCGACCAGTTGCTGGCGACCAGCGGCAGTTGATGAGACTGCAGAAAGCCGGCGCCAAAGGCGAGATCGCGCCACTGCACACCGATCGCATCGTAATCGAGTGCCGCCAGTCCTTTGAGGATATAGTCACTGGTGAGCCGGTCCTGTGGCAGATCACTGATCAACAGACCGCCGGCCGACACCAGAAACAGCTCTGGGTTCTGCGCACGCAACTCATCGATCTTATTAACGCGCCGCTTGATGCCACCCTGATTGCCAAACTCACTGCAACCGCACGGCTCCAGCTCGCCATCGAGATTACCGGAATAGACCAGTGTCGCCTGCCGTAGCTGCTCTGCATCAGACGCAGAGGCGCAACTCACCAATAGCACTGTGCATAACAGGAGATAGATCCTCTGCCAAATCGCTTTCATCACCATTACTCGTCTTTTTCAACAGGGCCCTATTCTTACACATCTACAGGAGTTCAGGATAACAGGAAAAAATGACGGGCTAACCATTGCATACAACCTGTTGCGACTCTATTGGGATAGATAAGGGGATTATTCGTTGGTAGTGGAGAGCTCGACCAGTTCTTCGATCTCCTGCCTGTCTGGCTCACTGCGCTGCGCCCGAACACAGTTTCGATAAACCAGCGCCACCAGTTGTGCCTTGCGCCTTTCACTACTTTCAAGCCCACGCACATCAAACGCCTCATCGATCACGCTAATAACCTGGGCCAGCAATGCCTTATCGATCTCCGTCAGGCCGTAGTGCCCCATCTCTTCATTGACACCACCCCCGCTGACACGCACAGGCCCCCGGCCCAGCACCAGATAGTCAAGCGATACGCCACTGCGACGGGCATATTCCAGCAGACGCTCCCACGGGATCCGCCCTCTCGCCTTCCACGGCCCGATATGCCGCTTCTCCGCCCCTAGCGCAACAGCGACATCCGTGTCGTAACGCAACGACTCGGCGCGCTTGATCCGCTCGATGATCTCTTCAGCAAAATTTTTCACGCTCGACCAATCAAATCCTTGACACAATATTCTTTTTGGAATATTTATATTCATTTCCAAATACATTAAATTCATTATCGAACAACAAAAGGACTGTTATTCGACATGAAACAACCACCAAATCAAAAAGATAGTCGCCATTCTGAATTGTACGTCATTCAGTTAATGCGTTTCTACGATATTAAACACAGCCACATCGCCGCCCGAATCGGTAGCAACGGACACACGGTAAAACGTGCGCTGGACCAGCAGGGCTCGCTCACTACCTCACACGGCAATATTCTGCTAACACGAAAAACCATTGAGCAGATGCTCAGCGAAAAAGGATGGCGAGGCGACCCACGGGCACTATGGGATGAGTTCGATAATATCTAGCAATCTCCCTTTAACGACAGGACGTAATGTTGCAGCCAATGAAAAGGAGGCCAGAGATGACACACCTCACCACATACCACGTCGAATATCTTATCTGGTGCATCAGTCAGCTTTCCCGAGAGCTGGCTGTCATTAACTTCGACAGTTCGCATGCCCGTAAGCTCATTGATCAGGCTGAGCACAACCTCTTCAAGGCAGCAGACCTGCTCTACACCGATGCCACCTGTATCGGCTGTGGCTGTACCGGCCACAAACAGTGCACCACCGAAGATGGCTGCACTACTGTCCGGAATAAAAAATAGTAATGTTTATAAGTTGTTGCGGCCTCTAAGATTAACGGGTAAAACCCAAGTGGCTAACTTAAAATCCAGAGGCCACAACATGTATAGAAATACCCGATTTAG
>Ga0316207_10000344_pt1 | contig 82758 bp, 85 predicted proteins | sample 6weekpyrite_MG_FD_204943 | JGI IMG/M metagenome (GOLD analysis project Ga0316207, IMG submission 204943) | Microbial mat bacterial communities from mineral coupon in-situ incubated in ocean water Damariscotta River, Maine, United States -... | ecosystem: Environmental > Aquatic > Marine >...
GCTGCCAGTAACTGGCACGTGTTGCACGGTCATCGGGTGATGGCATAGCTTATCTCCTGTTTAGTGTGGAGATATTATTCAGGATTTAGTTTGGAGATGATAGATTGCGGATTTGTTGGCGCTTACTCATCAAGTTCATTAACCATTAACCATTTACTATCATCATGGTCAGTTAATGTTATATGGCTAGACGAAACCGACACAACAAAGGCATGCAAACGCACAAGCGTGTTTCCATAGTCGTAGGTAGATTGCCCAATATAATCCCCAATGCATGCATCTATAGAAAGTTCTTCTTGTAATTCACGCTTAAGACAATTGACTAAGCTTTCACCCTCTTCTACTTTGCCACCAGGAAACTCCCAGTAACCCGCTAGATGCTTATCGGGTGCACGGCGAACGCTTAATATTTTGTCGTTATGTATAATTATTGCTGCTGTTACATTTATCACTTTTATTCTAATTCCGTCGATGAAGCATTAGGTAATAGACTTTGTTATAGCGCGAATAAATTTTAGTCTTCATCGACTCCTTTAATTCTCATTTAATAACTTAGTTACTGATGAACCATGGTTTTTTACAAGATTAGAGATAAGTTGCATACATTATTCCCATAGTCGACTTATGTCTGTATTTTTACTCTGACCCTTAATATACATTTACTTCAATAATAAATACCCTTGCTATACTATATAAGACTTTCTTGAACTCCAATATTTCTCTTTTGTTCGTCATAATGCGTACTTAGTACATTCAAGAAACTATCAGGCCCCGATAATGCTTCTTTGATAAGCTTATTTTTAACTAGACTTACATAAACTGCAACAGAATGTGCTTGGCAATTGATAGACCTCTTGGGATTGAACTCAATATCGCTAAAAGCATCATAGAAAAAAACTTCTTCTGCTAAAGACTCATTTTGTACAAGTGCATTTATATAAATCCAGTCATAGAAAAATGTTCTTGGCTCTAAAGGAAATTCATGACCAAAGAATTCAAAGCTTTTTAGAGAACCAGATTCTTTTAACCTGATATCTTTCTTAGCCGAACGAGAATCCATACCAAATAGATCCTTATAAGGCCCTCCTCGATCAAAGACCTTACTTCCTTGAAACGCGGTCTCAACCGTAAATGAATTCCTATTTTTTTTTGTTGTTATTAGCAAGTTAAAAGCCGATAACATAACCCCGAACTCATCTTCAGACTTACTAGAAATTTCAAGTACACGCTCTATCCCTATAGCCTTAGCAGATGAGTGCAGTTCCACTATTGATTTTTGCTTTTGTATTTTAGCCATACCGGGATGCCACTTAAAATCAATAAGCTTTTCTTCTACACCTGGCGGCATATTAAGATTTGGTATAAATATAGGTCTAATAGCCATCTACCAGTACTCGTAGTCTTTTCGAGCCGAATAATGACCTCGATGATAAAGAAATTCAAAATTTGTATATTTCTCTATTAATTCAGTTTCCAGTGCTTTACTCGGTGTAATTGCACCAACTATTAATTCTGGTTCGATAGTATCAAACACTAAGATTTCTGCTTGTGGATTTGTCGGACAATCATCGGGTAACCCAAGATCATCTCTATCTGGCTTTCCATCAACAGGCTCAAACATTCTCTGAAAAGCATCAATACCCTTTCTTTCTTGTATAGGTATTGATGTCACATTACTACTTGCAGCATTTTCATGACAAAAAGCACAATCTTTAGTAAGCAGCACTTCAGGAATAACAGCTACCACGACCCATACTTGTGCAGTATTTTGCTGTCGCAAACTATAGAACATTTTGTAGTTAGCATGCCCCAAAGAAAGACAGTTGGCTTCTTTGTACCCGTCAATACGATATTGATCATTATATTTAACTTGTGCAGCCCGCGCTTCAAGATCAGCTCTTGGTATAAGCCCATTACGTAAAATAGAATCTAAATTTTCTAACCTTGTAAAGTGCCAAAGATAGTCAATCTCTCTCTTTTTTATTTCATTTTCCATAAGCACACTCACGCCAATGACTCACAATACTCACGCCACCCACTAACTGAGATATTCGAGCAAAACAGTAAGAACATCACCCAAAAACCAATTCTAATCAAATTATCAACATTATCAACTGTCAATTATGTTGACTCCATTCATAACTTAAGAAATCATAACTCATAACAAGATAAGACATAATTTTCCAAAACAGATTCAATACCTTTTGTACATTTAGCCAAACCAGATGATGATAATTCTACCAACTCATCACTACTATTTACTCTAGCTTTAAATTTAATCTTTTCTAATTTGTATTTTTTATTTTTATATTTAGCCAAAAAATCATCAAAAACATTACTAGACGAAGCTAACTCCATCTTAGCTATAGACGTTTTTCCAAATTGAATTCCACTCGCCTGGAGCCCTATAAAATCATACCTAATAACAGAATCAATAGTTTTTATTTTTCTATAAAACAAAACCAAGTCCAACTCAACTTTTTCAATAGATAGCTTTTTATCACATATGTCAGATATAAGCATTATGAAACTCTTTAAAGAAGCCGGCGGGTCAATAACTCTTATCAATGCCTTACCTTTAGTTAAACGAGTAACTTTAAAATCAAAAACAATATACCTAGTTGATTCATATTTTTCAATTTTACCTAAAGGGTTTATAATTTCTTCCACTTTATTTTCACGCTGAATAAACCTAGCAAGAAACATATTTTTTTTAACATCAATAAGCTCGAAACCAATAGGCCTCTTATTACCATACTGAATTTCATTTAGCGCAGACGCAAAACCAGACAACGACAAGTCATACTCAGCTACAAGCCACCTCAGCCTGCTAGTTTTCATTGAGCACCTCCTTTTCTTTATTTGACTCTAACTCCTTCCTAGACAGTTGAGCGGAATCTTCTAATAGCTTACCGAGCCGCATCTCTTCAATACTTGGCACAGCTTTCTTTGAGCTCACAAATACTTTGTCACTTTTATACTTATAAAAACCACATATGAGATAGGAAAACTTACTACAATTTTCAGCATCAGAAAATTGAGCTTCAAACTCATACAAATCCGAGTCATAAGAATCACCTTTTGCTGTCCATCTTATTTTCCATATATAAAACCCTTTTTTATACAAAGACTTAAGCTCACTTGACTCAAGAACACCTTCTCCCTTTAAAGTTGCCTTTGAAATATGCACACCCAAATCATCTTCTTCTTGAAACTCCTTTGGATGATACACATATACATCTGAAACATCATAAAGCACATAATTCGGCATGAATTTTATAAGATTTGTAAAGAAACTTGTTCTGTCTTCCGCTAATACAATATCCCCTAAATCCAACTCATCAACAATCAAGTCTTCATTATCTCCTATTTCCTGACTTACCTCGTCAAGTAAGTTGTTTTTTACATTACCTATATAATCATTAAGTGGATAACGTATTGCCAAGCCATCTTTGTTTATCTCTATAGAAATTATTGCTTCTTTTTCTACAATTTGTCTAAATTCAGATTTATTATAATCAATCTGGGTATATTTCAACCTTATCTCTGCACCTTTATTAGTTAATTTCACATTAACCTCATCACCCTCTTTACTCTGCTCCTCCTTTATCTTATGTATTATCTTTTCAACAGCATCACTTGCGACTACATTATTAACATTTGTAATACTAGTCTTTTCTCTTCTTGAACTAACCCCCAGTACCGACGACAGTAACTTGTGATCATAATAATCATGATTCAATCTACTAAAATACAATGCTAACTTATCCCGCTCAGTTTCATTTGATACCAGTATCCCCCGACTTATAAATATTTCCTTCAAATCTGATTTTGTAAATTTATGCTGAATTAATGCATCCTTAACGGCTTTATCTGACGCATACAATAAATTACCAGTTCGCATATCAATATCTCCAAGCCAATATTCCAGGATTATAATTAGGCACTACTTTTGTCACGACCTCTAACTCGATCCTCTCAAGGTCTTTTCGTTTATAGTCATCATAACCCCATGAACTAACATATAGATTTATTGCTTTCCTATAATTACTTTTTATATCTTTACAAGGACTATGATGAGCAACCCTTATTTTAATTGTAGAATTGCCACTCAATATTTGAAATCTAGAAAGCGAATCAAATAAATATATGAATTCATATTCAGTAGAACCGTCTTGATTATAGTAAATAACATACCCACCTTCTTGACAAACCGTTTCTACATCATCGGTCCTTTCATTTATTACTTTAAATTGGCCATGCTTTAGTATCATATATGGCGAACAAAGCATCTCAATTGAGGCTGGATATTCATAAGGATCACCATGTGCCTTATGAAGATACAAGTCAGGATATAAAAATGAGTAATTTTCTCTAGGGAATTCATTCATTGCATACAGCTTATTCATGTCTGATACAACCGTTGATAAATAGCGTATCCTACTTGGCTCAATAAAGTGCACAGTCTGATTTTCTTTAATTGAAAGTTTTTCTGTATTAATATTTTTAAAATGACGCATGAAATCTTTATCATATTTTTCATCATAGTTATATATAAACAAGAGCCCTCTTACTTCATAAGAGCAATTATCTAAAACATATTTTTCATTCCACTCTGAACTACTTCTTGCACAATCTATAGTCTTAGCTAATGAAATGAGCGCTTCCTTTATCTTTGCTGTTGTTATACTAGAAACAGAATATGATTTGAGGTCAGTATTAAGAAGCACACACTTATTCAAATATGGATCAAAGTACTTAAAAACGACATCAACTGGATGAGTATGTGAAACGTTTTCAGTTTTTTTTCGTTTACCGGATTTTTTATGCTGGTCAACTTTATGACATTTGAAGTTTTCATCCATTACTTCAATCTTTTCCCATTTAAACCAATGAAAAATATCTTCTGCCACTTTATTTGCAACTTCTGCAATATTTGTAACTTCACCTGCCATACATATCCTTTATATTAATTTAATTAACTTTTCTTTAAACGTAAACAACCACCACAAACTCACCAACCACCCGCAACTCCCCAGCCTCATCACCCCCAAACACCAAATCCTCATACCCATCCATATAACTCTCAGGCTTCAACACAATTCGACTATGCCGCCACTCATCACCCTGTTGCAGCTTTTCACTGCTATAACGCTTTACGGTATATGAGGCACCGGTATCTGGGTCTTGTATATCTCTATGTTGCACTACTACTATTTTGTTATTACGGCTGCCGCCCTGTTCCTGTTTAAATAAACACCAGGCACCATTGGGTATGCGTTTGTTCATTGACTCGCCCACTACCCTGGCGACAAAGTGGCCGGGTTGTGGCCTGAATGAATCGGGTAGTTCTACCCAGTCTGTTTCATCTATTGGTTGTTGCTCATTTATTATTTGCTGCTCGCTGAAATTGCCTGCGGCGATTTCGAGGTTGAATATTGGCACGGCATTTTCAAACGGCTTTACGTCTTCTGGCTTTAGCCGTTTTAAGCTTAGGCCTGGCCAGGTTTCTGTTGGCTGGTTTGTTGATTCAGTGGTGTCAGGAACTTTATTGGTAATGTCTTTATTAACTATTTCTTTATGGGTGTTTTCTTTTTGCGCTGCTTCACTGCTTTGTGTGCTGATGGCGTCTTTTGCCAGTTGTGCGAAGTAGTCGCTGGTTTCTTTATCTGTGCAATAGAGGTAGCAGCCTTTTTGGCCGCGGGTCATTAATGTGCGGTAGGTGTTTTTTATTATGGCTTCGGCTTTTTTATCTGCTGCTTGTGCATCTTGTTTATGTGCAGTTACGTAACCCTTTATTGCACTATCTGATCTGGCTCGCTCTCCTGGTCGGGTTTTAATTTGACCATTTCGTACAATTAGGTCTGGTCCGATAATGACGCCGATATAGTCTACTTCTAGCCCCTGGCAGGTGTGAATACAGCCAATTTCATTAACAGACTCTGGGCTGCGTATCCAGAGGCTGCCATCTTGCGTCAGGTTCCACTGCATCTGGAAGTTGTGTTCTTCTATCACTACATCGAACTGGCTGGGGTCTTTTTTGCTGTTCCAGGCCCAGCAGTAACCGGCAACCATCCTGGCTTTGTTACTGGTTTTATTTTTTTCGTTGATGGCGGCACGAAGTTTGTTGGGGTCGTTATAAACTTTTAAGTCGTACTCTATACCTTGCAGGCTTTCATTAGCGGTGGTTTTTATTTGCAGGCTGTTATCGAGCCAGGCCAGGTAGCCATCGGAGCCATTGCAGCGAAACTGTGATTGCAGTTCCAGGTGCTGCACGTTTACACCGAGTTGTTTGGCCCAGTTTTCAATTTCTTTCTTTTCGCCTATGTCTTTCCAGTGAATTCTTTGGTCATCGTCTACAAAGAAGATGCTACATTTTGCGGTGTTGATAATTTCTTTTATCTGGTTTTCACCCAGGTTCTGAAACATGCCAGATTTGGCATTGAGTCGATGTGCTTCATCGACGATTAAGGCATCGAATGTATTTGGCTCTGTTTTGGTATAGGCACCTGAGCCGCTAAACAGGTTTGTGATATGGGTTTTGGTGAATGAGCCGGTTAATACACTTTCATACACTGCGCGTGGGGCGGCATTTTTTGTAACGTATTGTGTAACTAACCTTCCACCGGTTAACTGCACTAACAGGTTAATGGCTACAACCGATTTACCGGTGCCGGGGCCACCTTCTACTATTAATACATTTTTCTGTTTTACGTTTGCCTCTTTTGCCAGCTTGTATGCAGTTTCATACACCAACTTTTGATCGTCAATCATGTAGAACTCTTCTTTGCCTTGCAGCATTGAAAGCAGTTTATCTGCCAGGTTCTTTGATGGCCTGATTTTTCCGTTGTCTATTTCAAACATGACCTTGCCCGCATCGCCATGTTTTATGTGTTGTTTGATAAAGTCGGTAAGCTTTGCGGCATCTGATTTTATAAAGCTGGGGGCTTTTTTTAAGTAAGGCTGGTAACGTGTGTTTTTAATAACATCGTCTGCCACCATGTTATGCAAATAGGCACAGGGTTTGAGTGCAATGCCCTGCTCTTGCACGGCTTCATTAAAATCTGCTAGCAGCGCTGCATATGTCCAGGCTTGATAGGATGGATGATTAACTTCTCGCTCACCGCCACCGAGGTAAGTTTTAACGATAGCGTCTTTATTAGTGAGCTGTGCATCTGACCATTGTTTGAGCTCTACAATAACCGCGGTGCTTTTGTTTTGTTCATTGGTGCCGGTAAGAATAATGTCGATGCGTTTTGCGGTTTGCGGAATTTTATATTCAATGGCAACGCCTGTGGTTTCGGGTATGGCTGCATCGTCTAGTGCATTGCTCATATAGAGCATGGAGTTAGCCCAGGATTTTATTTCAGACTCACTGGTGCTGTGGCCGAGGTTGCGTTGGTAAGCATCGAGGATTCGATCTGCAATCAGGTTATTACGGACATCCTGTCTAAACTCAGTTTTGGTTGCAGCGTATACAATCACTAGTCATCTAGCTCCGTATATTTTTTGGCATTGCCTTTTGATTTTTCTACGGGGTATTTTTGTTCGTTAATGTCTATTTTATTTTTGGCGGCTTTGAGTAGATCGATATCGAGTTTATCGGCCAGGCGTATTAAATAAATAAGTGTGTCGGCTAACTCGGTTTCAACTTCATCAAGTTTATCTTTGGGGAGGTTTTTGCTTTGTTCTTCGGTGAGCCACTGGAAGTGCTCAACAATTTCAGCCACTTCGGCACTCAGTGCCATAGAAAGGTTTTTAGGCGAGTGAAACTGCTCCCAGTCGCGAGCTTCTGCGAACTCACGCAGGCGTTGCTTTATTTCATTTAATCCTTCGCTGCTCATTCGTCACTCTGATGTAATGTCATTTTGCTGCTTATAATTATTCTTGTTTCTTCCCTGGGCTTTGTTTATAGGTGCGTCCTGCTCCGCTGCTGGTTTGATACTACCACAGGTTCTGAGGTTTAATAGATTAAGTGGCTGATTTTTATTGACAAATTTAGGGTTGCTGGGTTTTTATGGTGGGTTTTGGGAATTTTTCCTATGAGTTGTTTGTTTTTTGAGCTTTTGGATTTGGGGGGGGAGTAAAAGTTTAAGATTACTGGATTAAAAAACTTAAAGTCACTGGATACCAGCTAGAAGCATGCCGGTATGACGGCGGGAAGTGTCACGAGATACCTGTTAGAAGAATGTTGGTATGGAGGCAATGACAGTAAGTTAAGTAATGTAGGTGTGAATGTATTCGCACATGGCTACGTCATAACAGGCTTTGTTCGAATATTTTCGAACCTGCATCGTCAAAATTTCCTTTAACTTACTGGCATTGGGTATGACGGGATAGGTGTTGGCGGTTAACGGCTAGACGCATGCCTGTGTATTGGTTGGAGATGTTAACTTAAGGATCGGTGACAACCGAAAATTCTAAACACTCACCTTTGCCAGCAATCCCATTAAATTCGACTGTAATTAATGCCAGGAAGCATATTAATGTATTGTACGATTCTCGGACGTTCACCTAAATTGGGGCGGCTTCCATGTGGCAGGGCGTGATGCCATATAATCATATCCCCCGCTTGTGCGTCTACCGCAATTGAACCAAGCGCATGTAGATCTTGCTGTTGTGGATCGGCACCGGGCTCAAGGGATGCCAGCCAGTCAGACAACCGATGTTGAAATCCAGGAACGAGTGTAAGAGCGCCTTGCTCAGAAGGTGTGTCTGTAAGGTAAAGGATGCCTTGCGTAGCAAAAGTTAGAGGTTGAGTGAAATCGACATCCCAGTGAAGATCGGGGCCAGGAAACGGGTGGTTATTGCGTTGAGGCGGGTGAAAACCACAACGATCTGAGGTAACCCAGAGATCAGTGGTATTCCATAGCTGGGAGAATGCCTTGTGAACTCGGCTGACATGACGATTTGCCTTCAGTGTCGGGTGTTGGATCAGTTCGACCATAATCCCGTGGCCACCCTGGCCACAACCCTTGTACCAGGAGTTCGGGGAATCCGGATCAGCAGCTACGTGTTGCCAAATCGTTTTCTCCGCCGCCTCACGAGTGCTTTCAGAAACTGCGTCTTTCAAAACGACGTATCCGTTCTTCTCCCAGAAGGCCAGGTCATCACGAGTGAGTACGGGTTCACAATTTTCGATCGAGTCCAGCCACTGCCGAACCAAATCAGGCTGTGGCTTTTCTTCAATGTCGGCGTTAAAGCGTTCGATTTGAAGCCTGTCAGGTACTCCCGCCGTTGCAACTATCCACTTCTCAAATTCTGTGAATGTCGGTGCATTAGAATAGAGATACTGGAGTGTCTGGTGCAAACCAAGTCCCAACGCATTCATCAATAACATATCTAGAGTGGTTTCACCTTTTCGTTCAATCGTCATTCCCTGCCGTTCAGCAATCACTGCTGACCAAAATCGTTTCAGGTGAAAGAGCCTAAGAGATCCTGTCTCTATTGATGAGGCGATATCAGGCACCTGGTTCATGCGAAAGGGAAAAACCATAAAGAAGAAAAGGCCAGCGCAGTCGATGCGTTATCACGCTGAGTTAAACGGCCAGGAATGTTGTTTTCTTGATCAGAGGCTGCGTGTTGTTTGCACAGCGACAGGAACGACTTATTATGCATGCGGATATGCCGTATTTTTCAGCCTTAATTTAGTATGCCGAAATAATAATCAAATTCTGAGTAAAACCAACATACTCACATCTATATATTTTTACTCTGCATCCTTCTATTCTCAAGGTAAGATCCTCCCCTTTAATTATCGCAAATCGCCTATTGACTCATTAGCAGTAGAAAGATTTTTTTCCTGTTTTAGATGATTTTCTACAATAATTAACAACGACAATATACGTTGATTTTTCTTGCTGATTGTCTGCAGGAACTCAAGCTTTTTTAATGCCTGTTCGTATTCACCCTTCTTTATTAAATTTTTGGTTAATAGTAATTCTCTTTCCAGTTCCATACGTTTATTACTGATATCCATCCTGTTTATAATACTGTAACGCATATGAATTAATCTGTCGTCATTGGGACTTGCAATTAATCCACTATCGATGTTGTCAAGTGCGTCAAAATAAGCATGCTTAGATTCGTTGTTTTTTGCTAATAGATAATAATGGTCTGTGATAACACTAATACCCGAGAGCGCTTGAATATTTTCAGGATCAATAGATAAAACCTTTAAGTATTCAGCTAATGCAGATGCTTCTTTAGGGCTTATATAGTGATTATTCTCCATATATTGAGCCGCTTTATTTAGATGCACGGCAGCGATATTATGTATACTAATCTGTGCTCTTAATGCTTGTATTTCTATTTCCTGTTCTGAGGCAATCTTACGCTGTTCCTCTAGATCAGTAATAAAAGATTTTGTGAGCATAGCGGTTCGATCAGCAAAGGCTTTTACGTGTTCAAGCTGCTTCCCTGTGTAGCCAGATAGTTTATCGGATACGATAACAGAGAATGCCAAAATCAGAGTCATCAAAACGGCTACGCTTTTATAGGTTCGCATGCGCTCACTGCGTATTGCGGCCTGTTCTTTTTTTGCCCTGGTGAGTTTTGCCAGGTCTTCAATTAAGTCGAAGGCAGATGCGTATCTATCGTCTGGGTTTTTCGACATTAATTTATGAATGATAGGCTGGTGTTCTTTGAATTTTATATCGAGTTCAGGTGGTGCCTCTTCCAGGTGTTTATATATTAAAGCAAACGGAGTATCAGCAATAAAAGGTTTTCTACCCGTTAACATTTCATAATAAACTACGCCAAGACTGTAGAGATCTGTGCGGTGATCTACCGTGTTACTGGAGACTTGTTCGGGACTTGTGTAGTGAGGTGTACCAAACAGCATGCCATCTATGACGGTTTGTTCGTTGAAACTAATGGCCCTGGCAATACCAAAGTCAGCGAGTATCGGCTGCTTGTCTTCATTAAAAATAATATTACCCGGTTTTATATCGCGATGTATAAACCCTTTGCTGTGAGCATAGGCGAGTGCCTCGCTTATTTGGGTAATAATATCTATTGTTTCTTCCTGGCTTAATCGGCTTTTGATCTTCTGTTTTAAATCACCTCCATGTAAATATTCCATTGCAATATATAAATGACTCTCGGTTTCGCCGGCATCATAAATAGTAATAATATTAGGGTGATTTAGGACACCGCAATTTGCTTCCTGTAAAAACAAGGTGGTTAAGCTTTCGTCCTTGCATAATTCTTTGGGGAGAATTTTTAATGCAATGGTGCGACCAACTGCTTGCTGTATGGCAATAAAAACTCTGGCCATACCACCTTTAGTAATTTTCTTCAGAATTATGTAGCCAGGAATTCGAGAATCAGACATGAGATAAAAATAAAGTGTTATTAACCTGTTAAATAAAGAAAATGATTTGAGTTGATATTCACTGAGACTATTAAACTCTAATCACTGCGCTGTAGTATAGCAGTTGCCTGGCAAAATGCCTAAGTTGTGATCTGCCGTTTATTAAGCGCATCCTGCATCATCAAAATTTCCCTTAGCTTATTAGCATTGGGTATGACCGGAAGCTGGTGGCTGGATTATAAAGCACATCCTGTGTTTTCCTCTTTGTGGGCCGTACGGAGTACGTTTAAATTCAATCCTGTCGAATTAATTCTGGCTAGGAGCAGGCTGGTATAATGGAAAGGCTGCCGATAGATACCAACTTGAATACTTGGGTGACGGCGGAGTGATCTTGCTTTGGGTATCTGCTTTATATTTTTTAGAACACATAAGCTCGTTGGTTCCCCGACACAGGCATTCGGAACAAAAACGCCTGGAGCGTTTTTAAACAGACTCTGCCTGGCCGAAGGCGAAGGACAGGGGCCCGTAGTAATGATGGGAATTTTGAGTTAACAGGACAGCAGTGAACGGGACAGTTATGATTTATTTTGCTTCTTGAAAGTTACAGGCTTAGGGGCTACACCTTAAATTTTCTGTCTTTAAGGATTGCACCTATTGCTTAGCTGCCGATTCAGATCGACACAACAGGTGCTTAGAAAATATTAATCTCCGATACCGGCTCTGGCAACACCTCATCAATAAGGTGCTGCACCCAGTTCTTCAGTTTCCGTATCTTCAGGCGGTGTTAACAGGTCTTTGCCCATAAAATACTGATATTCAGTGATACTAATTTTACTATCTTTATCGGTATCTGCCTGTTTGAAATTTTTAGTAAGGTTCTTGCTGGCTTTAGCTTCCGATGCAGAAATGTAACCATTAGAATCATCATCTAGCTCCTCAAATGTCAGTACGGCATCTTTTGCCTGAATGCTAAAAGATAAAAACAGGCCGGTTATCAGTGTATAAATTAAGACGTGTTTTTTCATGACCATCTCCCCTCTATCGAAATCGATAAGAAATCAAAGTTCAAAATCATGTGAATACAACTCTACCCCTGCTTAAACGAGTGTAATTACTATTGCAATAAAAAATCTTGATTTTTATCAACGGCATGAAAATTTAAGCGCCAAAAATAATAATAGTTAGTAATTTAAACCATCGTTCCGGAGTAATGCTTCTGCCGGGGATCCAGCGGGCTTATATACCATAAAGACAATGGGGATAAGCACCTACAACTAATAGCAATTTGATATTACTCATAACCCGTTCCCCGCTTTTATTGATACACTAATAACAGTTTATTTCGCACTACCAGATATTACCTTTAAAAATAATGAGGCAATTAAACTGCTTCATTTAACGGCATCATTGAGTGTATATTTTAAATTCCTCTGAGTAGAAATAAGGAGAGTAGTTATGGAAATTAACGCTTTACCTAAATACGACATGAGTGATAACCCAACTAACTGTTGTCCCAGATTTAATTCTGATGGATGGGATGAGCAGGAACTCCACTTTAACGACAAGCTGTTTGTTAAGGCTAAAACCAGAAGCCTTTTCCATATTCCGCTTAATATGAATTCTGTTTTTGCGAAAACCTTTGCTGCCATTGAAAAAGCAGAGGCACTGGATGAGAATAATCTTATTGTTTTATCCTACGACCCTTCTTCATGGACGGGGGAACATTATTTTTCAGTTCGTAAAGGCGTGCCCGACCAGGAAATGGTTCATTTGTCCGGCGACTATTTAACTAAGGTTTTTGAAGGGCCATATAAAAATGTACCCAGATGGGAAAAAGAAATGGATGCTTATGTAGAAAGCAAGGGAAAGCATATGAAAAAAAACTATTTTTTCTACACCACATGCCCGAAGTGCGCTAAGTATTATGGTAAAAATTATTTAGTTGCTGTTTCTGAGCTTGAATGAGGCCAAAAAAATAAGGCGCTCTGGTTTGTGGAGAAATATTATTTACAAGGGTGGATCAAGCAATACGGTTCCACCAGGCTCTATGATAAAGGTGGGTTCGCTTCGCTTAATCCACCCTACAAAATCAGCCAGGCCCTGGCTTAATAACCAGGCTTGGAAATTACACTATAATTTATTCAATAAAGTACAGTAATAGCAACAATGCTGTTTTATTGGCTGTATTCTTTAACCTCTATCTTATTTCTTTATTTCAGCCAATAACTTGACAAATCATCAGCAGCTAATTAACATTTAACTTAGCTGCTGTAATTAATAGCGAGTGAATATTCAACAGGTTTTTCTGACTACACAGCTTACATCAGCTCACCCCCCCAGTAAAAATTTCAGCTTTTTTATTCTAAACCAGTTGTTAACAAACGGCACACATATAATGGTTACTTCTTATGGCTGATAAGGATTCTCTGGACAATCTCATTGAAGGTTTGGCGGGTGCGGTTGTTGAAGCACAGCAACGTATCGAAACACACCAGATAAATAATTTTCTTAATTATTTTGATGAGGATAAACGTCCGAAGAAAATAGATATTTTATTACCATCACTTAACCCGACGGCGGAAGAAGCTGATGTTCGTTATCGCGTCCCCCTGCTGCCATTGGTGGCAAGTTCGTTACTTCGTATTAAAGAAGTAGAAATTAGTTTTGATACAGACCTGGTCGGCCTCACCGAACAGGCTGCAGATGAGTACAGTGATGCAGACTCACAGCTTGACCCGAATGCAGCAACACCTAAAAAACTTAGATCCGTTAACCTGGATATGCGAGGCGGTGGAGTATTCAGAAAAAAAACAGGTTCGGTTCATGTTGTGATGAAGGTTGAAGGTCGTGAAATATCTGAGGGTATGGCACGTTTGGTCGACCGGCTTATACAGGTACAAGGCGATATTGAATAAAAAATTCGGTAGAAATCTACCGCACGTTCATGATCTCACAGGAGAATAGCTATGGCAGAACTAGTGAAAATGTCCGATCAATTCCAGGGACTCCCCATGGACAGCCTGATAGGTGGCCCATTAACAGCTGCATGTGATTCCCAGGTTAAATTAGCCCGAGCAACTGCAGATTTTATTAAAGTCATCGGCTTTCAGCGACCGACACCTAAGCAGGTAGAAGATGATCCGAATGCGGTGGGTAAAACAAGAACCGCTTCATTCGAATTTAAACGACCGGTTGAGCTTCCTGCCACGGGTGCGAATCAACAGCTTACGACAATAGGCGAGGAAAATGTGGAGCTTAAAGTTCCACTACTGGCCATCGTTAATGTACCTAACCTGAGCATTACCACGGTTGATGTAACCTTCGATATGGAGGTTAAATCATCTTTCAGTGCGACTTCAGGTGTTGATACAGAAGCATCTACATCGGCTGAAGCCGGTGCTGGGTGGGGGCCATTTTCTGCAAAGGTGACGGTGCAGGGAAAAGTATCTGCACACGCGGAAACAACCCGTAAATCAGACAATTCTGCAAAATACCATGTATCGGTTCACGCCGAAGACAGGGGCATGCCTGAAGGTATGGCTCGAGTTATGGATATTTTGCAGACGTCTATTGCACCTCGCCAGATTAGTGCACCCACTAAGGTTTCATCATCGTCAGGGGGGGGTAGTAAGAAAAAACCCAGCCCAGCCTCCACTGATGGTTAACTTTTTATAAAAAAGCTTATGTTGATGCACATAAACCCATGGCATTAGAAAGTGATCGATGATGTTTGATTTAAGTGACATACATTATGTCAAACGAATTACTATTGGTACCAGTAATCCGAATCAGATAATCTCAGACGAAGAGATTCAAAGTGCTATGGATATGTTAAACAGATGTTTGGCCGGGCCACCGGCTGGCACAATTGTTGGCATTGAGAAAAGTTTTAAAATTCTCAATATCGGTGAGCACCAGGCCGTTTTACAATGGATTGTTTATCACGTTGGTTTTGCACGTAAACCCGTGTGGCTCGATGAATAGATTGATGAATCACTCCCCTGCTAATTCATTTGTAATTATGCAGGGCCGTAATGCTCATTGGAGATCAATGTGGCTACCCGTGATCTGAATGATCTTTTAACGTTACTGCATAATACTGCGCGCAGTACCCAGAAAAAAGTCGATGAAATGCAGTTGGAGAAACTGCATAGTGTAATTAATGCTAATCAGAATGGGCAGCCCGAGTCTCTCACCCTGGAATGCCAGTTACCCTCAGGTGATGGCGGAAAAAGAACCCATGAGTTTCTCAGGGTACCGCTGGCGAGTTTATACTCATCAGAAAGCTTAAAGATTCAGGAGATATCAGTTGAGTTTGCCTGTGATGTTAAAAAAACAAAACATAAAAGATCTGATTCGCAAGATAAGTATGTCATCACTCCCCTGGCAGATATGTGCGAAGAAAAAGAGTATTGCCGCACATTTAAAATTATTACTCGGGAAGAATCTGACTTTACAACTGAAACCACGATTGATTCATTACCAATAGATGATTATCTGGATCGCCTGGATGAAAAATCAGCAACTGAAACTAAATGGGATAGTTTCAAAAACAAAATCTCCGGACGTCTGTTATTACTATTGTTTCTGTTATTAATTGACTTAGCATTTTTATTTTTTGTAAACATGTAAACACACAAGTGGAGATGGAAAATGCCTTTCTATAATACAAAAAATAGTTTATTTATTCTTATGACTCTTACCCTGTTTATAATTACTTTCTCAATTGCATTGACGGCTAGCCCACTTAAAGGTGAGGAAAAATTAACCGGAAAATGGTATGGAATTGTTACGGATAAAAAATATGGCGATGTAAAAATAGACTTAACGATTAAGCCTGATTCGGTCAACACAAATTCAAATAAATATTCATTGCATTATGGTGCTCCGAGGTCATGTCGATTAGAGACTGAAGAGCTATCGGCAGATGACAATATAATTATTCTCAAATTTAACGAGGCTAGTGATATTAAATTTTGCAACGTGCTGCTAAAAGAAAATGGAAAGATAACAATCACAATCAATATAGACCATAAGTTGGGTGTAGTTATTGAGAGTAATTCTGGATTTAAACAAACTGCAACGCTTAAAAAGAAATAGTGATAATGGTGGATCCGCTTCGCTTGATTCACCCTACCACATATAATATTTAACTAAAAAAGATTCTCTCAAACTCTTCAGCACATAGCGGCTTTGACCAGCAAAGACACTGGATTCCCGACACAAGCATTCGGGAATGACAGTATCAAATTTAATTTACTACCTATTACAATTTGATGGTATTTACACTACATTTATTAAACATTATAGAAATTATTCAAACAAACTTTCCGCTCCCTTTTTCTCAACCTGTTCCGTCCAGTCATGACCAAACTCATCACTAATATTGCATTTATATTGCCCCAGTATATGAAGAACAAACTTTGCTGCGTCAATAAAACGGGGGTCTTCAGCATCACCATACAAACCAATACCGATTGAATTTTCAGTTGGATAGACATGAACAACAGAGCATACAAAAGGAAATCTACCGGGATTTTCTTTACGCTTCTTTATGCAATTTTCCAATGATAATTGATTTCCACAAATCATATATGATTGCAGTATATCTTCCGTGTACGCACCAACAGGGTCTTTGCTGCAATAGGGCATGGCCTTTAAATAAGCTAGCACCGCACTTATATCAAAATATCCATGAATCGGTCTCAATGTTAATTCTAAAAAATTTATTTTCACTTAAACAGTAATCTCATTTATGTCCTCTTTATTCTCTGCTCCTCTATGACTACATTTAAATAGTTTTAAGCATCCGCTTTGGAGAATTTATTGTGAGAGCAGTGAATAAGATTCGATCTACTAGATGTTACGATTTGATGATATTTACATTACATTTTTTAAAACCGTATAGAAACTATTCGAACAAACTTTCCGCTCCCTTTTTCTCAACCTGTTCCGTCCAGTCATGACCAAACTCATCACTAATTTTGCATTTATATTGCCCCAGCATATGAAGAACAAACTTTGCTGCGTCAATATAACTGGGATCCTCCGCATCACCATAAAAACCAATGCCGATTTTATTATCAGTCGGGTATACTAGAACAACAGAACATACTAAAGGAAAATTATCGGGATTTTCTTTGCGCTCTTTCTTACAATATTCCAACGTTATTTGAGTTCCGCAAATCATAAACGTTTGCAGCAAATCGTCTGAGTACTCACTAACAGAATCTTTGCTACAATAGGGCATGGTCTTTAAATAAGCTAACACCGCACTTATATCAAAATGTCCATGAATCGGTCTCAATGTTAATTCTAAAAAATTTATTTTCACTTAAATTGCAACCTCATTTAGGTAAGATTTTATGACCAGTAGCCATCATAGCATTAGTATAATTTTTAGATAGTGTTGAGCTAGATCCATAAGGGTTATTTGTGGTTGGCGGCCATTTAGGTACTAATCGACCTTTCTCATCAACTTTGAATGCCACATCATGTATCGCTTCGACACCTCCTCTATCAGCTAATGAAGCATCTTTCTTTATTTCAATGCTGTATGTTGGTTTACCTTTACGTATTAGATCTCCATCCGGTTTGTATCGCACCATTGTCCCGTCAGGATATTCATACTTCATCATATTTTGCTTTTCTTTACCTGGAGCAAATGAATCAACTATCTCAACTTTTGACGTAGGTTTTCCAGTCGCGACTTCAGCATCCATAAACTCGATAAATTCGTCTTCTTTCATCGTAGATAGCTTGGGCCCCAAAGCCTTTGCCTCTGCACCGATCTTAGGTGGATCGGCTTGAAAATCTTCATAAACTTGTTTCATCTTACCGTCTTCATCCTGACTAAAATCATGTGCAGCACCACTTTCAATATCGGCGTCCACCTGTTGCTTTATCTCTGAAGCACTCGGTTGGGTGCTAACACTGCCTTCGACGGGTGGACCTAAACCAGCAGGTTTATTACCCGGCATGCTTTCTACAGGAGGAGAATCATCTGAATCTAGATTCGATGTTTTGCTACGCAAACTGGAGCCCTTGTGCTTTTCGTCATCCGAAAGTGGTATTGAATAGACAGTAATCTTCCCACTCTGAATGAGATTCACGATAGCACGAGCACTTTGATTTCGATTGGCAGACCTGGTGCCAATTATATTTAAAATATGTAACCAGGTATTATCATCCACCTTTAGGCTATCAACAAACCGTGAGATGCTGGAGGAGTCCGAGAATGAGATGGGTTCAAGCAATGTATCCGATTGTGTTTCGTCGGGTAACAACAAATGATAACTTTGACCAAATCCATCTTTAACGATAGTTTTTAAGGGCATCCTTTCTCCAATTTATTTACTAGCCAAGATAATTTATGCATTCACCCGGGCATATTATGATCAGGTTTAAATAACCCCGAATATATGAATGAGAAACATCTGATAAAAGTGCTCAAGTTTTATTTGCAAGCGCATTGCCAAAACATTTCAAAAGCAATGAATTCAGGCCAACCATACTACATCAAATAATTTAAATCTGTCAATTCTAACTCTTTTTATGTACGCAACCGTCACATATCAAGTATTTATTTGATGCTTAGCCTTTTAAATGTTGTCTGGTGAATATTGCCCGGATAATTTTGCCTGGCTAAATTCACACCCATGCCCACTGTAATATTTATCAATCACCTTTTTAAACAGGTCATTACCCTTTGCGACCTGTTTAAACAGGGTCATTGAGGAGTTAAATTTCAGATCATCGGGATGGCCAAATATCTCGTTTGCGGCTTTATCGTTTAACGCTAAAACCAGTCTGCTGCATTCAATTAATCTTTTTCCGAGTATGGGGTGTGATATATAGGCATGCGCTTCTGCTGCTGATTTAATCGCGTATTTTTTTGCGGTTTCTGAATGAGCTAACCCATCTAATTGTGGAAAGATGAACCACATCCAGTGGGTTCTTTTTCTGCCCTGGGTTAATTCATTAATGACATTGTTATAAATTTTATTTTGTGCTGCTATGAAACGGTTAAGATGGTAGGTGTCTGTCATTTATTTATTACCTTTTTTCACTGTTGTCCCGTTAAAAGAAATTAGTTTCTGTTTAAAGCGCATCGTTATGTGATTAACGAACGTTTCACTCTGATCGAGACATGAGTTGGGGTGTCTGTCTAAGACGCACCGTAAAACCATCCCTGGTGGCTCGATACCCGCTTCCATGCGGGTGACGGTCTTAGACAGACACCCCCAACTCATGCCTCTAGTGGTTAACGGGACAGCAGTGACCTTTTTTGAAAGTAATAATCCAGGTTTGAAGAATGTAGTTTTGATTCCACTCGATAAGGTCACATAAAAACAACAAAGACTTCGTCATTCCCGATACAAGCGTTCGGGGATGACGATGCTTTTTAAGTTAACGGGACAGCCGTGATACTTTTCATAACCCGATCAACCGTACTCCCAATATCCGCCGGGTTTCTCACCACATGCACACCCAGCTCTTCCATTCTGTTCATCTTGGCTTCTGCGGTATCGGCTTCAGCAGAAATAATTGCCCCCGCATGCCCCATGCGTCTGCCAGCCGGGGCTGACACACCTGCAATAAAACCAATAATTGGTTTTTTCATATTTTCTTTCGCCCATAGCGCCGCATCCACTTCCTGGCTGCCGCCGATTTCACCAATGAGCACGACCGCATCGGTATCTGGGTCTTCATTAAAGGCTTTGAGCACGTTCACAAAGCTGGCGCCATTAATGGGATCGCCACCTATGCCAACACTGGTGGACTGACCGTGGCCAAGTTTGGTCATTTGTTCTACCGCTTCATAATTCAGGGTGCCCGAGCGTGACACCACACCAATGCGCCCGGGCTTATAAATATTAGCGGGCATGATGCCGACTTTGCATTCACCGGGAGTTATCACACCAGCGGTATTTGGGCCGTAGATCATAGCGTCGTGGCCAATCAGGTAGCGTTTAACGCGCACCATACCCTGCACCGGAATGCCATCTGCAATAACAATTATGGTTTTAATACCTGCTTCAATGGCTTCTAATATGGCATCGGCGGCAAACTGTGGGGGGACAAATATGCCTGAGACATTGGCACCGGTTTCACGCACCGCATCGGATACGGTTTCGAACACCGGCAGGCCTATATGGGTCATGCCACCTTTACCCGGCGTTACCCCCCCTACTATATTGGTGCCGTGTTTAATGGCCTCTTCCGCATGAAAGGTGGCGTGTTGGCCGGTAAAGCCCTGGTAGATTACACGTGAGTCTTTATTGATTAATATGCTCATGGTTTATCTCCCCAGCCCATTCTGCGTAAGGGATTGGGTAATCTCATTTACGGTTTCAACGGCTTTGCGTGCAGCATCATCCAGGTCATTGGCGTTTATAAATGGCAGCCCGGAATCATCTAAAATTTTCTGCCCCTGCGCATAATTGGTGCCCGATAATCTAACAATAACCGGTTCGGTGATATCCTGTTTTTGCATGGCCTGCACCACGCCTTCGGCCACCCAGTCGCAACGGTTTATGCCCGCAAAAATATTTAGCAAAATGGTTTTTACATTGGGATCTTTGCGCACAATACGAAAGGCATTGGCTATTTTTTCCGGGGAGGCACCGCCACCCACATCGAGGAAATTGGCCGGATTGCCACCATGGTAGGTAATGGCATCCATGGTGGCCATGGCAAGCCCTGCGCCGTTTACAATGCAACCCACATTGCCATCCAGCGCGATATAATTAAGGCCATGGCCGGTGGCCTCTACTTCTTTAGCATCTTCTTCATCGAAGTCACGGTAGTTGAGAATTTCAGGGTGAAGATGCACCGCATTACTGTCGAATGACATTTTGGCATCGAGGGCGATGAGTTTGTTTTCGTTGACAATGGCCAGTGGGTTAATTTCCGCCATCAGGGCGTCTTTATCACGGAAGCAACGATATAAAGCCTGCATGAGTTTTACCGCCTGGGGCATCAGTGCTCCGGTAAGGCCTATACGGGCGGCAATTTTTCTGCACTGAAATTCAGGCAAGCCAATGGCCGGGTCTACTGCTTCGCGAATAACCTTATCCGGGTCACTCTCGGCCACGGCTTCTATGTCCATGCCGCCACTGGCTGAGGCGATAATGGTGATGCGTTGGCGAATACGGTCGATAATCAGGCCAAGGTAAAATTCTTTTGAGATTTGCTGGGCTGACTCCACTAGCACCCGTTGCACGAGCTTGCCTTCTTTAGTGGTTTGCGGGGTCACCAAATTAGTGCCAATCATTTTATCCGCGTGCTTGCGTACCTCTTCAATGGAGTTTGCCAGTTGAACACCACCACCTTTGCCCCGGCCACCCGCATGAATTTGCGCTTTAATGGCCCAGCGATCACCCCCAATTTCTTTGGCAACGATACCAGCCAGGGATTCGGAATCGGCTACCCGGCCTTCGGGTATGGGCACACCATAAGATTTGAGTAATTCTTTGGTCTGGTATTCATGAATATTCATTGGTGTTTACCCCGCTGAGTGTTCAATTTGTTCTGCCCGGTCAACCATCACCTGTGCCTGGCGAATAGAGGCGGCATCGATCATGCGACCATTAAGGGACACGGCTCCCTTACCCTCTGCGGCGGCTTTTTCCATTTCAACGAGTATCTGGCGTGCGGTGTTAATGTCTTTTTCAGAGGGTGAGAAAACTTCATTGGCCAGGGCAATCTGGCTGGGGTGTATGGCCCATTTGCCTTCATAACCCAGGGCTGCACCGGCTCGGGCAACAGAGGTGAAACCCTCACTATCTTCAATATCTCCAAACGGGCCATCGATGGGACGCAGACCATATGCCCGACAGGCCACCATCATGCGTGACATGGCAAAGTGCCACTGATCACCCCAATGACGTTCGCGTATGCCCTGTTCATTCGGGTGGGTGAGCATGGTGTAATCTATATTGGCGCCGCCCATATTGGTGGTGCGCGCCTGGGTGGAGGCGGCATAATCCGCCACCCCAAAATGCAGGGCTTCAAGGCGATCGGGGCAACTTTGCGCAATCGCTTCAACATTGGCCATGCCCATGGCGGTTTCTATCAATGCCGTTAAGTTGATGGGCTCATAACCAAAGCCCTGTTCTATTTGGCTTAACATGAGTTTCACATATTCAAGTTCAGAGGGTTTGCCGACCTTGGGCACCAGAATCGTATCCAGTTTATCCCCCGCCTGTTCCACCACATCGACGATATCGCGATAACAATAATGGGTATCAAGGCCATTGATACGCACCGATACACTGCATTTTGACCAGTCGAGTTCATTAAGGGCTTCGATGACGTTTTTACGTGCCTGGGCCTTGTCATCCGGGGCAACGGCATCTTCGAGATCTAGAAAAACCGCATCAGCGCCCGCATCAGGGGCTTTTTCAAGCATACGAATATTGCTGCCAGGCACGGCAAGTTCACTACGGTGTAGACGTATTTTTTTGGGCATAGTCGTCATTTCATTTTTATGGGGGTATATAAATACCAGACTATTAAACCATATACAAATTAGGGTTTTCTGGTATAGGTCATAATTATGATTTATGTTAATCGTGACCTGTTCTTAATTTAATTTTGTATTCAATTCGGCGACAATCGCAATACGGACTCGCGCTGGTCTATAAAAAAACGAAAATGGCTAAGGAAATTCATACCAAGAAGACCATCAATACCATTTAGTTCAAGCACACCAACTTCAAGCTGTTCTATGGTCCAGTCACCCACGGTTAGTGATTCAAGCGTATAAACCGGTGCGCGCACGGCTCCATTCGCTGTGCTAAAGACATGGCTAACACCGCTATCCTGATAACCTATACCTGATTGCTGTAATACCTGTGGAGTGAGAATAGTCATCGAAGCACCGGTATCTAATAACAATTGGAGACTATTATTATTCTGTAGACTCGCTTCAACCAGAAAACTGTGCCCTTTGCGTGTAAGTGGTATACCTGAAATGTCTGTCACCCGTGCAGCTGACTCTGTATCCGCAACAACGCTCGACGTTTGCTTTAACTTGATTAACATACTGCGTGCCTGCTCCCCGACATCCGGGTCGGATGTTACCAGTGCCAACGAATTTTGTGCGGCTTGCTGATCATCTAGCGTCAGTTGTACAAGTGCAAGCTCTATAAACCAGGGTGCATAGTCAGGCTCTTTTTGAGTCAGGCTCTGGTAGAGACTCAACAACTGCGCATGATCAGCATTTTTACGGTACAGTTCGGCCTGTTTTCGGGCCACAAAACGGAGACGCTCTGTGAGTCGCGCAAGCATTTGTGGATGGATGGCAACACCTCTGGCTTCATACATTTGCTCAATTGCAATTAAATAATCTTCTTGCCCAACATAGGCTTCTGCCAGTAGCAAACGTGCCTCGCTATCACGATAGGATACAAGCAAAAAGCCTTGTAATAATTGCACCGCAGACACAAAGTCATGGGCCTTAAGCCGATTTTGCGCGTGTATCAAAATTTCTGCCCTTGCCTGATTCATCAAAGTGCTATCCGTTAACGCCTGCAAAGATTCATAGCGCTCAAGCACAGCCTGGTCATCATGATGCTCTAGTAGCTGCACCACACTAAGTTGTTCTTTGGGTTGCAGGTCTGCAAGCATAGTTTGTGCGGAAGGTGATGATGGTACAATTTGCGGCGTTTCAGCTGCAGCCACTTGTTTAACCGATTTATTATTCTGGTATTGATGTGCAAACCAGCCTATCACCAGCCCCAATAACAATGGCAGTAGTAGAGAAGTTAGTTTGTGCATGGTGTTTCAACGTCAATAAGAAACATGGCCTGGCTGCAATGTAAAAGAAATGAAAGCATAAAAGCTCTGCCATGAAAAGTACAGACGCAATACTGAATAGAGACACTCAATTCTTTGTAATTTTAAGCCTAACGAGAAGCCTAACGAGACACCCTAGCCTAACGAGACACCCTTAATTAATACTTAACTAATAAACACTCAAAGAAAATACAATATAGGTTATTATTATCAACTCAGCACCACACCCCCTGGAGTTTAGTTATGATTGGCAAAAAAAATATTGTTTTTGGTTTTCTGTATCTGGTATTTACTGCATCACTCGGCCCGCTTATGGTTAATATGTATGAAGACTATGGTAAGGCGGCTGGTGAAAAACAGGAAAGTGTTAGTCACATACAATTATTACAGGAAAATGATTTCGAAGAAAACCTGGAGCCACTTACAGGTGATCAGATATCGAGAAAGAACACCCATGCTATTCTAAGTTTGAACAAGCTTTTATATATTGAGTCAAATATAGATCGCATTAAAGGAGGCCCCCATGCACACGGTAATCTGGAGTCATTATTAAATATTATCACCGGTATTGTTATTTGTTTTTTAGCCGTTGCAAACTGGTTAAAGCAATTGATTAGCTGGTTATTTATTGTCGGAACAATTATGCACTCTGGGATGTTATATTTATCGAGTGTATTTGAAATAGCCTGGGCAAATACACTTCTTGAAACGGGCATTGGTCCATTGTGTATACTTGCAGGGTTACTGGCGGCGGGTATAGCAACGTCGATGGGCTTTAAGGCCCAGCCTCAATAAATGAATGAACAGGTACTTTATCTTTCATTTCACAGATATGCATAAACTTAAAAAGCATCGTCATTGCCGATAAAATTTTTCGAAATATTATTTATCGGCAATGACACACTTGTTTATATTTACCAAAATTAATTACACAAAAGCGTTAACATTCAAATATTTCTCAAACTCTCAAGGCGTCTTTCCACAATTTTTTCAAGTTCTTTTTCTCTCAACGATGTTCTTAAATGTGTCTTCACCCGAGCCATGAATTCCTTATTATCAAATGGTTTAATAACATAATCAATAGCGCCACTATTCAGGGCTTTAACTATGTATTCCTTATCGGTAATTGATGAACACACAATAACAGGTATTTCGGCAAGTTTAGTGTTACTTTGTATTACATTCAAAACATCAAATCCTGACATCTCTGGCATAACCAGATCTAGTAATATTAAATCAACGCTATATTCATTAAGAACTTGTAGCGCTTCTTTACCACTGTTTGCAAGCAGCACTTTCATTTCATTTTTTTCCAATAATTTCTGCGCCTGCATGAGTATGAGTTTGTCATCATCAATAATTAGTGCTTTATGACCACTGACTTGTAAGTTAAGTGGGTTTTTATTTTTTCTGTCTTTTACATCTGAGAACAATTCATCCTGCTTTCTTTTCAGCCTTATTCTCAGGGCATTAATGTCTTTAAATAAATGGCCAATTTCACCAAACGATTCAAATGAAACTCTACTATTAAATCTGCCATGCGTAATCATTTGTATTTTATGTGACAGACGTTCCAGGGGATTAGCAATTACCTTTTCTAATAACCAGGAAAGAAGAATGGTCGATATTATAACGATTATGACCGCAACCACCGTGATCTGAAAAATACGAGTTGCAAGATGATCTTCTATTTGTTGTGTTGATAAGCTAATTCTCACAAATCCTACCTGTTCATTCGAGTCAGGTGAATAAACCGATGACTTAAAATATTTTAATGTTTCAGGCCTCAGTTTTTCACGCATCGAGCCACTATTAATTGTAAGAATCGGACTGTTGTTTTTATAAAATACCACATGGTGCAACGTTTTCTGACTGGCGATTAACTCACTCGAATAGGTGCTTAATTTTTCTAGCTTCTCTGTAGCCATATTATTAATGGCAAACGCAGATAATGAGGCTGATATGCTCTGCCCTTTATAATTTAGTTCTGTAATCAGATTATTCTTTTCTGATTGATAAAAGCTAACACCAGCAAAGCTGGTAATGACAGTGAGTGTAATCATTACAGGAATGATAACTCGAACTTTAATTTCCGCATCATTCCAGGAATTATGTATTTGTTCAGTGATGAAATTCATAACATCTCCGATTAGTTTTTTCAGTTCACTATGTTAAAAACAACTTTATAACTGCACCGATATTTTCAATAAATGCGTGTTTTACACCAATACTAGTAGATTAACCGTAAATGTGAAGCGTACAAAACTGTGCGTAGTCGTTATTAATACAGACTGATTTGGTGTTTTTATATATTAGAGAAAACTGATGTTGCGTGGTTTTCACGCATTATACTGCCTGATATCTTTATAGAGAGTATGAAATAAAAAGTTATCTGATTGTAGAGTAGACCAAGCGAAGCGGATCCACCCTCTATTTAAACGTCGACAATGATATATGCAAAAGCATATAACCAGACTACATAAACCGGTGAATCCGCTTTTCTTGACCCACCCTACAAAGCCATTGTGTATAACTCATTTTCATATTCTATGAGCTAGTACACCTAGTGACTAAAATGACCGTGTCTCACACCTTTAAAGAGTTTATGAAACTCATTACTATGAATATGCAGCAAGTTTTCGTGATCACCTGCTTCTAAATAAATATTAGCCAGAGTACTTAACCGATCATCTAAATAGGTTTCCATTCCGTAAGCCTGACCTAATGGTGGGATAGCTCCTAATTTACAGTCACTGAATAATTTCTTCAGTTCTGACTCATCAGCTAATTCAAAATTACGGTTAATCTCTGCCTGTAAATCATGCATTTCGACCCAGTCACTACCTGTAACTACAACCATAGCATAACCTTTTTTATCTTTGACTATGACAGCCTTAGCAATATGGTCTTCATCAACATGAGCTGCTAATGCAGTTTCATGACTCGAATAAGTGACAGGATGATGCACTAATTCATATTCAATGTTTTGATCATTTAGATATGTACTTACTGTTTCTGATATAGACATAACAAAGCCCCCTACTCCAGATAACGACTAACAGTTTAACGTTTTCAATTTACATCCTGTAGTTGAAATATTTGATGATACAAATCAAACTAATATAAAGTTACTTTAGTAATTTTTAGTTTATAGCTGTGAAATTAACAATACGATAATTTTATAGAAATTAATAACGGTTCAGGTTTAATTTGACGCTATACTAAAATCGTAAGCTCTTATTCTTCTGGGTCGAACATGATGTCCATTTTATTTGATCTTGATGGTGTGTTTTATCAGGGAAACAAACCCATTGAAGGTGGGGCTGATGTAGTCAGCTGGGTTAAAGACAATGACATACCCCATTTATTTATCACCAACACATCCTCACGGCCGCGCACTGCGCTAGTCGAAAAGCTTGCTGGTTTTGGTATTCATACTGACGAATCACATATTTTTACACCACCCGTGGCGACGGTTCGATGGTTGAAACAGCAACCGATTGGACATTCACTCGCGCTGTTTATGCCCCAACCCACCCATAGTGAATTTTCAGACTTTAAGTTATGGCATAAGGACGATGATGAAGTGACTGCTATCATCGTCGGTGACCTGGGGGAAGACTGGACTTTCCAGATTTTAAACAGGGCTTTTCGTTTGTTAATGAAAGATCCTCACCCTCAATTAATTGCCCTGGGCATGACGCGCTACTGGCAAAATAATGATGGCCTACATCTTGATGTAGCACCCTTCATTGTTGCACTGGAACATGCCAGTGACATTCAGGCGGTTGTTATGGGCAAACCGGCTATAACTTTTTACCAGGCGGCAATAGATATACTGGACACAGCTCCAGAAAAAATAATAATGATAGGTGATGATATTCGAAGTGATGTACAAGGCGCACAACATGCAGGTATGCGGGGCATTCTGGTAAAAACCGGTAAATTTCGTGCCACTGATCTGCAACAGAGTATACAGCCGGATGCCATACTGGATTCTGTAAAAGATTTACCTGAGTGGTGGGTGCAACACCACTAAAAGCCGGATTCCTGCTTTTACAGGAATGGCGTTTATAAGGATAATAATTTAAACCGTCATCCCCGAATGCTTCTATCGGGGATAATGCTTCTATCGGGAATGGCGACCCTTTTTAAGTTAACGGGACACGAGTGATAAAAAATATAACTTTTAAGAACGACTTTAGACACGGTTAAAGTAGATAGTATATCAATTACAAACCACTAAACTTCAGGCTAAAATTATGAAAGTATCAGACGCTTTAACAAAACGCAAATCCACCCGTGCCTTTCTTAGTAAAGCGGTTGAGCAAGATAAAATTGAACGCATATTAAATACAGCCAGACACGCTCCTTCTGGGGCAAACACTCAACCGTGGCAGGTAGCCGTTGTCAAGGGTGATAAAAAACATCAACTACAACAACTTTTTGAAAACGCATTTCGAACGGGTGTAAATGGAAAAATGGACTATCAATATTACCCGGTTAAATGGCAAACTCCATATAAAGAAAGACGCATAGCCACAGGCATTCAACTTTATAAAGCTCTCAACATCGCCAGAGAGGATAAGCAAAAAAGACAAGATCAATGGGCTGCGAACTACCGAGCGTTTGATGCACCGATGATGCTTTTTTTCTTTATGGAACCGATTATGCAAATGGGTTCATTTCTAGATTATGGTATGTTTCTACAATCAATAATGCTGTCTGCCATTGAAGAGGGATTGGCCACATGCCCACAAGCCGCACTCGGCGAATATCCAGAGATTGTTAAAAATACCTTGAGTTACCCTGATGAGAGTATTCTAATATGTGGCATGGCTATAGGTTATGAAGACACACACGCAGAGGTAAATAACTATCGTACTCCACGTGAAGAAGTGAATAATTTTACACGTTATTTTGAGTGAGAGAATTCATTTTTTAGTAGGTGTTTGGAAAATAAAAACTATTTTTCATAGAGACACTAAGAACAAAGATTATTATCTGTAGGTGTTCCTTTAGCTGCATATGCATTCTCGTAATTTTATGACTTCGAGCTGTGCGCCTTAAGACGCCTCTACAAAAATGTCTAACTTATTTACATGATAGGAAGGTTTAATTATTTAAATTATTCTGTCTACGATATTGCAGTGCCTGTAATAATGATCGTACATCCGCATGTTCATGTTTAATAATCAGGGTAATAGATATTTCTTCCAGTGCCGCAATCAAACTGGCTACAGCAGCTACTTTGATGGGCCAGTCAAGTAGACCTGAGAATAATAACAGGTACGCTACGATTGTTATAGCAACTGCAATTTTTACACTCCAGGTATGGTAGCTGGTCAAGCGTCTAAATTTAATCAGCCCTAGTAAAACTGGCAAAGTAAAACAGCCAATGATAATAATTAAAAAGAGCTGATGTTGTTGAACAATATCTGGCCATAAAATCCACGCACAAATGCTGATAGTGCTGTAAATTATAAAATCGCCCCAACTATCCAGATGCGAACCCAGTTCGGTAATCTGGTTTAGATGCCTTGCCAGAAAACCATCGAGCACATCGGTAAACCCTGAAAATATAAGTACCGCCAGAAACCACATTGGCTGCTGACTAAAAGCAAGACTAAAAAGTACAGGTGCCATTAAAATTCGTATAAAGCTAACCAGGTTAGGTAGATTATAAATATCTGACTTTGAATTTTTTTTCCGCATATGGTTTGCCATTTAGTAAGGGTGTTTACGAAAATTCATCTTGTATAAAATTTGTGAAACGATGAGTTCAAAAATCATAAAAAAGAGTATCAGCATAATAATAGAAAATAGAGTTAGCTCAAATGTCCGCATCATTATTACAGCGGGTAAAAGAGATTCTGGAACCTGGTCGAGCAAAGGAGCCATGCTGCTGGGCGGGAGCTTAAATCGTCGTTTGACAAAACTTGAAAAAAGGTCGCCTGTCATCGCAAGCAAACTAATTAATATGCCTATCTGTACTGAGTACCCCAGCATCAAGGCTACAACAGCTGTGATAATTAACGATGCAGCTAGCCCTCTCCATGTTTTGGACTTTCCAAATAACGGCCCACCATCTACAAATTTTAAACTACCATTAATCGGTTGATTCCATTTTTTGTTCAGTATATTCTTAATAAGTATAGGGCCCGCATTTGCTACTATAATTAATATCAGTAAATGGAAAAATAATGTATCTAACATGCTCGATACTCAGTTTCAATTATGATCTGGAATACTTAAATTTAAAATTATGTGGGTCTGTGTAGCTGGATCCACCCTAGTTCAAGATTCGGGTTTGAAGTGTTTTAAAAGTTTAGCACAGGCATCTTCACGTTCAACCTGTGGTGTAAACAACACTATATCAAACGGTAAAATATGACCATCCCAGAGTTCAGCATAAGCTAATGGATCTGGCTTATCTAATTCAACTTCGAGCAAACCTATTGAGAGTATTTTGGCCTGCTTTTCTTGTGCATACAGATTAGTTTGCAAATACAGGGGCACACCTCTATCTTTACGTACATGCCCCATTCCGGCAATAAGTACTTTTACCGGCGCTCGGCTTTTTAACAAACTGTGGGCCATAATCGAATCACGCAACCGTTGAGCCAGGGCCATTTTGCTAGTGGCATTAGCATCCAGCATATTGCAATGTGATTCATTTATTTCCAGTAGTAGAGCCTTATTCTGCTCAGCCGACAGGGGTGTTTTATTCAACATGCGTTTATAAGCCACTGGCAAATTCATCTCACCCTGCATGACTATTTGCATAAGTTGTTTGCTACTCAGGTTAGCAGAATTAATTTTATATCCCGCTGCCAGTGTCTCTGTAAATAATGACTTATAACGTTGCTCATACTCCCAACTGGATTTGCTACGATTCAATTCTTTAATTAAATGCTCAACTGAATTTATTTTTTGTTTAGCAAGGCGCAGTCCCTGTTCATTATCAATCATTTCATATGCAACACTGACCTGCTGCGGGGATTTTGCAAGCTGCTGAATAAACCAGGTTTGATGCTGGTGATGCACAAGATTATCATGTCGTTCACCAAGTAAGAGATATTCACTCTCAAGGCTTCGATTTTTAAGTATCGCCTTACTGATAAAAGCCTGTTGTTTTACATCCCAAATTTTTCCAACCAGCTGATGATCTCTGAGCAATAGTTTCGGTGTAGCAGGCGATGATGCACAGCCAAGCTGTATCAACACCAGCTTAACAATAAGCAAACAGGATGTCGTAAAACGCCATTTAGAGGTGCCAATCTCAGTAATTTTTTTTTGTATTTTCATATGCTGATTATTAATAAAATATTCGTGTGTGACAATACAATTTAAGCCATGAATGAATATTATTAAACAATTCAGTTATAAGTTTATCAAATACTCACTATAACTTTATCTTTCTATGTTTTTATTAAACTAATGTCGAGGTTAATTATTTACGAATGCCAATACCAATCCCAAAATGAAAGTTTGTACGACTACTATCATCATCCACTGACCAAAGATGCAATTGCTGGGAGCTGATCACCGGGTAGGTATAACTGCTTTCACCGATTTTTCCACTCTGGCTTTCACCTACACTTCCGACCACCGATATCAGGCGACCTTGAGCATAAGTGGCGGGCTCAAGATAATCACCGTATTTAATAATGAAGCGCCCCAATGGTTTTTTATCTAGCAATGGTTTATGTGAAGAATTAAGCGGGTATGCCAGCACTTCAATTTGTGTACCGACTTTTAAATTACGTGTACTTAGAATTGTGCCGCCCCAGAGTGCGAGCTTATTTTTTGTAACAATGGGTTCTGCCAGTACACTCTGTGGCGTTAGGGAACGATCTACCTGTTCTATTTCAAATTTAGTCGTGCTGGCACAGTTTACCAGCAAGCTTATAAGTAAGAGCGATAACAGCAGGGCTAATAATTTATTAAACATATTAATTTCCATTCGCTGATTTTTTCACTATCAGTGGCGATAAGGGCGCCATGGATAGTATGGATAATACGGGCGATACCATGGGTCATACCACCAGTAGGGCGGATAGCCCCAATCTTCCTCTTCTGATCGGGGGGGCCATAAATAATAGTGTTCCACCTTAACCACCGGATACTCATAGGGGTACTCACCCACCTTAATTGTTTCTGTTTTCTGTAGGCTGCCGATTATGGTAATTTCACGCTCTCGACTATAAACCAGTGGCTCCAGAAACTGATCAACCAGCGCAATAAAACGCCCCGGGCTTTCATCTGACATCTGAGGTTGACCATGAGCACTCAAAGGAAAAGCAATAATGCTTATCCGGCTGGTATTTTGTTTGTTTTCAGTCTGCAGTATTACACCACCCCAGCGTACCTTTTGCGACAGATAAGCATCTGCCTGCTGGCGAACCTGGGCGATACTGGGCGAACCCTGCACGGGCCGCTTAATTTCAGGTGGAATATGCGTACTACAAGCCGATAGCAAAAAAGCTGAGACGCCTAAGGCCACACATTTTATGAATATTTTAGCCATCACCTCTCTTAGAAATATATATGACATAAAGGTTCACTTCAGGGTAATTAAATTGGCTATGCCATGATTAAACATAATCTCACTCCTGTGGCATTTTGTTGACAGTTTTTTTGAGTGACTTTAAACCTTAGTCGCCTGTGTTTGATTAACATCAACAGCTCTTAACATATATTAAACCATTATCATGTAAGCAGAGTAAATAAGCGGTTAAACTTCTTCATTAAGCTGGCTTTCAATTTCAACTTGGGTTTTCGGTATTGGCGCATGGTTCAGCAACATATAAAACCAGGTCAACTTTATTCAGTCATTGTATCAGGCTTTGTTCTACTGATTTGTGTCCTGTTAATGCTAACCAGCCCCTCAGTGGTTAAAGCCGATGAGCCTGAAAACAAAAACTGGCTACCCCAGGCAGCAGATGCCATTAAAAAGCAGGAAAAATACCTCAGACGAGCCACTCCTGAAAACACTAAAATTGCTGACCTCTCCAAACATTTAAAAGCGATATCCCCGATAAAAAGCCAGGCACAGGCCTGTATTACCACCACCGAGGCACAGCTAACAAAAGCAAATGATGACCTGGCCACTCTGGGTGAAGTTATCGCTAAAGAATCACCCGAGGTAGCGAAAAAGCGTCGCAGTCTGGCTAATCAACAAAAGAGTCTCGATAAGCTACTTTCCAGTTGTAAGCTAGTACTACTGCAAAGCCAGGATTTAATTGAATCGATCAATGAGCTACAACAGGATATTCTGGCACAACAATTATCTGCCCGCACTTCTCACATAATTACGGTTATTAGCGATAATCTAAAAGCACCCCAGGCGGGATGGCAAAACAGTGTCGATTTTTTACGTGCACAATATAGTCTCAAACTACTTAGCTCACATCAACTAACCTGGCTTTTAGTGTTTCTGGTTTTCGGTCTTGTAGCTGGGGTTCATTATGCACGGGGTTTACGGGAGGCAGCGGCTCAGTCAATTGAACCCAGCGACAGTGTTTCTGCATTTACCCTGGCTCTGCGTACCAGCCTTGCACCCGCATTACCCGTACTGTTACCCGTGGGTGTTGCGGCGGCTTTTTTTAGTTATGTCCTGCCTTTAAGCCCTCTGCCCTTTATTACTAAAGTGAGTTATATGCTGGGTGTTTACCTGACCTTAACTGTTTTAATTAATGTATTGCTAAGCCCATCGCCTCCTGCAATGGTTTATCTTACTAAACCGGATAAATTATCAAGACGTTTTGCCAGGCATTTAAAAATATTACTCACCATTGGCCTGGTAGGGTTCTTTGTTTTAAGTGGTGAGTTTAAAGCCAGTTTAAGCGAACCGGTTTATTACCTTGGGCGCAGTCTGTTTAGCATTTTATTCATTATCAATTTAATTGTTATTTTATGGATGGTGCGATTATTTTCATGGGCCATTCTGTCACGCACACCCCGCGTATTATTAAGCCTGGTATTTATTAGTTGTTTAATAGCTGACCTGATAGGTTATCGAAATCTTTCATTTTTTATTCTTGGTGGTGTTATTGCCAGTTCTGCAAGCCTTGCATTCACCATGCTGGTTTATCGGCTATTAACAGATTTGTGTGATGGTTTAGATGAAGGCCGCCTTGAGTGGGAAAAAAAATTTCGTGCACAGGTTGGCCTAAAAAAGGGAGAACTGGTTCCAGGGCTGATGTTAATACGCATTATCTTTTTCACCGGTTTATGGGGCGGATTTGCCCTTGTTGCATTACACATATGGAAACTGGATGATCCCTGGGTAACCATTATCCAAGGCTATCTCAGCGAAGGCTTTGATATTGGTACACTAAACATCACCCCTACCCTGATCATTGGCGGCATACTGAGCTTTACATTAATACTTCATCTTACTCGTTATATAAAAAACCACCTTCTACCCCATGGCCTGAAATACACAAAACTGGATCGTGGTGCCCGTGAAGCGGTGTCGTCTCTTGTGGGTTACAGTGGTGTTGCCATTGCGCTTTTAATTGGCCTTTCTATCTCCGGTGTAGAAATGCAAAACATTGCACTCATTGCCGGTGCACTTTCTGTGGGCATTGGTTTTGGCCTGCAGAATATTGTTAATAATTTTATATCCGGGCTTATACTTTTATTCGAACGACCCATTCGACGTGGAGACTGGATTGTAACAGGTGACACCGAAGGTTATGTAAAAGCGATAAATATTCGTTCTACACAAATTGAAACCTTCGATAAAGCTGATGTCATTGTACCTAACTCAGAACTCATAACTGCAAAAGTAACCAACTGGATGTTACGCGATAATTTTGGTCGTATATCAATTGCCATTGGTGTTAGCTACAATTCAGATGTCGATAAGGTAACAGAAATTTTACTGTCAATTGCGAGAGAACATCCGCTAGTTGTAAGCGGACATCGGATGATTGCCGAACCCAGAGTATTGTTTCGTAACTTTGGTGATAGCTCACTGAATTTCGAACTGCGCTGTTTTATTCGCGACATTGATCAACGACTCAATGTGGTTAGTGAAATGAATTTTTCAATAATTAAAACTTTTAGAGAAGAAAGCATTGAAATACCCTTCCCTCAACGAGTAGTTACCCTGGCTAACTGGCAGGATTCAGGTGATACATGATAAATTAGTTAGATTACTCCGATAATGGGTCAGGCCTGTTTCTTCAATACACAATATGAACAGGCGGTACTACGCAAAGCCATCATTCGCAATAGCAATCTACTTACTGCACATGTCTTTCTAATTTCAATCTTAAGTGAACTCGAACAAACGGCTGAGCTTGAATGAGCCGTAGCAGAATTAATGTCCATAAAAGCGGTTTTTTCCATTAACCAGCTTGATGAGATGCTCGCTATTGAAAAAGCAAGTAGTATCGATGATATTAAAAAATATTTACAGCGTGCAGACTCACAGGAAACACAACTATTTCTATTCTTGCTGCATTTAACCTGTAAAAATAAATTAAACCATTTTATTTTTACAACTTCGGATTAAACTCCTTCCTGGGCTGCATTTCACTACGTGGATAACGCACAATAGCAACAACCCTTTTCAACACATTAGCAATGACAATTTCAGTAAACTGAATGCAATTCACTGAATTAGATGCCTCGTCACTACTGACTATTCCCATTTTATTTATATTAAAAGAATCCACTTTGATGCGGATAAAGCTCTCAGGCTGAAGCAGGATGTTTTTAATGACCTCTAGATAATATTCTGGGGCTTCCCAACTGGCGGGTAGTTTTTCAAGCTTTTTATCGGTTTGTGAAATTTGCTGTTCAATATCCACTGATAATGTTGCCGCACTTGCACTGGCCAGCATTTTACTTAGACCGCTGCCCTGTGACTGTCTTGTTTTCAGTCTTGATATCAGAATGCTGCGTTGAATTTCCAGACCTTTTTTCTGCTCTTTTAGTTCAAGAATTTTCTGCAATGAGTGAGTAATCAGGCCATCAAAAATACATAACTTAATACCCTTGCGTACTTCACCCTCGCTTACAGCCGGTGACAGGATTTTATGTTCAGATAAATTCAATGCCTTTTGCATGACATCACGCAGAATCATATCTTCCTTCAGGTCCATACCCAATACGTTTTTTTCTGTTTTATTCATGCATAGTAGTGCATAGGCTTCATCCTGGTTAGCGTTTCCTACTACCTCAAAAAAACTTCTCAGTTCATCGCTGCCACCAAAAATATCCTGGATATCTTCAATGGTTGCAAAATAAGCATTGACTTTTGGGTCTTTGAAAAAGGTTTTATTACTAATTAAAATCGCTTCAGGAATGGTCTCAACCAGATCACTGATATAAGCCAAAGAAGTGCTAACACCTTTGTTAAGAATTTTTTTATAACCGGGAAAATAACGCATTTTAGGTTCAATGCCATCTACTACACGATCAATTGCTTCGTTAAGCTCATTAACTGGAATGTATGTTTTAACAGAACCCGTGTTGCTATTCTTCAGGCCTATAAAGTCAATTAATTTAGATAGTAGTATCATCACTGCTGTCCCGTTAAAAGAAATTAGTTTATGTTTAAAGCGCATTGTTATGTGATTAACGAACGTTTACTCTGATCGAGACACCCCCAACTCACGCCTCTAGTGGTTAACGGGACAGCAGTATAGTATCGTGATGTTTTTTTGATCTTCTTAAATCGATGATATAAGCACTACTCATTCTATCATGAAAATATTTTCCACCCAATAATGCATTTATAAATAATGCATTTATAAATATTGTGAAAAGACTTCCTACACATGTTGCAGCAAATAACCTAACTCTAAAAAACAACGTAGCTTAGTAACTTTCCTGAAATCTTTATTGGTTACTCTAACACGCACCTACGTACACCTTTAAAACCAGTGAAGGTGGCTGGATAATTTATGGGGCGATTACACATCAGACACTTTAATCGCCAACGAAGGCAACAATACACTCATTTTTAATTCACTAACTAACACAAGCCACAGTAAATGCACTATTCGGATAGAATATTTTTTGGCAACCTGTCCTCAGTGTTAAACGTAAACACCTTTAATGTCTCCCGGATAACCAAACCACTCAATACGATGATAGCGATGGCCACGCGGGTTTTAATTTCACCAAACTGGATAGCAATGGTGCTGCTTTAGCGAACCCGTCACAAAGTTATGCCACGACCCCCTGGTTTTATGTAAGAGACAATGTTACCGGCCTGGTGTGAGAAGTAAAAACCACCACTGGTTTGCAAAACAGCCTATTTACTTATACTTTTTTCAATTTATTTGGTATTAATGATAGAGGAGACTGGAGCTTAGGTGATACCGGGGTTGGCACAATAACCGGATATGAAGCATCTACTGGAACCTATGCAGGCTCTGATAACTGTGATAACAATACACGTTGTGATACTGAAAAATATGTAGCTGATGTCAATGCCAGTAATGGTGGTGTCGGACTCTGCGGAGCCACCGACAGGCGCTTATCCAATAAAAACGAACTGTTATCCCTTGTAGAAGACGCCTGTACTGTTGAAGCTAACAATAATGCAAGTGCATGGGTAGTCGCTTTCCTTCGTGGCCAAGTTGACGCGCTAAATAAAAGTGGCAGTTATTACGCTCGATTAGTTCGCAGTAGTCAGTAACCATTATGCAGATTTAATTTCCTTAAACTCATCAAGCGCTGCATTAACTTCTTCGCATACAACGTTGTAATCCTCTTCACTCATATAGCGAGCGGCTTCTTTTAAGGCATGGTTTGCAATATCGATATGCATTTTTGCGGTCGCAACCTGATTTGACCTTGCCTGCATTCCTGCACTATGAATATGTTCCCACATACTGGCTTTTAGTTTTTCACCTAAACCCTGCTCATCTAGCTTTTTAGGATCTGATATCTTATAGGGTTTAACCACAGTATCAGAATGGTCTTTTGATTTAGATACTTGTTCCTTATTAATCTTTTCTGGCTGATTGTTTTGTATCTCAACTTTTTCCCGTGCTGGACTAGTTACTGCGCCTTTGGTTTGTGTAGTTGACTTATAAACAGGGACTTTAGATTCAGTAACTTTTTCCTGCCGTGCCTTATGAACCAGTTTTTCAATCTGCTTGTGTAAGGGTGCTGAGATATCGTGAGGGATATTTGAGCTTGTTCGCTCACGATAGCTACTGATGCGTTTAACCAGATTATATTCTCTCGCCTTAAAATAAAGTTCACGCAAAGCACTAATCAAAGTATTACTTTCATGTTGGGAGAGCATATAGTTAATCCTCTTATAAAAATATATCCCCTAAGGTGACCACACGTAGTGATCAGATACAATGAGGTACGTCAATAAAATCTAATGTAAGCCTTAAAGGTTTATTTGAAGATTATCTATTTTGCTTCAGCCCGATATTCGTCTGAATTGACTGGAAGAGCACAGACTTAGTAGTCACTCACATGATTCATCGTGCCCAGGAACAGACCCAATGCCAGTAAGTTATGGTTAGTTACCTTGTAGGTGTGCATTAACAGTATGATTTCATAGCAATTTTTTTGTGCATCTAAAGGAGCACCTACATAAAAAAGCTTAACTTACTGGCACTGGGAACAGACCGCAGCTTTTTGCAAACTGTCCTGGAGGCGCTCAATAACAACTATAGTGGGCAACGATCCACATCGTTGATAGCAACACCAGCCGCGTCACAAAGATAATAACCAATTGCAGTTGCATCTTCAGTCGAATTTGCAAAACTCGATGCTATGCCCCCCATGTTTCTTGCCGCTGCTATTCCAGCTTCAAGTCCCAGCGCCTGCCTCACATATAAGGGACCACTTCCCAGGACAAGAGTTTGTGAGCCACCAACTCCACCCGTGCCATGACAACTTTCACAATGCTGTTCATAGAGACTCAAACCCTTTGCAATCGATGGATTTAAAACACTAATCGTAATCGTTTTACTGTCGCTCGCTACGGGCACAACATCATTGTCAGTTACGGTAAATGTAACCTGATAAGTATCCTCATCATTGCTGGAGGTGATCCAGTTGAATTGTCCGGTACTGGCATTAAATGTTGCATTTCTTGTGTATACCGGGCTGCTCATGTTGGTACTAAAGGTAATGTCATGACCCGAATCATTTAAAGCTGAAATGATAAAATTAACGGTACTACCCGGGGTAACCGATTTATCACCAATTGTGTTTAATGTGGCGGCACTGCCTGTATTTGTGTTGGGCTGGCTGTTATTATCGAGGACGGTATCTGGAGCACCCCCCCCACCGCTACCGCCACCACAGGCCTGTAAAACTAAAAAAGCATAAAGCATTACCAACGATCTAAAACATTTCACCATAACAAACATCTCCTGACTCATCTATTAGACATGACTTCCATGTTGCTCACTATTTGAAACAGTAAGTAGCTTTAATAATGATTCAAAAATTAGGGGGGAGCTAAAAAAGTAAATTTAAGTTTAGTGATTACATAGAATGACCACAAAAATAGTTTGTCATTTTGTGAGATAATTCTAAAACCTGGGGAGGAACATATAGTACTGCTACAGCTTATCCGGATATTCTTAACGCATATCTTTTAATACTTATTACCAGAACGAATAGAAAGGATGCTCCTTATCTGTAAATTTTAAATCTGATGTTATCATTACACATCAATGCTCAAATTCGCCTAACACTCATTACTGTGTACTGTTTAAAAGATCAAAAAAAGAAAACGCTTTTGATTTTAACGATCGCCTGTTAGCCATTTATTGGAACTAAATCACACTTTCAAATCTATTCCCCCATCTACGTCAACCTAATCACTCTTTCCACGTTAAGCCTGTTAACACATGTGTTTTTTAATTAATTAACCCGGGTATTTATTAAATTAATAACCGGGTAATAAACCAACCCAATAAATATAAGGAGAATGATATGAACCGTGTAATGCAGCAGGGTTATTTCTTGCAACAACTCAGGTCTCATAGTCACTGGCTGGCTTTTTTAAGCCTTTTTTCAATAATGCTTTTCAGTTTCTATGGTTGTAGCAGTTCAGGTTCAAGCACTACCGAAGCTGATTCGGAGCTGGTCATTAGCTTAACCGATGCCGAAGGTGATTTTTTAACTTACACAGTAGATGTAGTGTCATTAAAAATGCGCAAAAGTAATGGTGCAGAAATTGAAACACTGCCTCTTACCACTCGCCTGGATTTCGCACAATATATAGAAGTTACAGAGTTCCTTACCACGGCTACGGTTCCATCCGGCCATTATACCGGCGCACAAATTGTGCTGGATTTCAATAATGCTGATGTGACTGTGCAGGATGTCAATGGTGATGCTATTAATGCTACTGTGCAGGATACTGACGGCAATCCAATTGGTGAGCTAACGGTAGACATCAGTTTAAATGATGGTAGTGATTTTGTAATTGCACCGGGCATACCAGCACACATTACCTTAGATTTTGATCTCGATGCTTCAAACACAGTTATTGTAACTGAGACAGAAGCAACCGTTGTAGTTAGCCCGGTTTTAGTGGCGGATACTATTCTTGAAGAGCCAAAACCACATCGTTTACGCGGCCTGTTGGCTCGGGTAAAGACTGAAGAAAATTTATTTAATGTATTAATGCGCCCTTTCCGTCACCGTACCGATAATGTCTTTGGACAACTTAATGTACATGTATCAGATGACACCAGCTATGAAATTGATGGTGCCGCTTACGCAAGCGATGAAGGATTAGCACAGCTGGCAACACTTAATCCTACATCTGCGGTTATTGTGCTAGGCATACTCGATATCGAGCAACGCCAGTTTAATGCCCTGGAAGTTTATGCAGGTAGCAGTGTGCCCTGGGGTACTAAAGATATTGTTTCCGGTAATGTTATTTCACGCAGTGGCAATTTACTGGTGGTCCGTGGTGCTACCCTGGTTCGAGCCGATGGCCGTTTTGCTTTTAATGATAATGTCAACATTACATTAAGTGAGGAAACCACCGTTGTTAAACAGGCTGACGCAGAGAATAGTTATAGCATTGCCGATATTTCTGTCGGTCAACAAATAACCGTGCTAGGCCAAATTACTAACAGCGCAGGTGACGCCATAACTGCAGACCATGTGCGAATGAAATACACCAATCTGGGTGGAACCGTTGTTTCAGCCAGCCCCTTAGCTGTAGATTTGCAGGGTATAGATCGTCGAAACATTGCCCTTTATGACTTCACTGGCACGGGATCAGATGAAACTACGGATGCGAATGCGGATTATTACGAAGTAGATTCAGGTGCATTAAGCCTGGCAAATTTACAAATTGGTGAACCGGTTAAAATACGCGGCCATGTACGTTCATTTGGTCAGGCACCAGAAGATTTCACTGCAAAAACAGTATTAGATGCCAGCAATATGCGCGCACACCTGGTGACTGGATTTGGTGAGGGTAGCACCAATGCAATAACCAGCATCAATGAAAGTGGGTTACAACTAAACCTCACTGAAGCAGGTCAAGCACACCATATGTATCGTGCAGGCATTAGCACCGATCTGTTAACACTTGTAGATATGCCACTGATATCACCTCGTGATACCGGCAATGGTTTATTTGTAATTACACAGGGTCGTTTAGTGGATGTGTATACAACATTTGAAAGCTTTCAACTTGCACTCAATGACAAACTTAGTAGCAATATAGCGGTAATAGCTGTGCACGCCCATGGTGTATATGATGCGGACCAGAACCAGTTACAGGCCACTAAAATAAATGTCAGACTGGCAAATTAACGACTACTGACAAGAGGTATAAGTGTTATTCTGAGTAAAGTATAATGATGCTGGGTTAAATCATGGGATTATATTATTTCATGCTGGCTTACGATTAATGCTTTACCAGGATGACACTTTGGTTTTTATAATAAAAAAATATCACTCCTGTCCTGTTAACCACTAGAGGCATGAGTTGGGGGTGTCTGTCTAAGACCGTCACCCGCATGGAAGCGGGTGTCGAGCCACCAGGGATGGTTTTACGGTGCGTCTTAGACAGACACCCCCAACTCATGTCTCGATCAGAGTGAAACGTTCGTTAATTACATAACAATGCGCTTTAAACATAAACTAATTTCTTTTAACGGGACAGCAGTGAAAAAATATATAAATAAACCGAGCAGGTGTTACTGCCCGGTTTATTTGTTTTGCTGGTTAATTAAATTAGTTTTTACCGTATGTTTGTGTAACTGTGTTTTTGCTGCGCAACTATTCGCTAACCCTGAAAATTTAAGTCCGCAAAATACAATAACTGAGGAAAAAGCGACGACACTTTCAGATTCAGCCTGGAATGAAGATGATACTTTCTGGTTATTACTTAACTATGAACCACTGCAAAATATACTCTGGTTATTCGTGGGTGCCGATGAATTTGATGGTAATTATTATGGCATTTCCACTGACCTGATCATTACAGATTCCCTGCACTTTAACCTCTCAGCGACACAACAAAATTTTTCAGCCGAAAGTGCTGAGTTAAACTGGGGCTTTAGCGGTAACCTCAATAAATCATTTGGCTGGGGTTTATCACAAAATTTCTGGGGTAAAACGAACAAGCTGGAAAAAAATGACAACCAACTGACATTGAGTTATTTTAATGCCGGCTTTAATAGCCGTGTATCTTATGAAACCGGTGATGTCGAATTATTTTTTAATGAAATATTTAAAGCTAAATCAGTTTCAGTTGATCATACCGCAAGTGAACTCAGCCTGGGTTACAGCTGGACAGAATTCTATTGGCAACTTAGCCATAAAAAACACGATTATAATAAGGACCTGTCTATTCTTGGGCGAGGTCTTCTTTTACAGCTATATTTTGATCCTGTTGGAATACAGCAGGCCAGTGCATTAGCTGAAACCGAATCGAGTATACTTGGTGGAATCCAGCTACAGACTACTTCATATGAAGTCTATCTTAGTCAAATTAAATCTGCTGTCAGTCGTGAAACCGATACCTTCGCCTCTCTAAGGCTGGTAAAGGCCATGAATGATCAACTACAGCTTAGTGTTAATCTGGATTTACCCATCAAAAATACGCCGTTAAGTGGCGGGCTTTCTTTGGGATATATGTGGTAAAAATCTAAATAATGTGTAAACCCAATTGCTTCTGCTGCGTTAAGTAGTATAGACAATAGATAGTTAACTGGAAATATGAAGCATTTCACTACACAATTAAGTTTAAATAACGGCATATCTATTTATAATCACATAGGTGATGAAAATAAAGGAGAGCCCACCCTGACAACTTCGCAGGTTAATACGCAGGAAAAAAAACAGGCATTAAATCGCTTTCTTATGGGTATTGAACGTCGTGCCTTTCGTATGGCGGAAATTGCTACAGGCAACGCTGATGAAGCATTAGACCTGGTTCAGGATGCGATGATGGGACTGGTAAAAAACTATTCTCATAAAGACGAGGCCGACTGGGGCCCCTTATTTCATCGGATTTTACAAAGCCGCATTCGTGACTGGTATCGACGCAGCAGTGTACGAAATAAAGTGCGAGGCTGGTTAGGTTTAAAATCAAAAGATGACGATGAACATATCGACCCCATACAAACTGCGGCGGATATATACACTAAAAACCCGCAGGACATGACCCAGAACTATGATGCCCGTGAAGCCCTGGATAGCGCGTTAAAACAACTTCCCCCGCGCCAACAACAGGCTTTTTTTTTACGCAACTGGGAGGGCTTTAATGTTGCAGAAACAGCAACGGCAATGAGCTGTTCAGAAGGCAGTGTAAAAACCCATTACTCAAGAGCGGTACACAGCTTACGGCTTGTACTGAAGGACCATTATGAACCCAATAGATGAAAAACTGTTGAAACACAGTAAAAAAATCCTCGATGAAAGTGCCGAGTCACTTGGTGCGGCTACCTTATCCAGATTGAACCAGGCACGACAAAAAGCCCTGGAAAGCAAGATGGAAAGTCACACGACATCTTTTAGTTTTATGACAAGCTGGATTCCAGCCTCAGCCGCTGCCAGCCTGGGCATTGCTGTAACAACAGCCTGGTTATTAACCTCACTACCTGATGACACTGAACAATTTCAAATAGCTAAAGCATATGAAGATATGGAAATGTTGATATCTGAAACCGATCTGGAGTTACTTGAACAACTGGAATTTGTTAGCTGGTTAGTAGAAGAGGAACAAAACAATGCTGGCTAAGCTTTATGAACTAAAGCATAAACCCGCTTGGTTTTTGAGCCTGCTGATTTTCAGTCTGCTATGTATGCAACCGGTACTTGCAGATGATGCACCTTCTATGGACTTTCTGGAGTATCTGGGGGCTGAAGAAAACGAAATCGATGGCGAACTAAGTGGGCCGGTCGATCTGGATTTAGAACAATATTTAATCGCTAATAATCCCACGCACAATAATAGCAAGCAGGATGTAAAAAGCGAGGTCAATGAACATGAATAAATTCTTAGCATTTTTAGTTTTTACGTTTGCACTGCTGATTCACCAACAATCGATTGCAGTGGCAATTAGCTGGAATTCTTTAAGCCCACAACAGCAAAAAGTGTTGAAACAACTTGAAAGCAACTGGGATCAACTACCTGATAAACGCCAACAACGTTTAAGTAAAGGCGCTTTGCGTTGGAGCAACTTAACACCTGAACAACGTCAGAAAGCGAAATTGCGTTTTAACCAATGGAAAAAACTAACACCTGAAATGCGCCAGAAATTACGGTTGCGTTTTACTCAGTTTCAAAAAATGTCTCCCGATGAACGTAAAGTACTAAGAAAAAAACACCAGTGGTTTAAAAAATTACCAGCCGCAAAGCGGCTACTGCTTAAGCAACGCTGGAAAAATTTACCACCTGCACAACGTCAGGCATTACGACAAAGACGACAAAACATGACACCCGCTCAACGGCTTCAACTCAGGCAACGATTGATTAATCGAGCAAGGGAGTTAAACTCAGTACCAAAACAGACACAGTAGAAAAGTATAATGAAGTGAATTAAAAAGGAATAAATTCACTTTCTGAGTATTTACATATAAATGAATATAATTAACCGTAGGGTGGATCAAGCAACACGTATCCACCCTACGCAATTTTGCTCACTTAGCTCTCTACATCTCTGTGGAATAGTTTAAATAATTTAAGGTACCCACTTTAGAAAACACACATTTGTTGCATATTAAACAACCCGAGCAATCAACTACCTGGAGCTCGCATAAATTCAGGTGCTACCGCCAGAGGCCCGCTTAAACTATGTAAAAAGCGTTCTATTTGTTTAAGCTCTTTATCTGTTAATTTAATGGCTAATAAATCTGTATGCCCTATAGGAGCTAAAGGTAAAGTGCTAAGGCATAATATATTTCAACCTCAAACACCACTAACCTCTGCAAATTTTTGTTCTAATAATTCACGATGTGAATTCATTTTTTCTCGCACATCAGACTTTGCATTTACATAATCACCTTTAATACCCGCTGCTTCCCAACGATCGTATCGGTGCAATGTTGCATCGCTCTCCTGAATAAGACTCGATAGAGCCATAATTTCAAGATTAAGATTATTCTGTTTCATCATCACATCAAACTGCTTTTGCTGTGACTCCATTTTTAAAACTACAAGACTCAATGCAAATAAGGCAGCGACCAGTGCCATTATTGAAAACCAGTTATTAACACTCGATACCAGTTGATCTACGGAAATAGGCTGAACTCCATCAGGTGAAAGAACAATTGAGTAATACCAGAGCAAAATAACGAGAGCCAGCAGACTAATTAAAATCAGAACATTTTTCATATACAATTCCAGGTTAAGTCTATTTAAAAATAAACTAATTACAGATTAATACTGCAAAAAATAATTTTAAGATTATATAAATATGTAGGACAGTATTGTGTGAGACGGCTCACATGACAAAACAGGCTATGCTATAAGAATTTATATCGCAGTCCCCTCATTCAGACAATTAACGACAATCAACTTTATGACTCAACTAAAAATGGTGCTAACTGTGACCATATCCACAGAATTAAGCTAAATAAGGGAAAAGTTAATCTGCCATTGATTTTAATCAAATATCCCACCTCGGATACTGAAACAATGTGGCATGTAGTATTGATTTCACAGGTGTATATCTATGGTTTTTCCACTTTTAAACAAAAACAAACACATAACAACTCCCCTACTCTTATCAGGATTACTCTTAATACTTAACGGATGTAGTTCTAGTAGCAACCCGTCACCCACTATCGAAACCCTATCTAACGATGCAACCATAATCACCCTTGGAGAAAAAATATTTTTTGATGAAAATTTATCGAGCAATTCCAACCAGTCCTGTGCAAGTTGCCATGACCCGGCAGCTGGTTTTGCAGACCCGGGCGTAACAACTACAGCACCTGTTTCAGAAGGTTCTGTCGCGGCAAGCTTCGGGAATAGAAATGCACCAACTTCAGCCTATGTTTCTTTTTCACCTGACTTTGGCCTAACGACAACACCTGACACATCAGAAGATGGTTCAAAATATCAGGGTGGGCAATTTCTTGATGGGCGTAGCATTGACCTGGTCGATCAGGCAAAAGCCCCATTTCTAAATGAAGTCGAAATGAATAATGCCGATGAAGCAGAAGTGGTAAATAAAGTTATGAACAGCACATACGCAGATGACTTTAGAAGCGTATTTGGCAGCACCGCATTTGATGACACAATGATCGCTTATAACAATATCGCCGAAGCGCTAGCTGCTTTTGAAATGTCACAGGCAATGAACCCATTCACGTCTAAATTTGATGCCTTCCAGCTAGATTCAGTTAATAACCCTTTAACAGCTTCTGAGTTACGCGGCTTCGAACTGTTTAAAGACAAGGACACCGCCAAATGCGCAAATTGCCATGTTATTGGCACCCCAGATACCGGACCTGCTCTGTTTACTAACTTCAAATACTTTAATATTGGCACACCCTCCAATCCTGATAACCCGGACAGCACCCCGGACTTAGGACTAGGCGGCGTTATTAACGAAACAAATGAGGACGGAAAATTTAAAGTTCCTACCTTACGCAATATCGCCTTAACTGCACCGTACATGCATAATGGCGTTTATGAAACATTACAGCAAGTAGTCACACATTATGATATACAGGTGGCAAATGAATTTATTTTCCCAGAGGTTGACCGAAATATTGCTTCAGAATTAAATAAAGGCACTTTTGAAGGCTTAAATTTATCAGAACAGAATTATATTGATTTAATTGCATTTATGGAAACACTGACAGATGGTTATTTCTAAACAGACATGAGTTGCTTTTAGGAAAAACAGAAAATATAAAGCGGCAGAAAAACTGCCGTTTTTTTCTAACTATCGATATGTTAACTAGCTTGAATCTGGCTTTTACACACTTAATTTACTAATGAAGAAGAAAACTTAATAGTATCACTTAATTCAGCCACATATTTTACCGCCTCATCGAACCCATCTCTATTTAGAATTTTTAAAATTTCAGTACCAACAACTGCAATATCTGCATAGCCTTTTAAATATTCAATATGATGCTTTGTTTTAACCCCAAACCCCACAGCAACAGGTTTAGTAATGGACTTTTTCACCGATTTAATATAATCAAGCAATGGCTGTTCGAAAAAAGCTGTTTCACCCGTGGAGCCAATGTGAGTGGCACAGTAGCAAAGCCTGGTATATTTAAGTATGGAGCTGAATTTTGAATAAACTGAATCGGGAAAGATAACCGGAACAATAGAGGTTCCGCATGCATCAGCGAGCTGATACAGCATATGCTGCTCACTATCTGGAATATCAGGAATAATAATTGCCTGAACATTACAGTTTTTAGCTTCACTAAAAAACTGTTTGAACCCGTATTTACTAACTGTTTTATAGTAGACGACAAAAACAAAAGGCGTATTAAAAGTGGCTGTAAGCTTTGAAGCAAATGCAAAGCACTGCTCCAAATTAACACCATTAATTAAAGCCTGGGTATTAGCATCTCTAATTATTTCACCATCTAAATGTGCATTATCATCTGGTATCTGCAACTCAATTATATCTACACCAACTCTTTGCATTTCGGACACAAATTTAAAGCACTCAACAATTCCGGGATAACCTATCACCACATGGGTCATTAATAGAATATCTTTGAAAAGTCTTTTTTGAATAATATAATTTTGTAACACCCACATGCCTCCAATAAAAATTTTTTCAATCAGAAAGCTTATTCTATTTTAATAGGTTATAATTTTTTAAAAAAATACACATTTAACTTTACATTATATATTTTGTAAAAAATCATTAGACTATATTGTTTTTTTAAGAATCACCTAATAGCTTACTACTATAGATACGTGAAATGATATATTTTTATACATCTATCCCAAAATACTATTAAATAATTTTACTTCATAACTAACTTTAAACCTTGCCATGTATAAGTATTATTTTTATATTCTGCAGCATTAATCTTTATCCTGTTACTCAATAATTTTAGTTCATTATTTAATTTTAATTTAGAAAAGTTTCCAACAAAAACATATTGTTTATTTTTCGTGCTGTACACCCAGTAATCGAGAAAAATATTTACCAAACCGAAAGAAGTTGTAATAGCTATATCAGGGTATCCGTCAAAATTAATATCTTGAAAAAAGATATAACCTTTATCTCCTTCTAACATAAAAGTATCTTTAGTTATACTTAGCGAATGCTTATTCCCCTGATTTATAACAACAAGTGAATTTAATATTTTCTCATCAAAACTTATTCTTGTTGTAAGCAATTTTACTGTAATACCTTTATAAGTACAGAAATCTTCTTTATCAAAATACAACTCACAAACATCAACTTCTTCAGCTGCTCTTGTATAGCATGAAAACACAAGAACAAATACTAATAGAGACAACCTCATCTTAATCTATGATACTAAAAAGAATTTCGCGCGATTAAGATAATGCTCTCTATCTTCCAGTCCATTATAACCACCATTTACACGGCGCGTTATCGCTTTAAGATTATCTTCATCTGCATAACTATTTAGTTTTCTTTTATTCCAGAACCACAAACTAACATCAAGCGCATACTCAGGAGTGTCTGCAATCAATTGTTCATTCCCAGAATGAAGTAAATCTAAGGATATATATTTTCCATAATTTTTGTAATTATCACGCCCCGTCAGCTGTATAAGCCCTCGTCCCTTAAACCTTACACCATCTCCTGCCAGTGTATTACCCAGATCTAATCTACCTTCATATGCGGCTCCACTCGCTACTTCCTGAGTATAGACAAAAGATAAACTTTCATGACCAATTTGTGCTAAAAAATGCGCTGTTCTAAGCGGAGTATTTATCTCATATTTTGGCAATGCTGAAATTAGAAGCGGCAAGTAAAGCTTGATGGTTGCTTTGCGCCCCATGGCCATAATAGCCATTAAAGAGTCCTGATTAAGCCCCTCTACTATATTGTTTTTTAAGGCACTTAAAGTTCTACCATCAGGATCAACTCGACCATCCGTATTACTTAGATTAACAATATTTTTTTGAAATGCTACTATTGCCAGGATTGTTTTACTACCAATATCTCCATCAACAGCAAGTGGTTTTTCTAGTTTAAAATTATCTGACTGCGACAGGTTTAACGCTGCCTGAATAAGCTTAACATCAACTCTGTCATTTATTCCACCTTCACCAACGCTTTGCAATATTGCCACGCGCTTCGTCCTTTCAGTTATTATTGACACTTCAAATACTAGACCGATTATTCAGGCTGTTCAATAGATCAAAACATAAATGCATTGTATTTAGTTGATAAGGTGACGTAGGACACAGATTCATCACCACAGGTAGATCCCCTGTTTCACAACAAAGAGTTTAGCTAATTTTCACCCGATTCAACTAATAATTGCATGACTTTTCGCCAGCCTTCTTCCGCCTGTGGTCCAGCACTCCTAAATACTTTCTCAAATCGTTTTCGTTGATCTTCAGTCAATTCAAATTCAAGTTGAATACCTAACTTACTCAACTTAATTCGTTTTACCCGCTTGTCCTGGCTATCTTGTTTAACATCTACATAACCATCTTCTGTTAATTGCCTTAATGGCCGATTTAAATACTGCTTGCTTACCCCCATAACCACTAATAACCCATTGACACTGCACTCTGAATTACGCGCGATGAAATATAAAATCCTGTGATGTACACGTGAATAACCAATTTCTGCCAACCGTTCATCTGGTTTAGATATTAAGGTCTTAAAACCAAAATGTATGGCTTCTAAGGCCTGGTTTAGTTCAAGGTTTCTATTTTTACTACCGGTTTTTTTTCTATCTTTGTTTTTTAGGTCAATCATATTGACATTTTAGCATGTTCTGTATAAAAATATAGGTCACCTATATTGACTATTTATTTTTAAGGAGAACTTTATGCTGCCCGAGGGTATTTGCTGGATCAATAATGAAATTGTGGCACTGCAAGATGCACGTATTTCCGTAATGGATCACGGTCTGCTATATGGCGATGGTATTTTTGAGGGAATACGCTTTTACAACAATACAGCCTTTTTACTAGAACCACACCTGAAGCGGCTCAACGCATCTGCAAAGGCACTTGCTTTAGCCCTACCAAAAAGTATGCCTGAATTATCCAGTACTCTTCAGTCGGTCATTGACGCCTATGAACATGATCAGGGCTACATTCGTTTAATTGTTACCCGGGGCAAAGGCCCACTTGGCATTAACCCTGCGCAGTGCAATGAGCCAGAGTTAATAATTATTGCAAGCCCCCTTTCAATGTCAGATGAGCAGGCACAGAAGAACGGCATACGTACTATCATTGCCTCTACCCGCCGAATACCTGCTGATTGCCTTGATCCACGCATTAAGAGCCTTAACTATCTTAATGCGATATTGGCACGTATTGAGGCAAATAATGCAGGTGTTGAAGAGGCTTTAATGCTTAACCAGCAAGGCTACATCACAGAAGGCAGTGTTGATAATATTTTTATTGTGCGTGAAGATAAACTTTATACACCCCCGTCTGTTGATGGCTCACTTGCGGGTATAACTCGAGACCTGATTTTAAAACTTGCAAGCAATGCGGGCATAAACACCCATATTGAAACACTTTCAGCCTATGATATTTATTCTGCGGATGAATGTTTTTTAACGGGAACCGGTGCAGAATTAATTCCGGTTAATGAAGTTGATGGACGAAAGATATCTACCTGCCCCGGAGTTGTTTATAAGTTGCTTAAGAAATTGTTTATAGAAAATTCTATGCAATGTTAATTCTTAATTAAAATTTATAACAGGCATGGTAACTGGCCTGAGATTTGGCATGGAATTTGGGGTGTATTAATCCCAAATTCTGGCCAGACCGGTGTTTTAAAATAGGCAACATCAAAATAATATTAGGGGAGCATAAATTAATCATTCCCAGAAATAAGTTGCACATGCTCTCGCCGTTACTTCATTACTTATTCCACTTACATGCACTGCAATCGCCAATGGTGCAAACATTGCAATGCATTCATATGCGCTCGATAAGCCTGGTGTGCCCAGGCGTCATCAAATGGACTATCTCCCGGCAAAGACGATTTTAAAACCTGTAGCAAACCACCCACACTTTCCTATTCTATATATTGCATAGGGTATAACCATAGCAGCCGTTAAAACGACATTCCATGTTAGCCAGTAAATTTCACTTGATAGTATCGTAGACATAAAATGCAAATATGCAAGCTACCGATTGGGATAATTTCCGTCATTTTTTAGAAGTAGTCCGTTCAGGATCTGTGAGTCGGGCGACTAAACGTTTACGGGTAAATCAAACAACAGTTTCCCGTCGCATTAGCACACTTGAACAACGACTAGGGAAAGCCTTGTTCGAACGCTCTGCAAATAACTGGTTAATTACACCTGTAGGCGAACGATTAATCGCTTCGGCTGAACATATGGCCGAAGAAGTTCACACCATCGAAAGATATGTTATGGCAGACAGCCAGGAATTAGATGGAAAGTTACGCCTCACGGTAGGCGATATTTGTACCCAGCAATTAATTATGCCTGCTGTTCAGTCATTTATTCAGAAGTATCCGGAAATAGATTTGGAAATAATCGGCACAAAAGATGATTTAGATTTAACTGACGGGGAAGCAGATATTGCTTTACGTGCAACCAATACCCCCCCCGCAAAGCCTGGTTGGTAAACGCATTATCTATTTTGCTTATGCAATTTATGGCCAGGAAAAACACCTGGACATCATACAAGATAATAACACTCAAAAAAACACACCCTGTATCACCTGGCTAGGTGATGGCTCTACCCGAGCACTCTGGATAGAAAGAAGCTTCCCCAAAACTAATCGAATTTATCGCACCAATGAGTTAGGCATGATGTTACAAATGACTAAACAGAGTTTGGGCATTGCACAACTACCCTGTGCACGTTGTGATCCTGACCCTGATTTATTTCGTATACCCGCAAAACATATAGAACCAGGCTGGGGATTATGGCTACTTACACACACTGATATCCGAACCACTGTACGTGTGCGTATTTTCAAAGATTTTCTGGTGAAAGAACTGGAAAGGAATATTGATCTTATTGAGGGATACTTTAAAAATTAAATTGCGTCAATGTGTCAAAAGTCTAATCTAAATTGTAATTGTTACCTATATTAATAATTTAACACTAAACCTTAATAATCTAACACTAAACCTTAATAATTTAATAACTAAACCTGAAAACTATCCAGACACGGGAGGGATACCCAGTTTATTTTTTAAACAACAATATTCGTACATAGCTTAAGTTTAACTATAGGTTTAATTTAGTTAATTCTTATAAGGAATCTATCTTTTTCTAAATCTGGTTACTCAACAGAATAATACTCTCTAAATCAGAAATGAAGAGCACAACCTAAAAAATATTTCTATATATTAACTTTGTTAAATGGAACTCTTTTTATCCTTTCTACCTACACTAATTAAACAAACTAAACCACTGATAAACAGCCAAACAGAAGTGGGTAAAGGAATAACTGCGACTCCAACATCCCCTGCATGAACAGCCCAAGCATAATAAACTCTTGCTTTGAAATCACTACCTTGAAAACCGCTCGCAAAGTCAAAAACCCATGCCTCTCCTGGATTATTTACAAATTCTGTAGATGACCAGTACGTACCTGGATTAATGCTGAACTCACCAGAATTTGTTAGGCAATAATCAGGGTAATTTGTAATAGCACATTCCCTTCTTGTGCCGTTTGTATTATACGCCGATGAGTTTCCGAGAACATCATAAAACAAACCCGACATTTCACTATGATGCCTTATATTGTACCCTGCATCAAGGCCAACATATACGGTTGACAAATAGCTATAGCCATCATTCCCAAAATCACTTGTTGAAGGCAAGCGCCACCCTGTTACGCCATTAAAATTTAGACTCTCAGCCCAGCTGTTTGCAGCATACCAATTTAATAGACCATCTGAATCAAAACCACTAGTCTGAGCAAGATTAGCATCTGCTAACCACGTGGTATCAGTAGAGACATTATAAAACGCTTCAACTGTTGCCGGATCCCCATCAAGATCTCGAGCCTGAAGCACACTTTCCCAACTCCCCTGCCCACTGACTGTTGCACCTTGTACACTAACTGAAAATATTATCGATATTATAAAAAAAACTAGGCGTTTGTCCATATACACTTATCTCTATTGAATAATTTCTGTCATGGTATACTAGACAAAATACAAATGCCAATAATAAATCACTCAATCACCTTGTTGTGATTAGAGTGCAGTTATTTCCTTAAAAATTAAATGTGACATATTATGAACACACCCAAATTGACAACCGCACAACCGGAGTCAAGGGATGTTCAAAGTAGACCACATCATGAAATAACTAATATCACTGCTGTCCAGTTAAAAGAAATTAGTTTCTGTTTAAAGCGCATTGTTACGTGATTAACGAACCTTTCACTCTGATCGAGACATGAGTTGCGGGTGACGGTCTTAAACAGACTCATTCCTCTAGTGGTTAACGGGGCAGCAGTGAACTAATATAGAGTATCCTCAGAAACTAACCCGAAACAACCCCGCGGTTTTGATAATGACAATCATTAGCGTAATCGCCGTATTTTTCAGACAACATATTTTCAATATTTTTTATAATCCAGGGGGAAATACGGTACATTTTTTCTGGACATAAAAAAACTTTCAACAATACCAATAGATTCATCACCAGGAAGATATTTCGAATCCATGACTCGCTTGTTTTTCTTGTTCGGGCTAATATTTTATCTAATCGGTAACTCCGTTTGCCCTGTCCAAATTTTCCTTCAATGGGGATTCGGTTTCGGTGATCTTATTTTTTCTGTATCTTTTGTTTTTTTATTTCACTTTTATTTTCTTCTGTTTGTTTTTTAGGGCCTCCTAATGCTTTCCCTCCAAACTCGATTCCTTTTTCTTTTAGCATTTTCCGGTTTTTACGCGTGCCATAGATTTTATCTGCGAGTACTTTTTTTGGGTAATGACCGTGTCGTTTTTTATAATTGTTAATATGTTTTTCTAAATCGCTGCTTTCGTTGTAGGCATCCCAGGATAATGTATCCAGCTGACTCAGTCCGTCTTCTGTTATGCCAACGCCAAGCTTTGCGCCAAACTCTATATTTCTCCCAGCTTTTCCTCGTACCATTGGGCGTACTTCTGGCATGTGTATGCTGACGATTCGGTCTGATATGCTGTGTTTGTTTTCGCGGAATAATTCATTTTGTTGTTGGTATATGTGCTGAATGACATAATACTGACGACGATGCTTTTTACTTAGGGGTAAGCTTGTTTTCAGTAGACTGTATAGTGTTTTATGAAGAACGGGCTGCGTTTGTTTATCTAATAATGTTTCAATATGTGATAGGTCGCGTTTTATATATTGTAGCTGTTTTTTTATTGTTTTACGGCGTAGTTTTTTGCCGGGGCATCTTTGTTTTGAATAGGCGAGATATTCTTTTCTTGCCGTTTGTCTATAGGTTCTTGGCTTTTTGTCTTCTGTTCCCGATTTGTAAAGGGCGTCTATAATTTCTTCTGAAATTTCTCTACTTTGATTGAGAAGATTTATATCGGTTGGATAACGTATATCCTGGTCTGCTATGCTGGCATTTATTATTAACTTGCCTTTATGTGTGATGTTGTTTTGTTCTTCTTTTGCCCTATCGCTTATTATTGTTTTTTGTGCGGCTGGTTTTAGTTTTTCTACTTCTTGTGTGAGTATTTTCTCGAAATCTTTATAGACATCTTCATCCAATGGCTGACTTAAAGCTTGTATACAAGGCTAGCAGTAAAGCAATCGCAGAAGCAGCACTCGATCAACTAGAGGAAAAATGGGGTGAAACTTATCCCATTGTCATTCAATCCTGGCGAGGTAAATGGGATAACTTATCGGCTTATTTTAAATACCCTGAACCCATACGACGAATTATTTATACGACGAATGCGGTTGAAGCCGTGCATCGACAATTTAGAAAATTAACCAAGACCAAGGACGCATTTCCAAATGAAAATAGCTTGTTAAAATTATTATATGCTGGCATATTAAACGCTAGTGAAAAATGGACAATGCCTATCCAGAATTCGAGTCAGGCATTATCACAATTAGCTATTTATTTTGAAGGTCGTTTAGATAACGTGCTGGATATTTAAATTAACCGTGACACAGAATTTTGAACGCCCTCGAATATTTATATATTGGGCAACAAATTGTAATCTTGTATCCCTGCCCCTGAGCTTCGTGTTCGTTTCGCAGCCGATTGTTTAACGACACGAGTTTACATCTTAATACCCCCCATAAGCACTACTGTTTAAGACACACATTATCTATTTTTTCACCTGATGCCTGAATAAAGTCTATGCACTTTGATATAACCCCAGCATCATTTAGCACTCTGTTATGTCCTAGCCTTTCTGTTTGCATAAAAGAAGAATTCTTAAGATTTTTTTGCACAGCTTGCCCTTCATGACTTCTTATAAACCTGTCATATTTATCATGAATAACCAGGCATTCATGATTAATACCTTGCGCCAGATTTTCAGCTGCAATTCCAGATATGGGGGTTTCGCCCAATAATTTATCAATACGTTGACTCAGTAATTTTCTGGTTCGCTTATTTGCCTTCAGAACTTTACAATACTTATCAATCAACCCGGTCGCCGTTGCAGGCGGTGAAATAGCAACAATTTTTTGAGTGATTAAACCATTATGTATCGCATGAAAAGTACAGGGCACTCCAAGGGAGTGAGCCAATACCGCTTTTAATTCACCTTCCCTTTGCTGAAGTGTGTTTATGGCCTGACTTATTTCAAAAAAATGGGTCCGCCAGCCTGTCGATCTACCGTGGGCAGGCGCATCTAACCAGATAATTCTAAAACCATTATCGATTAATGCCTGACCAAGCTCACCCATCTGTTTGCCACAGCTTCCCCAACCATGCACCAACATCACACCAGGCCCCGCGCCTGCACTCCAGTAACGGATTGTTTTTTTATTCAGTCTGAAAGTTTCTGTACGCACACCCTTTGGAGTAAAAGAAGGAATTTTCCTCGTACTTCGCCGTCCAGGGTGAAGCCACAAATGATAGGCCAGCAAAGATGCCTGCTTTGGCGCAATACCTTGAAGCAACTGGAACACTAGCATCAATGTTATATCGCTGAAACTGGGTTTGTTTTTAGTAGTCTGTTCTTTTTTGGGAGATATCATCGATACTGCTTTCTCAGTCATGCGTTTGCTCCTGTAAAATGCCCGGTGTTTTATCCCGTTAATACATGCGCCAGTATAGGCTTGACCTCATAAATAAACAGTGGCAAATTTGACATGTTTAATATCATTTTTGCCAAGGGCTGCTTATGATACCGCCTATTTACATTCTTGCCCAGAATTATGTTTCAGCCAATAGCATTGCCGGGCCAATTGATATATTTCATACCGCCAACCTGTTCATCAAAAATATCGTTGGTGAAAGTGGCGAACAAATATCCTGGAAAATAATCAGTATGCAGGAAACTGAAATTATCTCAGCTACGGGCATAACATTTAAATCAGAAAGCCTGCTTAATCAAATTTCAGAACCTGGCTGGATATATATACCAGGAGTTGTAGTTGAGAATGATGATGAAATTCAAACTTATTTAAACTGTAATCAAAATTTAGCCAACAAATTAACCGAGTTATACAATTCAGGCTTTTCTCTTGCCGCAAACTGTACTGGCGTTTTCCTGTTAGCTGATAGTGGAATACTCGATGGGAAATCAGTCACCACAACCTGGTGTTAAAAAAAATTTTCCACAAACGCTACCCACGTGTTGAGCTTGATATCGACAGCTTGATAATCGAGCACAATAGAATTATTTGCACGAGCACTGCAATGGCGCATTTAGAGTTGGCCCTGAACCTGGTCGAAAAACTTCTAGGTGGAAAATATGCACATTTATGTAGAAAGTATTTATTAATTGAAAATAACCATAAAAGCCAACCCCCTTATCTCCAATTAGCTAACAACCAGAAAAACACATTCAAAAGTTACGCATTGAAAGAAGTAAGTATTTATTGGAAACATCAAGCCTGACCACTAATGAAATAATGGAGCGCGTGGGTTATAACGATAACAGTAGCTTTGGTGTGATATTCAAGCGTTATACCGGTTTAACATTGGGACAATATAAACAGAATTTTTGTGCATAGATTCTTTAAAAACAATAAAAACTAACTCGTTTGTAACTTTGGAACCTTATCTTTCCATAGGTACTCAGATTCTAGCTGCCCGGATAACATAAACAACACATTATCATTTCCCTCTGCTGCCATAAAGTGCGCCCCATGGGGTAAACCATCCTCCCCCCAATACAATGGTACCGATACGGCTGGTTGCCCTGTCATATTTGCAATGGGAGTAAAATCCGCGTTCCTTTAAAATATCTCCTTCATTTATAATAACAAAAGATCGAACAGCATTACTTTCTGAATTAGTAGAAGTGATAACAGATAAATATTTCGAATTAAATTCTGCATAAATCAAAACTGGAAAAAGGATTATATTGAGCGCCAGGAAAAGTTGAGCAAACGATCTGTAAGTATTTTTCCCCATTCACTCCGTCTCAATATGCAGTTTAAACACATATAGCTCAGGATGAGATTTTTTTCAAGCGGTGTTATTTTTTCTTTTCTATTTAGTGTAAAGCGTCACAAGTCTGACGGAATAGTCTGACTAAGTAGTCAGCCATAAAATCACAATTTAGATAATTAATAACACTGCTGCCCCGTTAACAGAAATGATTTTATGTTTAATGCGTATTGTGACTAGATTAACTTTCATTTTATCCTGTTCGAGACATGAATTGGGGGTGCCTGCCTAAGACCGTCACCCGCATGGACGCGGGTGTCGAGCCACCAGGGCGGGTTTTACGGTGTATCTTAGGTAGGTCCCAATTTATATCTCTAGCTGTTAACGGGACAGCAATGAATTAATAAATAATAATATTCAAAAAATTACCCTGATTAAAAATCAGGGTAATTTTATTTATATCATTGAGCTGGAGTAAAATTAAAATCAAATGCACCCGTCCAGTCAACCCCGTTGGGGTACACTGAATTTAAGTATTGTGCCGAATTAATAGCCGTACTACGCCAGTCTACAGGTTCTGTTCCCTGGTTAGATTCCTGTCCCGCAAAACCATTAGTGAAATCATGCACTTTGTTTAAAAGATCATTACAATCATTACCGATATCGGCGCATTGTGCTCCCGTGAAATAATCAGCACCAAGCGCTAGTTCAGCAATAATTAAATCCAGTGATGGATCAAATGGTTCCCATGTGCCACCGCTAACAGGCGTGGTTCTACCCCCGCGATACTCGGACGATGTTATCGTCTTGCTGATGTAATCCCAGTCCATATCAAAATCAAAGTAATATTCATCGCGCTTGGTTAACAAATAGTTGCCTAATGTATTAGCACTAAATATATTTAATGGTAAAGGGAAAGAAACCTTTTGAAACTCTGCAATTGAAGCACCACTACCAAAGCCGTCTGACACACTATAAATTTGTACATCGGGTGTTTCTGTAATTCCTTCCAGTTCTACGAACTGAGATTTCATTGCAATCATGCCCCTTGCCTCAAACACTTTATCTAGTGAGTTCGCAGTAAGATCTTTAATCATCTCTATGCGAAAACCATCCGCCCACTCGTTGCCTTCATCAAACTGTAGAAACATATCCGCGAGTTGCTGTGTTTCTGAGTAACTGAAATCCATACGCATCATCACCGGATCATCCGATTGATAATTTTCCCAGTTAACATTCACCCCATCAATAATCATTCGACCTTCAATATCACCTTTTTCATCTTCATTCCAGGAAATATAGAACTGGGGAGTTTCACCCGATACAGGAGGGTTTGAACGACCATATCCATAATAAAGAAAAACGCTGGTTTGTGTTTCTGACTGATCAGTCACGCTATAGTGGGTGGGTTCATCCGGATCATAATTACTCGCATTGCTGTCATTTTCTGTTTCAATAATTTCACCATTATGTGGAACCAGGTCAGACACATCTATCAACAAGTCAGCAATACATGTCCAGGTTGCCATGGCTGAGACCATAAATTTTGTGGTCTGGTAACCATTGCGAAAGATATCATCATCTTCTACGCCAATATAACTGCATGGTTGCCCCGTTGATCCCCCAGTTGACCCGCTGGCTGCAAGGGCCAGTGGTGCCTCGTCGGCTTTAGCAAAACTTATCTTATTGACAGACTTATTCACACCGCCGGTCATGCTATCGGGTATTTCCATATCCATCGTAATGCCATTAGGCACTATATTTGTCGCCTCTTCATCGCTGCTGCAGGCTGCTAAAATTACGCTACCCGCAACAATAAATGGAAGCCATGTTTTAGTTATTAACATTATATTCTCCTTACTCATACCCGCTTGTATTCGGGTTGACTTTTTTATGATTAAATTGAGTTCATACAAGAAGAGACGGGGAATGTTTGTAGTTTTGAAAATTATCTGACTTATTTTATTCACTTAAATAATTTTTCAAATACACAACTAATTAGTGTCTAATAATATAAAACAGGAATTTAATCGAGACTAACGTGCAATTACCCAATAAAGTCATCCCACATTTATTCACCTATTTAATCATTGGAATTATGCTTACCTGTAGCCTTGTCACTTTTACCGGACAGGCGCAAACTAACAAATTAGCCCCACCAGATGACCCAAGACAATCCATTACCTACTGGAAAGCCCATACCCTGTCCGCATTTAATGACCCTCTGATTAAACAGACCCATGACGTTTTTGATGTATTATTACGCGCATGGGATAGCGCTCGCCTTGAACCCGGCCTGTATATTGTGAATTCAAGCGCAGGCCCCTGGGCTGCGTCACTGGCGGATGGGAATATTCTGCTAAGCCGTCACGCAATTGAAGTTTGTATGAAATATGGACAACAACGTGGCCAGCATTTGCTCGCCTTTGTTCTAGCCCATGAACTGGCCCACCAACGCGCCGACGATCTCTGGCACCAGCGATTTTTTCGCATGCTGGGTAGGCAGAGCCCAAAAGCCCAACAAAACATGATGCGTGGCCTCAACCTGGATGCGGACCAGCTTCAGCAACTTGAACAGAAAGAAGCACAGGCTGACCATGATGGACTTATTCTTATGAGCAGCGTGGGTTATGACCCCCACCAGGTGCTGGATAAAAAAGATTTTTTTACCGAGTGGGTGGAAAACATCTGGCAGAGTTCCTGCCAGCAGGGCAAAGACACCAGTCTTATGAATGCTTGCAAGCAGGCACAATCCCGAGCATTACGGGCACAATTACAGCTCGATACTGTCGCCTCCCAGTCGATGTTATACCAAATGGGCGTGCAGGCGTTTGTAGCCAGAAAATACCAGCTGGCGCGGCATTATTTCACCGTGTTTGGTCGCGATTATCCCAGCCGAGCGGTTATTTCATCACTGGCCATGACCTATCTGGCAGAAGCAGTGGAGATCCAGCAGGCATTAATACAACAAGGTGATCTGGATCAACCCGAATTTTATTACCCGCTCATTCTGGATGCTTCTGTGGCTGCACAGGCCCGCAGCAATGACAACGTTAAACGTGGCTCCAGCGATAAGGGAGCCAGACAGAAAAAGCGCTTAAAACAGCTGCTTAATCAGGGCATTAAACAACTGGAAAGGGCCATTGATTTAGAGCCGGGTCACCGTAAGAGCTACCTCATGCTAGCCAATGCTTATTTACTGGCAAATAATACTTATATGGTGCGAGGTGTATTGCAGGGACGTTACATCCCCCGCTTTGCACAGGATACATCAGCGGACTTAATTCTCTCAATGACCCTGGCCATAGAAGGCAGGCCTGAAGCAGCGCAACAGGAATTTAACTTACTCTTAAAAAAATTACTAAACCCGGATAAGCTATCAACTCTGCCTGGAAACCTGCTGACTTATAGTGCTTTTTTTAATAGCGCAGCAAATGCTAAATATATGGGTGATGCTAAAACCGCCAACAGGGTATGGAAGCAACTGGCAACTAATACTAAAACATCAGGAAATTCACTGTTGTTTCGTATGGCCCTGGAACAGATTAAAACGGAACAGATTAAAACAATCCCACTTAATACTTCAAGCACTTTATCGCACGCACTGGTTGTCGATGGCTACCGCCTTGGTGACAAACTTAAGAGAAACACGTACCAATCCAATAATGAACTGTGGATTGAAGGTGACAAATTTAGTGTATTTAGAAATAACAAAGGCAGTCATTACATAGTGAGTGACCAGGGCGAAATTATTAATGCCTGGCAGGAAAATAAAGGCACCATTAAAAACCTGTTGTCCATTGGCGACAAGCCCGACAGACCATACAAAACACTGGGTATACCTGATCGCCATCTACATATGTTAAGTGGTGATTATCTTGCCTATGACGACTTTGGTTTAGCGCTGCATATCAACCAGAATAAAGTACAGGGCTGGTTTCTTTATTAAATTGCACTGCTATCCCGTTAGAAGAAATTAGTTTATGTTTAAACATCGCTGTAGTCTGATTAATGATTATTTCACCCTGTTCGCGACATGAATTGGGGGTACCTGCCTAAGACACGCCGTAAAACCCTCCCTGGTGGCTCGTCACCCGCATCCATGCGGTGACGATCTTAGGCAGGTATCCCCACATGTCTCTAGTTGTTAACGGGATAGCAGTGATTAAATTGGTATTTACCCCAGATTAAACTGGCAAACTCGGTTAAACTTTTTGAATCGTGTTTAAACGTCCATTATCAGGCTGAATATTGAATAACTCTCAAGCTCAACAAAGCTCGCAACCGGTGCAGGATCAACTAGCACTGGCCAAAGCCGCTGCTTGCGGTGAGAAAAGCGCCCGTGAAAAGGTCAATGCACTTACCCACCCCCTCATCGAATATCAGACAGCACGCTTTTGTAAACGATTTTGCAGTGAAAACCAGTACCTGTACCGCTGCACCCTAAAGCCGCCAATGGGTTCCCCTCGTCAGGATGTTGCCTGGTGTGAATGGGGCAATGCCAGCTATGGCTGGATGTTAAATGACCTGAGTCATGAAAAGAGACTGTTAAAATATCAGGGGAAAAATGGTGCCCGATTATTTGATTATTTCTATCAGATAGCCAATTCATTACCCTTTTATGAACGCTGGAAAGACTGGCGGTTTGGTCGCAAAGTACACGTACCAACTTATATCAAAGCTTTAGCACCTGATGCCCCCAGGGTATTTCTGGCCCTTAGAAGTGGCGAGAGTATTGAGTTAATTGCCCAGAAATTATCACGCAGGCTAGCTGATATTGAAGCTTTAGTACATTCCATTATCTGTTTACTAACCGAGAAAAAACGTCTTCACCTGTTAGATCCACCCAGGTTGATTTCAATATCTGAAACGGATGATGATACACAGCCCCAACTGATTAACAGGGAACCTGAACTGGCCAGCTATGATGAAGCTATAGATCAGCAGGAAGATAAACAACGCTTACACCAGGCCTGGTCAAAACTTTCAGCGGTGGAACAATTTGTATTAGAAGCCCTGTTAATTGAAGAACAGGATGCGGATGATGTACTCGCAGCACTCAAACAAATGCAGCTCAGTATTAAATCGGGGCTGTCTGCTAAACAGACCAACCGACAGCAACTTTATTATTTTCGCCGTAAAACCCTGGAAAAATTAACCCGCTTTATGAAAGAATAAATTTTCAAATAATAGCTAACTAACTGTCTTATTAAATATAACATTAAACCAATAACGAGTATGAATGTGAGCGATCATCCCAATCTGGCTCTGTTAAAAAACTATTTGAATAATAGCAAAGCTGTTGAATTCAATAGTTTGCGATTACACCTGGCACAGTGTTCCCAATGTCGAACACTGGTCGATGGACTGGCGGGCCTGGAATCTATTTGCCAACAACCGTTAGATGATGCACTTAACGAGCAACAACATCTACAAATTTCTGATTACATTCATGGTCGCCTGAACACAACAGAAAACCAGCAAATACACGAATTAATTAATTCTGACGCATCCGCAATGAAAGCCGCCCTGCACTACGCCAGCCATAAATCATCAATAGAACGAGCTGTGGATTTAAACAATCCTTCCTCTACTTCCAGTATGCAGGCAACACTTATTTACAATAAACTAAAATCGCTGCTTAGTTTTAAATCACCCGTCTGGTTAAGTGTACCCGTTACAGCTGCGTTTATTGCATTATTAAGTTTTAACCTGCTCAATCAATCGCCGCCTGATCAGCCCCCCTATACTATTGCCAGTTATCAGGATAATCCCATCATTCAATTCAGATCAAAAGAATCGTTACCCGGCATTGGATTTTTTAATCAATCAGATCAGACAAGCAAAAACTATAATGGCCTCCAGGTAAGTGTCTCAAATGACAATCAATTAACATTACGCTGGCCCCCGGTCTCGAATGCAGCAAAATACACATTGCGCTTACAAATATTTGAAAAAGGAAATAAAATCGTGCTTGCAGATATTAGAACGGAAAAAAACTTTGCGAATATTTCCATTAATCTGGAAACCATTTATCATCGTTATGAATGGGAATTATCCGGAGAAACCCATGATAATCGTGTATTTATGGCCAATGGCGGATTTGTTATCAATGATTCTAATAAAGGCATTTAAGATGATGTATAAAAAAACATCTATTGTCTTAGCCATCATTGCGCAAATGATTTTCAGCACCCTGTCATTGTCAGCAAACGCTGACAATCATCGAGGAATTGGTTTATACCCCGTTGAAAAAAAATCAGTTAGCGCATTTAATAAAAGCATCTATCGCGCATTAATAATTGGTAATGACCACTACCAGGACCAGGATGGTCGTTGGAAACCACTTAAAACAGCCGTATCGGATGCGCGCGCTGTGCATAAATTATTAGAAAAAGCCTATGGCTTTAGTGATGTTAATGTTTTAGAAAATGCCACACGACGTGAAGTACTTCAGGCATTCGAATCACTCTCTAAAAAAGTATTACCGAATGATCATGTGCTGGTGTATTACGCAGGACATGGTTTTATGGAGCCTGACACACAAAAAGGCTTCTGGGTTCCAGTGGATGCAAAGGGCACCGATAACACAACTTTTTTACGCAATTCAACCATACGCGATGAACTCACTACAATTGCCTCGCGCGCCAAACACACTTTACTCGTTTCAGACTCCTGTTTTAGTGGCAGCCTGCTTCGCCGGGGAACACGTGGCATTTCTGGGGTGACAGATAATGCGCAATATTATAAAAAAGTATCCAATAAAAAGAGCGTGCAAATAATGGCCGCGGGTGGGTTAGAGTTTGTTGATGACAACTACCAGTCTTCTGCCCATTCACCCTTCACTTATTTTTTTCTAAATGAACTTAAAAACAATGATCGACCCATGCTGACGTTAAGCGAGCTTTCCACCAATGTAGAAAAAGCCGTTGCAAATAATGTTGATCAGGTACCCGAAAGTGGTGTGTTGCAGGGTGCGGGTGATGAGCTTGGTGAGTTTATTTTTATAAAAGTCGATTTAGAAATAGAAGGTGTGCCAGTTGATAAAGTTAAGGTTAAAGTTAACCTAAAACAGGGAAATGAAACACAATCTCGTCAGCTTAAGCCAGCACAGGCTCCATCACCTACTAACAATAACCGCGAACTAAAAGAAATTTTGCCCATACCAACTTTATAAATACTATGAGTTTAAAAATGCGCTATAAAAAAATATTTATTATATTAATCGTTAACCTTTTTTACCTGCACGCTGCAAATGCGAATCAACGCATTACAATTGGTGCAAAATTACTAGCGGCAGGTTGGCAAGGTGATAACGGTTCTGTTTCAAACAGTTTCAATAGTGATGAAGGTGGGCAGATAGCAATCAGCGCTTCTTACTCTCTGGACAAATTCTATGCTGGGGTTAGCCTGCAAAATGGAAAATATAAATTCAATGACAGCGCACCTGAGCAGTTCACTCAAAGCGGCCGAGTTAACACAAGTAATACCAATATTGAACATAATGAGCTTGATATACTAACAGGATATTATATCTGGGATAACATTTCTTTTTTTATCGACCTTAAAGGTATCAGTAATATCTGGTCAAATAATGACTACGAGCAGAATTTTGGTGGCCTTGGCTTTGGAGTCTCTGGATTTTTGCCGCTTAAAAATAATCTAACCCTGTTCGGCTCAGCAGGTTTTGTAGGTAATGGTGATATCAAAGATTCAGCTGAAGTAAAAGTGGGTAATGGTAGTAGCGGCGCTCTTGATCTTGGCACTATCTTTAAACTGACCCCGAATAGCTCCCTTAATGTTGGCCTTAAATTCCGCACTTATAATTTTGAATACCTTGATAATACTTCACAGGAGTACTCTATCAATGCCCTGTTTGTCGGCTATAACCATAGTTTTACACTTGAATAAATCATATTTACATCAATGATGTTATTATTTTTCAAAACCATATATATGAGTAAACGTCTCGTTCACCTCTTCTTTATTTTGATATCGTTTAGCTTAGCTACAGAAACCTCAGCAGAGGGTAATTTAAACCTAAAAAAACATCAAACAATAAATATTGAAATAACAAGCCACCTGGGAGATCAACAGGTCTTTGTCGAGAATGATATCATCTCATTTTTTATCTCTCTTGATCATTCTGCGTATATCTATGTGTTTTATCAAGATGCGTCTAATCATGTTTATCAACTTTTACCCAACAAGACACAAATAGAACACTATTTTAATGCTGGGGATTACATTCCCTTCCCCGCCCAGAACTCAGATTTTCAATTTAAAATCCAGCCGCCTTTTGGCAAAGAACAACTCTGGGTGTTTGCATCAGATCAGAAGCAAGCTGCATTCATGACGAATGCTACAACTGATAAATTAAAACCTATAATCAAAAACCAGAGTGAACTCGGTAAAACTATCCGCCTTAAATCTGGCAATTTTTTTGGCCAGGCACAGTTAACTATAAACACAAGCAAAAAATAACAATTTTGTAAAATTACATTCCATCAAAATTGTAAATTTTACATGATACCCTGATTGTTGCATAAAACATCCACAAACCGTAGAATAAACCCGGGGCGAGATATCTGGCTACTCACCCATCGGGACCTAAGACAAACAACACGTGTTCGGGTTTTCACCGAATTTATGGTAGATGCCATACGTGTCCATACAGGTTTATTAGAGGAACGTTGTGGGTAAAATAAAATTTTGTTAAACCCGGTAACGATTCTGGTTAAATTTATAGTATGCTATTAATCCTATACCGAATAATTGATTCTGAAGATGATATAGAATTATTTTATTCCTGCACTTAATTATTATATTAAGACACTAAGTTTAAAATTATATAAATTCGCCAATGTCTCATTAATCTTTTGTTAAGCTATTTCACTGCTGTCCCGTTAAAAGAAATTAGTTTCTGTTTAAAACGCATTGTTATGTGATTAAGGAACGTTTTATTCTGATCGAGACATGAAAATAATTAATTACATATTTGTCATCTCCGGATGCTTGTGTCGGAGACTCAGTGACCTTAGGACCTGTAAAGACGCTAGATTTCCGACACAGGCATTCGGGACAAAAACGCCTCAAGCGTTTTAAACAGGCTCTGCCTGGCCGAAGGCCGAGGGCAGGAGCCCGTAGTAATGACGGGAACTTTGAGTTAACAGGACAGCAGCGACTTGAGATATATTTTTCTTTGTCATAAAATAAACAACCGGCAATAAAAGCATAAGGAAATACATTTGTGGACATCGACCCCTACCAGGTACCTGCATCAAATTTAGGAAAACAAACCACATTAAAATATTCCCTTATGTGGAAAATGTATTTTTTCTTTATAACATTTCTTTCTATAATTGCTTTCATATCGCTGTACTACGATAAAAACTTTGGAACGGTAGAAGTAATAAGTATTGTTTTAAGCTTGCCAGCTACAATTGGTTTGTTTGGCTATATTTTCCGAAAAAAAATATTAACTCCAAACATATGGAATATTTTCTTTTTTATCTACTTATTCTGGTCTATTTTATACGATTTTATAAGTGAAATTGACCAGTCAGCTGGGATGTCTAATAACGTATATATAATTTCAATGACTATAGGCTGGTTAATTTCAATTCCAGCCTTTCTAGCACTATTTTATTACGGTAGAGAATCCTGTTCAGTCTGGCAAAAAACGTCTAGCGAAAACAGTAGGTAGATCTCTCCATCAACTAGAAAAATCTACACCCTCACCTGCACCAAACTTGATAGAAAACAACTACATTCGCCATAATAAAAGCACACATCACATACTAACAAAAACGGTTCGCCGCTTTTATTAACAACATAAGGAAAGACAAATGACAGCTTACGTTTTTATTCGTATAAAAGCAGATGACCCAAGCCAGTTAAAAGACTACCAACAGCTTGCTCCATCAATTATTGATAAATGATTCTAGTAAGAGAAAGAGAAAGAGAAAGAGAAGTCGCCACCCTGGAGGGCCCGAAAGAGAAACGACGAATCGCTATGATAGCGTTTTCAAACCTGGTTGATGCCAAACAATTTTATCATTCTGAATAATATAAAAGAGCTATAGAGCTTCGTAAGAATGTTGCAGATTTTGAAATAATTGCAGTTGATGGTCTTAATTGAGACATTTTCTAGACGGCTTGTAGAATAAACAGTTGGTACACCCCTTATCAAAACTAATTTGAACTAACAGGAAAACACTCATAATGTAAGTAATTTATAACTACGTATGTGCTATATTACTTAACACACTCTATGTCATGTAATTGGCTCATTTGCCGGTAACATAGCTTCAATAATGAGATCCATAAAAGTGACAAATCAGAAAAATCAGAACAATACCAGACAAAACGAACTGGAAGCGCCAAGGTTAATGGAGTGGCTGCGAAGAATAAGTTTCAGTGACCTTATTTCCAGTGAGATGCACTCGAGGGATTTTAATGGCTCTCGAGCTGAATACATTTATATGCGAATACGCCTTCTGGCACTGGTATTTGCACTACTCTCAATTTTATGGATTCCTGTCGACGCATTAATTGTGCCAGACGATGCATTTAGTTCAATTCTGGCTTTACGTATAGCTTACAGTACGTTATTTCTAATACTAGGAATATCAGCCACAGGAGCGCAAAACCTGCATTTCGCACGACTGCGTATTAGTACTTTTGTGCTGATCCCCTGCTTTTTTTACGTAGGCTCACGCATCATATTAAACGATGACGTAAATATGCAAGCAGCCCTGGTTGGCTACTCCTTTTTACCCTACCTTACAGTAGTTTTACTTGCCATATTTCCATTAACATTGTACGAAGGCATTAGTTATTCTTCGTTAGTCGGCATTACTTTTTTTGGCTGTGAAATCTATTTTTCTTCCACTCTGTCAATTTCTACACTGATTGATATCTGGCTGCTTACACTATTAGCCGGAATTGCAGTGTGGGCACAACTTGCACAATTACACATGCTGCTTAGACTATACCGAGAAGCTAGCCGCGACCCTCTTACCGGGCTTGTCAACCGGCGCGTACTCAACAAATGGCTAAGTCTCGAAATCTCACGTGCGAGAGAGCATAACCGTCCACTTTCTGTATTGCTTTTTGATCTGGATTTTTTCAAAAGCGTTAATGATACCTATGGTCACCTGACGGGTGATAGGGTTTTGCAAACTTTTTCCAGACTGTTAAAAAGAGATCTGGTTAATTTCAATCTAATCGGTCGTTACGGTGGTGAAGAATTTATCGCCGTCCTCCCCGATCAAAATGAAGCTAAAGCTATGTCAATAGCAGAAAACATTCGTAAAAATTGTCATTCTGTTTCTACCCGTGGCCCAAATGGTAGCACTGTTGAATTTACTGTAAGTGTAGGCATCACTGAATTGCGTAATACCGATACAACAGAAAGCCTGATTCATCGAGTTGATAAAGGATTATACCGTGCCAAGATGAACGGTCGTGACACAGTTATGCTTGCCGAAGAAGACACGGAAGACCCACATGAAAATACAGCAAAAACTTAAACAAACATATCAATCATGCGTATAAAAAACTTAACTCTAAATTTTACAGGACCTTAGATTTTAAATTTTTGCTTTTAACTGTTAATCTCTTTTCTTACACCCCTACTTTTAAGATAACCACATTCTTTTAAGATAACCATATACACTCAAAATCCATTTTCAATTTAGCAATAAATATTCACTGAAAATAGCCTATATTTATAGTACTGTAGTCAACTAGGGACTATTCACAACATTACAGTAACAAACATTAAAATAATACTCTAATAGTTTATATTGATCTAAATAAAATCACTGCTGTCCCGTTAACCACTAGAGGTATGAGTTGGGGGTGTCTGTCTAAGACGCACCGTAAAAACATCCCTGGTGGCTCGACACCCGCTTCCATGCGGGTGACGGTCTTAGCCAATTCATGTCTCAATCAGAGTGAAATGTTCGTTAATCACATAACAATGCACTTTAAACAGAAACTAATTTCTTTTAACGGGGCAGCCGTGACGCATTATTCCACAGAATATGAACATCGATTTCTTTACATATTACCCTGAATATTAGATTATCATGAAATACTGTTTAACTTTTCACAAAACTAATCTACGTCTATTTCTATGTTATTAAGATTTGATGATTATTTCTCATCATCTATTTACTAGATTAAATTTATAAACTATAGTTTTTTCGGGTGAACTATTTAAATATGGTCACCCAATGGATGCAATCGTGTTAGAAAACCAATAAATACTATTAAAAACTAAGGAAATTAAAATGAAAAAATCACTTCTCAATATACTTGCCTTTATAGGCTTCACAACACTCTCTACCTCTCCCCAGGCAGCTCAGATTTATACAATTTATGGAGGCAGTCAAAATGGCGTTACAGTACGTGATGCTACGACCCTGTCCCAGATAAATTTTTTCGATCCAGGGTTTGTTTCAAGCAGTATTGTGGCAGGTAATAACAATAATATGTACCTAACGTCAAACAACACTATTTACAACTATAGCAATACTGGCAGCTTTATCAGTAGTTTCACTTTCCCAGATGCAGGCATAAATTACTCTGAAATTGCCTTTGCTGGCGATAAAGTGTATACCGTTTATGGTGGCAGTCAAAATGGGGTAACGGTGCGTGACTCTACAACATTTAATCAACAGTTATTTTTTGACCCCGGTTTTGCCATCAACGGCATTACAGCGGGTAATAATAATGATATGTACCTGACATCTGGAAATAATATTTATAATTATTCAAATACGGGAACATTATTAAACTCATTCTCCTGGCCAAATAACACCATCGATTATAACGATACAACTTTTAATGGATCTAAGCTATATACGATTTATGGCGGCAGCCAGCAAGGTGTAACCATTCGAGATGGCAACACACTTGTTCAATCAGGTATCATCTCACCAGGATTCGTTGCATCTGGTATTGCTTCTGGTGACAATAATGACCTTTATTTAACACTCGATAACGTTATTTATTATTATGCTGAAAATGGTACTTTACTGAATAGCATGATTTTCCCTGATCAAGGTATTAATTATACTGGGATTACCTATGCACCTTCAGCCATACCCGTTCCTGCTGCCGTATGGTTATTTGGTTCTGGCCTTATAGGACTTCTGGGAGTTAGTCGAAGAAAGAGTCTAAAAACAGCCTAAAGTAAATAATTGTGGAGACAAAAGTTAAGTGCTTTTGTCTCCTTTTAATTATTTTATTTCTGTCATCTTCCAGCATGGACATATAAATCAACCGTTTAAACATATAAAATCAATAGCTTATTTAATTAACTTATTTAATTAACTTATTTAATTACTTTTCATTGCTCCAGCTTAACCAGATACCAGCTTAATACTGTGACTATTGATTAAAAATAACTTTAACCACTTCATACGTATAATCTATAATCTGGATACAATCTGAACATCCAGCATAAAACACAATAAAAACAAAGACTTATTAAATTTCCACAGGTGCTTATTATTTATACTGTCCCTCTTAGAACATCCAAAAAATCATAATTTAAGCTCTTAAGAACAAACATTAGCAAACACCCCCTGTGTCAGGATTAGGGAACATTAGAGTGGGTGTCCAGATTAGGTGGGTGTCCAGATTAGGTGTTAGAGTGGGTGTCCAGATTAGATGTGAATATAATAATGAATTTGAATCATGCATGCGCTAAATCAACTAATGAATATGTATCACTGCTTACACTTGACGAGTGAATGTAAATCAAAAAGTGAGGCAATTTCATATAACTACATCTTGTTGATCGAGATATAGGTAAATAGTCCAGATAGGGGGATGTATGTCAACATTGGGCGAAATTTTATATGAAGCTGTAGACGGTAGTTTTGCTATTGACTGCAACCAACGAATAATTTACTGGGATGCAGGTTGTGAAGAACTACTCGGATATTCAGAAAAATGGGTACTCGGGCGCACCTGTTACAGTGTTTTAGGTTGGTGTAATCCTGCAGCTGAAAAATGCTTCTGCCATCATAAGTGCGCAGTATCAAAATTATCGGATGGTGGTAAAGCTCCAAAGACATTCCTGGTTAGAGCAAAAGACAAGGATAATGACAGCATGGTCTTATCTATTAGTATCATTTTAGTACCTTCCTCATGCAAAAGCTGTTGGCATGTTATGCACCTTTTACACCGAGAAACCTATCCTGATGTGCTTACTTCACTAGATGCATCAGGCAGAAAAAAGTTACAACACAACGCACACAATAAATATATTTCTAATATCGATGAATACGAGAAAGAATCCAGATTAACAGCAAGGGAGTTTGAAGTACTTGAGTTACTGTCTGAGGGTATTTCTGGCTCTACAATAGCGAAAAAACTTAATATCAGCACAACGACAGTCAGAAACCATATTCAACATATTGAAAATAAACTTGGTGTACATAGTAAAACAGAAGCAGTTGCCTATGCATACAGACATAATTTTTTGTAAACTATTATTAGAATTACCCTTTGATTGTTATAGTGAATAAACACAAAATAAACAATTAAGGAGGATGAAATGAATAAACATATTGCGGTTGTCATTACGGGTAATCAGGATGAAGCTTTACGTATGTCAGTTGGCCTTACTCTAGCTGATGATGAAGTTGATATTTTTTTCCTGGATAAAAAGCTGAAAAAAAATAAAGATAATGAGCTAAACATTGATACAGGAAAAGAACTAGGCATTAACTTTTTTTCAACCTGTGAACAAAGTGAAGATGTCAATAAAATATCTTCTCATGTATTAGCAAAAAAATTACTAAATTATGACCATGTTCTACCCTATTGAATTCTTTTTTAATCATCCATATTGATCTACCTCTATATTAGGCGGGTTATTTTTATCCGTTCTTCATAATCTTATTTCTACTCAAGAAAAATAATGCAAATGCATCATTCCATAAAATACCGATAACTTGTATATATTACCTTAAACCTAAAAAATCAGTTGAACACAGATTTTATAGCGTAACTTCTTGATGCGCCTGGAAAATTTAAAAATATGTTTATCACCAATAAGGTGACTGCGCATTTTCAACTGATCTTTCTAGGTTAAATAAATTTGAACAAGCCTTTAATTAAACTTAGGCAAAAATTATAAGGGGAAAATTGTGAAACTTGGAATATTAGTAACCAGCGATAAACATTTAAAACAGGTTATTGGTTTAGTTCATGCAGCGGCTAAAAAGGGCTTGCAGGTCGCGGTATTTTGCATGGATAAGGGTACTTTACTCATTAACCATCAAGCATTTAAAGATCTATGCATGCTCGAAGGAATAAATATAAGTTTATGTAGGCACAGTGCTGAGAAAATGAATATCAACATGCAGAAAATAAGTAAAGACATAGTCTGTGGAAGTCAATTTAATAACGCCATAATGCAACATGAGGCCGATAAAGTTATTGTTCTTTAAGCCTAAGAAACACAAAATTGAGGATAAAAAGTGAAAATAATCCATATAGTTATTAAAAAACCAGGAAAAAGAATACTTCGATTAATTAACGACCAAAGTAAAAACAATGAGGTTGAAATTATAAATTTGAATGAAAATATAACTAATTATGAAAGCATTATAGAAAAGGTAATGAGTAGTGACCGAGTTATTTCATGGGGAAATGTACATAGTTATTACTTAAATTAAATTAAATTAAAAATACAAATACGTATGAGAAAACTGTTTACGTAAAAATATCTCCGAATATTTATGAAATAAAGGTTAGTGATAAAGATGTCTGTATTAGTTGAAAAATTATACTCATTTATAAATATCCTGTCATTCGAAACCAGGCAAGGACGTTATTTAGCTACAAACAATAAACAGTCACTAAATACAACACTAACCCTTGTTATTATTTCAATACTTACATTAATCGTTATTTTACTCCAGTATCTATTTCAGAACTTTGATAACAATCGTTTACTAAGCTGGCAATGGGTAATGAATCGTGAAAAAATATTATCTATTCTTCCGATAATTTTAGCTGGGACTATAATTATTTATCAGATTTGTAAATTACATGTTAACAGAACATGGATCTTGTTGATATTATTAACAGGCTCATATTTAATTGGTGTAGTTACATGGTCTTCACCAGAGATCATGATAGACAGCGCTAGATACCTGAACTACGCAAAATATATTGAATCGCATGGCTTCGTTTCTTTTTTATCTGAATGGGGATACGCAGTAAATGCATGGACAGATTTACCATTAACACCATTAATATATGGTGCATTATTTTCAATTTTTGGTGAGTCTCGTAATGCAATACAAATCATTAATACCTTATTTTTTTCAGCGAGTGTTTATATAACCTATTTAATTGGCATAGAGTTGTGGAATAAAAAAACGGGTATGTATGCTGCAATTTTACTGTTAGCCATTCCCTTTCTACATATACAACCATCCCAGTTAATGATTGATGTTTCTGCAATGTTTTTTGTGAGCGCTGCTCTCCTGGTAACAATAATAGCGTTAAAGCGGCATAGCACCAGTTGGTCTATACTGGCATGTTTTACGATAGTCTGTGCATTAATAACAAAATACTCAGCATGGCTCGTACTCTGTTCACTTATAACACTCCCTGTAGTCTTCTCCAGTCACAAAATAACTGAGCACACAAAACAAAAAATAGACAAACAACTAATTATAATTGTAACTTTAACCAGTTCCCTGCTAAGTATAATTTATTATTTATACCATCCAGTTATTTTCAATCAAATTAATATTTTAATGGAATATCAACTACCTGCACTACAACGTTGGCAGGAGAGTTATATCTCTACATTTTTTTATCAAATTCATCCATTTATAACTTTAGCATCAATTACTTCTATTTTTATTGCCATCAAAAGAAAAGACATGCGACTTCTGGTGCCTGGTGTAGCAATTTTCATAATGTTAATTATGGGAATAAATAGAGCTCGTTATCTTATTGTTTTATTTCCCATGCTCGTACTAAGCGCTGCTTACGCAATTTGCCAGATTAATAATCAACTCATTAGTAAGTTTATTACGGGCAATGCCGTTATGGCTGCATTAATTATTACATTGTGTACAAATATTAATTTTTTACACAGTATTAGCACGGTAAATATAAAAAATACTGGAATATATTTAAACACTCTATCAGAACATGGCGTAGCTGTAATCCTGTTGCAACAAAACCAAACAACAATTAATCCAAAAATAGTGCTACCCATGCTTGATTATTTTACAGACAAGAAAGTGTATACACTATATCAAACACCAGAAATTAATACAGGGTATACATCTTATAGAAAAGATTCACCAACTCGTTTTACCTGGGAAATTAATTACCCATATACTAAAACAAATCTTAATGAACTACCAAAAAAACCGGTTATTGCTTTAATTGCTTCTGAGATTAATCAAAAAATACCAGATAAGGTTAAGACATTATTGTTGGGTTATGAGCCTGATAGAAAATTTGAAATATCTGATAAAGTCTTTCGCTTTCAAGCCGTGATAAGTCTCTATCGTTATAAAGGCCTGAACTTATCAACTGGCTAATGGGTACAGGGTGAAAAAATGAAATTTAACTTAACAAAAAATACTATGTGGGCCTACATCATAGTAGGATTTTTTGCACTGATTAGCATTACAACCTATGCGTATAATGAATACTATATTTATTTATCTGTATATCTCTGGTTTGGCTTTGTATATGGCATGTGTCTGCAATATGGACGGTTTTGTTTTTCATCTGCATTTCGAGATTTATTTGCCGTTGGTGTACCACGAATGGCAGTCGGCATTATGATTGCCACTGTGTTATTTGCACTTGTTAGCGCCTTCATTAGCGTCACTGGTTTAAGCACTTTTCACGCTGCACCTACTAGCGTCCATGCTTTAATAGCTGGCCTGATTTTTGGTATAGGCATGGTGTTTGCGGGAGGTTGTGCATCCGGCTCCCTGTATAAAACCGGTGAAGGCAATGGCGTAGCCTTGATTGTTATCTTATCAATCAGCATCACCCAGGCAGTTTTTGCTGATATCGCTGGCTGGTTTAATTATCTGGTACCCGAATCATGGCATCATTCTGCGTTAAGTAAAGGTTTACCAGAAACAATCAGGGCAGATGATGGTTGGGTAGATCAATACCTCGCGGGTTATGTATGGGATCAACCCATTATGACTTATGCAACTATGTTGGGAGAAACGAACGATTCTTTTACCGGTGTTTTTTTGGGCAATGTCTTTCTCGGGGTAATTATACCGGCTATTTTGCTTCTTCTAGTGATATATGTATTCTGGTCACGCCGTGGTTACATGAATAAACAATTAAAAACCAAATCAAAAACCACTTTTAAAGATGAAATCGCCGGCTATTGGGCAATGATTATGGCTTCAAAAAGAACCGCTATTGCCGGATTAATTCTAGGTATTTTTTGTGCATTACAAATGTTAGTCACACAGGGTTTACGCGTAAAGTTTGGCGTACAAAATGCGGGGACATTACTTGAACGACTAGGTTTAGATTTTGGACTTTCAGTTAATGGAACTGTATTTGATCCAGGTTACTGGTATGTAACAACACAGGAAGCACAATGGGTTGGCTGGACGTTAAATAAATTAGGTGCCGATAACATGGACAATATTTATTTTGGATATGTTAACGGCATTCCAAATCCTGCGGTTAACCCCGCAGACTGGATGTCGTTAGCACTTATTGGGGGGGCTGCGGTAATGGCCCTGATTCACAATGAATTTAAATTTAAAAAACCTACCTGGGAACTTGCTATCTGGGCAATGATAGGTGGCGCTTTAATGGGCATTGGCTCCAGATTGGGTCTGGGATGCAATGTGGGCGCTTTCTTTGTGCGTGTTTCACAGGGTGATGTATCTGGCTGGTTGTTTGGAATGGGCATGATCGGTGGCGCTTACATAGGCGTTAAGTTTTTTAACTGGTGGACCGAACGCCAACTTGAAAAAGAGTTTGCGTCTTGTGATATTTAATAAAATTAAAATAACTGGAGGTGTGTGATGAAATTCGAAAAAAGCTCAAAGGAACATTATAAACTGGATGTGACAGGTTACGTTTGCCCGCATCCGCAAATTTATACAAAAAAAGCACTCTCAAAAATTGAATCTGGAGAGCACCTGGAAGTGATATTTGATAACCCTTCATCCGGTGAATCAATAGAATCCATGTGTGATAACAATGGTGATGAGATTGTTAGCCAGGAAAAAGACCATGGACTTTTTAAATGGGATATTGTTAAACACTAATTTAATAGCAAACACAACAATAATGATAGCAACATAATTAGCAGACGAGATGTGATCATGAAAAAAGAATTATGGATTGTAATTACAATAGTTGCCGCTTTTATGGGTGTACTAATTGGCTATAGTGTACCACCTATGCTGGAAGTCGGTCTGATTGGAGGTGACAAAGAAAATATAGGTATAAACACCAAAGTAGATCAGAAATTATTAGATCATTACCGGAACCTTTCTGAAGATGAGTAAGAGGTGTGACTATGAAAGATGAAGCACAAGAAAATACGCCTGTCAAAACTCGGATTTGGTTAGCCTTAGTGCTTTCTGTTACTGTATTATCATATTTATTAGGCTTTATTATTTCATCTAGAACTGGAGTTGAACCGGGTTTTTTTGAACAACCAGAAGCCGGTGGTTATGGCGCATCAACTGAAAAAAAAGCGGTTCAGGGACTTGATGAACAATTACAGGATTATTATAAGGACCTAATTGAATAATTGTTGTTACAAATATAATAAAGGGTCATGTGTGATAGATTTAGATAATAAAAAGAATAAAATTGTGGTACTGGGTGCTGGTATTACCGGCCTAACTGCGGCTTATCTGTTACAACAGAAAGGAAAAATACCTGTTGTAATTGAGCGTGACAATAGTTCAGGCGGCTTAGCCAAGACCATAGACTACAACGGTTTTAAGTTTGATTTAGGTGGTCATCGTTTCTTAACAAATAACTATAAACTCGAAATATTTTTAAAAACCTTATTAAATAGACGCTTTATCATAGTCCCCCGATCCAGCACTATTTATCTTAATAACCATTACATAAAATATCCACTAGAACCACTGGATACCTTTAACAAGGTAGGATGCCTTAAATCATTTCAGTTCTTGTATGATTATATTATACAAAAAACCTGTGCCAATAAAAACAATCAGCATTGGCAGGATAAATCCCTGGAGGACTGGGTAATTAACCGATTTGGCAGGTCTCTGTATAACGCTTTTTTTAAAGAATATAGCGAAAAAGTCTGGGGCTTAAACTGTACAAAAATAGATAGCGACTGGATCTCACAACGCATTCAGAACTTAAATCTTACTAAGACTATCAAGTCTTCACTTTTAATAAAAAATAGAAATAAATACGCTACGTTGACTGATAAATTCATATACCCAACAAATGGTATTGGCCGCATTACAGATAATCTTAAACAAACTATCCCGCGAAACAATTTACTTTTAGGAACACCAATAATACGCATCAAGCATAATAATAAAAAAATTAAAACAATTTACATTAAGAAAAATAATCAGTTTCACATTATTAACGCAGATAAAATTTTATCTACTATTCCACTAGCATCTTTTGTCAATCTATTAGAACCACACCCTCCTGAAGATGTAGTTAAAGCCGCTAAACTACTAAAAAGTCGAGACATAATATTGGTTACATTAATGCTCAATCGACAACGCGTAACCCGGGATAACTGGATTTATTTTCCTGAAAAACATTTTCCTTTTGGTAGAATACATGAACCAAAAAACTGGAGTGCATCAATGGCACCCCTACATAAAACATCAATTGTCACCGAACACTTTTGTTTTCAGGGTGATGATACCTGGCAATCTACAGATTCACAACTTATAGAACAATCTATTAATAGCTTATGCAAATTGAATATGATAAGTAAAAAAGATGTAATAGATGCCCTGGTAGTAAGAGTAAAAAATGCCTATCCTTTATTTGAGATTGGTTATCGCGAAAATAGTGAAATAGTATGCCGTTACCTGAACAAATTTTCAAATTTAATACTTGCAGGTCGTACAGGAAAATTTCGATATTACAATATGGACCAGGCAATGCTAAGTGCAATCGATGCAGTAGAAAAATTAAGTAACTCCAGGGTGAACCTGAATCCAGACTATGTAACGGACATTATCAATACCAAAGGTAGAAAAGCAGGTGAAATGCACACTTATCATACCGGCCTGGTTACCTGAAGAATTATTCAGCAAAAGGACCTCAGCTTCACAACTGAATTACTGGCAACCATTAGGTACACTTTATGTAGCCGCATCACTTAAAGCAGCGGGACACGACGTCGAATTCTATAATGGTGCCTTCCTGTCAAGTACGCAAATAATACAAAAACTAGAAGTATTTAAACCACGTTTTATTGGATTGTATGCGACAACCTTTGGATGGGATAAAGCCCTGCAAACAGCAAAAAATATAAAATCAAAATTTAATAACACTTTCATTTGTGTTGGCGGCCCCTATCCCATAGCCATGCATTCTGCCTGTATAAATAAACATTCCTGTATTGACGCTGTTGTGACAGGTGAAGCTGAAATCACAGTGCCCGAGATAGTACACAGACTTGAATCAGGACAAAGCTTATACAATCTAGCGGGGATTTCATTTAGATATAATGATGAAATCATTGCAAACGCTGATAGGCCATTAATTGAAAATTTAGACAAGCTACCTTTCCCCGCAAGAGAATTACTGGATAACGTAAATGACTATACACCATCTCCTGCAACTTATCGAAGAAAACCAGTTGCACTAATTCTATCCTCAAGAGGCTGTAACAGGCGTTGTATATTTTGTTCACAGATAGACAGGGAACGAAAATACGGGCAGCGAGGAATACGTTTTCGCAGTGTGGAGAATGTAATCAAAGAAATTGAATATTGTTTAGAGCAGGGATATCGTGAAATTAAATTTATAGATGACACACTAGCAGCTAATTACGATCGATTAATCAGTCTTACCAGGGAGATACAACGTCGCAAACTTAACTTTACCTGGTTTGCATCAGCCTGTGTTAATCAGGTAGATAAACCATTGCTCAAGGCCATGAAACAAGCCGGTTGCTGGGCAATTTTATTTGGCGTTGAAAGTGGTGTGCAAAAAAACTTAAATACATTACGTAAAGGCACTACTTTATCACAAATTAAAAAAGCGGTTGCTGATGCAAAAGAAGTCGGCCTGAAAGTTACCACATCTTTTATTTTTGGTATTCCGGGTGAAACCTATGAAGAAGGTTTACAAACAATCGATTTTGCAATAGCTCTTAAACCTGACATTGCAAACTTTCATGCACTCACTGCATTTCCAGGAACTTATTTATATAACAATCTGGAAAAGTATGGCAAGATTTCAGGTAACTTATCCAGGTTTACTTACCAGGGAACATCATTTGAACCCTATACTATAAGTCGGCAACAAATTTCAGATTTAAGGCAGCTGGCCTTTAGGCGCTTTTATTCACGCCCAGCTTTTCTAATTCGTCAGGCATCGAAAATTAGAACCTGGGCAGATATCATTGCGGCTTACAAAGGCATTAAAAGCTTGTTCTGGTTATGGCTTGATAAACAAATATATAATAGAAATAGTGACATTTCTGAAAATGACTAAGCTTGCTAGTTTATGCTTAACAGTAGGCCAGATCAAGCCGTTTTTATTTTTACATACTCTTTCAATACTGCTGGATATAACATCGGATTCAGAAAAATATTAGTTATAAAATAACATTCGTGGGTACAATAACAACACGCGTTGTCAATTTTATTTATTATAGTCTTCGCCTTACCTGTATCCTGCATAGCCCTTAAGTCATAATCAAATTTCCTGACATTACCAAATTTTTGATTAAAAGATTCACAGGGGTACACATCACCACATTCAGTCAGCACCAGATTAGACCTTCCAGCGAAGCACGGGATAAGTTGTTGTTGTTTTGTATATGTTTCGTGTATTAATTTTCGCTGTAATATATCCTGTGCTATTTTAAACTTGCCTCCCTTAAAACTATAAATAGGTGATTTCTGTTTTCTAATTTTATTAGCTAGTAATTCTGAATATTTCCAATATTGAAGCATATCAACTTTTTTATAACTGACATCACTTAAATTACCTCGAACCAATGACAGGGTATGTGCTGTTATGTACTTCATATCACTAACAAAATCGATGATATTTTGCATTTTATTCTGGTTTTGTGCACAAAATACTGTATTAACGCCCAATTCTAAATTTGAGTAACTCTTCATTAGTGGAGCTAGTAAGTGATAGGTTTGCAGAGTTTTCTCAAAGCTTTTCGGTGTACACCGCAGTTCATTATGCTGATCATATAAGCCGTCTATGGATAACTTCACAATGATCACGCTCTTTTTACAATCTCTTAATATTTTTTCTGTACTCTGTTTTATTAACTCCGGCATCATGCCATTTGTAGGAAATAACATATAAACAGGTTTATTATGAATATAAAAAATATGACTTATTTCTGGTAAATCCCGTCGTAGATATATTTCACCACCAGAAAAGGCCAACCACAATAACTTACCCAGGGAGCTTGATATTTTCTTTATTTCATCTAAATTTAGTTCATTATTAATTGACTTAGGTGATTTATTATTTTTCAGGTAAAAACAAAATGGACACTTAGCATTGCATCGCCTGGTAACAAAAAACGTCAGCTGAACAGGATGCTGTTTGTAGAATAGAGATGGCAGATGTCGTAAGGGGGTATACATCAGCCGTAGTCTTTTGCCAGGAAATGCATATGTAAATACTTATTTATACCTAATAAACTACCAATAACGACAGCCATTGGGTAAACACAGAAATAATAGGTCGTTGCAAAAATGGTAAATTTCAACCCAAATGACTTGTGCATGGTACTTATAAAACAGTAATTAACAAAGGTGTTGCATAACACGGCCACCAGTATAACACTTATAGTTACTGACTGATCGCTCAGTAAAAATATAATAAGCATTAGTATAGAAATGGCAAAAATAAATGTATTGGTTTTTAGCTCATATGATGCAGTTCCTGAATCTTTAAATAAATCTTTATTATCAATAGTATATGCTGTCCAATATTTTGTTTTTCTCAGTGCATTTTTCATTGAACGCAATAATGTGAAATTAAATATATGCTGTACCTGAATATATGGATTTAGCTGCAGGCGAACCCCCAGTTTTTTCAATCTATGGGAATACTCTACATCCTCTAGTATTGGAAATACATGATTATTAAATCCTGCATATTGCTTAAATAATTTACTATGCATTGCCAATGCATGGGTAGCAATATAATCTGGATTTACAGGGTGTTTTGTTTCTGAATAATGAATAAATATAGACTGGAAATTACTAAAAAAATTATTATCATATGATTTTCGAGTATATG
>Ga0316207_10000345_pt1 | contig 82635 bp, 85 predicted proteins | sample 6weekpyrite_MG_FD_204943 | JGI IMG/M metagenome (GOLD analysis project Ga0316207, IMG submission 204943) | Microbial mat bacterial communities from mineral coupon in-situ incubated in ocean water Damariscotta River, Maine, United States -... | ecosystem: Environmental > Aquatic > Marine >...
ATGCAGCTTGTCGCTTAAATGATATGTCTTATTCTGTATTCATCAATGGATTGAAAAAAGCTGGTATCGAGCTTGACCGTAAAATCCTTGCTGATATGGCAATGAACGATGCTGCGGCATTCTCTGCAGTTGTTACTGCTGCAAAAGCTGCTCTTTAATTAGAGTAATGACCAGCTTTCTTTAGTAAAAGCTGCTCTGTAACATCTCTTGAGAGCTTCGGCTCTCATTCTTCTTTAAACACACCCTTTTACCCCATATTAATTCTAAGCCTATATAATAACTCTTAATCAAACACTTTTGGATAAGGTCTTCTCATGGACGATAGTAAATACATCAACAAAGACGCATGGAAAAAACGTAAAGAGAGTTTTAAAACAACAGGAAAAAGAGAAACTCCTGAAGTTAAAACATCATTTTTTGTGCATGAAAGCTCTTTTGTTGATGAAGGTGTTACTATAGGTGAAAATACAAAGATATGGCACTTCTCACATATTCTTTCGGGTTCAAAGATTGGTGAGAATTGCTCATTTGGTCAGAACTGTGTGGTGGGACCTAAGGTAAAGATAGGCTCAGGTGTTAAAGTTCAAAATAATATTTCTATTTATGAAGGGGTAGAGGTAGAAGATGATGTTTTCCTTGGTCCTTCGATGGTCTTTACCAATGTCATAAACCCTCGGGCTTTTATTGTAAGAAAAGAGGAGTTTAAAAAGACACTCTTGAAACAAGGTTGCTCCATTGGTGCGAATGCTACGATAGTATGTGGAATTGAGATAGGGGAATATGCACTGATTGGTTCAGGTGCAGTAATTAACAAAGATGTTAAGCCTTATGCTCTTATGGTAGGTGTACCCGCTAAACAAATAGGCTGGGTAGGTAAGTCTGGGAATACCTTGGAGTTTGTTGATGGTATGGCAGTGGATGATTATGATGGACAGAAATATTTACTTACATCTGATAATTTGGAACTTGTATAAGACTAATGAACTTTAAGCCAAGGTCAGAATTTAGTAAAAATGTGCTAACCCTTATGACCGGAACTAGCATTGCTCAGGCAATCCCCCTTGCAATAAGCCCTATCCTAACTCGAGTTTACACACCCGAAGACTTTGGGATATTTGCTTTATATATGAGTATAGTATCTATGATAGCCGTCGTTGTAACGGGTAGGTATGAGCAAGCTATAGTTATTCCTAAAAATGATAGATATGCTATGCACTTAGTGATACTTTCAATGATAATATCCTTTTTTATTAGCGTGCTATGTTTAGTTGTAATAGTTTGTTTCAAGGATGGAATCGTACAACTTTTAAATAATCAAGATATTTCCGATTGGCTTTATTTTATTCCACTATCAGTTTTTTTGACAGGAATCTATCAAAGCCTAAATTATTGGAATAATAGAAAAAAAAATTACAAAATATTGGCAGGAAATAGAGTGGTTCAAAGTAGTACAACAAGTGCAATGAATCTGTTATTAGGAATGACAAAAGTAGGTAGTAATGGTCTAGTAATTGGAAGTATAAGTGGGCAGATTATTGCTACTTTTGTACTGCTTAAAATGACATTGAATGAAAAATTTAAAAATATAGAGCAAGTTAAACTGATTGCTTTGGGTAAAAAGTACATTGACTTTCCTAGGAAAAGTGCTATTGGCGCATTTTTTAATACCTTCTCTTATCAAATAGAATATATCCTTTTTACTATATTTTATACAGTTGGAAATGTTGGAATGTATTATTTTATAAATAAGATTATTAGTATTCCAAAATTATTTTTATCAAATGCAATTTGGCAGTCTTTTTTATCACATACACATGAAAGTAAAAAGTATATTTTTAAATCAATGTTGGCAAAACAAGAAGCACTTATAAAGTTCTCTATGCTTCCAGTACTCTCAAGCATAGCTATACTACCAAATATTTTTGTTTTTGTATTTGGAAATAACTGGATGGAAGTAACGGCTTATATACCTCCATTAATTGTAGCCATGCATCTTAACTTTATCGTAGCAAGTTTTAGTCTATTTGTTGTTATTAATAGGCCGGATATGGAAATGAAGTTTAACGTATTTCTTGCTTTATTTAAAGTAGTTGGTATTAGTCTTAGTTATTTACTATTTGAGAATATATTAATTTCTATTTATGTGCTTGCATGTATTCAGATAATTATGTTTATTTGGCTAGGAAGTTGGAATTATAAACAGTTAGGACAAAGGTCTCTATTCTTTGTATCTTTATATATGAAGCATTTTATATATATAAGTGTACCTTTATTACTAATATTTTGGGTTGCTTTAAACCAAATATTTTTGATTACATTATTATCATATTTCATTGTAAATATAAGTTTTTTTCTTTGGATAAAAAGATGAAGAGTAATGGTGAAAGTATTAAGATTATTGAAGAAAATGATTTATGCATAAGCTGTGGAGCATGTACTCATATCTGCCCTTTTGATAACATCTTAATGAACTATAATACTTATAGAGGAAAATATGATGCTGTTGTACAAGAAGAAGAACTTTGTTTACAGTGCAATGGATTTAAAAACTGTTTAGCGGTATGTCCAAGTTATAATGTGAATTATGAGGAATTGGCTTCATCATCTGATAATGGATATTTAGGTAAGATTCATAATGTGTATAATGGATATGCGCAAGATGAAGAAAAACGTGTAAAAGCAAGTTCCGGTGGCTTTATAAGGCAGTTATCGCAAACCTTATTACAAAATAAAGAAATTGATGGAATTATATCTATTACTCATGATAAGGGACTTGATTATACACCAAAAATAATCACAGATGTTGAAAATATGCCTAACTCAATTTACCATAATATAGATTATGAAAATGCTATAAACTTACTCAATGAAAATAAGGGTAAATATCTTTTAGTAGGTTTACCCTGTCAAATTACGTCTATTGAACAATTGAGTAATAAGAAGAAGTATTTGCATTTAAAAGAACGGATATATGCTAAAGTAGCTTTGATATGTGGGTATACATTTGATAGAACCAATATGGAATTTTTTAGTAGTATGAATGCTTTCAAAATGGATAGTATAAGTTATAGAGAATCTGGACGATATAGAAAGACTAGACTTAGGAGTGATGAAAAATCAATACTATTTGATGTTTACAACCCAAAAACAATTGCTGAAAGAATCAACAATTCATTAATGTTTGATAAATTATTACCACAAAAACACTGTTTATATTGTGTTGACCATCTTGGTTATTGCGCAGATATTGTTGTTGGTGATGCTTGGCAAAAAAAATATATAAAAGATAAGAAAGGTACAAACATTATTATTGCACGAACGGATAAAGGTGATAAGGTGATAAAATCCGTTAACAAGTTTGTTTTCGAAGAGGGAAGCCAAGATGATATTTTTCAATCTCAGCATCAATATGCTACACCTTTTATGGCATTAAGTGTGGCTAAGGCTAATGTTTTTGATGATACGTTTGTGACAGAGCATATAGTGACAAAAACAGAAAAAATAAGACATACTAAATTAAGTTTTTTAAATAAGGTAAAAATAAAATACATAAAAGTGCTTTTACGTAAACGGCAGTTTAGACTTGCAAGGGTAGTTTACATAATGATTGAAAGCAGAGTTTTGATAAAGATTTTAATTAAAAGTATTTTAGGAAAAAAAATATGACAATACTTGTCTCTGGACTTACGCTTCATAATAACAAGGGGGGACCTGCTTTAGCAATGTCTTTACGAGATATTGTACAAAAAGAGTTTCAAAATGCAAAGATAGTGATGTCAGTTCCTCGTACATTGTATGGATTGGAAGAAGAGGAGAAGTGGGCTAAACACTATCATATTGATAGAGTTTTTCCTTCTGTTGGAGTAAAAGTATTATTGTCAAAAATTCTTTTTAACAAAAAATATAGAATACAGAGAGGAATGTTTAAAAAGGATTTAGAAGGTATTGATTTAATTATTGATTTAAATGCTTTAAGCTATATGGATTTAGAAAACTTAAGTTTTAAGCAAAATATGATACGAAATCTAAATATATATACATTGCGTTATTTTTCAAATTTATGGAGGATTCCTATGATTAGATGGACGCAATCTTATGGACCATTCAAGTATTATATAACACAACAGCTTGTCAAACATGATTTAAAAAATCAAGGAAATATTTTTGTAAGAGGGGTTAATAGTTATAAGAACATCAGCAAGCTTTGTCCTGATAAAAAAATATATTCTTTCCCTGATATTGCGATATCATTAGAACAAAATAGTGAATACTACCAAAAAAATTTGTTAAACAAGAGATATGTATCCTTATCTCCTTCAAGTGTGATTTATAGCATGAAAAAAGAAAACTATATTCATGAATTTAGAAAGATTATTGAACATCTTTTGAGCAAAAATATTGATATTGTTTTGGTTCCACATAATATGATGTATAAAAATGCAAATTTGTATAATTGTGACTTAAAAGTAAGTGAAGAAATTATAAAAAGTATACAAAGTAAACAGTTGCATATAGTAAATGAGGACCTTGATGTGTATACTTTAAAGGGCATTATCGCAAATGCACATATACATATAGGATCGAGATATCATTCAATTATCGCTTCATTATCATCGGCAGTTCCGACAATAGCTTTTTCGTGGCATGAAAAATATATTGATATTATGAGGATGTATGAGATGCACAAATATGTGCATGAAAAAGATGATGTAATTGATGATATTTTAGAAAAAATTGACACGCTTCTTGTAACTCGTCATCAGACACATTTAACCTTAAAATCAAAACAAATTGATTTACTAGCTGAGATTGAAAAAAATATGAAATTATGTATGGAAAATTATAATGACTTGCAATCTTTGTAAATCATCTAATGTAAGTTTAATCAAAAAATTTCAGCCCTATGAGGATATGGATTGGGGTTTTGATATTTATGATTGCCAAAACTGTGGTGTTAGATTTGCAGTAAGAGATACGAGTATTAATTATCATGAAATTATTCATTCATTTGAAGATGGCCCTTATGCTACTCATTACAACAAGATAAATTATCTAAAGTCAATCTGGTATGATATAAAACAAGTAGAAAATTTCATACGAAAAAGTTCACCTGTATTTGAACAGTTATTAAACTACATAAAGAATAAACCAAAAGATATTAATATTTTAGAAATAGGATGCTCAACGGGATATGTTACAGCATATCTACATGAGCTTGGGTATAAAAAATCTTTAGGCATAGATATTTCAACATCAGTAGTTGAATTTGCTAGAAGAGAGTTTGGACCCTTTTACGATGTAAAAGAATGTGAAGGTTGCAAATATGATGTGATATTCCATTCTGGTTTAATTGGTTGTGTTGATACACCTAGGGAATTTTTAATGCATTATATGGAAAAGTTAAATGATAAAGGAATTATGTTATTTAACGCTCCTAATGTTAATAGCGTGAGAGAGTTAAATCAATTATGGGTTAGTACACCGCCTCCTGATTTAACCTACCTTTTTCATAAAAATATATTTGTTGATATGTTTGCACAAAAGGACTACAAAGTATCAATTACTGAAACAGTGTCTCCATTAATAATTTTATATAAAAACCGTTTCAACAAACCTTTATATGAGTATCCTCGAAAGTTTACACATAAACAAGGTTCATTTAAAGGAGAAACGTATATTAAAAAGACTATTAAAAAGATTGTTTCTTTCTTCTTGAGAGGTCTTATCTTCTGTCGGATATTAAAATATTATTCAGATGACTATGGATTAATTGTAAAAGTTGAAAAAAAATGATTACAGTCACTATTCCTAATAACAATATTGAAGAGAGACGTTACATTTGCAGTATACTTTTTAATGAGTTCTTAGGTATTGGTTTTGATGTTGAGTATGGGTCTAAAGATTACGAAATTAAGCTTGATAATGGAAATATCTTAATTATAGAAGATCACTTCTTTAACGACTTCCCAAAAGATTTACAATATTTAGATATAGCAAATATACCGAAAACGATTAAACAGACGAATGACGAAGAGAAGACACCAATTATTTATGGGCATGACACAATGCGATTGTACACAAAAAATGTCAATTATTGTATTTGTGGTATTGATATTTTTGCTTCCTCATTTTTTATGCTCACTAGATGGGAAGAATATGTCACTAAGTGTAGAGATATGCATGGTAGATTTCCTGGATATGAGAGTTTTGCGTTTAAAAATAACTTTTTAGAGATACCTGTGGTTGATAAATATGTTGATAAGTTATGGCAGATGCTTGAGTCCTTAAAAATTCAGCAAAAACGAAAGAAATTTGAGAGAGAACTTTTTCTAACACATGATATAGATGAATTGTTTAGATGGAAAAACTGGATACAGGTTATACGTGTGGCAACGGGTGACCTACTTAAAAGAAGGAACCTAGGTTTGGCTATTGAAAGGTTCTTACAATATTATCATATAAAAAAAGGTAATATTTTAGACCCCTATGATACCTTCGATTATCTTATGGAAGTAAGTGAATCTATAGGTATAAAAAGCCAATTTTATTTTATGAGTGGTGGTCAAACAAAGTATGATAATAGGTATGCAATAAATGATGCTAGAGTTTTGTCTCTAATAAAAAAAATAAAGAGCAGAGGACATACAATAGGCATTCATCCATCCTACAATGCTTATAATGATTCTATTCAGCTTCATAAAGAAAAGACACGTTTAGAAGAGATTATACATGAAGAAGTTAAAGAAGGTCGAGAACACTATTTAAGATTTGAAGTTCCTTATACATGGCAAATCTGGGAAGATAACAACATGGAAATTGATAGTACATGTGGATATTCTGACAAAGAAGGTTTTAGGTGTGGAACGGGAACTGAATATAGTGTTTTTAATATTTTAACACGAGAGAAATTGAAATTACGAGAACGCCCTTTAGTTGTAATGGATAGAAGTTTATTCAGTTATCAAAGTCTGACGCATGATGAAGCCAGTTGTAAACTTGATAATTTAAGAAAACAGGCAAATTGTTTGACTATTTTATGGCATAACTCATATTTAAAACATTTGAAGTTTTATAAGGACTATATTGAAGCAAGTAAATAAAAGTGTAATATCACTAGTCTTAAATAGTTTTACAAATGATAGTAGAGTTTTGAAAGAAGCTATTAGTCTAAAAAAACATGGATTAAAAATAAAAGTTGTTGCATTACATGAGAAGGGATTAAGAGAAAATGACTTAATAGAAGGTATTGAAGTTCATAGGATTAAATTAAAAAGTCGTCAATGGTCCAAGCGAAGAGTAGTACAACTCTTAAAATATATAGAGTTTTTTTATAAGGTAGTTACACAATATAAAGATAGCAATATTATACACTGCAATGACTTGAATACTTTGCCAATAGGCGTGTTTATGAAGAAATTTATGAATAAAAATATTAAAATAGTTTATGATAGTCATGAGTATCAAGCCCATAGAGCAGGAATCTCTTATTTTGGTAGTAAATTATCATTTTTACTTGAAAAAGTATTATTACCATATTGTGATCATGTGATTGTAGTGAGTGAATCTATAGCGAAGGCATATTCAGTTGACTATGGAATTACAAAACCTGAAGTTGTGCTCAACACACCTAATTTCCTTACAGTGAAAAAAAATGAGTACTTTAGGAAATTATATAATTTAAGTGAAAATGATAAAATATTTTTATATCAAGGAAAAATAGCTAAGTTTAGAGGTATTGAAAAGTTAGTAAAAATTTTTCAGAGTATGCCAAACAAATATCATTTGGTTTTAATGGGCCCAGGGGGAAATTTTAAAAACAAGTTATCTATTATTCAAGATAAGAATATTCATATACATTCGGCCGTGGAGCCCAATAAGGTCTTAGAGTTTACTGTTTCAGCAGATTATGGGATTTCGCTAATAGAACCAATATCGTTAAGTTATAAATATTGTTTGCCAAACAAAGTCTTTGAGTATACAATGGCTGGTTTACCTATGATTGTAAGTGCTCTTCCTGAAATGAAAAAGTATGTAGAAAGCAATGATATAGGGATAGCAGTTGACTTTAATGATACGATTGAGCATTTAGCTAAAAAGTTGGAAAAATTTTCAAAAATTGATTATAAAATATATAAAACTAATTTGAATAACAGTGCTAAAAAATACAATTGGGAAAAGCAAGAAAAAATTTTTCTTAAAATATATGATGAGTTGACATATGATTAAAATTACCCATCTAACATCAGCACATCCAAGATACGATGCTAGAATTTTTGTGAAAGAGTGTTGCTCGTTAGCTATGGTGGAAAACTATGCAGTTAGCCTAATTGTTGCTGACAATCTTGGAGATGAAAAGAAAAACAATGTACAGATTTACGATGTAGGTAAACTTGAAGGTCGTTTTAATCGTATATCTAAGACAACACAGAAAGTCTTTGACAAAGCCAAAGAGTTAGATAGTGATATTTATCATTTTCATGACCCTGAACTCATTCCCACCGGAGTAAAATTAAAAAAACTCGGGAAAAAAGTCATTTTTGATATTCATGAGGATGTTCCTAAACAGATTAATTCCAAGCCTTACATGAATCCTTTTTTTAGAAAAATTGTATCAAAACTTTATGGGCTTTATGAAAAATTTCAATGTAAGAAATTTGATTGTTTAGTAGTGCCAACACCTATAATAGAAGAAAATTTTGAAGTTATACATACAGATATTATTCAAATAAGGAATTACCCAATTCTTGATGAATTACTCAATATTACACCTTGGCAAAAGCGAAAAAATGAAGTTTGTCATATTGGTTCACTTGCAAAAGCAAGGGGGATTAAAGAACTCGTTAAATCTTTGAAAAAGGCAAAAACACCTTTAGCACTTTGTGGAGATTTTAGACCTAAATCTTTAGAGTATGAGCTTAGAGAACTAGAGGGATGGAAATATGTCAATTTTCATGGTTTCATTTCTCGTAGTGAGGTAAAAGAGGTTCTCTCTTGTGTCAAAATTGGGATTGTAACCCTTCATCCAACACAAAGTTATTTAGAAGCTATTCCTGTTAAATTGTTTGAATATATGGCAGCAGGTATTCCTGTGATAGCCTCTGATTTTAAATTTTATAGAGAGCTTTTAAAGGGATGTGATTGTGCTCTGTTTGTTGATCCTCTTAATCCTGATGCAATTGCAAATGCCATCACTGAATTATTAGAGGATGAGAAAAAAGCATATGAGATGGGCAGACAAGGACAAAAAGCCATCATCGAGAGATTTAATTGGTCAACAGAAGAGAAAAAGCTCTTACAAATGTATAATAGGCTTGTAAAGTGACTGTTTGGATATTTAACCACCATGCACTAACACCAAAAATGGGTGGAGGAACACGGCATTACGATTTTGCAAAAGAGTTGGTATCACGAGGGCATAAGGTGCGTATATTTGCATCGAGCTTTCATTACGCCCAGTACAAAGAACTTAAAACTTATCATCAAAAAAACTATCTTAATGAAATGCTTGATGGTGTAAACTTTACTTGGATTAAGACACGACCTTATCAAGGTAATGGTCTTGGTCGTGTTATTAATATGCTTGATTATAAGTTTAAAGTGCAAAAAATTGCATTTGAGCTGGATGAAAAACCTGATGTTATTATCGGTTCATCTGTGCATCTCTTTGCAGTAGATGCTGCTTATAAGGTAGCTAAAAAAATGGATGTTTCTTTTGTTATGGAAGTACGTGATATTTGGCCTTTAACACTTATAAATATGGGTATATCAAAATGGCACCCTTTTGTTTTATTGCTTGCTCATTTAGAAAAGACCTTGTATAAAAAAGCGGATAAGATTATTACCTTATTGCCCGAAGCATATAAGCATATAGCAAGATTTGGTGTTAAAAAAGAAGATATTGTATGGATTTCAAATGGGGTTGATACTTCACGGTTTATAGGATTAAAAAGTTACAAAAACAAAAATGAATTTGTAGTAACCTATCTAGGCTCAATGGGTCAGGCAAATGTTTTACACACACTTATGCAAGTGGCTAAAAGCTTACAAGGCAGAGCAATCACTTTTCAGTTAATTGGTGAGGGAACTGTTAAAAAAGAGCTTCAATCTTTTAAGGAAGAAAACTGTCTTGAAAATGTGAAAATTTTAGATTTTATTTCTAAAGATGAGGTTCCTCAAGTTTTAAAAAATAGTGATGTTTTGTATCTTGGTCTTAAAGACTCACCTCTTTACGAATTTGGAATGAGTTTGAATAAACTTTTTGACTATTTAGCAGCAGAAGTGCCCATCATATTCGCGAGTAATGTAAAAAATAATCTAGTTAAAGAAGCAAATGCAGGTTTATGTATTTCCCCGGAAAATGAAGAGGCGCTTATTAAAGCGATTATTAAAATATATGAGATGAATGAAGAAGAGAGAAAATTATTTACTTGGGGTAATTTGAACTATATTGAAAAGAAGTTTTCGGTACAATCTCTTACTAATGAATTAGAAAAAACTTTAAATGGATTGATATGACTCAAACATCACAATATTCTTGGAAACGTATAGGGCTATTAATTGTGCTAGCTTACCTCTTTAGTTTTGCAGTACGTATGTACTGGGTATACCTTTATCAAGGTACAGATTCATTTATGTGGAATAATGAACTAATGATTAATACAAATGATGGTTATTTTTTTGGTAGTATGGCTCAGAAAATACTAGAAGGGATGCATCTATATAACCCCCGTGTACTCGAGGGGTGGCACTACGCTATTGTAGCTTTTACAGTGCTTTTTGCTAAAATTACGCCTTTTTCATTAGAGACAATTATCTTATATATGCCAGCATTGATTTCTAGTCTGGTTGTTATCCCTATAATATTAATTGGAAAGTTATATAGGAATTTACCTCTAGGGTTCTTTGCCGCACTTATTGGTTCTGTCGCTTGGAGCTATTATAATCGAACAATGGTGGGATATTATGATACGGATATGTTCTCTGCTATGGCCCCTATGCTCATTTTGTATTTCTTACTTGCTACCATAGAGACAGAAAAAAATGTTTATGCACTTTTTTCTGCACTTTCAATTTTAATTTATCCTTTTTTGTATGACTCGGGATTATCACTTGTGTATGCAATGGGCATTTTTTATATGATCTATATGGTGGTATTCCATCGTCAAGAAAAATTCACCTATTATTCGATTATATTAATTTCTCTTGCTTTAATGGGGATGCCTTGGTATTTCAAGTTAGTGCTCATTATGGGAGGATATCTGCTGTTGAAGCAAAATAGATTAGCACTTCAACATCTCATGATAGCTTCAGGACTTGCTGTCTTGATATTTTTTATCACAGGTAATGTTTTTTCTTTAATATATGCTAAATTGATGGTTTATACAGTACGCGGCACACAAGCTCAAGGCCTTATGTTTTATCAAGTAGCACAAACGGTAAGAGAAGCCGGTCAAATTCCTTTTACTTTAATGGCGAATAGAATTTCAGGTTCAACTCTAGGCGTGATTGTATCGCTTGTTGGATACATTGTTTTAGTAGTACGACATAAATCTTTTATCTTAGCTTTACCACTGATAGGTATAGGTGTTTTCTCATTAGTTGGAGGTTTGCGTTTTACAGTTTTTGCTGTGCCTGTAGCTGCTATCTCTGCTGTTTATCTTTTTTACAGTATTGTAGAGGTTGTGACAGATAAAAAAGAGTTAAAGGTTGTCTTAGTGGGCTTGTTTACTCTTATTATGCTTGTGCCTAATATTAGCCATATCATAGGTTATAAAGTACCTACGGTCTTTAGTAAACCCGAAGTTGAACTTCTTGAAAAATTAAAAAACAAAGGCTCAGATAAAGATTATATTATTGCTTGGTGGGATTATGGTTATCCTTTATGGTTTTTTACTAATAAAAATACACTGATAGATGGTGGTAAGCATCAAAATGATAATTATTTAGTTTCTAGGATGTTGACAACATCTTCCGCGAAAGAAGCAGCTCAACTTTCACGAATCTCGGTAGAAACTTATGTGAAATCTGGATATGAAACAATCTCTAATACACTTTTTAATAATGGTCTTCAAACACAGGTTAATGTAGAAGATTATTTTGATGAGTTAAAGGCTGGAGCTATTGAAGTTCCAAAAGCAACACGAGATATTTATTTCTATCTTCCTTTACGTATGCTTTCAATTTTACCAACAGTAAAGGTTTTCTCAAATATTGATTTGTCAACTGGTAGGAAGATAAGCGATTCTTTCTTTTATCAGGCTACAAGTTTTAAGCAAAATAATGAGATTATTGACCTTGGTTCAGGGGTAAATTTTAATCAGAAAACAGGTTTGATTCATTTGGCTAATCAAGAGATCCCTATTAATAAGGTTGTAACAGTGGGTATGAATCCAAGTCAAAAAGTTCAAACTTCTGTACAAAGTATTCACAAGAGTGCTCCTTTAGTTATCTTAATTTTACAAGCCTATAATAAGATTTTGATTCTAGATCAAGAGATGTACAATTCTATGTACATACAAATGTTTTTCTTAGAAAACTATGATCATAATCTCTTTGAGGCAGTTGAACTATCTCCTTATGCTAAGATTTACAAGGTAAAAATTTAGTGTATTTCCGCTTCATCAAGCCTTTATTAGATTACTTGGGTGCTGCCGCGTTAGTGCTGTTATTCTCTCCAGTTTTACTTGGTGTGGCCATATTAATTTATATAAAAATGGGAAGACCCCTGTTTTTTAGACAAGAGCGACCAAGTAAAAATGAAAAAATATTTACCATCTATAAGTTTCGTACTATGCATATGGGGATAGGGGATGACAAGGCGCGCTTAACCCCTTTAGGCAAGACGCTTCGTTCTTTGAGTTTGGATGAATTGCCCCAGCTGTTTAATATTTTAAAAGGGGAGATGAGTTTTATTGGACCGCGTCCTTTGTTGATTGAATACCTTCCTTTATATACACCTGAACAGAAGCTTCGTCATGGTGTAAAGCCAGGAATAACGGGTTGGGCTCAGGTTAATGGACGCAATGCTATCTCATGGAAGAAGAAGTTTGAGTATGATGTTTGGTATACTAAGAACATCAGTTTTATGCTTGATGTAAAGATTGTGTTACTAACGATAAAAAAAGTTTTTACACGTCAAGATATCTCATCAAACACACACGTAACAAGCGAGAAGTTTAATGGACACAACTAATATTATCGCGATATATGGAAAAAGTGGGCATGGTAAGGTTCTAGAAGATATTGCTAGAGCAAGAGGCTTTAAAGAGGTTTTGTATATTGATGATGACCCTAAAAAAGAGGCTTTGAATTTTTTGACATTTTATGAATTTTATCATGAAGTACCTGTGCTTTTGGGTATTGGAGATAACCATGCTCGCCAAAAACTCTTTAATAGTTTAAAGCAAAAAGGGTTTTCACTTCCTTCTATTTCACATCCATCAGCTGTGATATCTGAGAGTGCTCAGATAGGAGAGGCTACAGTTATAATGCCCAATGTTGTGGTAAATGCACAAGCAAGTATCGCTAGTGGCTGTATCTTAAACACTGCCTGTGTCATTGAACATGATTGTCAGATAGAAGATTTTGTTCATATCTCCGTAAAAACAGCCTTAGCAGGTAATGTGAAAGTTGGAAAATTTTCTTATTTAGGCATAGGAGTCAATGTGATTCAGGGCTTGAATATTGGCGAAAATTGTATGGTCGGAGCAGGAAGTGCAGTGATAAGAGATGTTGCTTCTAACTTAAAAGTAGCAGGTGCCCCTGCTAAGGTAATCGCTTAGCAGAGGTTTTGTTCTGAGCTTAAAGCTCAGTTTTTAAAGCTGCACCATTAGATGCATTAGAAACCAGTAGAGAGTAACGTTTAAGCCACTTAGATGGAATATCTTTTTTAATTGGGGTAAAGTTGTGTTTTCTTCGCTCAAGTGTTTCATAATCAACATTTAGTTGAAGTAGGTGCGTATCTACATCGATTTCGATCTCATCACCATCTTCAATTAAGCCGATAAGTCCACCTTCTGCTGCTTCTGGAGATACATGACCAATACTTGCTCCACGTGTGGCTCCTGAGAAACGACCATCAGTAATCAATGCAACACTTTCACCCAGACCCATACCCATGATAAGACTTGTCGGAGCGAGCATCTCTTGCATACCAGGACCACCTTTTGGACCCTCATAACGGATAACAACGACATTGCCCGCTTTTACCTTATGACCCATAATCCCTGTGATAGCTTCTTGTTGAGAGTTAAAACATACAGCTGTTCCTTTGAATTGACGCATACCCGCAGCAATACCTGCTGTCTTAACTACCGCACCCTCTTCAGCAAGGTTACCAAAAAGAATAGATAAACCACCTACTGGAGAGAAGGCATCTTCATTTTTATGGATGATATTGGTGTCTTTAATCTCAGCACTACCAATACGCTCCCCTAAAGTCTCCCCTGTAATCATAAGGGCTGATGTATCAAGCACATGGTCTTGACGACGTGTCACCTCTTTCATAACCGCATTAACCCCACCGGCATTGTTGATGTCTTCCATGTGAACCGTTGAGAGGGATGGAGAGATCTTAGCAATATGCGCTACTTTCTCTCCAATCTTATTAATGTCTGCGATATCAAAGTCTACCTCTGCCTCTTTAGCGATTGAAAGAAGGTGCAGAACAGTATTAGATGAGCCACCCATTGCCATATCAATCACAAAAGCGTTGTTAATGGCCTTATGATTAAGTACATTACGCATTTTAAATTTAGAAGCTTCAGACTCTTTCATCTTAGCGATTTCAACGATACGTTTTGCTGCTACCTTAACCATTTCAATACGCTCTGGTGTCATGGCTAAAACCGTTCCATTTCCTGGAAGTGCAACACCCATGGCTTCACATAATGTATTCATAGAGTTCGCTGTAAACATTCCTGAACATGAACCACCTGAAGGACAGGCCTCACACTCAATCTCTTTAAGCTCTTCATCACTCATCTTACCTTCAGCATGCTGTCCTACGGCTTCAAAAGCAGTTGCTAAATCGATAGGTGTTCCATCTGCTTTTTTTCCAGCTTTCATAGGTCCGCCAGAGATAAAGATTGTAGGTACATTAACACGAAGCGCACCCATTAACATACCCGGAACGATTTTGTCACAGTTAGGGATACAGATCATAGCATCGAGTTTATGCGCATTCATTACAGTTTCAATAGAGTCTGCAATAAGCTCACGTGATGGAAGTGAATATAACATACCATCATGCCCCATAGCGATACCATCATCAACACCAATGGTGTTAAATTCAAAAGGAACACCACCGGCTTCACGGATGGCCTCTTTTACGATGCGACCGTATTCTTGAAGGAAAAAGTGTCCTGGAATAATGTCAATATGGCTATTTGCCACACCAATAAATGGTTTATCAAAGTCTTCGTCTTTTAATCCCGTTGCTCTAAGAAGAGAACGGTGAGGAGTTTTGTCAAATCCGCGTTTAATTGTATCACTACGCATAAAAATCCTTATTATGTATATTATTGCGTGATTATAGCTAATTTTAAAGGGCGAAAAGGCTGAGAGATAAATAAAAATTAAATTGATAAGAAAAAATCAAGAAAATATGGAAAATTTCTTAAAAATAGACTATAATTACTTTACATTTAAGATTTGTTTTGCTAAAATTCCCGTCCAAACAAAGAGTGCGGGAATAGCTCAGCGGTAGAGCACGACCTTGCCAAGGTCGGGGTCGCGAGTTCGAACCTCGTTTCCCGCTCCACTTATTTGTTATATTGAAGATTATGGGAATAATCTTGACTATTGTTAAATATACGCCCAGGTGGCGAAATCGGTAGACGCAGGGGACTTAAAATCCCCCGGTAGCAATACTGTGCCGGTTCAAGTCCGGCCCTGGGCACCATGTAAATATTGATTTACTGAGTGGATGGCGCCATCGCCAAGTGGTAAGGCCGGAGCCTGCAAAGCTTCTATCCCCAGTTCAAATCTGGGTGGCGCCTCCAAGTAACAATAGTACAAAGAATGACCACATATGGAGAATTGGCAGAGTTGGTCGAATGCACCGGATTTGAAATCCGGCGAGGTGTCAAAGCCTCCCAGGGTTCGAATCCCTGGTTCTCCACCACTACATTTTTAAACCCCTTTAAATTGCTTACATAACGAAGTTTATAAATATTGATACGCTTTTGATTTTTTAAGATACTGTGAATAGGCTTGTTAAGTGTGAACTGACAGACTAAAACTCATGCAGAATGATTTCAAGAAGAAAGCGGGCGCCATCTTTGGTGTTAATGACAGAGAGGCTTCCTCCCATTTTTTGTGCGATTTGCATACTCATATACAGACCTATACCCGTACCTTTTCCTTCTTCCTTGGTGGTTATCTCAGGCTTGAAGATATCATGGATTACGCTTTCAGGTATGCCTCCTGCATTGTCTTCGACTTCTAGATTGATATGGTTGTCTTCTTTGTAGAAACTGATGTAGATGTCTCGTTCTTTGAGTTCACGCTCATTAAAGGCATCTTTGGCGTTATTAATTAGGTTTAAGACCAGGTGCTTGAACTCATTCTCAATACCATGAATAAGAATCTCTTTATCATTTTGTATATGAATGTTGATATTGTTTTTAATAAACTCGTCATTGACTAAAAGTAAGACAGATTGAAGTGAGCGTTTAATGCCGAAACTTTTGGCTTCCTTGTTGGGTCTAAAAAAGGTTCTAAACTCACTGAGCGTTGTGACCATATGCGCTATTTGTGTCTGAATTCCTTCGGTGACTTCATTTATATAGGCTTGATCTACCTCTCCCTCTTCAAAATCACTTTTAAGCATATCTGACATCAAAGAGAGGGCATTAAGTGGTTGTTTCCATTGATGGGCTGCTGCATCCATCATCTCTCCCATAGCCGCCATTTTAGCTTGTTGTTCGTACATCTTGTAATTGTTTTCACGAATGGTAATCTCTTCATCAATACGCTGTTCTAAATGCTTGTTTAAAGAGGCCAAATCATCTTGAGACTGCTTTAGTTCGGCTTGGCGTTTGTCAGAGCGTAGCAGTATCTCATCTAAGATTCTATTGACATCAGGATGATGGGGGTTGGTACGAATGACGGTAATGAGTTCAGAGGTGCTTAAATTAGCGTAGACTCCCTCCGGGTTTTCACGTCGTTTGATGATGGGTTCGGGTTTAGCAAATGGGTTTTTCATCATTATGAGTAATTATAGCAAATTTTGCGTTAATAGATTGTTGTGTTTTAATAAGAAGCATAAGGAGAATTTTTACTGTAAATAGTTAATGAAAAAAAAGAGAAAAGGGAAAAGCGCTTGCTCTTCCCCAAAAAAAGGCTAAGCCTTTTCTAGCACTGGTACGTAGTTTTAAACTCGTAAGCAGTTGGACGACCTTCGTCTGGGAAAACGTCACGCTCAAATTTGTAAGCTTGGTAAGCGTTAATGAACTCATCTGTAAATACAGGTTTAAGGAATTCGTTATCTGCGATAAGACCCTCAAGAGCTGAACGTAGTGTATGAGGCATTTGAGGAATGTTTTTCTCACGAATCTCATCAAGAGAAAGTTCAAACAGATCTTCATCCATTGGACCAACAGGAACAGTACCTTGTTTGATACCATCAAGACCTGCCATCATCATAACAGCGAATGCTAGGTATGGGTTAGCTGTTGAATCTGGGAAACGCATTTCGATACGAGTTGCACCTTCACCTGCACCCCAAGGGATACGACAAGCAGCAGAACGGTTTTGAGAAGAGTAAGTAAGAATACTTGGTGCTTCAAAACCTGGAATAAGACGCTTGTATGAGTTAGTCGATGCATTTGTAAATGCTGCAACTGCGTGAGAGTGTTTGAAGATACCACCCGCGTAGTTTTTAGCCATTTCAGAAAGGTTACCATAAGCACCTTCGTTATAGAAAAGGTTTTTACCATTTTTCCATAGTGATTGGTGAACGTGCATACCATTTCCGTTGTCACCGTAAAGTGGCTTAGGCATGAATGTACATGTTTTACCATTAAGGTGAGCAATCATTTTACATACATATTTGTATTTTTGAACATTATCAGCAGCACCGATGATGTCAGAATAAACGATTCCAATTTCACCTTGACCTTGTGCAACTTCGTGGTGACCAAGAACAACTTCAAGACCAACTTGCTCAAGAACTAACATCATCTCAGCACGTAAATCTACCATTGAATCTGTAGGTTGAACTGGGAAGTAACCACCTTTTGTTCCTGGACGGTGACCTGTGTTATACATATCTTCGTAGTCAGTGTTAGAGTTCCACTCACCTTCTTCAGTATCTACACGGTAACCTGCTTCATTGATACCATCAACAAATTTAACGTCATCAAAGATGAAAAATTCATTTTCTGGACCAAAGTATGCTGCGTCAGCAACACCGATAGCTTCAGCATGTTTAAGTGCTGCTTTTGCAATAGAACGTGGACATCTTTCGTATGCTTGTTCTTTGTAGATATCGTAAACATCACAGAAAACGATAATGGTTGGATCAGCAGTAAATGGATCTAAAAATGCAGTTGTTGCATCTGCTTTAAGAAGCATATCTGATTGATTAATTGGTTGCCATGCTTCGATAGATGAACCATCAAATGGGAAACCGTTTGTAAGGTTTGTTTCATTTACCGCAGACATACGGTAAGATAAGTGGTGCCATGCACCTTTAATGTCAGTAAAACGAAGGTCAACGAATTGAACATCATTTTCTTCACAATATTTAAAGAATTCTTCTGTACTGTTTACAAATTTACCCATGGGTAGATCTCCTGTGATTTTTATATTGCTAGAAGTATAACGAAGATGTTTGAAAATTAAAGTTAGCTTGTGATTAAAAATTAACCATTCGAATTTGGTGTTTCATATGGTTATAGAAAGTGCTACAATTGTCTTTATGAATATATTAGTTGTGGAAGATGACAAGGCAAATGCCGAACTTATTAATAAATTATTATCTAAAGAGGGGTATGAAGTCTCTATTGTGCATACCTTCAAAGAAGCGAGTGAAAAAATTGATGAAGCCTTTTTTGCTTTAATCATTTTAGACTGGAACCTTCCTGATGGGAGTGGGTATGATTTTTTAAAAGAGACAAGGGAATTGCTCATTGATTCTCAAGTTTTAATGCTCTCAGCAAATTCAGACTTAGAGTATAGAGTGAAAGCATTAAACAGTGGAGCAGATGATTATCTGTGTAAACCCTATGCGCTAATTGAGCTCTCAGCGAGGGTGAAGTCACTTTTAAGACGAACAGACACCAATAAAAATTCCAAAATTGTGATTAAAAATATTGTGATTGATAGGGAGTACAAGGAGGTGAGAGTGGATGACATCTTGGTTCCCTTAACCTCTGCAGAATATGAAATCTTAGAAGCCCTAGCGTCCAATCCTAAAAAAACCTTTACCAAGTCAGAACTCTTAAGTATCTCTCATAATGAGTATGACTCGAGCGTGATGAGTAATATTGTCGAGGTACACATTAAAAATATCCGCAAAAAGCTAGGCAGGAAAGAGCTGATTAAAAATGTACGCAGTGTGGGCTATAAGATTACTCTTTAGCCTGATAAAACAAGATGAAATCACCTATCCCATGAGGTATACTTTTAGTGCCTGTGGCCGCAGGAATGATATTAAGATAAGGTAAATTGCTCTCTCTAGCAAAACGTAGTGGAATGCCTAAATGGTACTCCATATGCATAGAACCTGCAAAGACAATAAGTTTTTCATTCTTTTTAAGATGACGTGCTAAGTTAGCACTCTCTCTTGCCATCTTGGTATCCCAAGCGACTTGAACCTTATACATACGTTGAGTACACTCTTTTAAGGACTCCTCTTTTTTGGGTGCGTGACAGTGGGATAAAAAAGGCATGACAAGGTTTTGATGAGCAGAAACATTGGTGTCAAGGGCTTTATATAAGGAAAAAATTTCTTGGTTCATGCTAGAGGTATTGTCATCTGAAATTTGTTTTTGCTCGGATTTACTGATGTTAATACCATAAAGTTCTCCACCGCGTTGCTTGACTGACTCATACATAGGTTTAAAACTTTCATAAGGATAATACTTGAGTCGTTTTGCCCACTGTATTTTCGTGATAAATTCACTTTCATTAATGTCATTACGTACAAAGGCGTTTAAGACCTTTTTGTCACTAGGATAAAACCACTCATTAGCCAAAAGAACCTTCGTACCATTGTTAGCTAAGGCAGTGATGAGTTCAGCAACCTTTAGATGCATATTCGCTTCACTGTGATGGTCACCCACAAAGATAACAGGGTAAGGCTCGAGTCGTTTGATTAAGCTTTGGGTGTTTAAACACTCTGCACTGCGCAGCGCATAATAATCACACTCTTTTTTAATTACATGCTCTAGTTTAACGCAGGATTGAGAGCAGGCGTTAAGAAAAAACAAGACCAAGAAGAGTAAAAAGCTCTTAAGCATTAAAAATCAACCATATAGCGTTGGCGTTTCTTAAAATAAGCACATTGGGTGTAACCGACCTCTTTGGCCATTAGCTCTACCGCGCATCGAAACAGACCCACTTGGTCAGGATGATGGGCATCTGAGCTAAAGGTGATAGGAATTTCCAGCTCAAAGGCCCTTTTTAAAAGGGATTTTGAAGGGTAAGGCTCATTACAAGGTTTTCGGTAACCAGCGACATTAAGCTCTAAGACCATATCAGCCTTTTTAATGGCTTGCAAAGCCTCTTCGGCGATTTGGGTAACATCTGCTTTGGGCATATATTTAAAGACCTTGATTAAATCCAAGTGACCTACAATATCAAAATACCCTGTCTCGGCCATATCTTTAATCAGAGCAAAATACTCTTTCCAAATGGTATCGATATCCGCACCTTCATATTTTCCGATAAACTCAGGATTGTCAAACCCCCATTTGTCGATAAAATGGGCTGAGCCGATGAGGTAGTCAACATCTGCATTTAAAACACGCTCGTCCATATGACCTGGGAGATAATCCACTTCATAAGCAAAAAGGACATCAATTTGGTCTTGATACTTTTTTTGAACGGTTTTGACCATGGTCTCATACTCGCCCATCTGTTCAAAAGACATTCTGTATTTAGGATCAAAGTCCATAGGCGCATGGTCTGAAACTCCATATTTATCGATGCCTTTATCGATGGCAGCTTGGATATACGCACTGAGTTCACCCTCAGCATGGTTACATAAAACAGTGTGGTTGTGAAGGTCTACTTTCATGGTTTTCTCATTTAGACAATTAATTTAAAAGTAATTATATATTAACTTGCCTATAATCTAGTAAAGCAATTATTATAATGCATGATTTTATTGGAGATTTTTTATGACTCAAGAAGAACTAGATGCTTTAATGGGTGGCGATGTTGATTTAGATGATGTAACACAAGACGCCCCTGCAGAGGAAGAAAAAACAGAAGCTGACCAAGAGGATGAGCCAAATGCTGAGGAGTACAAAGTCTCAGCAACCAATAACTGGCCGCCACCACCGCCAACAGATGATAATAAAATGGTGCATCAACTTGATGATGTGACTAAGGAGTCTGAAGAGAAGGCTTCTGAGATTTTTGATCATATTGAAAAGATTGGTGATGAATTGATGGAAGCGGAAGGCACCTTAGCGGATGTCGTTTCCACCTTTGAAAGTAATATTGAACTTTTTGAAACCTTAGGTGCAAAATTTCCTGATGTAGAAGCCTTTAAAACGCAACTTGAGAAAAACCAGACCTCAAAAGAGACCGTTGAGACCCATATCAACTCCTTACAAGATCATGGGGACGCGATTATGAATGTAATGGATATTATGCAGTATCAAGATATTCATCGTCAAAAGATTGAGCGTGTAATTAATGTTATGCGTGCACTTTCAACCTACATGAATCAACTCTTTTCAGGTAATATTGATGATTCTAAACGTGTGGCATCTGCCCGTCATCTTCCTGGAGACAGCTCTACAGATGATGTGGTCTCATCAGATGATATTGAAGCCTTACTCGCTTCGTTTGAGAAGTAAAACGGACTTTAGCAAAGTAATCCTAAGCTTGGCTTAGGGTGAAAAGTAAATTGTAAATAGTAAATAGTAAACTTAACCTTCTTAATGGACTTTCTTTGTTAGAATTCGTAAAATTATTACCTAAAGACTATGAATGAATAAAGTTGAACTCCTCTCTCCTGCGGGAAATCTTGAAAAATTAAAAATTGCACTGGACTTTGGTGCGGACGCGGTTTACGGTGGGGTTTCTCACTTCTCTTTGCGTATTCGCTCTGGAAAAGAGTTTACGATGGAGTCCTTTAAAGAGGGGATTGACTATGCTCATGCACGGGGTAAAAAAGTCTACACCACCATTAATGGCTTTCCCTTTAACTCTCAGATAAACCTGCTTAAAAAACATATAGCCGCTATTGCTGAGCTTGAACCTGACGCGATGATTGTCGCAACACCGGGTGTGCTTAAGCTTGCGCATGAGATTGCTCCACATATTGACCTGCACCTCTCTACCCAAGCCAATGTGATGAATGTCTTAGATGCACAGATTTATCATGAGATGGGAGCCAAGCGTATTATTACAGCCAGAGAGATCTCCTTAAAAGATCTGCAAGAGATTAAAAAAGAGTTGCCTGATTTAGAGCTAGAGGTCTTTGTTCACGGTTCAATGTGTTTTGCTTACAGTGGCCGCTGTCTTATCTCAACCTTGCAAAGTGGACGGGTGCCTAACCGTGGTTCGTGTGCGAATGATTGCCGTTTTCCGTATGAGATGTATGCGGCAAATCCTGATACGGGAACGCTCTTTAGACTTGAAGAAGACCCTGGAATTGGGACTTACATCATGAACTCTAAAGATCTTAATCTTGCCTCACATATGAAAGAGATTTTAGATTCAGGTTGTGTGGACTCGGTGAAGATTGAAGGGCGTACAAAGACCTCCTATTATGCGGCAACAACGGCGAAGGCGTACCGTATGGCTATTGATGATTATTATGGTGAACAGTATACGCCTGAGCGCTATCAAAATGAGCTAGAGTCGATGCAAAATCGTGGTTTCACGGATGCCTACCTTATCAACAGGCCTTTTGAAAAACATGATGGTCAGAGTCTGGACTTTACCATGCAGATGGGAAGCCATCAGGTGACGGGAATGGCGGATGTAAATGGAGAGTTTTACCACTGTAAGTTCACTACAAGACCAGGTGATAAGTTAGAAATTATGGCGCCTGTGGATGCTAAGATAGAAGCTGTTGATAATGAATATGGAAGCATTATTATTGAAGAGGATATTCCTTATCTCATCTTTAAAAAACTACAAGCGCAAAACAATAAGATTTGGGAAGAGGTACATAGTGGTAATGTTAACCCTATTAAACTTCCTTCTATCCTTCCTAAGTACACCTTTTTCCGTATCCCTGCGGGAGACGACATAAACCAGGCCCCACCTAAATAACTACCAAGGGGTATCTAAACCAACGCTTTCAATCATCTTCTCTATAGGTTGATAAAACTCTGTTTCTTTTAGCACAAAGCCATCAAGTGAAAAGGCTTTTAAGAGCCTTCTTCCCTCTGGGTCATTTTCCATCTGTGTAAATATAGATTTCAGTCTCTTTATCTCTTGTGGACTCACTTCTTTACCTGTGACAATAGGGGTAAAAGGAAAGGGACCTAAACGTTTAATCTCTTTGAGCTCTTTTTTCGCATCAGGATTTTTAAGCAGATAGGTGTCTAAGATATACTCATCCACCGCAGCTATATCAGCAAGTCCACCACGTACGGCAGTGATACTTCCCTCATGAGAACCTGTATTTAACATCAGTGAAAAATGCTCTTTGAGTTTAATCTTAGATTGGGCTAAATGGTATTTGGGGGCAAGGTAACCTGAGTTAGACAGAGGATCAGAGTAGGCCAGTATTTCGCCTTTAAACTCACTGATACATTTTTTAGTACTAGGTTTTTTGGTGATGATAACACTATGGTAAGTGGGTACACCTTTGTACAGTGGCACAGCAACAAGTTTCTCTTCGGCTTTTTTATGCGCCACCACAAAGGGTGCTCCACAGGTCCAAGCAAGGGAATGAGGGTGTTCTTTGAGCAGTCTGGATAATTCAGTATAGCTATTAACATAGGCGGGTTTAAGGGGGATATCTGATTTTTTGGAGATATAAGCAGTGAAATCTTGTAAAAGTTGAACGTTATTGTTGTTCATGATAACACCACTGAAGACAAAAGCAGAAGTTTGTTTGTGTGGGGTTTGTGCTTGCAGTTGGCTAAATAGAAGTAAAATTAAAATGAGATGAAAAAGATATTTCACTAAGCACCCTCTCTTGTGTACATAATATTTTATGTTCTAATCTGTTTAGAATATAACAAATTGACTAAAAAAAGTCTTTATTGCAAAATTTAACTTAGACAATGAAGAATGAGACGCTTAGAATTTAAGCTATAATAGCACAAATATAAGTGCTATTGTATAGCGGTTGAAGGTAAGAAAAAAATGAAGTTTGTTTCAATTATTTTGGGTTCAAAAACGGATTATGATGTGATGAAGTCGTGTTCGGATACCCTAGAAGCCTTTGGAGTGCATTACGAGTTAATCATCTCCTCTGCACACAGAAGCCCTGATCGTACCAAAAGCTATATGAAAGAGGCTGAAGCAAAGGGCTCTCAAGTCTTTATCGCCGCAGCAGGGATGGCAGCACACTTAGCGGGTGTCTTAGCTTCCACTACGGTTAAGCCTATTATTGGGGTACCAATGTCAGCTTCTGCTTTAAGCGGGATAGACGCGCTACTTTCAACGGTACAGATGCCAGCTGGAATGCCAGTTGCTACGGTAGCCATAGGTAAGGCCGGTGCGATTAACTCAGCTTACCTAGCCATGCAAATCTTAGCCCTTTCAAATGAAGACCTTCGTGTGAAGTTAGCTGAAGATCGTATCGCTAAGGCGAAGAAGGTGGAGATGGACTCTTTAGAGATAGAGACCAAACTTTAAGACCTTAATAAAGGACATATTATGACAAGCAACTGGATTACAATACAAGAATATTCTGAACTCACAGGTCTTAGTCCTGACGCCATTGATGATTTGATGGAACGTGGAAAACTTGAGTGTAAAAAAGAGCTTGGAAAGATCTATATTGATCCTTCTCATGGGATGCAAGCTATTGTGCCTAGTGAGGTACATGAACTTGCTGAGTCGGGAAACAGCATCAATGTGGGTCCGCAATTTATCGAAAAGACCATCGGGACCATCATCAACCTACATGAAAAGGTGCTTGATGCTAAAGATGAGACGATAGAGTCGGTTAAAAGTGAAAATATGTTCTTAAAAGAGGCCCTCTCCTCTTTACAAGAGCTGTATGAAGAAGATAGAAAAACCATAGAGACCTTAACGAAACAGTTAAACCTATCGCAAGATGAGGTTGAGTTTATGAAACGTAAGTATAAACTGATGTGGGGTAAGGTAGTTGAAGAGTATGCGGATAACTCGCCTAAAGAGTTAACTGTTAATCGTGACTAGTTAATGTAAAGAGCAAGAACATGAAACAACTTCAAAAACAAAACGCCAGTTACAATTCCCCATTTACCATTCCCCTCAAGAAAACGGAGTTTGCTTGAACATAGACAAAGCCTGCGTTGAGTGCATCATCAACCAAAGCAAGCGGGTGGCTTTAGCTATTCATGCAGATGAGAAGTTAAGCTTGGCCATCACCCAAGCGGTTGAAGCTATGGCCCCTTCGTTTTCATTTAATGAGAGCCCTCCTGAGGTTGCTGCTGCTGTTTATGAGAAGATGGCTAAAATCGCGGGTAAAGAAGATCTGTATGATGAGGTGAAAAAACTCTCTACGCTTAAAGCCCAAGAATTTGTCCCTTATCTTGAAAAAGAGATTCAAAACTCCAACGAGCCTCTTTTAACCGCAACCAAGGTGGCTGTCGCAGGAAATGTTATTGACTTGGCAGCGGAATATGCCTTTGATCTTAATGAGGAGTTAGATAAGATCTTTCATACCGCCTTTGCAGTGAATGACTTTGCACTTTTGCAAGATAAGTTGTCTAAGGCCTCCACCCTTTTGTATATCGCAGATAATGCAGGGGAGCATATCTTTGATCGTATCTATATTCAGACGATTTTAGCCCTTTATCCCAAGATCAATGTTAGCTATATGACACGGGGTAATGCCATCATTAATGATGTGACTTATGAAGAGGCACTTGACGCGGGTTTTAAAGAGCTTTGTGAGCTTGTTAGTTCTGGGGTGAACACTCCTGGATTTGTTTACGATAGAGCCAATAAAGCTTCTCAAACACTCTTTGATGAGAGTGACCTTATCATTACCAAGGGAATGGGAAATTATGAGTGCCTTTCAGATGTAAAGCGTGAGAATCTCTTCTTCTTGCTCAAGGTCAAATGTAATGTCGTCGCCAACTCCATCGGTAAAGAAGTAGGCGATATTATCTGTAAAAAGCTTTAAGACCATACTCCCTTAATTGCTCTACTGCAGTTAGGACAGGCCCCTTCATGGATATGGTTCTCAAATATCTCTTCATTTCGTCTTTGTATCAAAAGAGCATTGCAAGAAGGGCACAGGGTCTCATTTAAAAAGGGGATATTTCCAAAATAGACATGATACAAGCCTTGGGCCTTAGCAATCTCATAGGCATTTAAAAGACTTTGCGTACTGGTAGAAGGGTGCGAACGCATTTCATTATCAGGCTCAAAAACACTAAGGTGCCAAGGGGTATGTGCTCCAAGTTCCTCATCAATAAAGTAGGCCATGGTCGCTAACTCTTCATTGGTGTCATTAATCCCATCTATGAGTAAGGTGGTGACTTCAAGCCAGATGGGGGCATGGGCCAAGATTTTGAGATTTTCTTTAATTGCTGAGAGTTCTGCACCTAAGATGTTTTTATAATAGGGGGCACTAAAAGACTTCAGATCCACATGCACCGCGTCTAACCAATTGCTCATATCATAAGCAATTTCTTCAGACATATAACCCGAGGTCTGCATCACACATTTAATGCCTTTATCTTTAGCCACACGTCCTATCTCTTTGGCAAAGGGGTAGTAGATGATGGGTTCATTGAAACCAAAGGAGATGATTTTAATGTTTTGCTCAAGGGCAAGTTTAACAATCTCAATGGGAGATAAAAAAAGAGGTTCAACAGTAGCGTAATGTTGTGATATCTGATGATTTTGACAAGAAGGACAGCGCATATTACAACCCACTGTACCGATACAAAGAACCGAAGCCCCTGGCATAAAGTGCAAGAAAGGACGGTTTTCAATATAGTCGATACTGATAGCAGAGGGCTTGTCATTAGTAGTGCCTACAAGTTGAGAGTCTATATTTTGTTGGTTATGACATTGACCGACTTGATTGGGGCTAAGTTGGCAAAAATGCCGACAGATAAGACAGGTGATATTCTCCTTGTCTTGGGAAAAGTAAGAGGGTTCATTACTGGATGATGGGTGCATCACTGCTCGTTTCACATTGAAATAGATAGACTTTTGGGTGTGTACTCAGATCCTTAAGGCCTGCTTGTTTTAAGAGGGCAGTGAAAAAGTCCTCAAAAGAGTCAAATTGTGACCAGAACTGAGGTAAAAAGCTATACTCTTTATCCTTATAAAGGATACTTATTCCATCTTGATGCGGTCTGATTTGGCTTTTTAAATCTGCTAGTGTTTCATAGTTTAGTTCTTTAGCAGGGTTTAAAAGTGAAAGTTCAATGGTGGCTTTGATATACTCAGATACCTTCAACGCAGGGTTATTTTCATCTTCAAAGGCAGCCGCTTTAGCATGAAATATAATGGTATCAAGCAAAGAAGCTTGAGGATGGACAGTACCACTTTGCGCTCTTAAAGCTTTATCAAGATAGATGCTTACAAAGGCAGCAATGGGTTCATTTAAGACAGGGTGTTCTTGTAAGATAGCTGCTTTATCAATCGTCTTTTTGGCTTCAAAGACTTCGGCAATCGATTCACGTACAATCTTTAAAAGCAGGGACTGAGACATCATCTACACCTTATGATATTTTCTATGTTGACTTCATTATAACGCAAATCAATCGTCTAAACAAATAAGTGTCAAGATTAATCAAACTCATCTTTTTCAAAGATAAAGAGGTAAGGGCGATGTGTGACTTGAACCTTTTGTGCGACTTGCTTAATCTGTGAGGTCATTGCACGTGTTTGCGTGTGCATCGGCTCTTCTTGGATGTCATACTCTTCATAAATCATAATCTCTTCTAGGGCTTCTAAGGGGTTTTTAGACTGGTAGATATAGGTGATAAGAAACTCTGAATGTAGGCTAGGAAGTTCATATAAGAAGAGATAAAAACTGCTCTGTTTTTGCAGTTTCTTATCATTGAAGATATGTTTAATATACTCTTGTGACTTTGGACATAAGGGGTCGATGAAGGCATAGATTTTTTCAGGCCCATCTCCTAAACGAATGGCATAGGGAGTAATTGAATGTAGAAGTTCTTCTTCTGTATTTTGGCCAAAGAGAGAAAGAGAAATCAAAAAAGCAATAAGCAAATGTCTCATACTAAACTCCTTGGTAGAAGTTATTATGATAAGACAATCTATCTTTTAAACACGAAGAATTTAAGAATTAATCTTCTTCTTTAAGTCCATAAAAGTGATGACGTAGCAAGATAATCTCTGCCCAAGCGCTGTGGGCAAACTTCTCACCCATCTGTCCCTCTTGTACGATAATGGCCTGTGTATCTATGTCTAACATCTTTTTAGCCATCTCAAAGTCCGCTGGAGTGACTTTATAGGCTTGGTTAATGGGCTCGATTTGTGAAGGATGGATGATGGTCTTTCCAATAAGGCCTTGTTTGAGATCCTCTTGGACATTTTTCAGATACAAGTCAGGATGGTGGATACAGTTAAAGACAGTGGCTGAAACATTAAAACCATGGGGCTTAAAGACATTAATAACACTACCAATCACACTACTAGGTCCCACCAAGCGGTAAATATCATCTTCACAACGGCGTTTTAAACCAAGGTAGTTCATCATATCTTCTCCACCAAGCCGAAGTGTTAAGATGGAAAGTTTAGAGCTGAGTAAAAAAGAGCAGATCTCTTGAAGTTTACTGTGTGAGAAAATATCACGACTCTCAAGAACGGGCATAAGATGAAATTCCTTGCCTGAGATAGAGAGTATTTGCGCATATTCACGCATTAGTTCTGTAGAAAACTTTGGCAGAGAGAAACCATCGATAAGACCTATGTTTTCAATCTTTAAAAGCTCTTTTAAAACCTGTGGATTACGCGGACGAATAAAAACACACAGTTCCGTCGGTTCATAAGCATTTAGCATAGTAGCAATATTGTGCATCGCCTCTTCTAATTCCTCTTCGCCAATGGCATCTTCGGTATCAATAATACAAGAACGCAGTCTGGAATACTTGTTCTCATTACAGATAGCAAACACATTTTTATGCGTGGCAGGAATATAAAGGCTTCCACCAAGTTGTATAGGGGATAATTTTCTAATCATAATAGTATCTTAACCAATATGAAATAAAAAATTATATAATTAGGGTTAGAAAGACTCTTTGCCCTTGCAACGAATATCGAAGCTATCGTTGAAGTTGTGCATCTTTTTATTGTGTTAAATGTAGGTAGTTAAGGAATTTCTTGTATGGTTAAGGTAAAAACGCGTGATAAGCTTCTTGATGTGAAACTCGTAAAGAAAAGGCCATTAGTTTGGCCTTTTTAGAGTTGAAACCAGAATCGATGTACATTTATGTACCGATGACGGAGTCTGAAGAGATTTATAGGCATGGATTTCAGGGATACCTCATGTTAAGAATTTATGCCTTTGGCATGAATTTAATGAGTAAAGTTAAATTAAATAGGAGGACCCTGTATGTCGAAGCCTAAGACCCGCGATAAACTTCTTGATGCTGGTTATGAAGAGATTTATAAACATGGGTTTCAGGGGGCATCCATCGATGCTATTTTAAAAGCTTGTTCCGTTCCTAAAGGTTCTATGTATTATCACTTTAAATCAAAAAAAGAGTTGGCCTTAGCGGTGATTGATGAGCGGCTTTCACCTAAGATGCATAAAATGTTGTCAATGCCTTGTGAGAGTGACTTGATTATAGATAAACTATTTTTTGTGATAGATTTTATTGGAAGTGTTCCTTATCTTTTAGAATCAGGATGTCCCTTAAGTAAGTTAATTGCAGAAATGGTGCCTTTGGATAAGGAATTTGAAGCCCATCTCATCCCTATTCGCCAAAGTTTATATACAATTTTAAAAGAGTTGATAGAAAAGGGCATGGCTAACAAAGAGATTCAAACTGTAGATAGCGAGTCGCTTACGACTTTTGTGGTGGCTTCTATATGGGGAAATATTGCAATGGGTAAAGGTTTAGTCACACAAGGCTCTTACCAAGAATCGACACAACATCTTAAAAACTATCTAAATTCACTAAAACTCTAAATTAGACTATTTAGTCTAGTTTAAGTCTATTCTTGTAAACTTTTTAGACTAAATAGTCTAAAAGGGAAAAGCATGGGTAATGAAACATCGTATATGATTGAAAAAGATGAGCGTTTAGACAAACCGGGTGCTGGGATACCATGGCATCATAAACAGTTTACCAAGTATATTGTGGTTCCTCTCTTGCCTATGGTATTAAATTGGGAGAGAGGATTGGCTTTTTTCCAAAAACAGGTGAGTGAGATACTGGCCTTAGTTGAGGACTTGGATGAACAGACCTTAGCTAAACAGGTTTTGATACCACCGATGATATTTCTTGAAGATAGCTCACGTTTTTACTCTATTAATATGGTTTTAGAACATCTAGTGATGGTTAATTTTGGAACCTTAGAGATTATGAATTTTTTAGCCGAAGAGAAGGAAGTTGAAAGAGTTCTTGGTACTGAAAAGGTGAAGCCTGTTAAAAATATCAACCATATTAAAAATCTTGTTGTTTTTGAAAAAGCTTACACGCGAATGATTAAGAAAAGCCCGAAAAAACGCTCTCTTACTACCAAAGAGCATCCTTGGTTTGGTCATTTTAACAATACGCATTGGCATGCTTTTATAGGTATGCATAACAAGGTACATAAAAAACAGATACAAAAGATTTTGGAGTTAATGTGATACGTAGAGGTACCCTTGTCTTTTTAAAAGAGGTTTTCTCTCTCTTTTTGGTTTCTACAGTACTGTTTAGCTGCGTTAAGCTTCTCTTTCTTCTCTTTATCAGCAATAGCGTCAGGATTAACATTTTTAAGATAGTACTCAACATACTTACAAAGGTTCATGTCCCCTCTGATATTGGCCTCTTTTTTAAACTTTTGCACCGAAGCAGACTTTTCAGAGTCAAGAAAAAGTTTTTCATTAAACTCATACCCAAAATAACTGAGTGATTGGGTGTATTGATACTCAAGTTTCTCTTTTACGGTCTTAAAAAAGTCCATAAAAATGGCCTTGTGCTCATGTTCAAAGTTATTCAGCAGGGTTTGTACTTCATCGAGTTCATTTCGTCTTTGACCGAGGTAGTGAACGGTATCGACATGGTCTCGTCTGAGCATTTTAATCTGGTCTGTTTTCTCTTTGGGCATGGTTTTGAGTTTTCCTTGCGCCTTGAGTTCGGCTATCTTTGCATTTTCAGCCTTGAGTTGGGCATTAAGGGTCTGCTCTTTTGAGATAAGAAGTTGCAGTTCAGCTTGTAAGTCATCATACTTTTTTTGATGAAGGACATACTCTTCTTGGGCATGTAAAAACTCTTTATTATAGACTTGAAGAGCATGTTTACTCTTGGCCATAAATTCAGTATGGGCCTGATCGAGTGCTTGAATAGTCTTAAAGGAGCTAAGCAGTTCAGCATTATAGATGGCATGATCAAGGTCTTTCATCATCCCTGCTGCTGAGAAGATGAAGTCTTTGAATACAGCATATTTAAAACTCTCATCAAAATCAAATGAGATCATCATAAAGTATTTTTTGACTAATTTGATATCATTTTGAAAAAAGCTGAGCACCACATCTTTTTGCGGGGTTGTAACGTTAATCATAAGGCCCTCGGTAATTGTATTATTTGATTGTAGCATAGAAGTGGGTACTTTGTAGTAATTTAGAAGAATTATAATGTTTTTTCATAATAAGTTATTTTCTATACTGCATCACTATCTTACAAGAACAGCTATAATTACAGTATGAGTCGTATTGAAAATGAGAAATTTTACACTGCTGCTATTAAAAAACACGGCATCAGCCCTAAGGGAGTTCACTGGAACTCTCAGCACTCACAACTAAGACGTTTTGAGGTGCTCTTGTCGTATATAGAAGAAGATGATTTTTCTTTAGTAGATGCCGGTTGTGGTTTTGGGGATCTTTACTTTTATCTGCAGGACAGACAGATGCAGATGCGTAGTTATACCGGTTTAGATCTGTGTGAATCTATGGTCGAGATTGCTAAAGAACGCACAGGAGAGAAGATACTTCAGTGTGATATTTGCAGAGATATTTTACCTCAAGCTGAGTATTACCTCTGCTCAGGTGCAATGAATATACTCAGCCGCTTTGACACCTACCTTTTTATACGAAATTGTTATGAGGCATGCACGAAGGGATTTGTTTTTAATCTTTTGATGGGAGAGGATGACTCCTTAGTTTACAACCATTTTTTCCCTGAAGAACTTCAAAATCTTTTTGATAAACTTGGTGCAGAAGTGAGTGTTAGTCGTGGGTATTTGGCACATGACTTTACCGTTTTTATGAAGAAGCCCTAATGTGTGCGATATTTGGCATCATTGGTGAGTTTGATACGACAAAAGCACATCAATCTGTTGCGCTCTTAGAGCATAGAGGGCCTGATTATTGTGGTGTGTATGAACATAAGAATGTCTTTATTGCCCATAATCGTTTAAGTATTGTTGATCTGAACGAGCGCGCTGTTCAACCGATGATACGAGATGAGATTGTCTTAAGCTTTAATGGAGAGATTTATAATTTTCAAAAACTAAAAAAAGATTTGCAGGTAGATTTTCAAACACAAAGTGATACGGAGGTAGTCTTAAGAGCCTATCAAAAATGGGGACTTAGTTTTGTGGATCATCTTGAGGGGATGTTTGCCATTAGTATCTATGACAAGGGAAAACTCTACCTTTTTCGTGATCGTTTGGGGAAAAAGCCTCTGTATTATATGCGCCATGCAAAGTTTTTTATCTTTGCATCAGAGATTAAGGCAATTGTTCCTTTTTTAAGTAATAAAAAGCTTAACAAAGATGCCCTGCATGCCTATCTCAGTTTTTTAGCACCTACGCCACCGCACACCTTTTATAAGGGGATAGAGAAATTAGAATCAGGTCACTTTGCGATTTATGAAGAAGGGAAGTTTGAGATTAAGGCCTATTATGACCTTTTACCTGCACCTACGAAGATAGAGACTGAAGAAGAGGCTTTAGAAAAGATAGAAACCCTTTTACATGAGAGCATACAAAAGCGTCTAATGGGAGATGTGGAGGTAGGCTCTTTACTTTCAGGCGGGGTGGATTCTTCTTTGATAGCAGCGATGAGTACGCAAAAAGGGAAGAATCTAAAGACCTTTTCACTGGGGTATGAAGGGTATGCAAAGTATGATGAGAGAGTTTATGCGAAGGAAGTGGCAGAACATTTAGGACTTGAAAACATTGATGTTGAGCTTTCAAAAGAGACCTTTTTTAACAATCTTGATAAGGTGATGACGGCCTTGGATGAGCCTTTGAACGACCCTGCGGCAGTGCCTTTGTATAGTCTGTTTTCACGAGTAAAGGAAGAGGGTATTAAGGTAGTGCTCTCAGGCGAGGGTGCGGATGAATTGTTTTTAGGCTATAAACATTATGCTGAGTATTTAGATATTGAAAAGATAGGCAACTTAAAGCATAAAAACTGGCTCAAGAACCATCTACAGACAAACTTTTCTATGCACAGAGAGTGGGAGTGGTATAAAAGAATTTTCAATGCTGAGGTACTCTTTCGAAGCAGTGGTGAAAAGTTTACTGACCTGCAAAAAAATTTTTTAATGAAGCAAAATGTCAATGACGGTTTTTCCATGCAGTATCTTCAAAAGTACCGAGATATTTTTGAGAAGTATGGCCAGAGAGATGAGAGTCAGTGGTACTCCTATGTGGATTTAAAACAGTTTCAAGCAGAACATTTTCTAAGTAAGCTCGATAGGGTCTCTATGGCACATGGAATTGAGGGACGCACCCCCTTTTTAGATCATAAGTTTGTTGAACTCGTTTTTAGTATTAAGCCAAGTCTACGATACCAAGCGGGTGTGAGTAAGGATTTACTTAAAAAAGTAGCCAAAGCTTACCTTCCTAAAAAGATTATCACACGTAAGAAAAAAGGCTTCTCCTCGCCCTATATGGAGTGGTTGCTCGAAGCTGGTGCATTAGAGAAAATTCTTAAGGTCAACCAACAAACAGGTCTGTTTCATCAGAAGGTACTTAAAGAGTACATAGCAGGGGCAAAACAGGGGGCTTTTAAACAGCATATTTGGGGACTTTATCTTTTTTCATATTGGTATGAGCGGGAGTTTCTATAAGCAAATCATGGAGCAAAAAAGAGAAGCTTTACATCCATTTTACTTTATGGGTACAATCTTCTTATACTTAGATACAGCAATTAGTAGATTATGAAGATAAAGGTAGGGTATGCGATATATTTGGATCATAGTGTTTGTACTGGTGAGTCAGCTATTTGCTTCAGGTATGTCTGAAGAGAGATTGATTCCAACCTATCTTTATAATTTTGCAAAATATACAAACTGGCCGGAAAACTATGATAAAAAAGTGTTTCATATTCATTTGCTAAGTTCCAATAAAAAACTTTATCTCAACATGAAGAAGTTAGTTGAAAATAAAAATCTTCATAATAGGCCTGTTAAGGTGAGCATTGGTTCTGATAAGAGCATTGCGTATGAGAGCGATATGATTTTTATGGATAAAGCATATTTAAACCGATACAAAAAAGTGTATCAAAGTTTTGAAGGCCGACCTATTCTTCTGGTTTCATACGCGTATGATAATGAACGGCTGGTGATGATTAATCTTAAAAAAACAAAGGATGAAACCTTTATATTTGAAATCAATAAAGAAAATATCATTAACCAAGGTCTCTCTATTAACCCAAAGCTTATCTTGTTAGGTGGGACTGAACTGGATGTGGCAAAGCTCTATAAAGAGACAAGGGATTCGCTTTTATCTAAAGAAGAAGAACTTCAAAAACAGTTACTTAAAGCGCAAAAACTAAGTCAAGAGATTAAAAACTCTAAAGAGATGAACCTTGCCTTAGAAAAAAGTATATATGAAAAAAATCAAAATGTAGTATCTCTAAACAGAGATATGAAAAACTTGCAAGAAGCAATCATGCAGATGCGTGCTAAGGCAAAGGCTTCTGAAGAAGAACTCTCTGCCTTAGTTCAAAAGCAAAAAGAGATTTTAGCCCTTGAGAAAGCGTCAACACAAAAGATGCGTGATGATTTTAAAGTGGCGAAGGTGAAACTTATTGAACAAGAAAATGAGGTGGCAAAAAAGGAGAAAGAACTGGCATCTTTAAGTCAAAGTATTCAAGAAAAAGCAGTAGAATTTAAGGCTTTGCAAGAAGATTTAGCCGATGCGGATGTTCAAATTAAAGATAAAGATCTGGTTATTGATGTGCAACAAGACTATCTTTTGATTTTTACGTTAGCCCTGGCAGTGTTTTTAATTTTAGTACTGACTATTTTGCGTATCTTACGAGAAAAACATGTAAGTAATGTCAAACTCTCACAAACCCAAGAAGAGCTGGAAAAACAGATTATTAAAACTGAAAAGGCAGATGCCTCTAAGACGAAGTTTTTAGCCCATATGTCACATGAACTTCGTACGCCTTTGAACGCGGTTTTGGGTTATTCTCAGATCTTGCAAAAAGATGCTTCGATGTCGGCTAAAAATAAAAAAACCATTGCCACAATTAATCGCAGTGGAGAGCATCTTCTTTCTTTAATTAATGATGTTTTAGAGGTTTCAAAAATTGAAAGTGGTAAGGTTGATCTTGACCCTATAGCCTTTGATCTGTATCTCTTTTTAGATGATATTAATGAGATGTTTATGCAGCGTATACAAGAGCGAAATCTGTATTTTGAGATTGAAAAAGCTCAAGAACTTCCTCAGTTTATCTTTGCTGATATCAATAAATTACGTCAGATTTTTATCAATATATTGGGAAATGCAGTGAAGTTTACCTCAGAAGGAGGGATCAAAGTTAAGATGAGGTTAGATGCGAAAAATAACATACTCTCCATTCAAATTCAAGATAGTGGCGCAGGTATTAGTGAAGAGGAGATTGATAAACTATTTAAGCCTTTTGAACAGACGATGAGTGGTAAAGTAGGTGGGGGAGGCGCAGGGCTTGGGCTCTCTATTGTTATGGAGTATGTTGAGTTAATGCAAGGGAGTATTAAGGTGCAAAGTGAGTTAGAAGTGGGTACGAGCTTCTATCTTAAAATTCCTTTTGAACCTTCAACGATGATTGAAGCAAGGAATAGTCAGCAGCAAGAGGTGCAGAGTTTACGCCAGAAGGACAAGGGAATCGAGATCTTGATTGCAGATGATAATAAAACCAATAATGCACTCTTAGAAGAGTTACTAGAAAATGTAGGATTTAAGGTCTATAAGGTAGAAAATGGGGCTGAGGCGCTTGCTTCATTTAAACAACATCGACAGCGCGCTGTTTTATTAGATATTGAGATGCCTGTGATGAATGGATTTGAGGCAGCTCAAGCGATTAAGGCCTTGGATTATGGTGCACAAACTCCTATCATTGCGGTGACTGCTTCCATTTTTGACGTGGTTCATTCTGATGTTTTAAAACAGGGGTTTGATGCACTTATTCATAAACCTTTTAAGGACTATGATATTTATATGGCCTTGGCAAAGTTTTTACATATCAAGTACTTGCATAAGGATGAAAAAATTGAAGATAACGTGGTTGAAATTGATGTAAAAGGGCTTGATAGTACTTTCAAACAGAAGCTGTTAGAGGCGCTCAAAAAAATGAAGATTGCTTCAGTTAAAGACTTGCTTTTACAGCTAGAATCTACTCACCCTGCCGAGGCAAAATATATGCAGGGCCTTGCAGAGGATTTTGAGTATGATGCCTTGCAAGCACTTTTAAACGAAGAGGCCTAATCTAGCGTATCGTTAAAGTCACTTAAGGTTTTACGAATCTTAGAAAGTTCATTTTCTAAGGTACTCGGGTCTTCTTCAATAGTTTCAAGTGAGCTATTCACATTGGCATAGCTCTCGTACCAATCTTTTTGAAGTTGATTCAAAGTGGCTTCAAGTTCACTAGAAAGCTTTTCAACAGTGTTCTTCTCTTTGGCAAGGTGTAATTGCTCTTTTAAACGATCTTGATAGCGTTTGGTGATGAGCTGGCTTTTGACACGTGCACGTAACTCTTCGGTGTGAAAGGGCTTGCTTAAAAAGTCCTGTCCCCCTGAAGCAAAGGCCTTTATAATGCTTTCATTGTCTGTCTTGGCGGTTAAAAAGATGACAGGTGTTTCAGCAGAGTTTGGCATTTCTCTGAGTTGCTTGCACGTCTCATATCCATCCAGTCCTGGCATCATTACATCCATTAAGATAAGGTCAAAACTTTCCTCTTCTAAGAGTTTTAATGCTTCTTCACCTGAACGAGCAAAAGAGGTGTCAAAGTCGGCTAAAAGGTCAGCAACAAGCTTGATATTTTCAATAGTATCATCAACAATTAAAATCTCCAACTTACTCCTCCTTCATTAAAAATGAGAGTTCTAAGGTACCTGATATATAGTTAGCAAAAAAGGTTAATACTTTTAAATCCTCATCTAAAAAATCACCATCATTTTTATTGAGCAGTTGAAAAAGTCCAATAACAACTCTTTGTGAATCAAAGATAGGCACAGTAATCATATTTTTGGTCTCGTAACCGCTTTTTTTATCAATACCGGCCAAAAATCGTTCATCTTCATAAGGGGTGTTAACTACTTGGGGTTCACCCTTTGAATAAGTGTCACCAGCGATGCCGGAGGTGGTGCTAATGGCAATCTTGCCAATCCCATCGGCAAGCTTTGTCCAGAGCATATCCGCCTCTTTGTCATACATAAAAATAGAGCATCGGTCTGCACCAACTAGGTCTTTGGCTTGGTCTGCAATCAGGAGTAAAGCATTGTCCAAAGAGGTATCTGAAAGAAGTTGTTTTCCAAACTCAGCTATCTTTTTATATGAGTCAACTTTTGCAGCCATGGTCTTCCTTGTATGAGCGTATTTTTAATTATAACGTAAAAGTATTACTCTTGCGCAAATTGCATTAGAACAGAGACAATATCATTCATGGCAAGCAGTCCAACCACTTCAGAATTGTTTGTCACAAGGAGCCGATTGACATTATTATTGGTCATCATCTGCGCGGCATAACGGATATTGAGTTCTGAAGATATCTCAATAATAGGCTTGGTAGCAATATCATACACATTCAGTAAGTCCATATCCCCATCTTCTGAAAAAACAGCCTGCAAAACATTAGTATAAGTAACAATACCAAAGGCATCATGAGGGTTGTCTTTTTCTACTATTACAGACTTAACATGCTGCTCTTGCATTAACTTAAGGCAGTTTCTTACACTCTCAAAAGAGGCAATAGTGGTGACTTTATCCGCGGGAATCATAATATCAGCAACGGTAACGAGTTTCATAAGGGTCTCCTTTTGAGCACTTTAAAATGACTTCATGTTTTCTTGAAATTTACGTATCTGTTTTTCAGGGATACCCGAGAGGTGCTCTATGGGTAAAGAGAAGACCAGACCATTTCCTGATTTTTCAAGTTCAAGTTCTTCGGTAATAGCCTTAATCACTTTTAAGGCACTGCGCTTTTCCATCACAAAGATGAGTACGGCGTCGGAGCGTTCATAACTGAGCCCAAAAAAGGTAGTCTTGTCTCCTAAACCTAGGCCACGACCATTAAGTATGGTCACGCCTCCAGCTCCATTTGCCTTAGCAATATCGATGGCTGCATCTTCATGTTCTTCTGACACGATGGCAACAACAGTTGAAAATTTCATCTCTCTTCTCCTTGTTGGGTAGTTTTATTGTGAAGGTCTCTGTTTTGTAAATATTGACTAATAACACCATATCCCATAACCGTAATCATAGGAAAGAGCGAAGCAAAGGCGATGAGCCCAAATCCATCAATAAGGGGACTTCTTCCTTCTATCTGCGTAGCAAGTCCCAATCCCAAAGCAGCTACAAGTGGAACGGTGACAGTAGAGGTTGTTACGCCTCCTGAATCATAGGCAATGGGGATGATGTATTTGGGGGCTAAAAAGGTAAGAATAATCACGATAAGATACCCCACGATAATATAATAATGAATAGCATCACCTTGAACAATGCGGTAAGCACCGAGGGCAATACCTATGGCCACACCAAAGGCAACGGCTAAGCGCAAAATCATCTGGCGTATACGCTTTTGAGAAATCTCTTCAACCTTGATAGCCACAGCAAGCAGGGCAGGTTCGGCCATGGTAGTGGAAAAGCCAATAAGAAAGCCAAAGAGGTAGATATAAAAAAGATTATCTTGAGAGGTCAGTTGTAAGGCCATAGTCTCTCCAATAGGGAAAAGCCCCATTTCAAGGCCGATGATAAAGGCATATAAACCAATAATTACAAAAACAATACCGACAGAGATTTTCAAAAGATGATGCAGTTGTTTTTTGATGATGACATACTGAAAAAAGAAGATAACGGCTAAGATAGGAAAGATGTCTTTAATCACATTGATTAACTCAAAAAAGAGATTCATTGCTGAAAACTTATCCACAATCACATCTGAAGCCGCTTGCAGTTGTGTGGTAGTTGAGAGGGAATCAAAGTCGATGTTATAGACAATCAGTCCATAGCCTTGTACAAATATCATCGGGGTTAAGGAAGCAAAGGCAATAAGCCCAAAGCCGTCGATAACAGGATTACGTCCTCTGATACTTGATGCCAATCCTACCCCTAGTGCGGCGACAAGCGGAACGGTTACAGTAGAAGTTGTTACCCCACCAGAGTCATAGGCTAAACCCACAATCTCAACGGGTACAAAAAAGGTAAAAAGCACCACGATAACATAGCCTGTAATAATATACAGATGGATAGGATGTCCAGTGATAATGCGCCATGAACCTAAGGCAATAGCCAAACCAACAGAGAATGCAACGGTAAGGCGTAAGGTATCTGCATCAATTCTTCCATCAGAGATAATTTGTGCTTTTTTTGCAATGGCAATGAGAGCAGGTTCAGCGACTGTGGTCGAAAATCCAATTGCAAAGGCAAAGATGAGTAACCAGATAACAGAGCCCTTAGCGGCAAATTCGTGGGCTAAGTTTTCTCCAATAGGAAAGATACCAATTTCTAAACCTTGAATAAAAACAGCCAACCCCACGGCCACAATGATAAGGCCTAGAATGATGGAACCAAGGTTTTGTGGAACCTGCTGTAAGATGAAAATCTGAAAAAAAGAGATAACAAGAATGATAGGCAGTAAGTCTTTAAAGGAATCAAGTAGAAGTTTAAAAACAAGCCTAATGTGTTTCATCTTTAGGTCTGTTCCTCATGAAAAGAGATGGCAAGTTCGATGTAGCCACTGATGTAGTGATTAAAAAAGGTCAATAAGCGTTTATCTTCTTTATCAAACTCACCCTCATCTTTATTAAGAAGTTGTAAGACACCAATGGGTTGGTTGAAGGCATCTTTAATAGGGATAGCTATGATGTTCTTAGTGAGGTAGCCTGTTTCATGGTCTATCTTAGATGAGAAGCGAGTGTCAGAGTAGGGGTCATTCACAATCAAGGCCCTTTTCTCACTAAAGGCCGTCCCTGCTATTCCCTCATCAGCAGATATAGTGATTTTTTCGACCCCATCTGAAAGGACAGTCCATAAACAGTTTTTCTTTTTGTTATAGATAAAAACAGAGCATCGCTCTGCTTCTAATAGCTCTTTTGCGTAACTTGAAATCATCGGTATAGCGAGCTCAAGTGAGGGACGCGATAGCAGTTTTCTTCCAAATTCAGCAATTTTAGTAAATGATTTTATATTTTTATACATGCATAGATATTATCTACATATAACTAAAAATAATTTGAGACTAAGTAAATATTTTATAAATGTGACAGGAATGTAAGAATATGAGTATAATTCTAAAAAAATTATTAGAGGAAAAATGATGAGTGAGTATCAAATTTGGCATAACCCCCGTTGTTCAAAATCACGACAGGCCTTAGCTATCTTAGAAGAGAAGGGACTAGAGGTTGAGGTGATTAAATATATGGACACCTTGAAGTCGATAGAAGAGATTAAAGCGGTGTTAAAGAAGTTAAATATCTCAGCACGCGAGTTAATGCGTACAACGGAAGATGATTACAAGTCTTTGAATCTTAAAAATGAAGAGGATGAGCAAAAGCTTATTGAAGCGATGTCTACGCATCCAAAATTAATCCAACGTGCCATTGTTATTAAAGGCGACAAAGCGGTTCTTGGAAGACCTCCTGAAAAAGTGTTAGAACTGATTTAATGAGTGAAAACGACAGTAAATACAGCGAAGCTTGCAGTGCTTATGAGGCACTAGATTATGAAAAAGCTTATGCTCTTTTTTATGATTTAGCGATGCAAAGTGATGTCTCATGTCAGATGAATGTTGCTAATATGCTAATGCACGGCCTTGGAGTGCAACAAAATCAAGAACGTGCGTATGAGTGGTATGAGCAAGCTGCCATTAATGAAGATAAAGAGGCCCAATACCTACATGGGTGGAACTGTATTCAACAAGATAATGAAGAAGAGGGGTATACCTTTCTTAAGCGTTCCGCCGAAGCAGGATTTTTGGATGCTGTGTATGACCTTGCAGGTTTGTATGCAAGTAAGCAAGAGATGACAGAGGCAAGTATTTGGTATGAAAAGGCGGTGTTACTTGGTAAAAAAGAGGCTATTGGTGGGCTCTTTAATGCTAAGAAGCAGAGTCTTGGTCGGATTCAAGCTTGGGTTTATATGCTTAAAAATATTTCAAACTTTACAAAGAAGGTTTAAGTCAAAAGCTTAAGCAGAGATATCTTTTGTTTTTTCTATACTACTTATATTGGTGTGGGAGGCAAAGTTATGTGGTATCTTAAAGTATTACTGATTGTAGGGTTCTATGTGCCCTTAGCGTTTTGCAGTGAAAAAGAGGGTAAAACACTTTTTGATAGTGGTTCATGCTTAGAATGTCATAATCATGAAGACTTTGGAGATGAAAAATCTAAGATTAAGATGTTTGAACAACTGGAAGCACGGGTTCATGCTTGTCAACTTGCAGGGGATGATGGACTCTTTGATGATGAGGTTCATAGTATCTCTAAATACCTCAATAAAGATTTTTATAAACTTGAAAAGTAGTGTTAGTTAGTTTCTTCAAGTAAGACCTTCGTACTTAAGAAGTAGAAGAATCCAATGGTAGTAAGATAAAACAGACCCCAGATAAGATTTGACAAGGCTGAGGGTGAAAGTAAAGAGAGATAAAAAGCAATATTAATCACTACAAACCCGATATTACTGTAGGTAAAGAGTTTTGCCTTATCTTCAAGTTCAAACTCCCTTTCAAGATACTCCAAAGAGAATTTAATTCCATAAAAATATAACAGAAGCAGCCAAGCAAAACTACAAATGAGTAAGAGTGTAGGATTTAGTTCTATCAAGAGTGTTCGTAAGAGTTTGTCTGTCATGCTAAAAACAATGGGAAAGACTACTGCTGAACTTAGCAGCAGTATTAAGGTGGAAGCGAAAGTGGAAAGCTTTTTTTTCATTTAGGTGTTAGTGTTTGTCTAAGATGCGAGGCAGGGTGATGCCTTCTTGACCTTGGTACTTCCCGCTTTTGTCTCTGTATGAAGTTTCACACACTTCATCGCCTTGTAAAAAGAGTACCTGTGCGATACCTTCATTGGCGTAGATTTTGGCTGGAAGAGGGGTGGTATTAGAGATTTCGATGGTGATATGGCCTTCAAATTCAGGCTCAAAAGGGGTAACATTAACGATAATCCCACAACGAGCATAGGTTGATTTTCCTAAACAGATGGCTAAAACATCACGAGGAATTTTAAAGTACTCAACCGTACGAGCAAGAGCAAATGAGTTAGGTGGAACAATACAGATATCGCCTGTAAAATCAACCACATTCGCATCATCAAAATGCTTAGGATCAACAACAGTAGAGTTAAGGTTCGTAAAGATTTTAAACTCATTACTGACACGGATATCGTATCCATAAGAGCTTAGTCCATAAGAGACGACCCCTTTACCGACTTGGTCTTCACAAAAGGGTGAAATCATCCCATTTTTGACCGCTTCATCACGTATCCATGTATCTGCTTTTAAACCCATTTTGAACCTTTTTAAAATAGTATTACTAATTATTAATTTTAATTTCGGTATTATATCACAATAAATATTGCAAATTTTTGCCACAGGAGAGTAAATCCAATGGATATGAAACAGATAAAATCACTTATGAAAGAGTTCGACGAAAGTAGCCTAAGTGCTATGAAAATTAACAAAGAAGGCTTTTCAATCGAACTTGAAAAAGCAACTATCGCAACCGCAGTAGCAGCACCAGTAGCCGCAGTAGCACCAGCAGCAGCACCGGTTGCAGCAGCAGCGCCAGTTGCGGCTGCAGTAGCAGAAGAGATTGCAGGTGATAAGATCTTATCTCCAATGGTAGGAACCTATTACGCTTCTCCATCTCCAGACTCTCCTGCCTTTGTAAAAGAGGGTGACATTATTAAAAAAGGTCAACCTTTAGCTATCTTAGAAGCAATGAAGATTATGAATGAACTTGAAGCTGAATTTGATTGTAAAATTCTTAAAATTCTTGTGGAAGATGGTAAGCCAGTTGAATACGATATGCCACTCTTTGCTGTAGAGAAAATGTAATATGGCTGAGATCAAAAGAATCTTAGTTGCTAACCGTGGAGAGATCGCTCTTCGCGCGATTCGCACGATTAAAGAGATGGGTAAAGAAGCTGTTGCTATCTACTCAAGTGCCGATAAGGGTGCACATTATCTAGAGCTAGCAGACGCAGCTATCTGTATCGGTGATGGACCTTCATCTGCTTCATATCTTAATATCCCAGCGGTAATTGCTGCAGCAGAAGTAACGCATTGTGACGCTATTTTCCCAGGATATGGTTTCTTATCTGAAAACCAACACTTTGTTGAGATCTGTACCCATCATAAGATTAAGTTTATTGGGCCAACGGTTGAAGTGATGCAACTCATGAGTGATAAATCTAAAGCCAAAGACGTTATGATCAAAGCAGATGTTCCTGTTGTACCAGGAAGTGATGGTGCGATTGATGATATCAATGATGCCAAAGAGCGTGCGAAGGCAGTGGGTTATCCTGTCATCTTAAAAGCAGCTCAAGGTGGTGGCGGACGTGGTATGCGTGTGGTTGAAGATGAATCCTACTTAGAAAATGCCTTCTTGGCTTGTGAGTCTGAAGCGATTACAGCCTTTGGTGATGGAACGATCTATATGGAGAAATTCATTAAAGACCCACGCCATATTGAGGTGCAAATCGTAGCCGATTCACATGGAAATGTGATCCATGTGGGCGAGCGTGACTGTTCAATGCAACGTCGACACCAAAAGCTTATTGAAGAGTCTCCAGCAGTTGTACTTACGCCTGAAGTTAGACAGCGTGTATGGGATGCAGCAGTGCGTGCAACGAAGTATATTAAATATGAGGGTGCAGGTACCTTTGAATTTTTACTTGATGCTAACTTAGACTTTTACTTTATGGAGATGAACACACGTCTTCAGGTAGAACATACGGTTTCTGAAATGGTTTCTGACTTAGATTTGATTGAGATGATGATCCGTGTAGCCGAAGGTGAAAAACTTCCTTCTCAAGATGAGATCACTCTTCAAGGTCACTCGATTGAGTGTCGTATCACCGCTGAAGATCCTGTAAAATTCTTACCATGCCCTGGTAAGATTGGAGATTGGATGACACCTGGTGGTAAAGATGTACGTGTGGATACGCATGTACATGCTGGCTATATTGTTCCGACTATTTATGACTCTATGATTGCTAAATTAATCGTACGTGCTGAAAACAGAGAAAAGGCGATTGCAAAAATGCACAGAGCCTTATCTGAGTTCAAGGTAACGGGTATTAAAACAACCGTAGCCTTCCATCAAAAAATGATGGAAAATGAAGACTTTACTTCTAATAATTTTGATACTAAGTATCTGGAAAGATACCAAGGTTAAGACCTAGTTTTAGAAGTATTTACTTCGATAGGGCTAAAGCTCTTGCCCTAGTGTAAAATTCGAAAAAGCCCCCTCCACCCCTAAAGCACTTTTATAACGTTTACTTGTCAATCTTACACTTTTTGTCTCTAAGTTACACACGGCGATACGAAAGTTTGAACCCATGTAGGGTTCTACGATGCAGATGATATTACCCTCTATTTCTCGCGTGGCATGGATGTTTCCTTGGAGTTTATGAAAAAAATATTTGGGGTAACTAAGCGGGGTGATTTCGATAATCTCGACGGTTTTATGCTCTAGGCTATCGGCGATGAGTTGGGCATCTTCTAAGCTTTCAAAGTGCACACACCAATCATCAAAGATTTTATTGAAGTGTTTTAAATCCTCGTCTAAAAATCCACCCGCAGGTGATTGTAAGGCAAAGAGGCTCATCTACTCTTGAGGAAGTCTTAGTACTTTGATGTCAGCATTGACACGCATTCTTTGAAAGTGCTCATTTAAGATACTTTCACGCTTGGCTTCCATGATGCTGTTTTCAACCTGAACACGGATGAGCTCAAGAGGTGGGGTGTTTACTTCATTTTTAGCAACAATATAAAAAGACATATGCCCTGAAGTGCCACCTTGTGGTAAGATAGGTGAAAAGTGCGAGTCTTCTGTTTTAATAAGAAGTTGTGCAAGTCTTGGATTAAGCTTAGCGGTTTCAAGTTTCACATTTTCTGTTTTAACCTTAGGAAGGTAGATCATAGGATTTGAAATCTTTTGCTCAAGTGCTTTTTTATCCGTAGAACTGTAGACAACCACATCGATGCTTTTAGGGGCTTGGTACTCTTTTAGGTGTAGGTTGTAATACTCCTGCACCTCTTCATCGGTAGGCTCTTCCATCTCAGCCATGGCGACGGCATTAAAAAGTTTTTGTTTTAAGATTTTCTCTTTTGTCTTACTTTTAGTTTGAGACTCACTTAAACCACGAGCAGAACTCATTGCTTCATAGAGTTGCGTTAAGGTCATGTTGTTTTGATCTGCCATCTTTTTAAGATCATCAATCACATCTTGGTTAGAGACACTAATATGGCGTTTTTTAGCCTCTATCTGTTCTAGTTTTGAGCGAATTAACATATCTACCGTTTGTTTAACACTGAGTTTAGAGATCTCTTGTTCTTGTTTAATCTCATACAGGGTAATGGTTTCATCATCAACTGTAATAGCAATGCCCCCAATAACATCTGCAAAAAGCAGGGGGGTACATAATAAAAGTATAAAAAGTTTTTTCATAAATATCCGTAATATAAAAGTACAAAATTTTACCATGATTTAACCAAGCTTAGACTAAAATACCACCAATATAAAAGCACGTATCAGGAATATATAATGATAGTAACACGTTTTGCGCCAAGTCCTACGGGATATCTTCATATTGGGGGTCTTAGAACCGCTCTTTTTTCTTACCTTTGGGCTAAAAAAAATGGGGGTAAATTTGTACTGCGTATTGAAGATACAGATGCAAGTAGAAATAATGAAGAGGCTGCTTTAGCGATTGTAAAAGCCTTTGAGTGGGTTGGCTTAAAACATGATGGTGAGATTACTTATCAGTCACAACGCATGGATATTTATAAGAAGTACATCCAACAGCTTCTAGATGAGGGCAAGGCGTATAAGTGTTATATGTCAAGAGAAGAGTTAGATGCCTTGCGTGAAAAGCAGATGGCTAATAAAGAACGTACACGATATGATGGCACTTACAGAGACTTCACGGGTACACCACCTGAGGGTGTTGAACCTGTTATTCGTATTAAGGCACCTGAAAGTGGCAAAATTATTATTGATGATGGCATCAAGGGTGAGGTTGTTTTTCAAGCAGAAGATATCTTAGATGATTTTGTTATTGCCCGTTCTGATATGAGTCCTACCTATAACTTTGTAGTGGCTATTGATGATGCCTTAATGGGGATTAATGAGGTTATTCGTGGGGACGATCACCTCTCTAATACACCTAAACAGATGGTAGTGTACGAGGCTTTAGGATTTGAGCTTCCTAAGTTCTACCATGTTCCAATGATTCATAACTCTAATGGTAAAAAGCTCTCTAAACGTGATGGAGCAACGGATGTGATGATGTATAAAGAGATGGGCTACCGTCCTGAAGCGCTTATGAACTTTTTAGTGCGTTTAGGCTGGTCACATGGAGATCAAGAGATCTTTAGTATGGATGAAATGCTAGAGCTCTTTTCACCAGCTGACATTAACAAATCTGCTTCTATTTATAATCCAGAAAAACTTGACTGGTTAAATGCTCATTATCTTAAAAACATGAGTAATGCAGACCTTTCTCTGGCCTTAGAAGAGTATGATATCGTTTTAACCTCACATGATAAAAAAGAGATCTTACTCGACGCAGTTAAAGAACGTGCAAAGACCTTAAAAGAGATGGCTGAATTGATCAAAGAGGTCTTAAACTCACCATCTGAGTATGATGAAAAAGGGATGAAAAAGGCCTTTAAGGGAAATGCAGATGAGGTCTTAAAAGCCTTTGCAGAAAAACTTAATCTTGCTCAAGAACTTCATCTACCAACGGATTATCATGCTATTATGGAAGCTACCATCACTGAGATGGAAGTGGGCTTTGGTAAGATTGGTCAACCTCTTCGTATAGCACTGCTTGGTAAGATGTCAGGGCCGGGTCTGGATGAGGTAATGGCTATCATCGGAAAAGATGAGACCTTAAATCGCATTGATGCAATATTAGAAAAACTTCCACAACCATAATCATAAGCTGCTAGGGTTCGCATTAAGAACTTAGGCAGTTATCCTCTTCTCTTTTGATTATATCTACAAATTAATATAGCTTTAACATCATAATGGTTACTCTAATAAATAATGTTTTATAAATTTCTAGTGTGAGAGAATTAAACAGTAGGTTTGGGAAATGAGCGATTTATTCGAGTTTGCGCAAGAGTCACAAGAGAGAGTACCCCTTCCAACAAAATCATGGAAGATTTTAGTAATTGATGATGAACAATCTATTCACGATATTACGGCCAATGCTTTAAAATCTGTTGTGATAGATGAACGCCGATTAGAACTTATTAATGCTATGAGTGCTGCTGAGGCAAAAAAGATCTTAGCTGAGCGAGATGATATAGCGCTTGCCTTAGTGGATGTTATTATGGAGACACCCACGGCAGGGCTAGACTTAGTCAACTATATCCGAAATGATATGAACAACCACCTTATCCGTCTTGTAATTCGTACAGGACAGCCTGATGAGGTACCTGAACGTGATATTATTGATCAGTATGATATTACGGATTATAAGGAGAAGACAGAACTCTCTGTGGATAAGTTCTACACCGTTGTGCGCTCTTCTATCCGTCAATATACCCATCTATTAGAGTTAGAGTCTAAGTATGAAGATGTCTATAGACAGATGACCATTCACCCCCTTACGAAACTTCCTAATCGTCAAAAACTTAATGAACAGTTAGATAGTATGGGTTCAAAAAACCTTGTCTTAATTAATATAGATAACTTTAGTGTTATTAACGAGACCCAAGGTTTTGATGTGGGAGATGACCTCCTTTTACAAATGGGTGGGTTTTTACAATCGATGTACGGAGAGGAGATGCTTGTCTTTCACCTTGAGGGTGATACCTTTGCCATCTTAAGCACAAGTAGGGACATCAGTGAGTGCCGATTTCATGCTATTCAAGATGAGATTAATCACATGAGCTTTCTTTTAGGAGGAATTGAGAACCGATTGAGTGTCAGTCTAGGCTTAGCAATGCATGAAGAAGGCAACCTTATTCAAAAGGCTGAGTTTGCACTAAAAGAGGCACGAAGTCATGGTAAAAACAGAGTCAGTACCTATACTGATGATATCAAAATCATGAAGACTATTAAGCATAATTCTATATGGACACAAAGAGTAAGAGAAGCCCTTGAAAGAGGTAATATTGTTGCTTATTACCAGCCTATTTTTTCAGTTCAAACGGGTAAGATTGAGAAGTATGAATGTTTAGTTCGTATGCTTTACAAGGATGAGGTTATCTCCCCTTTTAAGTTTTTGGAAGCAGCTAAAAACAGTGGTCAAATATATGGTATTTTTAAGCTTATGTTTGAGAATGCTTGTATTAAAACAGGTGAATTCGAGGGAAAATTTACGGTTAATATGACCGATCAAGACCTGCAAGAGCCAGATTTAATGGAGTTTATAGATCAAACTTTACAAAAGTATCAGGTCAATGCCGCTCAGATAGGCATAGAGATCTTAGAAGAAAACAGTATTATGAACAATGAACTTGTTAAGCAGAGGTTACTTGCCTTACATGAAAAAGGAATGTCTATTTTAATTGATGACTTTGGAGCAGAGTGTTCGAACTTCGGACAACTGATTAACCTACCAATTTCGGTTTTAAAGATAGATGGTGTCTTTATTAAAGACCTTCCAGATAATACAAAACATCAGATGATTACAGAGTCTATTATCGGCTTTGCACAACGATTAGAAATCCCTACAGTAGCTGAATTCGTTCACTCTAAAGAGGTATATGAAAAGGTGAAAGAGATGGGTGTGACCTACCTTCAAGGTTTTTACTTAGGTGAGCCATTGCCTGATTTACTAAAATAAAAAGTTTTTTCTCAAATAACTACTAAATAGTTTATACTATAAATATAGAAATATTTTTTAACATAATGGAGCATGAATGAGTCAACATCCTATTACTGATGAAGAGGCATTGGCCTATCATAAAAATCCTCACCATGGAAAGGTTTCAGTTGTCCCAACAACTCCTATGCTTACACAAAGAGACCTCTCATTGGCCTACACTCCAGGGGTAGCGGTCCCTTGTTTAGAGATACAAAAAGATGAGTCTAAGGCCTATGATTATACCTCCAAAGGGAACCTTGTAGCGGTTATCTCTAATGGAACGGCAGTTTTAGGGCTAGGTGATATTGGAGCCATGGCCTCAAAACCTGTTATGGAAGGTAAGGCCGTACTGTTTAAGAAGTTCTCAGGCATTGACTCAGTAGATATAGAAGTGGATACACATAATATCGACTACTTTTGCGATACAGTAGCAGCCATTGCGGGAACCTTTGGGGGGATTAACCTTGAAGACATTAAGGCTCCTGAGTGTTTTGAGATAGAGAGACGGCTTATTGATAGACTTTCTATTCCCGTGATGCATGATGATCAACATGGAACAGCAGTCATCTCAGCAGCAGGGATGATTAATGCTTGTGAGATTATAGGATGCGAGATTGAGCAGATGAAGGTTGTGGTAGTAGGTGCAGGTGCGGCAGCTATTTCATGTGCACGTCTATATCGATACATGGGTGTAAAGAAAATCTATATGATTGATTCAAAAGGGATTGTGCATCATAAAAGAGAAGACCTTAATGAGCAGAAAAAAGAGTTTGTAGTTGAGGAGATATGTTGCATTGAAGAAGCCTTTAAAGATGCCAATATGGTCATCGGTCTCTCTCGTCCGGGTACTTTTGGAGTGGAACATGTCAAACTTATGGCAGAAAACCCTATTGTCTTTACCTTGGCTAACCCAACGCCTGAAATTTTTCCAGATGATGTAAAAAAGGTACGTCCTGACGCAATTATAGGGACAGGACGTTCGGACTTTCCTAATCAGGTCAATAATGTGCTTGGCTTTCCTTTTATCTTTAGAGGTGCCTTAGATGTACGTGCAAGAGGGATTAACACTGAGATGAAAATAGCTGCAGCACATGCCTTGGCGAATTTAGCCAAACAAGAGGTTCCAGAGTACCTGAATGAGGTTTATGATACAAAGGCTTTAAAATTTGGTCGAAACTACATCATCCCTAAACCTTTTGATAAGCGCTTAGTGGTAGAGGTCTCTTCTGCGGTGGCCCAAGCTGCTATTGAGAGTGGTATGTCTAAGATGGAAGATTTTGATATTCAAGCTTATAAAAAAGAGTTAGGAACAAGGATCTAAGATGGCACAAAAGAATTATGAGGTTATTATTGTTGGTGCAGGTGTTTCAGGTGCAGCCTTAGCTTATGAATTAGCGCGTTATACGGATATCCAATCGGTAGGAATACTTGAAAAGTATGAAGATGTCGCAACGCTTAATAGTTCAGGAACTTCTAACTCGCAAACCATTCATGTAGGTGATATTGAGACCAATTATACCCTTGAAAAAGCGGCGATAACCAAGAGAACAGCGAAAATGGTAGAGAAGTACTGTTTGCAGTATGGCTACCAGGATGAGATTATCTTCTCGCATCAAAAGATGGCCTTAGGCGTTGGAGAGAAAGAGGTTGAATTTTTACTGCACCGTTTTGAAGAGTTTTCGACACTTTTTCCTTATCTTGAAGTGTGGGATAAAGAGAAGTTAAAAGAGTATGAACCCCGCGTTGTTTTAGATGCAAATGGAAATGAAAGAAAAGAACCTGTTGTTGGTGTAGGCGCAAGAGGGGAATGGACAACCGTTGATTACGGAAAAATGTCTAAAAGCATGATAGAAAATGCTTCTAAGCAAGAGGGTAAAACGGTAGATACCTACTTCAACTCTCAAGTCACTAAGATTGAAAAAAGTGGTACACGCGGTTATGTTGTACACGTGGGTGAAGAGAGATATTATGCTGACTTTGTTGTGGTAAATGCAGGGGCACATAGTCTGTATATTGCCCATGAGATGGGGTATGGACACAACCTTGGATGCCTTCCTATTGCGGGAAGTTTTTATATGACCAATGAGCAGATGTTAAATGGTAAGGTTTATATGATTCAAAATCCAAAACTCCCTTTTGCTGCCTTGCATGGTGATCCCGATGTTCTGGCCAATGGAAATACTCGTTTTGGACCGACTGCGCTGATGTTACCTAAGCTTGAGCGTTATAAGTCTGGGACGTACATGGACTTTTGGAAGACGCTGCGTTTTGATAAGAACATTGCTATTGCCTTATGGAAACTACTTAAAGAGTCAGACATTCGCTCTTACATCATGCGAAATTTCTTGTTTGAAGTGCCTATTTTAAACAAGTATCTCTTCTTAAAAGATGCGCGAAAGATCGTCCCCTCTTTACAGCTTAATGAGTTTCGATATGCGGATGGTTTTGGCGGGGTACGTCCACAGGTTTTAAATAAGGACGAGCAAAAATTGATGTTAGGAGAGGCTTCCATCAATCCGGGTACAGGGATTATTTTCAATATGACCCCTTCCCCAGGTGCTACCTCATGTTTGGGTAATGCCCAACGTGATTTAGAATATATTGTGAAGTACTTAGGTAAAAACTTTGATAAAGAACTTTTTGATCAAGAGTTGACAGAGGGTGAGTACTGTGTACTTCCTGAACCACTTGAATCACAAAAAGCGCGGGTTAATCTTATTCGCGCGGAGATTGCAAGAACCCATGAAAAATTTAGCTCTGATCTAAGAGAAGAAAATGTGGATGAGGAATTCTGGAGCAAGCCTCAAAGTAAGCTGTAGAGCTTAGATAATGAGGGCTTTATTGTCATTGCGTTCATACTCACACTGAAAGGTGGTGTGTTCAACATCAAAATTATCATGCAGTTTCTTCTCTAGTGTGTCGATGATTGCATTAGACTCGCTTAGCGAAAGGTTCTCATTAAAGTCGAGATGGGCTTCAAGGTGGATACGACTGTCATCTAAACTCCAAATATGAAGATGATGCACATTATCGATTTCGGGCTCTTCTTGAATAGAGTTTACCAGTTCATTGATATCTAAACCCTTGGGGGTAAACTGCATCAAGATAGCACTGCTCTCTTTGATGAGTGAAAAAGAGGCCACAATAAGATAGAGGGCAATCAAGGCAGAGATGAGTGGATCAATCCAAAAGAGTCCAAAATAGTACATTAAAACCCCACCACCCACAACAGCGACACTGGTCATGACATCGGTTAAGAGATGAAGATAAGCGGCCTTGATGTTCATATTTTCATGGGCATCATCTTTCACGAGAAGTACACTAGCGGCATTAAGCACAATACTAAGTGCCCCCAGACCAATAACCCAGATGGAATTAATAGCTTCAGGATGGTAGAACTTATGAAAGGCCTCAATGATAAGAAAAATTGAAATACCGATTAAAACAGAGGCGTTAAAAAGTGCGGCTAAGATCTCAGCCCGTTTAAACCCAAAGGTCTTGGTGTCACTGTTAGGACGACTGGCTAAGCGGTTCGCTCCATAAGCAATCACTAAGGCCAAGACATCACTAAAGTTATGCATCGCATCACTTAGTAGGGCCAATGAACCTGAAAAGATACCCCCGACAATCTGTGAAAGAGTGATAATAACATTTAAAATAATGGTAATAAAAAGGTTTTTTCCACTGACTTCATGGTGATGATGATCTGACATAGCTTATCCTTTATTTTTCAGGAGTTGTTGAAATATTTGCGTTATTTCTTCGGTTTGTAAGAGCCCTTCGATGAATACCTTTCCCTCAAGTGTTAAAGAAGGGTCTTTGCTGATACCTGCGTCAAGGGCTTTTTGGGTTTTGTGCTCAGAGCTAAAGTGTACTCTTATAGGGAGTGCTTTAATGGCACAACTGAGTCGCTTAGAGAGTTTTTTGGTTAAGACTTTATCACCATATAAGATAGCATGATAAAGGGGATATTCATTATGGTGGTTATTAAGTATTTGACCTTCTTGTAGAGGTTCGCAGGTTCCACTCATTGTATCTACCCCTTACTTTTGTAAATCTTGTATAAAGTCTTTGGCGTTGTCACCGCGTAAGGCTTCCATTGTTTTTAAAAGACCATCGCTTAGATACTTTGCTTTGTATCCGTGAAGGCTAAGGTAAAGTCGTGCGATATTGGCGCGGTCATTATGTGGACAAGCAGTGATGATGAGTTTGTCTTTATCGAGTTCATTGAGTCGAGAAGGGAGTTCATTTAGAGGAATGTTCATAGACCCCTCTAGATGCCATGCTTGATACTCTTCTTTAAAACGAATATCAATGAGTTGTGCCTTCTGGGAGGTAAGAAGTGCTAGCATCTGCGGTATTTTAATCTTCATATCTTTACGGGCTTGGTAATCAAAGCCTTTAAGATAAGTATCAAAACTGATAGGCCTGAGCTCATTTGCCTGAAGTAAGAGTGTGCAAAAGAGTAAGATTAAAATTTTCATAGACCTTCCTTTTGTTGTGTATTAGATAGCAGAAGCCATGAGTTGATTGACCGTTACAGTGATCTCTTTTAAGCCTCTTGTCTCATAAGCCTCAAAGGCCTCTAGCTGCTCTTTCGTACCAGAAAAAGTAGCATTTTCATTAGATACAAAAGAGTCAAAAGCCTCTTGTGGATCCTCTCCAAGGCGTTGGAAAGTAAGGATTTTATGCGTGTAATGCACAACAATAAAGTCAATAAACTGCAACATTTGCCGTTTTAAGATACGATCACTGTCTAAGCTGACTGGCACATCATCTAAGGCAGAGAGAAGTTCAATAATCTTAAATTCACTCACTATCATATAAAACAGTGTGGCTACATCATCAAAGCTATGTTGGGTTGACTCTTTAATGCTAATGGCAGCGACAGCGAAACGAAGATACTCCACATGAGCAAAAAAGCTATTAAAGCTATCATTTCCCTTAATAATCTCTTTTTTATCAAGTCCATTAATCTTATCTAACATTACAAAAAGAGCTTCTTTGTTTTCAAGTATATGGTTCGCATCAATTTGATTTTTGTTTAGGTACTTTATCATCCACTTGACGGAGAAGATGAGGGTTCTTTCCATCTCAGATAGGAGTTCATACTGCTCATCAGCAGGAATAATAAAGTCTTGTCTAAAGAGCTCATAACGGATGTCATTGGTCTCAAAAAGTTGGTTACAGATGAGGTAGGATTTAATTTTATTGATAAATTTTTCTTCCCCAATGCGCTCAAAATCAGAGATAAAACTTGCCCCTTGAAAGTTGATGACCTTATCAGCAATAGTGGTGGCGATAAGTTCACGTTTAAGGGGGTGTTCTGAAATCTCTCGCTCATAGATACCAACAAAGGATTTAGGAAAGTATTTATAGAGGTAGCCGAGGGCAAAACTGTCATCTACAAGCGTGGATTTGACAAGTAGGTCTTTAACAAAGATTTTAGCATACGAAAGAATGGAGGCTAAAATGGGTCTTACAATGGCTCCTTCATCATTAAGCATAGCGGTAAAGTTTTCATCTTTTGGTATCTGAAAGTCACTTCGTTTAAAGGCAGGTATCTGTTTTTCTATAATGCTCAGTGCACCTAAAAAGTCCTTAGCATATACCTTAGAGAGTCTCTCATCGCGTGAAAGCGCAAGACTTTGATTGTAGTTGTCCCACAAAACCATATTAACCACTTGGTCCGTTAAGCTAGCAAGGGTGGCATTTCGCTCTTCTTTGGTTAAGACACCCTTCTCTTCGATTGTGTTTAAAAGAATTTTGAGATTAACCTCATGGTCAGATATATTTACACCTGCTGAATTGTCGATCCCATCAAGGTTGATACGTCCACCTCCATGTGCATATTCGATACGGGCACGCTGGGTAAAACCAAGGTTTCCACCTTCACACACACAATAGGCTCTAAGTTCATTCGCATCCACACGAAGGCTCTCATTTTGTTTATCTCCAATATCTAAGCTACTCTCGTCAGAACTCTTAACATAGGTCCCCACACCCCCATTAAAAAGCATATCTACATTAAGGCATAAGAGTTTGCGTGCTAACTCTTCACCACTTAAACTTTTACGAGTGGTACCGAGGAGTTTTTTAATCTCTTTAGAGAGTTCAATGGATTTGTCTGAGCGTAAAAAGACACCTCCTCCTTGTGAAATAAGACTTTTATTATAGGCAGACCATGAACCATCTTTGGAGATAAAAAGTCTTTTTCTCTCCTCATACGCTGTCATTGGAATAGGATCAGGATCAATAAAGATCTCTTTGTGTGAGATGGCAGCTAAGAGCTTAAAGGCCTTAGACTCTATCATTCCATTTCCAAAGACGTCTCCATTCATGGACCCAAGGCCTACGATAGAGATGGAATCTTTGTAAAAATTCACTCCCTTTTCAATAAAAAAGCGTTGTGTGGAGATGATGGCACCTTTGGCAGTAATACCTAAGTCCTTATGACCAAAGCCGTTTGAACCTCCGGAAGCAAAGGCATCGCGCAGCCAGAAATTACGCGAGATAGATAAGTTGTTAGCCACATCACTCATACTTGCCGTTCCCTTATCTGCGGCGACAACAAAATAGGTGTCGTCTTCATCATAAGCAATGATGTTTTTATCTTTTACAACCTTTCCCTCAAGGACATTATCGACCATATCCAGTAGGTTGTTGATGAACTTTGTGTAGACTTTTTCAAAATACTCTTTAGAGATATCAGCCTTATCTTTTTGGATGACAAAACCACCCTTGGCACCATCAGGAACGATGATTGAGTTTTTACCCTCTTGTGTAATCATTAAAGACTTAATTTCGGTACGGTAGTCTTCATGTCGTTCCGACCAACGTAAGCCACCACGAGAAATCTTAGACATACGCAGGTGAACGCCTGAAAATTCAGGATGATAAACAAAGATCTCAAACTTAGGTTGAATTCCTTTTAGATGCTCAGAAAAGAGTTCGGTGTGAATCTTAAGCGCAATTCCTTCTTGGTTTAAAAAGTAGTTGGTTCGTAAGAGTGATTGCAAAAGGGTATGGGTGAGTTTTAAAATCTTATCTTCTAGGATATTAGGAACCGATTTGATTTTTTCATCCAGTTCTTCATTAATGGCTTTAAGCTTAGCATCTCTCTGTTTTATCTTAGGGTCAAATCGGGTAAGAAAGTAATCGACAAAGAGCTTAGTAATACCGTGATGATGGTTGAGTGTAGAGATGATGGCATTGGGATTAAGGGATAAGACCGCTTGGTTAAGGTACTCGATGACCGCGCGCATCAGCGTAATCTCGCGAAGCGATAGGTTTTCTAAATAGACCAAAGAGTAGAGTCGACATTTATTAAAGGTGTCTCCTAATAAAGAGAGACTAATGATTTTTTCAATATTGTCTTTGGCTGACTCAAACTTTTTATGATCTTGAATATTGAGGTTAAAACGATTCACATGAATGGTGCTTTTATTCATGGGAATAGTGTAGGTGACTTCATCTATGATATCAAAGCCAAAGTCATGTAAAACAGGGGTCATACAAGAGAGGTGAATGACTTTGTCAGCATAAATTTTAATGGAGACATTTTTATTGTCTAAAAAGATTTTGGAGACAATTTTCTCTTGAGTGATGCGTTCAAAAAGCTCAGTAGATATTTTAAGGTCATCAGGTTGTAAAAGTTGGGAACAGACGGAATTAAAAAAGGTGGTTTCAGGCATTGAAAACTCCAAAAATAAGTTAGATATTTGTTATAAGTCTATTGTAGAGCAGATATTCTTAGGGGGGTGTTAAAGCTTCTTAGACAGACGTAAAAATCGCTTTAAAGAGAGCAGTGCATGGGCATCGAGTCTGTACTCAATCAGCTTTAAGTAACTTAGAATATCTTTTTTACTCACCCCCGTACGCTTAGATGCATTTTCAAGAATATACAAAGGGACTTTATGGGGCTTTTTTAAAAATGCTTTAGAGAGTTTTTGATATTTTAATCCCTTTCCGTGGTAACATAAACGGGCAAAAACAAAGGGAAGCTTGTGTTGCTCATACCAATACTGTGCTAGATCAATTGCTCCGTCATTTGTGTTTGAAAGATAATGCACTAAGGCCTTGTCTCCAATGAGTACTTCTCCTTCTAGACCAAGAACCTTAGAGAGTATATTGGAGGTAGCTGATTCATTATCTGTCTTGTTTTTACCGGGTATAAGCAGTACAGAACGCACCTCTTTTTTGGAACTAATACCAAGATTAAGACAATTTGATTTTTCAGAAGCGATGCTTGAAATAAAAGCAGCATCTACCTTACGTGTTTTGAAGGCCTTATTGATTTCTGAGGGGACTCCTCGTTTGTAGTGTAGGGCCTGTGCCTGTTGAGAGCTCTTTGTATAGCCTTTCATAAAGACATGAAAGGGAAGAAGGTTTAAATACTCTATTTTTCCAAAAATCATACGCGATTATACTCTTTTAATAGTAGGGCTGCCCTTAAGTAAAGTATTGTATTTGGTTCGTTGAAGTGCGTTTAACCTCTTTGAGTTCATTTTGAAGTCGCTCTACAAGAGTGTCAACATCATCGTTGGGTTGGATGAGAGTGAGAGCATAATCAACATTAATATTAAAGTGCAAATCACTAAAGTGAAAATGTCGAGCGAGCAGGGCCTTTTGTACTTTTTTTATGAACTTTTCTGCCCCTGTTTTATCTGTTTGATCGAGCATAATAATAAACTTATCTCCTTGAAAACGTCCTAAAGGGTCAGAACCACGTGAGTGTTCTTGTAATAAGGAAGCAATTGTTTTAACAATCGTATCACCTGCGATATAACCAAAGGTCTCGTTAATATCTTGCAAGTGTGCAATATCAATCATTACTGCCGTATAACTCTTTTTATCACGCATAAAGCTCTTGATTTCATGATCAAGTAAGGCAACAAGGCTTCGTTCAGTGAGTACGCCTGTGAGTTGATCATGGATATCATGTCGACCAGTGGGATTGATAATCATCCACTCATCATCTAAGAGAAAAAACTCAAACTCAAAGGTCTCTGCTAAATCACTGTTCTTATAACAGACATGATGCTCTTTTCCATGAATGTTTAGCTTGGCTAAAAAGTTTTCATCTAGCATTTTATTCTTGGCTAAAAAAGTGTTAAAAGAGGTGAGTGTGACTATGTTAGGAAAGAGATAAGAGAAGACAGGATCACTTTGTAAGAGCACGTTCATGTTTTTGTCAAAGACAACTTTAATGATTTTTTGTGCTCTAGACATGTTATTTTACCTTTTTGGTTACAGAAGATACTCTATATGAGAGGTTCGGCTTTTTTTAGCCTTGACTAAGGCATTGTGGGCTCTATCTACTAGCTTATGAACGGTGTCATCTTCTTTAGAGAGGGTAACACCAAAGTTAAGGTCCACATCAAAGTTAAATTCATTAAAGCAGAAGTCAATCTGTTTTAAAGCCGTTTCAAACTTTTGAATATACTGCATAGTACCATGGGCATCAGTACGGTGTAAAATCACAAAGAACTTGTCTCCCTTGAAACGTCCTATAGCGTCTGAGCCACGTGTGTTCTCTTTAAGGACACGCGCAACCTCTTTGAGGACATAATCACCTGCAAGGTAACCAAACATTTCATTAATATTTTTTAGATGTTTAATATCGATGATGATACTTGTAGAGGCTTGTTTGTCTCGGGTGGTTCGTTTAATCTCATGCTTAAGTAAAGACATGATATTCTTTTCTGTCATTGCGCCTGTAAGCTGGTCGTATAGATCATAACAACCAGTAGGATTAACGACAAACCATGAATCAGAAAGTAAGAAAAATTGAAACTCAAAGGTGTCATCTTTATCATTCGTTTGATAACATAGATGGTGCTCTTTCCCACCCATTTGAAGCTTATGTAAAAAGTTTTCATCTAACATGGAGTTTTGCGCTAAAAACCCATTAAGCGCAGTTAAGGAGTATATGTTTTCAAATAGAGCCTCAAAAATAGGATCAGATTGAATCATACGATTAAGGTTTTTATCGAATATAACGGTTTTCACTTCTTGTAATTTAGACACTTTATCTACTTTTTAAAAGAACCACACCCCCAGATATTGCGTAGCCCCTATTCTTTTTGTGATATTATAACAAAACTAGCTGAAAGCGGTTTCATACCGTGAAAATTTTCCTCGAAAACTAGCTGAAAGCAGTTTAATCTTACAAGAAACCTTTTTCCAATACTCAATTAAAATGAAAAAAAAGACAGCGTCAAGTACCTTTACAAGCAAGCCATCATGAATTAGCTATAATTACAGTATTAATTTCTAAGCAGATAAAAAGCTTAGTACAAATGGAGCATATTCGATGATAACAATTGAATTTTTAGGACCAATACAAAAAGAGAAAATTACCTTAGAAGCATCAACCCTTAATGATGTAGCAGAACATCTTAACAAGGATGCAGAGCTTAAGACATGGATTGAAACCTGCGCGGTTGCAGTGAATGATGTGATGGTGATGGATTTAAATACCAGTCTAAAGAGTGGGGACAGAGTCTCTCTTTTACCACCAGTGTGTGGTGGCTGATGTTAGAGCTGTTTGATGGTCCTGTTCCAGTAGAAGAGACTTTGGCCAGGTGGTATCAAGAAGAGGCACAGAGTAATTATGGTGCTTTTATTCCTTTTGTAGGAACGATACGTGAAGAAGATGGGATTTCAGGACTCAGTTTTGATATTTATGAGCCTATTTTGAATTCTTGGTATGAAGCTTGGGTCTTAAAGGCGAAAGAAGCGGGTGCGATTATTAAGATGGCGCACTCACGTGGGGATGTGCCTCTGCATGAATCTTCATACATCGCCGCCATTTTTTCACCTAAACGTCGTGTTGCCTTAGAGATGATAGACGAGTTTGTGGAAGATTTTAAGGCCTCAGCACCGATTTGGAAGTATGATTTAAAAGATGGTCAACGTATTTATGCCAAAGATAGATCAACGGCGATTAATGGGGCGGGATTACTAGGAGGTAAAGCATGATCTCTTATACTGAATCAGTAGAAGAACTTGAAGCATTAAATGTAAAAACAACAGCCCTTGAAAAAGTCTTTTTATCTTCTGCCTTAGGTCATATTTTAGCTGAGGATATCGTAGCCGGAGAGAACTCGCCTGCGTATCCTACTTCGGCAATGGATGGCTATGCCATTATAGCCGCTGATCAAGAAGCAGGGAAGATTAAGGTACAAAGCCAAGATAATCCTGCAGGCGCTGAAGAGATAGGTGTGGTAAGTGAAGGGCTGTGTATTAAGACCTTTACAGGTTCTTTAATGCCTGAGGGTGCTGATGCGCTAACTCCTATAGAAAATGTTACATTCGAAGATGGATATATCATTATCAACGAAAAAGTACCAGAAGGTTTTGCGGTTCGTCCTGTGGGAGAGAGCTTTAAAAAGGGTGAGGTTCTGATTAAAAAGGGTACGAAGTTAGGATATGCTGAAATTGGGGTTATGGCCTCATTAAATGTTGTGATGCCTTCGGTTTTTGTACGACCACGTGTCGCAGTACTCTCCACCGGTTCTGAAATCTTAGATTTAGGAGAAGAGTCACGCCATGCTTCTCAGATACGATCTTCAAACAACTACACCTTAGCAGCGTTAGCCGACCAAGCGGGTGCACAGAGTGTACAGTTGGGTATTGTTAAAGATGACAAGCAGAGTATTACGCAAGGTTTTGAAAATGCACTGAATGCTGCAGATATCATTGTCACCACAGGTGGAGTGAGTGTTGGGGATTATGATTTTGTTAAAGATATTATTCCCGCACTTGGTGCTGAGGTGATCTTTAAAGGTGTGAAGATTAAACCAGGACAGCATGTTATGCTAGCGCAAAAGGGAAATAAGTTTATTGTTGCCCTTCCTGGATTTGCTTACTCATCAACAGTAACGTTTATTTTGTATGTGATTCCACTTATTCGTCGTATGTTAGCCCAAGGTGCTAGCTTACCTATCATCGAGGCAACCCTCACTCAAGCCTTTAAAAAACGTGCAAAAAAGACTGAGTTCTCACCGTGTAATTTAAGTTTTAAACACGGGCGATATGAGGTGGACTTTAATGATAAGAAAGTAGGAAGTTCAGCAATTTTGACCAATATGTTAGGCAATTGTTCTTTGGTAGTAACGGGTGAAAATGCCAACGCCTTAGACGTTGGCGAAAAAGTTGAGGTTATTAATCTTTTAGCCTTATAGCTTAATGCTTATCTTGGGTTTAATCTTCACCTAATTGGATAGAGGAAATCTGATTTCTTCCCTTCTCTTTTGCCTCATATAAGGCCTTGTCACTTGCGGTGTAGATGTCATTTAAGGTAAGTTCGGAGTCTTCACTGACAAGGGCTACCCCAATAGAGATACTGAGGTAAGGGGCTATATCACTCTTGATATGAGGAATGCGTTCTTGATAAAGATTGTCACAGGCATTTTGAGCAGAATGCAGTATCTTTTCAAAAGAGGTGTCCGCACTTACAACAGCAAACTCCTCTCCTCCTAAACGAAAGATGATATCACAAGAACGTCGAAAACTTTCTTGTAAAGAGGCGGCTACTTTTTGCAAGGCGACATCTCCTTGCAGATGTCCATAATTGTCATTATACTGCTTGAAAAAATCGATATCAATCATCATAAGGGCAAACTGTTTATTGTCACGCTTTGCCCGTGCACGCTCTATAACAAAACGTTGCTCAAAACTTCTTCGGTTAAGCAGGGAGGTTAAGGGGTCTATATTAATATCTTCTAAGAGTGCTTTTTTCTCTGTAATAATACGCATAATAGACTCAAAATAGACAATGATGCCTTTGTCATCTTTAATGGGATTAATAACAACTTCCACCCAAAACACCTTCCCCTCTTTGGACAGGTTTTTAACTTCTGAACTCCAACTCTCACCATTCATCAATCGTTTCCAAACTTCTTGAAAAAGGTGTTCATTCGTGTCAGGATGCTTAAAAAAGCAGAAGGACTTTCCAATAAGTTCTTCTTTAGAGTAGCCTGAGAGTTTGCATAAGGCGTCACTGACTTCAATGAGTTTTCCCTCTAAGTTAAAGCGAGAAGAGATAACATGTCCATAGAGCTTCTTCAATGAGCTTTTGAGTTCATTAGTCTTTTTCATATTTTCTTCATGGGCTTGTTTAGTTTGGCGCATCTCCTCTTCTTTTAATTGCATGTTTCTTTTGAGCTTTTCTGCAATAAAGAGTAATAGACTAAAGAGTATAAACGTCACGAAAGCAATGGTGTAAAACTGTTTGTCATTTTCTTTATAGATGTTATTTAAAGGTACTTTAATAGAGATAATAGAAGAGAGTTCACCCACTTTAAGCCCAAATCCATTTGTATCTCCATAGATATTACGCATCATTTGAGGTGCATCTTCGGGCTTGCCATGACACTGTAAACAGTTTGGTTTTATGCGTTTTCCAGCTATGGCGTAGTAGAGATACTCTTTTCCATTTTCAGAGATAGTCTCTTTGTGCTTTTGCAAGGTTTTATTGTTCATTTTATTATAGATATTTAACTCATACGCATTAGCTAGGTTGTCTGGATTGGTTGGATTGGGAGAGGCATATTTAAAACTAAGAGGTTCTAGTCCAAGTTTTTGTCGTTCTGTATTGGTATATTCATTGAGTTTAAGGGTAATATAAGAGCTTGATAAGAGTTCTTTAGAAAAATATTCAGGATCAATAGAACCGATATCTTTGAGTCGGTTAACTTCAGATTTTTGGATATCACTGACAAGGTGCGAAAGGGCGCGACGAGAGAGTAAGATATCTTCAATGTTGTTTTCAGTCTCTTCAATGATAATCTTATGGGTTTGATTATAATACAGACCCATGGTCATAAGATAGACAAAAAACATAAAGATAAAGACAACTATACGACTTGTTTGCATCTATTTCCTTAACAAATATGGTTATATAATATTTGCTTTGTGCTAAGAAGATACTTAAAAATTCTGTATAGTTAGGGAGTTATAGGTAATGAAACAGAGTAGAAGTGAGTGCCATAAAGGCGACTCATTTGTGTTTAGGGATGAACGATTTTAGCTTTTAGTTCTTCTTCGCTCAGTTCTTCTTTACGGTACTTAACAACAACAAGTTTTTCAGTTTCATTAATATACCACTCAGCAATCGCGTCATGTTCTAACTCTTCAAGTTTTTTCATATCAACACCCTCTTGTGGAAGGTAAGCATGAGCATGACGAAGAGGATTCGAGAGTTTCATCGCTGTCCAGATTAACCATAATAGCCCCACACCTGCTAAAGAGAGACCTAGCATGCCTCTGTCTGCAAAATCAAGCATAAGCCCTGCAAAAGTTCCCCCGATAAAGGTCATAAAGTAAGCGGCAGTATTTGAGATACCTAAGGCGGCACCTTTTTGGTGTACCTTGGCGTATTTTGAGATGATCGACTGTACTAAAGGCTCCATCATATTAAAACCGATGAAAAAAGCAATCACACCAGCAATGAATAAGCCCGGAGTTGAAGCCAGTCCCATCAGTAAAAAAGCAGTAATAAAAAGGGCAATACTTACTAAAAAGATCTGTTTCGCCTTGTTGTGCTTCTCGCCAAAAACCGCTGCAGGTCCCATGGCAATCAGCCCAAAAACCATTGCAGGAAGATAAACCTTCCACAGTTCAGATTTTGCCCACGCAAAACCGCCATCTTCTACGGCACCTGTCATAATCAGTGGAATGAGAACAAAGGCGATGGTCATTAGCCCTTTTTGCATACCGTTAATGACAAACATACCTAAGAGGTTAGGGTCTTTGAAAATATCTTTAGTCTTAATTTTATCATGATATACATGGTGGATACGTGGAGGTGTAGGTACTTTTACAAAAACTAAAACGATGGCTAAAGCAGCCATACCCGCTGTAATCCAAAATAAAGATGCTACACCAAAGCTTGAACCTAGAACAGGACCAAGACCCATTGCAAGGGCAAAACTAAGTGCAATAGAACCGCCCATCATTGCCATCGCTTTTCCACGTGAGTCCTCAGGAACCAGGTCAGAGATCATGGCCGGAATAACCGAACCAATAGCACCGGCTCCTTGTAGAAAACGTCCTAGCATTAACATCCAAATATTATCACTCATCGCGGCTAAGATTGACCCTGCTAAAAAGACAAGCAGACCAAAAACAAGGGTAGGTTTACGACCTATTTTATCTGATATAGAGCCAAATGGAACTTGAAAGATAGCTTGAGTTAGGGCATATCCCCCTACAATAATACCAACAAGAAGCGCTGTTGCATCTTGCATGCCCATGGCATAAACAGATAAAACAGGAAGAACGAGAAAGAGACCTAAGAAACGCAATGCTAAGATTGCTGTGAGTGGCCAAATGGTTTTAAACATAATAAAGATTCCTTTTGAAAGGTTTGTAATCTCATATTTTTATATGAGGTATCCTTTGCTAAAATGGTGTTAATTAATAACTAAAGAGTTAAATTTACGCAATTATAGTGAATTATTTTTAAGTAAACCTCTAAAAAATATCTTAATTTATGGAAGAATAAATATGAAATTAGTATTAGCAACAGGAAACAAAGGCAAGGTGAGAGAAATAACCGCCATGTATGATGATTTTGAAGTAGTGCCTTATAGTGACCTGATTGAGCCTTTTGAGATCGTGGAAGATCAACCTGATTTTAAAGGAAATGCCTTAATCAAAGCCAGAGCGGTATATGAAGCCTTAGCGGATGAGGAGGTGATTGTCTTTTCTGATGATAGTGGGATTAGTGTGGAGGTTTTAGATGGCCAACCGGGTGTTTACTCGGCGCGCTATGCAGGTGAAGAGGCAAGTGATAAGGATAACCTTCATAAACTCATGCAAGAGGTCAAGAAACAAGGGGTTGAGTCTTCGCCTGCTTTTTATACAGCGGCGATTGCTATTGTCTGTAAAGAGGGTGAATATACCAGTCATGGTTGGATGTTTGGAGATGTGATTACGCAAGCCATAGGTGAGGGTGGTTTTGGGTATGACCCATGTTTTATACCAAAGGGTTATGATAAGACCTTAGGTGAACTTGATGATACCATCAAGTCAAAGCTCTCTCATCGTTCACAAGCCTTAGAAAATGCAAGACCTGTTTTAGATGTTATCAAGATGATGCGAAAGCGATAAGCTTTATAAAATTTTTTTACTTATAGAGCATAAAACAGATTCGATTGATGAAGAGACACGCTCAAGAAGATCAAGTGTTTTAATAATCATGTTGTTCCTTAGGGCTTTATTCGACTTACCCAGATAATGAAAAGCAAAGAATGTTCCATTGTTATCATATAGTTGTGATAATGTAGTGAATGGTGAATGGAAATTTGCCCCTTGGGGCTGAAGTAGAAGTTAAATTTCTTAGAGCTCTACTCCGAATAATCCAAATAAGATACCTGATGCAATGAGATAGATTCCAAACGGCGTGAAACTATACTTACCTACAATGGCTAAAAAGCTTTTAACCGCGGCCCAACCTACGATGAATGAGACCACAAAACCGATTAAGATTAAAGAGAGGCCATCAAATGAGAGGGTCTCATAATCTTTTAAGAGGGTATATCCTGAAGCGGCTGTCATGGTAGGGATAGCCAGTAAAAAGGAGAAGCTCATTGAGGTCTCTCTTTTTAAGCCTAAGAGCATACCACCTAAGATAGTAGAGCCTGAACGGGAGACCCCTGGGATTAAAGAGAGGGCTTGAATAAAGCCTATACTGATAGCTTGTTTATAACTCACATCCTCAAGTTCGGCAGTTGAGTGACCTTTTTTTGTGTAGAGATACTCTACGATTAAAAAGAAAATTCCTGTCGCTACCATCCACAAAACGATGCTATTAGAGGAGAACATATCTTCAATCTGATGATGAAATAAAAAACCAATGGCCCCTGTTGGGATAAAAGAGGCAATAAGCTTTTTCCATATTTCAAGGCTTTGAAAAAGAGTGTTCATGTAGATAATCATAATGGAAAAGATAGGTGCGATTTGTATAATAATATTAAAAGAGCTCATAAAGTCATCTTGAGGCACACCCATCATCTGAGAGGTAAGGGCGATATGTGCGGTAGAGGAAACGGGTAAGAACTCAGTAATACCCTCTACAATTCCTAAAATAGTTGCTTCATACAGTGTCATAATAATCCTTGAAAATTTAAAATAGAAGCATAGCTTTTTATTGGTTAAATTTTGGTAAGTTTTGTTCTGATTTTATTTTTTTGCGCCTCTAATATTACAAAGGGTTTTCAAGAAGTCTAATTAACAAAGACAGTCTTAACATACATTCTTGTATAATTGCGCCCGTATGTTTAAAAAATGGCTTTTTCAGTCCTTTTTTAAACATATTAAAGATTATTAAGAAGGAAGTAGATGCTACTTTTTACACCAGGGCCAACCCCTGTCCCAGAATCAATCCGTTTAGCGATGGCAGAACCAACACTGCATCATCGTACTCCAGAGTTTGAAGCTATTTTTGCAGATACACGTAAAGAGTTGTTTAAACTTTTTAATACGGATGAGGTTGTGATGCTTGCAACCAGTGGTACGGGTGCAATGGAAGCAGCTGTTATTAACCTCTGTCATGACACGCTTTTAAATGTTAATGCAGGTAAGTTTGGTGAGCGTTTTGGGCGTATTGCTCAAGCACACGGACTTAAAAATGTCGAGTTAAAGTATGAGTGGAATACTCCGACTTCAGTAGAAGATGTTTTAAAAGCCCTAGAAGAAAATCCTTCTATTGATGCCATAGCTGTTCAAATCTCTGAGTCAGCAGGGGGACTTCGTCATCCTGTTGAAGCGATTGCTAAAGCGGTAAAAGCAGTTCGTCCTGATGTGATGATTATTGCCGATGGGATTACGGCTATTGGTGTGGAGAAGATAGATATTTCTAATCTTGACGCGGTTTTAGCGGGAAGTCAAAAAGCACTTATGCTTCCTCCTGGTTTGGCTATTCTTGGTCTGTCTAATGCAGCGATTGAGAAAACTGGAGAAGGTAAGGGTTACTACCTAAACCTTGCTTCTGAGATTAAAAAACAGAAACAAAATACGACTGCTTACACCGCGGCGACAACCTTAACTATTGGTTTAGGCGCTATCTTGAAAGAGATTGAGGCTGAAGGTGGTTTAGACAAGCTTTATAAGCAGACAGCAGCAAGAGCAGTAGCAACACGTGGAGCACTTGAAGCACTGGGTCTTCATTCATATCCAGCATCTCCTGCTCTGTCTATGACAACGATTGATGATGAGAATGCATCTGAAATTCGTAATATCTTGAAAAAAGATTATGATGTGAATATAGCGGGTGGTCAAGATCACTTAAAAGGTAAGATCTTTAGAATCAATCAAATGGGCCTTATCAAAACTTATGAGTCTGCTTGGGTGGTTAATGCGGTTGAATTAGCATTAGCAAAGCTTGATAGACGTGCGTATGATGGAACAGCAAATAAGATCTTTAATGAGCTCTATTTTGCTGAAATGGACAAATAACAATGATGCTAGAACATGAGATTCCTTCGGGAACGAAACTCTATTTTGGTAAGACTGCCAAAATAAAACGTGAGATTGAAGCTGTGGCTTCGGATGTGCTTTATAAAGCAGGGTATGAAGAGTTGATTACACCGCTTTTTTCTTACCATCAGCACCTTAGTATTGCAGATGAGAAAGAGTTGATTCGTGTGAATGACACACAAAATCATCAGCTGACCCTTAGAGCCGATTCAACCATTGATGTGGTGCGTCTTTTAGATAAACGTTTAGGACGTAATACGAGCCATCAGAAATGGTTTTATATCCAGCCTATTTATATGTATCCTTCTAAAGAGGTGTATCAGATTGGAGCTGAGTATATTGGTGAAAAAGACCTTTCAAAGGTACTTCAATCTGCTATTGATACGGTAGATGCCTTGAAGATTAAGCCACTTTTACAGATCTCAAATATTCGTATTCCTGAGCTTATCTCACAAGAGTTAGGGATTGATCTTGAGGATTTTAAACACATTAACATCCAAAAATTACTTGACACTAAAGTCGACTGGCTCAAAGCCATTGTCTATCTTGAAAAGCTTGAAGACATTGACAAGGTAATTGAAGTGGTTCCTGAAGTAATTAAGCATGAGTTAGAGCGTATTAAAGAATTAGCACAAAACATCAAATATGACAACATTGTTTTAGCGCCTTTGTATTATGCAAAAATGCTCTATTATGATGAGTTGTATTTCAGAATGATAGAGAAAAATGATGTCTTCGCTCGTGGGGGAAGATATGTGAATGATGAAGTGACATCGGTTGGATTTGCACTTTACACGGACAAAATAATAGAAAAACTAGAAGGTAAACAGTAATGGCAAATAAAAAAGCAGATTTAATCGTTGGTATCCAATGGGGTGATGAAGGTAAGGGAAAAATTGTTGACCTTATGGCACAAGAGTTTGATGCAGTAGCACGTTACCAAGGTGGTCATAATGCGGGTCATACGATCTGGGTTGATGGGGTTAAATATGCTCTTCACCTTATCCCTTCAGGTATCTTAAACCCAAGTGCACTTAACATCATCGGAAATGGTGTGGTGGTTTGTCCTGAAGCACTTATCAAAGAGATGAAGCAGTTTGAAAACCTTGAAGGTCGTCTTTTTGTTTCTGAATCAGCGCATATGATTTTAAATTATCATATCGCCATTGATCAAGCCAAAGAGAAGATGCGCGGCGATAAGGCGATTGGTACTACAGGTCGTGGTATTGGACCATCGTACGCGGATAAGATCTCTCGTTCAGGTCACCGTATCGGAGAGCTTAAAGATATTGAGCTTTTAACTGAAAACATTATGGAGCACTTTAAGCAGAATAAGGCGGTATTTGAAGCGATGGATATTGCTCTTCCAACTAAAAATGAGCTTCAAGCGGAACTGGTTGAGTATGCAAAGGTACTTTTACCATTTATCACAAACACGACTAAAATGGTGTGGGACTTGATGAAAGAGGGTAAAAAAGTACTTCTTGAGGGTGCTCAAGGAACATTGCTTGATATCGACCATGGTACTTATCCATTTGTTACTTCATCATCGACTATCTCAGCGGGTGCATGTACGGGTCTTGGTATCTCTCCAAAAGATATTGGAAATATTACAGGTATTGTTAAGGCTTATTGTACCCGTGTTGGAAACGGCCCTTTCCCAACGGAAGATTTTGAAGCCGATGGAGATAAACTTCGTGAACAAGGGCATGAATTTGGAACAACAACAGGTCGCCCACGTCGTTGTGGTTGGTTTGACGCCGTTGCGTGTAAACATGCAAGTCGTATCAATGGGTGTGATCAACTTTCTATTATGAAACTGGATGTACTTGATGGTTTTGATGAAGTAAAAATGTGTGTGGCCTATGAATATGAAGGTAAAGAGATTGATTATATGCCATCAGACATTGAAAACGTAAAACCTATTTATAAAACATTCGCTGGTTGGGATAAGACTGAGGGTGTACGTAAGTGGGAAGATCTTCCTGAAACAGCGCAGACCTATTTAGAATTTTTTGCAGAGATTACGGAGACTAAAATCGGTCTGGTTTCAACCTCTCCAGATAGAAATGATACAATTATTCTTTAGAATGATTGTGGAAAATGGTAAATAGTGAAAGGTTCGCTTCGCTAATGGAAAAAGCAGGAAAAAAAGAAAATAAAATATTCTTTCTTCCTCTTTTCCATTTCCGATTCCCGATTTCCGATTCCCGATTCCCCCTTTCCCCTTACCCCAAAAGGCAAAGCCTTTGAACACCCAATACTCCTCTTTAGTAAAAATCAAAAAACAACATTTAGATAAGATGGAACAAGCCGTCTCTTCATGCCATAAAACGATTGCTGAGATTAAAGCAAAGATAGAAGCTTCTTATGAAGAACTTCGCTCCTTGGAGATACCCCAAGGTGGAGATTTCTCTCTTTTTAGGCAGATGCAACTTTTAAAACACCGTGTTCAAGATGAGATAGGCTTTAATAAGTACAATTTACAAGTGGCTGAAAATGCACTGATAAAAGCAATGCAACAGCTCAAAACTGCTAACATTGAGCATGAAAAATTTAAATATCTTGAAACCACTGAGATAGAAAAAGTGTTAAAAGCACAGAAAATAAAAGAGGCCAAGGCCCTTGATGAAGTGGCTCTGATGATGTTTAATCGAAATAAGGAAGATGCTTGAAATTACTCTTTTTATCACTATTTTTGCTGCTTAACCTTTATGCTAAAAATGAGCTTTATGATTGTACAAAGGTCTTTGAAGAGCGTAAATCTGAGTTAATCTTAGAACTTGAACGCATTGATGAGCAAGAACAGGCCTTAAACGCACTCAAAGAGGCAACCGAGGATTTACTCAAACGCAAAGAGGCCAAGCTCTCTGAAAAAGAGTCCAAGCTTAATGCTCAAGAAGCGGACTTAAAAACAAGAGAAGAATCGGTTTCAGCAAAGCTGAAAAAAACAGAGGAGCTCTTAAAAGAGCTTAAAGAGTTGAAGATGAATAAGATCTCACAGACCTACTCTAAAATGAAGGCTCAATCGGCTGCAGATGTGCTCTCCAAACTTGATGGCAAGGAGGCCGCTAGTATCTTAACAACATTAAAACCCAAAACGATGGCGAAGATTTTGGGTAAAATGGATGCATCAAAGGCCTCTGAAATGACCAAGTTAATGAGTGAGGTTAAGAGCGAATAAAGTATTTTTTAGAAATGATGTAGAGTATAAAACCCTTTCAAAGAACGTAGACATATCAAGTTAAAGATAGGAAAATATGAACCAGTTAGACAATAAGAATTATGTGGATGATGGAAGTGTTTATATTATTAAAAATGATGAGACTGATATTGAGAAGTTACTTGAATATGAAATTGATGTGAAAGAGCTCAATAAAAAGTATAAGTTTGCTTTAAAAGATAAAGATATAATCATAAATGGAAGTCTCCAGCTACAAAGTCCAGAACCTGATATACAAGCCTTAAAAAAGGCAATTGAACTCATTAATCACTATAAATCAGAATATTTAAAAGAGCAACAAAATCATTTACGTCATGCCCAGCATCGAAAGGAAGAAGAGCTTTCTTTCTCTTCAGATTTAGATGATAATGTCTGGAAAACAACCCTTCTTGCCCTCTTTTTTGGTCCAATCGGACTGCTTAAGGTCTCTTGGCAACTGGCAGTTGGAGTTGCTGTTTTAGCGGGTGGAATGTTCTTTATATTTCCTGAGCTTTTGGCTTCTATACCGATTATATCAGCCCTTTCAGCCTGGGCTATAGTCCATAAAAAATCCAGTGCTGTTCCATATGAAAAGCATCATGTTAAAGAAGAAATTGTGTTTAAGACGGGTGAAGAGGAAGAGGCGCATCTCTTGTCAGATTATATGCAATTTTTAAAGCAAGAAAAAACACTTTGGTTAGCAGCTGTTTTAGCCTTCTTTTTTAATGGCTTTGGACTTTTTTATGTCTCATGGGTATTTGCAGTAGGCATGTTAGTATTTACGATTTCAGTCTATATGAGTTTTCCTATTTTACTTGTCGCCTCCCCTTTTCTTTCCTTAGGTCTTGCTCTGTTTGCCGCGATTGAGACGAATAACAAACGCTCTTATATGAACAGGTCAGCAGCTCAATAAGGGTTTGAGCATTTTAAGTAAAAGCCATTATGCCTAAGAGAGGGTATGCCTGTTTTCTCTGCTTCAATAAAAGAAGTTTTTTACCTTACTTTAGATAAAATCACATTCATATTAATATATAAGGCGCTTCAATGAAGGTAAAACTGCAACACGTTCCCCATATTTCGCAAAAAGTGGCGATTGAGTTAAACAACAGTGGTATTGTGACAATGACTAAGGGTTTAGAGCCAGTTGCAGACGAAGCCCGAAAAGTACTTGAAGAGTCGATTAAGCAAGAGGCAGCTCTTGAAGAGAAAGTGCATGATATTCTTGACGCCAATGAAGAGGCGATGGATGAAAATAATGTGGATGACAGACAGCTTTTCTTTATGATTAAAAAGAAGATTGCACCTGAGTTTGGTGTCATTCTTTCGTATGATGATAGGTATTCAGATATTGCTCATAAGATCTTAGATGAGTTGTATGAAGAAGATCTGATTCATTATGATATCGAAGAGATTCGTATTAAAAATGTTATCTTCTCTGCGATGACAAACTTTATTGCAGATAACGACAAGATTGAAGACGCTGTATATGAAAAAATCAAGACCTACAAGCGTGAGATTATTCCAGGCACAGATGATTATAATATCTTGTTTGAGAAGCTTTATGGTGAAGAGCTTGTAAAAAGAGGAATGGCATAAGTATGAAAAAAGTTTACCTGTATTTAGAAAATGGAACTTACTTAGAAGCAGATAGCTTTGGTGCAGAAATAACTTCTGTGGGTGAGATTGTTTTTAATACCTCCCTTACAGGTTATCAAGAGATTACCTCTGATCCTTCGTATGCAGGACAGTTTGTGACTTTCACTATGCCTGAGATTGGAAATGTAGGGGTAAATGAAGAAGATATGGAGTCTAAAGGCGCTTTTACAAAGGGCGTAATTGTAAGAACCTATCAAGAGCGTTACTCTAACTTTCGTGCAAGTGACTCCCTGTCTAACTTCTTAAAAGAGCAGGGCGTGATGGGTATATGTAATATCGATACGCGTTTTTTAACAAAGATGATTCGTGCTGAGGGTGCGATGATGATGATTGCATCTACAGAAATTTCGGACAAAGACGAACTTAAAGCGGCACTTCAAAAAGCCCCTCGTATTGAAGATGTGAATTACATTGAAGAAGTCAGTACAAAAGAGGTATACAAACACCCTCATGGAACTTATGATGCAACGAATTTTAAGTACCAAGATGCACCAGAACCTAAGGCAAAGATTGTAGCCATTGACTTTGGTGTGAAACGTAATATCTTAAATGAACTCACCCAAGCGGGTATGGATGTTGAAGTGATACCAAATAACTTTGATGCAGAGGCACTTATTTCTCGAGTGGCTTCAAAAGAGATTGATGGGGTCTTTTTATCTAATGGCCCAGGTGACCCACTTGTACTTAAAAAAGAGCAAGAGGGGATTAAAAAGTTGATTGCCGCAAAGGTTCCAATGTTTGGTATCTGTTTAGGTCACCAACTGCTCTCTATCTCGCATGGTTATGATACTTTTAAACTGAAATTTGGTCACCATGGTGGAAACCATCCAGTTAAAAATGAGAAAACAGGTATGGTTGAGATAACCGCACAAAACCATAACTATAATGTACCCGATAATATTACTGAAATTGCGGATGTAACCCATACCAATCTCTTTGATAACACCATTGAAGGTCTAAACTATAAGTCAGGACATGTCTTCTCAGTTCAACATCACCCTGAAGCCAGTCCTGGACCAAAAGAGTCTGCTTATATTTTTAGTGAATTTTTATCATTAATGAACAAATAACAAAAGATAGTTATTGGCAAAACAGGTACAGGACTTGTACCTTAAACAAAGGAATAAGTATCTTGACAAGAAGCCTTGTACAACATTTTTTCTTTTTTTCTCAAAACTCTCTTAACACATCTGTAAAGTCCGTTAACACTACTGTAACACTTAATCGCTATACTTTTAACTCAAAGCTAAATCATTCTCCCTTTAAGCCTTTTTCTCTCCAAGGCTTAATCTTACATTGTGTAAGGAAATATTCTTGAATTTTTATGATCATAACTCTTTAGAGCTGCTTGCTATATTAGCCTTTGGTTTTTTTGGTTCCTTAGGGCATTGTATCGGTATGTGTGGTGGTTTTATTGTCTCTTATACCACAGCGAAGATGGAGTCAGGTACTTCAAAAAGTTCACAAGCCGTTGGTCATGCCTTTTATAATTTTGGACGAATAAGCTCCTACACACTATTGGGTGCACTTTTTGGGTTTTTTGGCTCCTTATGGGAAGCTACACCAATGATGCGTATGTTAATGTTTGGTTTTTCAGGAATTATGATGATACTAATGGGATTCTCTCTTTCTGGAAAATTGAAATTTATCTCCTATCTTGAATACCCCATCACACAAAAGGCATGGTTCAAAAAAATCTTCTTCTCTCAGCTTAAATCTAAAAGTAAACTTAGTTTTTTTACCTTAGGTGCTTTAAATGGGTTTTTTCCGTGTGGACTGGTGTATACTATGCTCATTACTGCCATTGCAACCAAATCTATGCTCCTTGGGGCGGGGGTTATGTTACTCTTTGGAATATCTACTATTCCGACCCTGTTTAGTCTTGGTTTTTTGGTTGGTTTTATTTCTCAAAATCGTTTTAGACACATCATGATCGAGGTATCATCTTTGATTATAATATTATACGGGGGGTGGACACTCTACAAAGCCTATATTAACTACGATATCTATCTTCACCCCATTGAAAATTCTTCTACAAAATGCGGAACGGGAAAATGTGGTGCTGGAAAATGCGGATTATAATTAGTTATATATCACATTCTTATCAAAAACTTAATTAATTTTATTAGATTTTTATTCCTAATTAAACTTTAATTTTAAGCTTAATAATGATTATTATGTGATATTATATCACTTGATTTAGGGCATTTTACCGACTCATGGGACTTAAAGACCATGAAACTATGGTAATATGGCTTAAGCTTTGAGTCTAAAGAATGAAAAACCTTTAGTTATAAATAAGAAAAAGGGAGCTTATATGGAAAACCGTCCATTAGAATACGATTACACAGTCGCTAGAATGTTCTTACTATCTACACTGTTATTCGGATTTATCGGTATGTTACTTGGTGTTGTTCTTGCCTTACAAATGGCATGGCCAGAATTTAATTATATTCTTGGTGACACAATGGCTGAGTATATTAACTTTAGTCGTCTCAGACCAATACACACTTCAGGGGTAATTTTTGGATTTACACTAAGTGGTATTTTTACAGGTTGGTATTATATAGGACAACGTGTTCTTAAGGTGTCAATGGCAGAGTCTAAGCTGTTGATGATAGTGGGAAAACTACATTTTTGGACTTACTTCTTAGCAATTTTGCTAGCAGTGGTAACGCTGTTCTTAGGAATTGGTCAGTCAAACGAATATTCTGAATTAGAATGGCCACTTGATTTAGTGGTTGTAATCTTTTGGGTATTCTGGGGAATTGGTATCGCTGGTTTAGTTGGAATTCGTAGAGAGAAGGCCCTGTATGTATCTATCTGGTACTTCATGGCAGCTTTCTTAGCCGTTGCTATGCTTTTTATCATGAATAACATCGTTATTCCTACTTACTTTGTAGCGGGCGCTGGTTCAATTATGAACGGTATTTCTGTGTACTCAGGTACTTCAGGTGCAATGGTTCAGTGGTGGTTTGGTCATAATGCAGTTGGTTTTGTTTTAACAGTGCCTCTTGTTGGTATGATTTACTACTTCTTACCAAAAGAGTCAGGTCAAGCGGTTTATTCATATAAGCTCTCTTTACTTTCATTTTGGTCTTTAATGTTCGTATACGTATGGGCAGGTGGTCACCACCTTATCTACTCTACTGTTCCTGACTGGATGCAGACTATGGGTTCTATCTTCTCAGTAATCCTTATCTTGCCTTCATGGGGTTCAGCGATCAATATGCTTCTTACTATGAAGGGTGAGTGGAGACAAGTAGCTGAGAGTCCACTGATTAAGTTCATGATTCTTTCATCTACATTCTACATGTTCGCAACGATTGAGGGACCAATTCAGTCTATCAAATCAGTTAATGCGATTGCACACTTTACTGAGTGGATTGTTGGTCACGTACATGATGGTGCTCTAGGTTGGGTTGGATTCATTATTATGGCTTCACTTTACCACATGGCTCCACGTATCTTTAAACGTGAGATCTACTCTAAAGCATTGATGAATACACAGTTCTGGTTACAGACACTTGGTGTTATCCTTTACTTCACATCTATGTGGATTGCAGGTATTACACAAGGTATGATGTGGAGAGCGGTTGATGAATTTGGTAACCTTGCTTACTCTTTCATTGATTCTGTTAATGCACTACATGTTTATTACATCATCCGTGCTATGGGTGGTATCTTGTATCTTGTTGGTTTTGTTATCTTTATTTACAACATCATCAAAACTATGTCGGCTCGTCCTGTTGAGGAACGTGAGCTTCAAAATGCTACGCCTATGGCAGCGTAAGGAAAGGGAGATAATATGTTTCATTGGTTAGAAGAACGCCCATTCTTTTTTGGCGTAGGTATATTTGTTGTTATTGCATTTGCTGGTTTGATTATGATCGTACCACACTTTATTCAACAGTCTCGTCCTTTAATTGGGACAAAACCGTACACGACACTTGAATTAGCAGGTCGTCAAGTGTATATCAAAGAGAGCTGTAATGCATGTCACTCACAGCTTGTTCGTCCATTTAAATCTGAGACAGACCGTTATGGTGCTTACTCTTTAAGTGGTGAGTATGCGTATGATCGTCCATTCTTATGGGGTTCAAAACGTACGGGTCCAGATCTTATGCGTGTAGGTAACTACCGTACAACTGACTGGCACGAAAATCATATGGCAGATCCTGAGGGCGTTGTTCCAGGTTCTATCATGCCAAGATACCCTTGGTTATTTGAAAATGTTACAGATGTTGATACTGCTTGGGCTGAGGCTGAAACAGTACGTGTTATGTTTAACACTCCATATAACAAAGACATTCCGATGTTAGATGGCACAACACAACAGGTAAAACTTTCTTCAACGGTTGAAGGTGGTCGTGAAGATGCACTTGCTGAAGCTAGATTGATTGCAGCTGAGATGAAAAATCAAGATGTAAAAGATATGGTTGCCGCGGGACAGATTCCTGAAATTGTAGCACTTATCGCTTATCTTAATTCACTGAAGTAAGATAATAGTATGACTCTAGGTGAATTTTCGGCATACGGTTATTTTATTTTAACCGTCTCTTTGTCAATACTGTTTATGGGGTATGTTTATCACCTCTATACAGCGCAGAAAAAGGGAACTAAAGATTATGAAAAGTATGGAAACATGGCTTTAAATGATGAACTTACCGATGAGTTAGTTGAAAAAAAAGAAGAGCCGTCTGATACAGATGACTCGCAACGAAAGATGGAGGGTTAAATGAAAGGTTTATGGATTTTCGGTGTCATACTTACACTTGTTCTCATGCTAGGTACCTACTTAGTTGTTGGTGACATGATGGGTGATGACATTGTAAACTTACTGGCAATGGCTGGTGCAGGTGCAATTGTTGTTGTTTCTATTTTTGTTGTAATGAAATACATCAAACAGATGAAAGATGATAGTGCTTCTGGTGAGCTTATGGCTGAAAACTGGGACGGTATTGGTGAGTACAAAAATGACTTACCAATTGGTTGGGCATTATCAACGATAGTACTTATGATCTGGGGTATGTGGTATATGACTACAGGTTATCCTATGAATGAGTACTCACAAATTGGTGAATACAATAAAGATGCAAAAATCTCTGATGAGAAAATTGCAAAACATTTTGATGAAATGACAGATACGCAAAAGCTTAAGATGGGTGAGGGTGTTTTCTCGGTTCAGTGTGCACCGTGTCATGGTCCTACTGGAAATGGTCAAGAGAACTACTCAACAGGTCAACTTACGGCTGAGAACTTAACGGTACGTCACTTAAGTAAAAAATATGTTGAAAAAGTGATTCGTGAAGGTTCAAATCAACTAGGTTATGATGGTGGAATGCCACCGTTTATGCTTTCAGATGATGCTGAGATTGCAACGGTTTCTGCTTACATAGCTAATGGCTTTAAAGATGAGGCAGGTTCAACTGCAGGTCAAGAACTTTTTAGCAATGCATGTTCATCATGTCATGGCGCTGCTTTAACGGCAGGTGTAAAAGGCTACAAAAGCTATGGTGTAAAACCAGAGTCAGACACAACAGGTGTTGAAGGGTATTCAACAGCATGTGAAGGTGAAGATTGTATCGGTCATGGTGTCTCTATGGTAGGTCCAAGTTTAAGAGATTACAACTCGTGTTTAGTTGCTAACTTGCTTAAGTCTGGTATGAAAAAAGGTGAAATTGGTGTTATGCCAGCATTTGGTGAAATGTTAAGTATGCCTCAGATCAAAGCCCTGTCTGCTTATGTAGCACATGGTACTGATAAAGAAATTGAAGAGTAGGGGTAAGATATGGAAAATAGAAGTATTTTTGCACTACACGGGATTAGTGGAATGCTAATAGCAACAGTGTTGCTATTGGCGGTTGAAGGAACACTTGTATTCTTAGCTATCGGTGCACAAAAAGGCGCTGCAAGCGAGTATTATTATATTGAAGATGTAAAATCAGTTGAGATGTTTTCTGCTGATAATGCTTCTCATGTTAAACTATTAAAGGACAAATAATGAAATTAGATTTAGTTATTGGTCTTGGTCTATTTGCGATGGCAATGTTTACACTGTATTCTGTTGTTATTGCGGATCACCTCTTTCTGGGTTAAGCCAGTGAAGATGCTTAGAGGGTTAATAGCCCTCATTGCAATCCTCTGTTTTAGTAATCCTCTTCAGGCAAAGTTTATTGTCATTGATGAAGTTGTTAAAATAGATGGTTTCAATGAACAGATTGAACCGATGGGAGAAGAACTCTCTTCTAAAACAGGTATTAATCTTTACATGAGTCTAGTAAAGCAGACAGAGAACAATGAGAGCATTATTAGCTATCAAAAAGCACTGATTAAAACCTTGAAACAACCGGCTGTACTCTTCTCTTTTGTGGAAGACTCTAAACAGGTGCAGATTTATGCAGAAGACAAGTCACTCTATACGCTCTTTAATCGAGAAGAGATTATGGACCCTCTCGCAATCTGGCCCTTTTTTAATGGACGGGTTATTCCTATTATTGCGGCAAAGGCCCCTAAAGAGGTAGAAGCAAAAGATAAATATGCGGTGGCCATGTTTAATGGTTATGCTGAGATATCTGAACAGATTGCAGCGTCTAAAGGGGTGATCTTAAGTACAGCCGTGGGGGATACAAATAAAAATATTTATAAAGTTATTGTGACACTGCTATTTGTAGTGAGTTTTATCACAGTGCTTAAGCTGAGTAGAGATTGGTACAGAAGAAAGCGAGGTCAAGATGTCTAATGGAAAACAGTGGCCAGTAGGGATTATCGTTTCTACTATTGCTATTATCATTGCCTGTGGTTTTACTATCTACGTGGCTTTAATGCAGCCTGTTCAAGAAGATGGGGACATGATGATGGATTATCGTACCTTAGATATGAATGCAAATGATATCATCGTTGCAGGGGTCATCTTTAACAAGAAATACACTTTGACTTACACGGGTGAAGGGGTTTCACAAGAGGGAAGTACGATTTCGTATAAGCTCACAGATAAAGAGGGAAACCCTATTAACAATGCTAAGTTTGAGGTGGTGCTTTCACGACCGATTATTGCTGGCTCAGAGATCTCTCTAGCAGAACCTAAGGTAGAAGAGGGAAATTATATCTTTGAGGATGTTCAGGTTAGTAAAAAAGGACGTTGGAATATCTTAACGAAGATTAGCGTCGGAGATGACTTTCGTCATATGAATCTTAAGTCAGATACTATGGACCAAAATGTATACGAATATGGCTTAGACAAGCCTATGCGTAATGCTGGAGCCAACAACTAAGCTCTTCGCTTAGTTTATGCCTCATTTTTTAGGCGAACAGAGACTTTTTTCTTAACCATTTACCATTCATTATCTTTTCATTAAAATATCATTTACTCACACAATATATAATTTTTTTTAATTTTTATACTGGGGAGTTTAAATGTATATAGGAACGAAAAGAAGTCCAGAAAAGATTATTGGACTATGGATTATTAGCTTTGGGTTATATGGTATTTATTGGATGGCACAGACCTTTAGTGAACTTCAAAAGAACCGTCAACAAGGGATTTCAGGACGTTCATATGCTGCCTTAGCGGTTTTATTTCCACCACTGGCTTTGAGTGCCTGTTGGTTATTACCAGCGTATGTGGGAAAACTGTATGCTGAAAATGGAAAGTTAGAACAAATTAGTTCATGCTGGGGAGCCATCCTCTTCTTACCTTCACTTGCCTTATGGACAATTGTGGGCATGGCTTATCTTATTCTTACTGCTGGTGGGGGAATGAGTGAGTATGGTATGTATGTTATGGCAGGTGTTGTAGCTATCGCCATTGGGATTAATGTATTTTTATTATATAATTGGCTTAAAAAGATTCAAAATCAAATCAATGAATTTTGGGACGAGGCTGCTTAAAGGCATTCTCGCCTGAAAAAGGCGATTATGCTTACTATACTTCCAAGTTCTCGCGCGATTCGTGCACACATCTTAAAAGAAAAATCATCTAACGGCTTTCTACCCTCTTTTATCACCATGTCAGAATTCTTGCAACGTGTCCTTGTGGTGCAAGATAAGATACGCATAGATGAAGATACACGTACACTCTTACTACTTGAAGCTTCAGACTTTAAAGCCTTTTCCACGCTTAACATCGAACGTAACTTTTTTACCTTTACGCAAAACTCCAGTTATATCTTTCGTTTTTTTGAAGAGCTATCTGGTGAACTGGTAAATATTGAAGCCTTGTCTATGGCGGATACCTATGGGGATTATGAAGAACATATTCATATCTTAGAAGAGTTATATCATCGGTATGAAAAACTGTGTGAAGATAAAAATATTCTTGATCCTATCTTTTTACCAAAAAACTACCAACTCAATAAGGCTTATATCCAAGATCAAGAAGAGATTCTTTTAGTGGTAGAGGGTTATCTGACAAATTTTGAACTACAAATCTTACAAGAGTGTGCTGAACTCGTCCCACTAAAGTTACGTTTTTATGCCAATGTGTTTAACATGAAGATGCAAGAGAAGTTAAGAGATTTAGGCATCGATATACTTGAGGATAAAAATCAGATAATTAATCTAAGTGAGAAGGCCATAGAAGCAAAGTCTTCCGTGAACTCAAATGCCACCATTAGTTGTGAAAGTTTTTCGCAAAGGCTTTTGCAGGTTGCCTTTGTGAAGCAGAAGGTACAAAGCTTTATCGATAAGGGCATAGCAGCGGAAAAAATTGTGGTGGTTTTGCCTAATGAAAATTTTGCACAGCATTTGAAACGTTTTGATGAGAAGTGTAATTTTAACTTTGCCATGGGTGAGAGTCTAAGCGCGTCATCTTTTGTGCAGTCTTTAGAGGCAATAGCGCAATACTTAGATGATAAAACCGTTCAAAACAGAGCCCGACTTAACCGTATCGGGGTAGATTTAGCCGAAGGTTTACAGGGGCAATACAAGGCTCCTATTAGCGATTTAGATTTTTCTTCTTTAATGCGTCCGTTTATGGAAATTGAGAAAGGTAAAAGGGTGAAAAAGCTCATTGAAGAGGAACTTTTTTATTTTGAAAAGTTACTGCCTGTTTTAAAAGAGAGTAGCTTTAAATCAGCCCTGCATCTGTTTTTAAACCGACTTAAAAACAGAAGTATTGATGATGTAAGAGGCGGAAAAATAACGGTAATGGGTGTACTTGAGACAAGAAATGTAGCTTATGAAGGCGTCATTGTTGTCGATTTTAATGAGGGGACAGTACCTAGAAAAAGTGAAAAAGACCTTTTTTTAAACTCAGCTACACGTATCAAAGCAGGCTTACCGGGGGCACATGATAGAGAAGCCCTTCAAAAACTCTATTACAAC
>Ga0316207_10000346_pt1 | contig 82314 bp, 76 predicted proteins | sample 6weekpyrite_MG_FD_204943 | JGI IMG/M metagenome (GOLD analysis project Ga0316207, IMG submission 204943) | Microbial mat bacterial communities from mineral coupon in-situ incubated in ocean water Damariscotta River, Maine, United States -... | ecosystem: Environmental > Aquatic > Marine >...
TGCTGGCGGTGTATTTTATTTCCGGTGTGGCTGAAACTAATCGTGCACCGTTTGATGTAGCAGAAGGTGAGTCTGAAATTGTTGCAGGCTTCCATGTAGATTATTCGGGCATGGCCTTTGCCGTTTTCTTTCTTGCAGAATATGCAAACATTATTCTTATTTCAGCGCTCACGGCATTAATGTTTTTTGGTGGCTGGATGTCGCCGTTTGGCTCTTTGGCTGATCACGCCATACTCGGTAATGGTCTTCACTGGTTTATTCTGAAAACCATGTTCTTTATTTATATGTTCCTGTGGTTCCGTGCGACTTTTCCTCGCTATCGCTACGATCAGATTATGCGCCTGGGCTGGAAAGTGTTTATTCCTGTGACCATTGTCTGGCTGTTTGTTGAAGCAGTGATGGTGGTAATGCAGGTGGGGCCGTGGGCTGTCGCAACAGGAGCAGTGGCCGTAGGCCAGGGGTGAACATGCGATTACTTAAACACTATGTAAAAAGCTTTCTGTTTCTTGAGCTGTTCAAAGGCATGATGGTCACTGGCCGGTATCTGTTTAGCCGAAAAATTACCCTGCAATACCCGGAACAGAAAACACCGATTTCTCCGCGTTTTAGAGGGCTGCATGCACAACGTCGTTATGCCAATGGGGAAGAGCGTTGCATTGCCTGTAAATTGTGTGAAGCCGTATGCCCGGCGCTGGCAATTACCATCGATAGTGAAGAACGTGAAGATGGTACCCGACGCACAACCCGTTACGATATCGATCTGTTTAAATGTATTTACTGCGGTTTTTGTGAAGAGGCCTGCCCGGTGGATGCCATTGTGGAAACCGATATATTTGAATACCACTTTGAGAATCGGGGTGAAAATATTATGACCAAAGAAAAATTGCTGGCAGTGGGTGATAAGTACGAAGAGCAGATAGCGGCTAATCGAACAGCTGATGCACCTTATCGATAACTAGAACTGATATTTACGTAACGAATCGTAATCCGGCCAGTAAGGCCTTTAACTGGATAGACTACATGAGCTTTTTTGAAATCGTCTTTTATGCATTTTCTACCTTGATGGTAGTGTCTGCATTGGGCGTAGTTAGTGCGCGTAACCCGGTGCATTCAGCCCTGTTTCTGGTGCTTACTTTTTTTGCGACGTCAGCCATCTGGTTGCTGCTTGAGGCAGAGTTTCTGGCGATTACCCTGGTGCTGGTGTACGTGGGAGCGGTCATGGTGCTGTTCCTGTTTGTGGTGATGATGCTGGATATCAATATTGCGACGATGCGTGAAGGGCTGATGCGTTATACGCCCTTTGGTATTGCTATAGCCATTATTCTGATAGTGCAGATGATTATGGTGGTGGGGCCTGAACAGTTTGGTCTCGAAACCTTTGCACTGCCTGAAAAGCAGGATGCAGATTACAGTAATACAAAAGAACTAGGCCGTGTACTTTATACAGATTACGTTTATGCGTTTGAGCTGGCATCCGTGATTTTATTAGTGGCGATTGTCGCGGCGATCTCCTTAACTATGCGTCGTCGCCCCAATACGCGTTATCAGTCACCGGGTAAACAGATTCAGGTGCTTAAGGAAGATCGCTTACGCATCATCAAAATGAAAACGGAGGATAAGCAGTGATTCCTTTATCCAGTTATCTGATTCTCGCGGCCATTTTGTTTTCGATTAGTATTGCGGGTATTTTTATTAACCGAAAAAATGTGATTGTTCTGTTGATGTGCGTCGAGCTGATGTTGCTTGCCGTGAATATTAACTTTATTGCTTTCTCGCATTTTCTGGGTGATACCGCAGGGCAGGTTTTTGTCTTCTTTATTTTAACGGTGGCTGCAGCTGAGGCTGCAATTGGTCTGGCAATACTGGTTGTGTTATTCCGTAATAAACGGACCATTAATGTGACTGAACTTAACACGATGAAGGGATAGGACATTGGAATCTACGTATCTGGCAATTCCACTGGCATCTTTGTTTGGCGCAATTATCGCAGGTTTTCTGGGTAAGGCGATCGGTCGAAGTGGTGCGCATACAGTGACGATTGCTGGCGTCGCAACATCTTTTGTTTTATCGCTAGTCGCTTTCAATCATCTGGTCTTTAATGGTGGTGAAGTTTATAACGCCAGCGTATATACCTGGATGGTTAGTGACGGTTTGCGTTTCGAAGTGGGATTTCTGGTCGATCAACTGACAGTGATGATGATGTGCGTGGTGACCGGAGTGTCACTGATGGTGCATATCTACACCATTGGTTATATGCATGATGATCCCGGTTATCAGCGCTTCTTTAGTTATATCTCCCTGTTTACCTTTGCCATGCTGATGCTGGTGATGTCGAATAACTTTATGCAGCTGTTTTTTGGCTGGGAAGCTGTGGGCCTGGTGTCATACCTGCTAATTGGTTTCTGGTATAAAAAAGACACGGCGATTTACGCCAACCTGAAAGCCTTTCTGGTGAATCGTGTCGGCGATTTCGGTTTTATTCTGGGTATTGCAGCAGTAGTGATGTATGCCGGCAGCCTGGATTATCAGACGGTATTTGCTCAAGCAGAAAATATTTCTACGCAGACAATTGATATCGGCTTTGGTGAATGGTCTGTTATCACGCTACTGTGCATTCTTTTATTTGTTGGGGCAATGGGTAAATCGGCTCAGGTGCCATTGCATGTCTGGTTGCCAGATTCTATGGAAGGTCCAACACCGATCTCTGCATTGATTCACGCTGCAACCATGGTAACCGCCGGTATCTTTATGGTGGCTCGCATGTCACCTTTATATGAATATTCGGAAACCGCACTGGCGACAGTGATGATCATAGGTGCGATTACTGCGCTCTTTATGGGGCTGATTGGTATTGTACAAAATGATATTAAGCGTGTGGTGGCCTATTCAACTTTATCCCAGTTAGGTTATATGACAGTGGCACTGGGCGTATCTGCCTATTCTGCTGCAGTGTTTCATTTAATGACTCACGCCTTTTTTAAAGCGTTGTTATTCCTGGCGGCCGGTTCGGTCATTATCGCCATGCATCATGAGCAGGATATGCGCAAAATGGGTGGCCTGCGTAAATACATGCCAATTACCTGGATCACTTCTTTGATTGGTTCACTGGCTTTAATCGGCTTTCCCGGCTTTTCCGGTTTCTTTTCCAAAGATTCAATTATTCTTGCGGTAGGTGAGTCGACATTGCCGGGTGCATCTGTTGTTTACTGGATGGTTATGGCTGGCGTGTTCATCACGGCATTCTATTCTTTTAGAATGTACTTCCTGGTGTTCCATGGCAAGGAGCGTATGGATGAGCATACTCGAGAACACTTACATGAAACCCCGTGGGTGGTCACCGTACCATTAATTGCACTGGCCATACCTTCGGTGATTATTGGCTGGTTGACGATAGAACCTATGTTGTTTGGCGGTTATTTTAATTCAGCTATTCAGGTGACCGATGCACATAATGTCATCGCAAAGCTAGGGGAAAATTTCCACGGTGAGTGGGCCATGGTAGAACATGGTATTTTCTCCTTGCCATTTTTGCTGGCGATATCCGGTGTGGCGGCTGCATGGTTTATCTATATGCAGAAACCCGATATCGCGACCTCGATGCAACAGAAATTCTCTTTTCTCTACAGAATGCTCGATAAAAAATACTGGGTGGATGAGCTCTACGTAAAAGTTTTCAGTGAGGGTGGTCGAGGGCTGGGTAGCAGTTTCTGGAAAGCAGGTGACGTTACGCTTATCGACGGGCTGTTAATTAACGGCTCCGCCAGGGTGGTGGGCTGGGTTGCAGGTGTAGTGCGTCATATACAAACGGGTATGTTGTATCACTATGCATTCGCGATGATCGTTGGCCTGGTTGGCCTGCTTTATCTTTTTGTTAAAGTGCAGTGATCTATTAATGATGAGTCATAACCGTTGAGTTATAAAAATAATGAAAAATAACCTCAGGATAAAATCATAATGTTTGCAGATTGGCCTCTTCTCAGTCTGGTAGTCTGGTTGCCGGTGATCGGCGGCATTGCTGTTTTATTGTCGGGCGATAAAGGTGACTCAGAAGGTTCTCGTCGACTGGCGCTGATTGTGGCAATCGCAACGTTTGTTTTAAGTCTGGGGCTTTATACCAACTTTGACAGCAGTACTGCAGCCATGCAGTTTGAAGAACGGTTTGAATGGATTGGTGCTTTTAATATTTATTATCATCTGGGTGTGGATGGTTTATCTATGCCGCTCATTATTCTTACTACCTTTACCACCATACTGGTGATTCTGGCAGGCTGGGAAGTGATTAAAAATAAAGCCTCGCAATATCTGGCCGCGTTTTTAATTATGGAAGGTTTAATGAACGGGGTGTTTGCCGCACTTGATTCGATGTTTTTCTATGTGTTCTGGGAAGCCATGCTGATTCCGATGTTTATTATTATCGGTGTATGGGGTGGTCCACGTCGCGTTTACGCAACGATTAAGTTCTTTATTTATACGTTCTTCGGTTCAGTGTTTATGCTGGTGGCGATGATTTACATGTATTATCAGTCTGGTAGTTTTGCCATTCTGAATATGCATGCCCTGCCATTGAACATGACAGAGCAAACGCTCATTTTCTTTGCCTTTCTTGCCGCATTCGCCGTTAAAGTGCCGATGTGGCCAGTGCATACCTGGCTGCCCGATGCGCACGTAGAAGCGCCCACCGGTGGCTCGGTGATACTGGCGGCTATTATGCTAAAAATAGGCGGTTACGGTTTTCTGCGATTCACCTTACCGATTACACCGGATGCGAGTATGGCCTACGACTGGCTGATTATTATCATGTCATTGATTGCTGTGGTGTACATAGGCTTCGTTGCACTGGTGCAGAGCGATATGAAAAAACTGGTGGCTTACTCATCTATTGCACATATGGGTTTTGTAACACTGGCAATGTTTATTATCTTTCGTATCTGGAGCGGGCCATCAGGTACTGACATGAGTGGTGCAGCACTCGCTATTGAAGGCGCGATGGTGCAGATGATTTCACACGGTTTTATTTCCGGTGCCTTGTTCCTGATGATTGGTGTGCTGTATGACCGCATGCACAGTCGAGAGATTGCAGACTATGGCGGAGTCGTAAATACCATGCCTGTATTCGCTGCCTTTGCGGTGTTTTTTGCCATGGCAAATGCAGGGCTTCCCGGCACTTCCGGTTTTGTTGGTGAGTTCATGGTTATACTCGCTGCGTTTAAAGCGAATTTCTGGATCGCCTTTTTAGCCGCAACAACGCTTATCCTGGGTGCGGCTTATACCCTGTGGATGGTGAAGCGCGTGTTTTATGGTGAAATTAAAAACGACAATGTAAAAGCACTGCAGGATCTTAATCAACGTGAACTGCTGATTATGTCAATACTGGCTGTTGCGGTACTCGCCTTAGGTTTGTACCCGGCACCACTGGTCGATGTGATGCATGTGTCTGTAGATAATTTACTACAGCATGTGGCTCAGTCGAAACTGCCCTGAGTTAGTCAGTTAATGTGCACTCAATTGTATATGGCGAATGATTAAATAGAGAAAAAATTAATGACTTTAGAAATGCTCAATTTATCCATTGCAATACCTGAGTTATTTTTGCTCGCATTGGCCTGTACTGTGCTGGTGGTCGATGTGTATCTTAAAGATGAGCGTCGAAATGTTACCTACGTTATTTCTCAGCTGGGTTTGCTCATTACCCTGTTGCTGCTTGTGCAGGGTATTCCAGAAGGGGGGGCGCAATCCCGAGACCTGGCGTTTAATGGTCTGTTTGTGAGTGATGCTCTTTCTATAACATTAAAAGCGGTTGTGTTAATTCTGGTCGCTATTGTCTTTGTGTATTCGCGTCGCTACCTGCAACAGCGAGATATTTTTAAGGGCGAGTTTTATGTGCTGGGGCTGTTTGGCCTGCTGGGCATGATGGTGATGATTTCGGCAAATCATTTTCTGTCAATATATCTGGGACTGGAGCTGCTCTCGTTATCTCTGTATGCAATGGTGGCCTTCGACCGTGAAAACCCGAATGCATCAGAAGCGGCAATGAAATATTTCGTACTGGGCGCGATTGCCTCAGGCATGCTGCTTTACGGTATGTCGATGGTGTATGGCATGACCGGCAGCCTGAATATAGTTGAAGTGGCGATGGCGGTTGAGAAACTACAGGCAAATAATCTGGTGCTTATTTTTGGCCTGGTCTTTATAGTTATTGGTCTGGCCTTCAAGCTGGGTGCAGTGCCGTTTCATATGTGGTTGCCGGATGTCTATCACGGTTCACCGACGACGGTGACCAGCTATATTGCTTCTGCGCCCAAAGTAGCTGGCTTTGCCATGTTTTTTCGCCTGCTGGCTGAAGGCATGGGGAGTATGCAGACTGACTGGCAGGGCATGCTGATTATTCTTTCGGTGTTATCCATGGTATTAGGTAATGTGGTGGCCATTGCGCAGACCAACCTTAAACGCATGCTGGCCTATTCGACTATCTCACATGTCGGCTTTATTCTGCTGGGCCTGCTGGCAGGTAATCAGGAAGGCTATGCCGCGGCGATGTTCTACACCATCGTCTATGCCTTAATGTCACTGGGTGGTTTTGGCATTATTATTCTGCTGGCCCGCAAAGGCTATGAAGCAGATGAACTGAATGATTTTAAAGGCCTTAATCAGCGTAGCCCCTGGTTTGCCTTTATGATGCTGATTCTGATTTTCTCCATGGCCGGTGTACCGCCAACGGTTGGTTTCTGGGCCAAGCTGGCGGTGCTTAAAGCGGTCGTCAACATCGATATGCTGTGGCTGGCACTGGTTGCCGTATTTTTCTCCATTATTGGTATTTATTATTACCTGCGGATTATCAAACTCATGTATTTTGATGAGGCGGAAGATAAGGCCGACATTTGCTGTAATAAAGATATGCAGATTGTTCTCAGCGCCAACGGCCTGTCGGTTTTATTGCTAGGCTTATATCCGGCTGCACTCATGTCTATCTGCATTGCGGCATTTGCCTGAAACCCGCATAAATGATTAATTTGCCGATAGTTTTTACGAAAAAAACGTATATCGACTTGCATTAAACCATCAGAATATGTAGTATCTGCCCCACGTTGATGCGGGGTGGAGCAGTCTGGCAGCTCGTCGGGCTCATAACCCGAAGGTCGTAGGTTCAAATCCTGCCCCCGCTACCAATTGAACAGACGGCTCGTTGGAATAATTGTCATTGGCAACTAATCCAGCGAGCCGTTTTTTATTTACGGCTTTATTTTTCATAGACTTATCCTCAGAAGCTATTCTCAAAATACCTGCCAGTGACCCATAAAGATCAATTGCCAGCTCAGAGCGATCCTCTTTAGGCGTGAGAACGATTTTATCGATGGCTTCACGCACATGCTCGCGGGCTTGTCCTGCCTGACCGCCCTCTAATAATCCTCGCAGATTCTCGATCTGCTCACGGTAGCGCCGCGCCATGCTTGGATGGATCAAAGGCTGTTGTCCCTGATCCTGCTCTTTCATCGATGAAGCTAGCTCATCCAGCTTTGCCGAAACCTGTTCAAGCTCATCTTTGACCATGGAGGCGGGCACACCGTCCTTGATGGCCTGTATGATGTTTTCTTTCTCGCGTGTGAGCTTTGTCATGTCTGATTTTTGGCGCGCCAGAGCAGCGTTTTGAGCCGATCTTAGAGTATTCATATGGCGGGCATACTCCGCGCAGAATATCTCGACCAGATCATCTCTCATCAGATGGGTTTGTAAGGCTCCTAGCACTAGCGCCTCAATATGCTCGCGCTTAATGGTCGTCTTATTGGTGCACACGGTTTTACCCTTATTGCGTGCCTGTGAGCAGCCATAGCGCTCGGAATTGATTTTGGCAAAGCCACCGCCGCAATCCCCGCATTTAACCAGGCCGGAAAGCAGATAGGCAGGGCGTTTGCGCGCGCCCAAATTCCCGCTTTTATTATCCAGTGTTTTTTGGCGCGCCTTTGCCGCCTCCCATAAATCCTGATCAATGATGCGCAAATCAGGCACGTTTTGCCTGATCCAATCCGCCTCATCGTTTGGGCGGGTAACGCGCCTTCCCGTGGCAGGGTCTTTGATAAAACGCTGGCGGTTCCAGATCAACTCGCCAATATAAAGATGATTATTGAGGATGCCGGTTCCGCGTCTACGATTACCATTGATGGTTGATTGCCCCCATGATTTACCTGAAGGGCAGGGGATATCCTCACTATTTAGATCAGAGGCAATGGCTCTGGGTGATTTGTTTTCGTGTGCATATTCGTGGAATATGCGCTGGACGATTTTAGCTTGGGTCTCATCTATTTCCCGATCCCCTCTGATAGCTTCACCTTCGGCGTTAAATTTCTTAACCACCTTATAGCCATAAGCAAGTCCGCCGCCGGATTTGCCTTTCTCGACGCGACCACGTAAACCACGCCTTGTCTTATCAGCTAAATCTTTCAGGAACATTGCATTCATTGTGCCTTTCAGGCCGATATGCAAAGTGGAGATTTCCCCTTCGGACAGGGTGATGATCTTCACCCCAGCAAATTCCATGCGTTTATAGATACCGGCAATGTCTTCCTGATCACGGCTGAGGCGATCTAATGCCTCACAGATAAGAATATCAAACTCCCCATTCATGGCAGCCGTTAATAGCGATTGAATTCCAGGGCGCATAAGTGATGCACCGGATATTCCCGCATCGCTAAAACAATTGATGATTTTCCAGCCATTGGAGTTGGCTTTTTCTGAAGCCAGACGCACCTGATCCTCAATAGAGGCATCGCTCTGAAGATCAGAACTATAGCGGGCATAGATGCAGGCACGTAATGTCATTATTCTTCACCTTCTAAATTGTAATTGGAGAGCTTGTCATCGCAAAGTTTGTAATCTTCTTCCGCAGCTTGGCGGGCTAGAAACTTCACGAGATGTATAAGAGTTAAGTCCAGATTATGACTCCGATCACCATGAGTCTTCAACTCTATCTTCTCTCTGATTTTGCTGCGCTTTGAATATCGGCTCATAGCGCACAACCGCAATTAAAATGGAGAGCGAGAACACGAGGGGCAGCACTCTCGCTCCCACAAATATTGTGCGTAAGGGTGATTTGCCGTGAGATGATGCCGTGTGCCATAGGTACAAGGGCAGGGGCGCAATAATCATCCCAATTGCACAAGAAAAAAGAGAGGGCTGAGCTTATGCTCGAAACCCCTCTCTTACACTTAATGATAGAACTAAAATCCTTAATAATTAGTAAAGATGCGCGCCAAAACCCGCAGAATTCTGCGATTTTTGTAAATATAAAAGATTGGCGCGAGCGTTTGATCACGGGCGAGATACCCCCATGAGCGCTATGTGCACTATGAGCACGGAAATCCCAAGTGATCCAATCCACCAAATAATATTTTCTACATCAAAGATTTTTAATATTGCTGCGATGGATAAAAAGAACAAACTCACGCAAATACGCTCTAAAAAGCGGCTTTGTTTATGCTGCGCATCAAATTGATACTTGCCACGACTTAAATTAGGGACGCTATAACGGTCTTCTAACATGCGCCGCCAGATAAAACTTTGCTTCCAGGCTTTTAATGATCCATAAAACAAAGCCCACGGTGCGCAGAGATAAAAATAATAGGTGAGGCTGCCATGATTAAAGAGCAAGGCATTATCCAACACTCGCATACAGGCGTATGTAAGTGTGATTAGGATGATAATGTTTATCAGGGTGCGCATGGGTTTTTACCCTCCGCCCAGAACAGCATCTAAAGCCGCGCCAATATTATTGCTACGCGTAAAATCAATCGCGCGGGCTGGTTTCTTATCCGCATAATCAGGATGAATGTCATAGAGCGGTTGGCCACTTTTGTTTCGATAACGCTTATCTAAAAAATACGCAGTTTTATAAGCAGTAATAGGATGCGCATGAGCCAGCAGTAAAAGCTGGGCTGATGGGTGCATTGTCATGATCTCATCGGGCGTGATAAGCGCCCTGCCATGTAACGCATCATCACGGCTTAAATAGTTGGGATCGGTGAAGATTCCAGCGCGAAAAGAAGCACTATCCTCACTTAATTGCTCAATCGTAGTGGTTCCGCTTATCTTGGAGAGATATTCGGAGGTAAAATGATCACGCGTTGAGAGCACTTGAATAAAGCCGGAATTGGCAATCATGGTTTGCCAGTTATCGTAACGTGCCGCCATTTGATTAAAATCCTGCCATACGGATATAAGCTGCAAGCCTTTGCCTGCCATCAGCCCGTAAGCCGCAGAGATAATTGGCATATGACCTAGCGAATTGGCTTCTTCCAGCAAAAAACAAACTGGCGGCTTGGCTTTGCTCTTAAAACGTGCAGCCGTGGTTAGCAGCACTGAGATCATAAGACGCAAAAGCCGTCCATGGGTGTGGTGTTTATCGGTTGGCATGACGATATAAATACTGGTTTTGCTATCCTCCAAAGAGGCTGGATCAAAGTCCGAGCAGCTTAAAGCCCTTTGCACCGGCGGGCTTTCCAGAAAATGGGTGTTGGATTGCGCGGTTGATAAAACCCCGCTGCGTTCACGATCACTTTTGTTCATGATGCGCGCAGCGGCAGCTCTTACATGCTCATTGCGGCTTTGCGCCATGCCAGGTGTAATAAGATTTATGGTGCCGTCCTCATCTTGTTCAAACTCACCGGCCACCAATGTTTTAAAATCCTTCGGCCCAAGATTAAGGCAGCCTCGCACTTGCCCTAAGTTACGCCCCTGATCAGGCGCAGGCAGTAATATCTTTGGCGTGGATGCAACGTGCATGATCAGACCTGCAATCAAAGCTCTGGCTTCATCATTCCAAAACGGTTCTCTTGCATGGTCGCTGACCACTAGCGCTTCGGCGATGATAAAAGCATCATCGACAAAGCCATCACCGGCAGGATCAAGCTTATCTAGTGGATTAAAGGCGGCTTGTTTTAATCCGAGCGATGAGCAAACCACGTCCCACGGATCAAATAGAAACACATCATGGCCTAGCACGGATGAGCGATAGCGCGCAGTGATCATTGCCATCTCGCCGTCCTTGATATCCATTGCTACCAAGGAGCCTTGATGGTTCAAACATTGCGGGATGGTAAAGCAAATACCTTTACCGCTACGCGTCGGCCCGAGCACTGTGCCGTGGCGCGCGGTTGAAGTGGTAATCGCAAACCCGCGTTTACAGCTTCGATCCGGCAGACCGTAGCCCAAGAAGATACGCTCATGCTCTCCGTAATGGCGTTTCTTTAAATCTGCGCGGGTTGACCAGCGCGCCGATCCATGAAGATGAGCATCAGAGCGATATATACGAGGTGCTTGGTTAGGGTTTTGCATAGCTGCCCCCTTTGCATTGTTTTATGCGCAAGACTTTCTGGGTGCGGTATGCCGCGCTCAAAGAATGAAAATATTGATCCAGATTATTCTTGATATCAGAAGTGTTTTTAAGGAAAGCATCGGCCAGTCCGACCAGGTGACGATCCTCTTTTTCTCCAAGGAAATAAACAAACGTCAGAACGTCCTTCTTGGCATTTTGAACTTCCTGCCTCAGCATGGCATCGGTAGAGATTTGTCCATCGGTAATAATGATGACCGCTTTTTGATAATCCTTAAAATAGGGTTGAGACAGGCTTTCATAAGAATTTAACAAGGGAGAATAAAGATCAGTGCCACCTTGCGCGGCTAAGAAACTTAATTTGAAATCACCTTTATTGCAGTTTTGGTAATATTTGTTGTGAGCAACATAGCCACTATTAAAGCTTGTTACTGCGCACTCAGATGAGGAGGGCAGAGCGCCTAAAAAACTAAGTGCGCTTGTTCTAACATCATCAATAACATCTGCCATTGATCCAGAGCGATCCAGCAAAAGCGCAAAAGCCATTTTGGGAGCGGCCTTGGTAATGTTTTGATAGTCAAAGCAAAGCTTCTCCCCGCCAATGGTGTAGAGAGCCAAACTATCAGCAGGCGGAGAGATAAACTTGCCGTTTTTATCCCTAAAGCTGGCAATGATCTTAATCCCGCCTTTCGCGCTAGCTGCGCGGATGATTTCAGATGTTCCGCCGCTATAAGCAACAACAAGATTATTGGTAAGATCAACATCAAAGCCGCTTGTGATGGTCACTCCGCGCGCATCGACCATACCGATTTTAGAAACCATCTTGATCAACACATCCGAGGGCACTAACTTCGGATCAGTTTTGACCTTCAGTGAGATTTCCTTCTCGAAGTCGTAATCGCTGCGCACAATAATTATTGGCGCATTGTTTTGCGCGCGTGACATGACGTTAATCGAAGTCTCTTTTGCAGCCGCAGGCAGAGATAGTGCAGCCATGGCACATAAAAATGTGCCGATAGCTGCTTTTACTTTAAAATGTTTCATAATCTATATCTCCCTAAAGCAAAGTCTTGAGGCGGGATTTTGTCTGAGCAATGCCAAGCAGAGAAAAATCCATTCCGCCAGATCGAGCGCGTTTTAAAACCCCAATTGAAGCGAGATAAGCTTGCAAAACCTGATCTTGATCAGGATGCACGCGCATAATTCTCAAAACACTCAGGCGATCTGCAAAATTAGATAGAGCAAGCTCACTTGGTATTTCCTGAGGCACTGACACATCGATTGGCTTATCGCCGCTAACCTGGAACGGCACATGAATGACCGGCCCGATCCAGTACAGGCGAATATCATCAGGCTGGGTCAGATTGATGGTGGTTTCAATTTGCTCGAAAGCCATAACCAGATCAGAAAATGAAGGCTTGAAGGTGATGATGTTTTTAACGTCGTTAGCCTGCGCCAATAGCTGGCTCGGCGTTCCCGACCATGCGATGCGGTTGGGAGATGCGCTAAGCACTATATGTATCTGAGCGCTCCTAGTGGCTTTTCTGCGCTCAAGCTTGGTGAGTTGCTGGAATAAATGCAAAGCGCTGTCTTTTGCATCGCCTTGCTCATTTTCTGCAACCGTGCCACCATTTTCTATTAACACGAAAATGGCTTGGCTTTTCTGGGCTTGCGGAGCAGGAGATTGCTGACCGCAAGCAGCTAGTAGAAAAGTTAAAATGGTAAGTGTAATAATTTTCATGGTCATTACTCCTGAGCAGATTTATGGTTGCTAAAAATGCGCGCAGTAAAAAGTGCGAGCACAATATTTATGATGGCAATTACCGCGCTTACGCCAATGGCAAGCCCTTTATTCTCAGCAAGGAATGCCATGACACCGCTTTCTTGGGTCTGTGGAACAAATCCAATTGGCATAGTTTCACGGGCGACCAATGTATATAAATTCACTACCTCCAAGCCCAGCACCAAAGCCAAGATCAGCCCAGCAAAGCTGGCTATAATTTTGTTTTGTGGGTATGAAAACCACTCTTGCGGGTTTTCCAGAATCTTTTGACGGAAAATCTCAGACCAGATGAATATCGGTGTACCAACAGAAAATGTTGCCAGCAGCATCGATATAATGTGTGAAGCATTGGCATCAGGATCAATTGCCGAAAAGGCCGCGCCGATAACCGGAAGCTCTGAGAGTAGGGTTTCATTCATCAGGCCGATGGTCTCGGTGTAGACCGAATAAAACATGATCCACATAGAGGTTTCTAAGGCTATAAAGAAGCCAATAGACGCTATAGCTGAAAAGCTGGGCGGCTTCATGCCTTCAAAGGGCGATGGTTTATCGAAATTCATGACATCGCCTCCTTGTTTTCCTTAGTGAAAACATTTCTGCATCCGGCTCTAAAACAAAGCGGGTCATTGCACAATGAGCAAAAATCGCAAGCAGAGTGGTTTGCAGTAGGTTCAGGTGGAGTAGGCGGCTCGTAAATTGGGTCGTTAGCCGCTTCGAGCGTGATGTGAAGTGTAATTATATTAAAATCAGACATTTAAAGCCTCCTTGCCCCCATCAAGGGGCAAAATGAACCTGTCGGTTCGTTAAAAGAGGCTTTGGCCAAAGCTTGTAGAAAATACTATGCGAAGCAGATACTTATGGAAAGCGAATAAAGAATTACTGGTTAAGTTTAGCGTACCAAGTTAAAATAAAGCATAAAATCAGTAAGTTACGAGAGCGGTTTTATGCCTAGAACACACTGGGTGCCTAAGAACCCCTATTGCAGACGATCAAAACTAACGAAGGATAGTTTTGAAAAGTTAGTGCATATGTATTTTATGGAAGTTATCAATAATCGCACTCGCAGCCAGTGCGTTGAAATGCTTAAGTGGGGCACGGATGGCTTTGATATTACGCGTCAGTCCATGAGCAAGTATTTTGACAAGATAGGTCAATTGATTTGGGATAATTTCATCATACCTACTGACCCTCTATATAAAAGTGATGATGCATTGGATGAGTTACTGGACTTCGTGTACGGAAACATTGATAAAGTGTCACACAGACATAACGTTGCGTATAAGTTTCTTGAAGATTCACCACGGAATATTAAAGACCCTAATATACCTGTGCAGCGCACGCTTATGTTCCATCTATTGCTAGAGCGCACAAAAGTAATCAGAGGATATCCTGAAAATCAGTTTTATCTAGAATTTAGTAGGGTATTCTTTATCTGCTCATCGTTAGAGGCCTCAGGTATAAATATGAAAAGCAATTATGAGTTTTATGAATATTTAAAAAATAAAAAAGCACATAATGTTTGCACTTATATACTTTTGCAAATATTAGAAGAATTCCCGCTTTAATAGTTCTGACAGGCTATAAGAAAATAATTTTCTAAATTCTAAACGCAATCTTTTGTAGCAATACAATACTGAAGGTGAATATATTGGTTTTGAACTTTGATTTCAGGTTGTAGTAGAGAACGCATTTAAAAACTGTCGTCCCCAAAGTAATTTTCGATCAATTTCATTTAGTTTTGCTTCGTCACATACAAAATTCCACTTCTCTTCAATAACAGATTTTTGCTTTTCAAAAATCAATAAAGCATCATCGTTTGAAAGTTGAAAATTATGTGCGGTTTCAAGACAGGTTTTTAACTGACTGAGATTATTATTGCCGGATATCAGCATAGCTTGTGAAGCTTCATTGCCAGCACGACTTTGCGGGCAGATATCATAGGCAGGTGTTAGCGTTAGCTCTTTACCATTCCAAAATGCTGCATGATTACGGGCATGATCATCGGTATTGCCGCAAAGAATATTAAAGACAAGGCGTGAGAATAATTCTTTTAATGAGTCCTTTGGATCAGTGAAACGATAGCGGATTATTTCAGCCAGTGTTTCATAACTCGCATAGCGCGCCATCATGTCATCGAGGCCAAAAAGGGTTAGCGCGGATACCATGGGTTTTCTCGCCCAGCCTTGCTCGACATTTTCACGGTCAAATCTTTCAACTAGCAACACATCTTTATTGGCTGCTGTTTTCAGTTTAACAGGAGCAACATCAAGCCCAACCAGATCAGCTAATCTCATTGCAATGAATTCAGCCTTTACCACACTGTATATATCAGTGCTGGAAGAAAATTTAGCGACGTATTTTTTGTCATTATCCTCAACCAGTGCCTTTGGTCTGGCACCGCCAATAGCAGTGCCATGATACAAGGCTATATCAAGCTCTGGAGTGAGAGGGACGCCTTTTTCTACGCGCGCAGCAGAATCCAGTAACTCTTCGAGTGGAACATTGGTTGCACTACGCGGCTCGTAACTGGAAGGTGATAGCTGGAAATCCAGTGCGCCAATACGATCAGAGCCGGATTCTAAGAGATAGGTCAGTTCATCTAGAATGGTAGTATCCGTGTTAGCACCTTTTAACCCCAACTTCTTATTGATAATAACTCGTCGTCCCCAAGCATCGGGCGCGCCGTCCCGAATACAGCCAGGCATACTCAATCCTTCAAGCAGGGGTAATGTTCCTGCCTTTAAGGGTAGCTCGGGTTCATAAATAGGGATGGCCGGTTTTGTACCATTGACCCGTTCAAGATAGCTCTTACCATAGTTGAATAGGAGATTGCCGTTATCTACTTCCAATCTACCCGCTACAATCGGCTCAGTTTCACCCGGTAGCCATATCCAGACATAGGCCTCGTTATAATGTTTTTCAGAAGTCATCATGCACTACCTTTGTTTTTGCCTTGATACGTTTGGGTAACAAAGCAATCTTGTCCCTTGTCTGCTCGATATGTCTTGATAGGGGGAGTTTGTCCTGCTCAAAAAGATTAACCCCCACTAGCGTAGCAACCTCAAAAACCAGACCAATGGCGCTACTCATCTCGCCACGTTCGATTTTTTGCAAGGTAGCTCTAGAAATACCGGCGCGTTCAGCCAAATTTTTCTCGCTCCATTTGCGCTGTTTACGCCCGAGTTTTATTTGCTCCCCAAGCAAGGTGACAGCTTCGAGGGCATATTTTGAATAAGTTCTCTGTTTTGTCATGGTTAAAACCCACAAAATGACTACAATAGTGGTCATTAGACTATCTAATGACTACTGTATTAGTCAAAGATAGGGGTAAGAGGGCGATATGTCAAGTAAAAATGACTATTATAATGGGCGTACTATGATGTAATGACTATAATAATAGTCAATCAAAGCAATTCAGGGTCTCTGACACGTGATCTTAACTCTTTAAGAGCAGGGGTAAACCATAGGTCATATTATTCGTAGTGAATTTTAGAAATGTTCTGAAAACGCCAGAAAAAGACTCTATTCGGGAGAAGTGATTTTTAGGGATTTAAAAAAATATGTACTAAAACATCCGCTATAAAAATCTGTAATCGTTATTCACAAAAATATCGAATTATAATCAAAATTCACAAGCAATAATCACTTTTCATGACGCAACGGTTATTGATACTAAGCCTTAGTTGCAATCGGCACTTGATTAATATGTTTATCAATTGCCTCTATCACGTTGGAATAGATTGGTAAGTTGGTCTTTTCTTTTTGCCAATGTTCATGAAATAGGGCAATCGTTTCCACGGCGGTATCTAATACCACTTTTTCAGGAAGTAAGGCTCTTGCCGCTAGGTGTTTTAGTTCATCAAATGTAAATTCATCAAAGCGTTTTGTTCGGCTGAAATTTAATGCCGCTTTTTCATCCTCGATATAGGCAATAGTTGAAACAAAATCATAGGCAGGAGATAGTGTTGCGCTTCGTTTATCTGGATAGATAAGCGACCAGTTTTTTAGGTGCATATCGGCATTGCCAATCAGTGTATTAAACACAAGCCTGCGAATAAATTCTGAAATATCTTTTTCGTCGCTTTCTGCGCCAATAACTTGTGCGATATTTGCTGCGCTTGCTTTTTTATATTTCTCCTTTGGGTAAACATCGAAAACTTGCGCAAAGTCTTCAATATGAACGGGGCTTCCATCTTCAAGGCGATCAAAGCGTTTTATCGCAAAGGCTTGCCCTTGCATTTCACCAATACCAGCAGGCAGATTTTCGACATCCTTCACATCAATCAAATTAATGGAAGGGATATCAATTCCAATAAGCCTTGCGAGTTCCATCATGGAGTATTCGTTTTCTGGTACGCCTACAAATCTTGCAGACGGTAATTTGACGATCCATGATCCTCCCATTCCTTTTGCAGGAATGGTTAAGCCTCCGCTGGCTTCACTTATTGCAGAAAATTTAAGTTGCACACCTGCTAACGAGAAGCGAAGTGCATCATCAAGGCTTTTGTCTGTCGCTCCATCATTTTCTTCTGCATCTTCATCCAGATCACCAGGCCATATTTCACCTTCATCTGGCGTAACAGTCATTGCACCGGGCAAGTCCATTCCTAATGCCCAGAGTAAGAAGAATTCTCTTTCGGATTTTACACCAGCACGCTCGGATAAATATTCACGCAAATGACCTTCTGGCAGCAGGTTAGAAAAATATGGCATTAATGCGGTTTGTGTTGGTTTAAATTCGGTAATCAATTCACCAAATGAATCTTTAAAACGTAAGCCTAGAGTAGCCCTATTTTCATTTTCAATATAAGACTCATTAAAGGAAAATAACGACCGATCATGCCCTACATGGGTAAGTGCGCCAATGCGCTCACCATGTAGCAATATATTTAGAACAGATACATCAGCCATTATTCCTCTCCATCCAGGCTATAAGCTGGGCGGGGTGGTTGTCCTCCAGTCTCACTGTCCGCACTACCAACTATGGAATTAACCGCTGAAAGGTATTTTCGGGGTATAAGTGCAAGTTCCAACTCCAAAACACGGGAAATAGCTACAAGGCTCGAAAGTCGCAAATCAACATTGCCACTTTCGATTTTTGAGATGTGACTTTGTGGAACACCTGCTCGGGCGCTGAGTTCGCGCTGGCTTAGTCCCATGTTTTCACGAGACTTTTTAAGCTGTTGTGCGATATATTGTGTTGAATAGGTCATTTTGATGCGTTATGCCATATCAATTAACAAAAAATATATATAAATATATATCATCATACATAAATCCTGTCAAGATATGATATATAATTGCATATCAAAAGGTAAGATATATGTGCAATTATATATTATTTGGGTGTGAAAGGCCTATTTACAGTAATCCTGACTTTTTAACTCGTTCTCTAAGTTCTTCAAGAGTAGGGATATCCTTTGGTGTTTCGCAGGTCACAATTTGATCTAGAATAAACTCCCAGACTTGCGCTGCACGGCGTTTCTCAAAGTCGTAGGAATATTGGATATAAACTTCTCCTGTTACATCTTTTTCTCCGTCACTGTGATTGAGTATGAGCCGGGCATAGAGTTTTGGCAGTCCAACTGCTGTGATCCACGTTGCACCTGTGCGCCGAAGGTCATGAGGGCAAAAATCATCAATACCTAAAGCCTTTCTGTTTTTGCGAATGGCTTGAGGCATAGCAGTAATGCCCAGTGGTATTAGTTCTGAATTGGGTTCTTTCGGTGGAGACATGGCGCGCGTTGCACCAAAGATATATGGTGATGCACTTGTGTAAGGTGCAACTTCAGCAATGATTTTTAGTGCATAACGGTTCAATGGCACGCGGTGCATTGTTTTGTTTTTTGTTTCATGCATCTCCATTTGCCAAACATTTTCATCCGCTTTAAACGCACCGTAGCGTATATTGCGAACCTCGACACTGCGCTGCATTGTAACCAATGCAAATTTAAGTGCTTTAGCGGTAACAGGAGGAACGCTAAGCATTTCAAATCTGTTCCAGAATTTCCAAATTTCCTCAAAGCTCAAAATACGACTTCTTGAACCTGATGATCCTAAAGATTCAATCTCCATTACAGGATTGTTTTCAATCAATCTCTTTTTCTTCGCTAGATTGAAAAGCTGCCTTGTATAGGCAAGGCTATTTTTTATAGCAACTTTTCCACTGCGAGAAGCGTTTGCTGTATTTTTAGCGCGCTTTAAAATACGTGATTGCATTTTATCAATATCATCGGCTGTAACTTCATTAATGTTTTTATTTCCCATGATAGGGATCACATCGAGATTAAAGACGCGCACTTCTTCTTTAATTGATGCTTTGCCTTTTAAATTTGCGTATTCGACATAAACATCAATAAACGCTGATACCGAGTAGGTTGCTTTTTGTTTTTCTTCTTCGGCTTTTTTATCGGCGACAAGGTCACGTCCATAGTCATGAACTTGCTCATAAAGTAGGTCATATTCTCTACGGGCGCGACGAATATTCCACTCTGGATACTGGCCAATAGTAAGCCATCGGCTTATTCGTTTATCCGAGTTTGAATTAACCATATATTTAAAGACAAACGTTTTTATACCAGAAGGAGTTACACGTAAACCAAACCCTGGGCATCCATAACACCAAAAAATTTGTCGGGTTTTAATCGGTTTAATATTGCGAATTACAGTATCAATAAACTTTATTGTGTTTGACATCCATGTTCTTTCTGCTTATTACGTAAATTCTCTGGGCTACTCACTGGGCTACTCAAATCATGTTTACTAAATGAGCAGTATGAGCACTTATGTGCAAGAATTTATATTTGTAACCCTTTCTGAGTAATGGTTACATGGCATTGTCTTTTGGAGGGGTATAAAATTATATAATTAAATCAAAGTAATAGCTTAGAACCCTTACTCAGTCTACGTTACAGAGGTTAAAATTGAGTTAAAGCAACTGACTTTTAATCAGTAGGTCGAGAGTTCGAATCTCTCAGCGATCACCACCAATATTCCAATTATTTCAATGTCTTAGCTGCTTTTTTAAAAATCATTAAAAACGCCAAAAATCTCTGGGCTACTCACTGGGCTACTCACAAGAAAATAGCGACAATACGTCGCTACTAATTGATACAAAATTTTGTGGATAACTTTCACCTACTCAGGTTGCCTATACATATGCGGATTTTTGATCCACTCATGAATATCTTTAAGGTAAAAAGCCTTACGCTTCGAGTTCTTGTGTGAAGATAGTATTTTAGGTTTTGGAAATGTTCCGCGTGCAATGCGGCGACTTATCTCTTGCCTGGAGATGCCACATAACCTTACCGCGAGTTTGAAGGGGATGAGGGCGTTACTCTGAATCATCAGCGCCGCCGTTACTTGCGCTTCAAAATCCGCTTTAATACTTATAATATTATCCATGGGACAATCCTTTCCATCTTTGGAAGCGATGTGGTTATTACCACACACATTGTTTTGTACCCATTTTGAATTAGAGGCCTAAACGCTTGATGCGATGATGTGGCTAAACATCTCAAATAAAGCCACGCCTCTACTATTAAGCTTACGCCCTGTTTATTAACAATTAGTTAATTCTTGCCATGAAAACGTTATCCATAGCCATATTCCAAACTTCACGACCAATGTTTATCTGTTTGTACTGACAATTTCCTTTTGCCCTGAAGAGCAGGGGAACGCTATTTCCGCCTTATGGTGTGAACATTAGCCCGCAGGCGGCTCGTATCAAGTCATTTTTCCCGTCAGAACATCTAAGTCCGCCAAAGCGGACAAGGTGTTCTAGCCGGATACTGTGTATGAATTAATTTATTATCTAAGGTTTAGGGGAGGGTTTATAAGTATCAGTTTGCAACAGTTAATAATCGGAAGGAATGTCAATGAACGTTAATGAGAAATATTATGTAGGGCTTGATGTATCATCAAAGAAAACTGCTGTCTGCATCGTGGATTATGAAGGTAATATAATACATGAAGCTATGGTAGATACAGAGCCTCTGTGCATAGATATATGTATAAAATCAACTGGGTTTGCTGTTACAAAGGTGGGCATTGAGTCCACAAATCTAGCGATTTGGCTATGCCGTGAGCTAAGTGATTTAGGCTATACGATCATTTGCGTGGAATCACACCATGCGTCTGCGTTTATGTCGGCGCAAAAAATAAAAACAGATAGAAATGATGCCAGAGGTCTTGCGCAATTAATGCGTTGCAAGCTGTATAAAGAGGTTCATATCAAGAGCGATGAAAGTCAGCGTTTAAAATTGCTATTGAATAACCGTCGTTTTTTGGTTGAGCAGCGCGTAAATACAGAAAACCAAATACGGGGAAGTTTAAAAACATTTGGATTGATGATAGGGGGTGTTACAAAAACGCATTATTCCAGACGCGTTCGGGAACTGATTGATGGTGATGGAGAGTTGGAGGTCGCTGTATTGCCATTGCTTGATCATCGTGATTCTTGTTTCGAGCATATAACATCTCTTGATAAATTACTTGTCAGGGCAGCAAAAACAGATCCTGTGAGTAGGTTATTAATGACTGCTCCAGGTGTTGGTCCTTTGACGGCCATGTTATATAAAGCTGTGGTTGATGATCCCACACGTTTTAAAAGATCAAGGGATATCGCGCCTCATCTTGGTCTTGTACCCCAAAAATATGCTTCCGGCGAAGTGGATTATAACGGCTCAATTACAAGGGCTGGTGACTCCATGTTGCGATATCACCTATATAAAGCAGCAGAGTCGGCTACAAGGCAATCAGCTCGCCCATCTCCATTAAAAAAGTGGGCACGAACTCTTGAAAAGAGAAGTTCATATAAGGTTTCCAGAGTTGCTGTTGCGCGTAAACTGTCAATTATTTTACATCGTATGTGGATGGACGGTACGGAGTATGATTGGAGTAGACCTGGAGAAGGGAAAAAAGAATTAGTGTCGATGGTAGCATAACAGTTTGTCCGGTAGGGCGAAGGGTGAGGATGAGAGCGTTTGGGGGACTGTGCCTGAAAAGCCAGAGCACGCTAGTCGGATTGCTCCTCCTTTTTCCTTTACCGCCCCCGAGTAGCCTCCTGAAATATAATCGACTAATCATTATTCGTGTAGGCAGTGATATGGTTAAAAAAACGTAGCTGTGTTTTCGTATCGTGTCGTGTGCCGTTTCAGGATGAGCACGTAGGTAGGTGAGACCGCCTGACGAATACCAGTAATTACGACTGGGAAATATAAAATAACATTATTTTCATCATTTTATATTTAGATGGTGATGTTTTTTTATGTCTAATTCAATTTATTGCTATCGGTATAGTTTGCTAAAAATCCTTGATTATTCGTCATTTATGTTTCTGTTGACAAAAATTCATACAGGTAGGTCCCCCAGAAAATAATTTGACACAATCCTAGTGCCTTACGGGCTTTTTACTGTTCACAAGGCCGGAAATATCTCCGGCTCTTTAGATAAAGGAACAGTAGACCATGTCAAACAACATATATAAAATCGTTACCGATCAGATCATCAAACAGCTTGAACATGTTGATCCATCCGACTTCAAAAAACCATGGTTCGCAATAGGGCACTCGCCAGTTAATCTTAGGGGCACGGCTTATCGCGGTATAAACCACATTCTACTTTCCCATTCAGGCTATCAGTCCAATATCTGGGCGACCTTCAAACAATGGAAAGAAAAGGACTGCATCGTTCGCAAGGGCGAGAAGTCACAGATTGTCGTCTTGTGGAAATTCTTTGATGAAACCGATGAGAGCGGCAATAGCACAGGCAAGACCGGCGCGGTGATGACACGATATTTCCGCGTATTCAATTCCGATCAAGTTGACGGCGATTATGCCAGAGACGCTGAGAAGAAATTCAAAGATAAGCTCTTAAACCATGATCCTATCCGTGAAGCGCAAAGCTTCGTAGAAAACTACACCGCCAATGAACGCTTACCTGTAAGAAATTCAGATCGAGCATATTACGCAGGTGGTATCCGTGAACATATCGCAATGCCGGAAATTGGGCAATTCACATCCGCTAAACAATATTACAGCGTATTTGCACATGAAATTACTCACAGCACGGGAAATAGCAATCGCTTGAACCGTGATATGAGCGGGCGCTTTGGCGATCAGGCTTATTCCTTCGAAGAATTGGTTGCCGAGCTTGGCAGTGCAATGATTTGTGGCTCACTTGGCCTTGAACAACAACCACGCCTTGATCACGCGCAGTACATCAAAGGCTGGTTATCAAATTTACGAAATGATCCTAAATTTATAATCAGCGCCGCAAGCCACGCACAAAAAGCAGCAGACTATGCTTTGCAAAGCGCTGAGCAGCAAACCCTTCCAGAGAAAGTCACATCATGAACCGTAGGTAAAAATACTCCTTAGTTCCATTTACTTATCTCCTTCTGCTAAAACAAAACCGTTGTCCGTTGCGTAGAATATATTGGTGATGGTTGACCTCTCGCCCGCCTCACAATCTTCCTCAATAAATTCTGCAAAAATATCAAGATATTTGTCATCGTTTAAATCTTTGATAAAAAACTTAATGGACGGGCTCACCGCTTTCTTAAGATTAAGCATTTCTTTCCGAGACTCTTGGCCGCAAGTGCCATCGATGCCGTCATAACTTCCACCGCCCAGTAGTGTAATATTTCCTCCCTTTACATTTTGTATATCGTAACCACCATATGCTTTGCCTGACTTGAGTGAAACCTGGTATCGGATTTGAAAGTATTCTCCTGATTTATCTTTAATGACAGCAATAGCATCTTCATCAGCCTCTATCCGAACTTTGGCGTTTTTAATTAAGGGAGCATCAGCTTTAGCCATTGACAAAATACAGATCATAAATATTCCAAAAAATAATGTAGCTAAATAGCTATGACGGTTTATATCTTTCCACAAACTCATTCCTGTCTCTCCATTATGTAAGAATTTGCGGATTTTATTAGTTGTTCTTTTACTGTAGGCTGATTTACTACTATTTTTGTACCGAGAGTAAAGATATAATCATTGTCGAACCAAAATAGTTTTGCTTCTGTACAATACGAGAAACATTGTGATGGCATAAAATAGCCTTGAATATTTTCTGTCAGATTTATTGTTTCATATAAATTTGAAAATGTTGTTTCTATATTATTTCTTAAAATAGCCCCCACTTTATTTCTTGCAAAGCTTCCCTGACTACAATAGTTCTGGCCTTGACAATCGGCAGACAACGCCCAAATAACTTCTAAATTATAATCATTACAGCTTCTACTGCTTGTCATGATATACAAGCCTTCTTTATTGTTATGCACGTTTGGCAAATATCGAGGTATCGAGATTCTATCTGAGCCACAAGAAACTGTTACTTGAGAATTGTATTTCTCACTGTAAAGCCCATCATTTCGGAGGTCTTTGTTTTTCTCTGATCTTTGTTCTTCCGCCAGACCAAGGTTTGGCATGATAATAAAATTTATAATAATGGCTGTGAAAAAGTAGAGCATATGAGATGCTCTTGTGTAATTTATGGGCACTTTTTCATTCCCTCTTTATGTGTCATTTCTTGCTAAGATGACCGCATTTATCTCCGAACACAATGCCTTCACTCTTTAATGCTTGTGTCTCTTGTGGATACATCACTTGTGCCACGCATCCTGATCAAAATACATAGAGGTTTTTCTGTTCCGCCGTTTACATCATTCAAACTTAAATCCTCACAGATATCGCTCATAAAGTTTTATGGCTTGTAAGCATTTGGAGTATTACGTTTTGCCGTATGCCTCGAAACATTCCTTTTACATCAAGACCGCCTATTAAATTACAGCCTTTTATGTGAACGCTACCAGACAGGCGGCTCGCATCAAATCATTTTTCCTATAAACGGCTGTAGAGGCGATGAATCGCCAACAGCCGCTAATAGTCACCCAGAAAATAATTTGACACGATCCTTATACCTGCCTGGCTTGCCACGTGTCACAAGGCCGGAATTAGCCGGACTTGAAATAGATAAAAGGAAACAAGTCATGAACACTCAAAACAACAATTCAGCAAATACAGCGCCGGTACAAACTTTCAGAGACGGAGCCATATTGTTAAGAATCTGGAAAAGAGAACATAAAAACGCCGAAACCGGCAATACCAGCATCTTCTACTCCATTGATATGAAGCGCGGCTATAAGCAGGACGATATCTGGAAAAACACTTCCAGCATTAACGGTAAAGACGCTTTACGAGTAGCAAATCTCTTCACGGGGGCTAATGACTGGATTGTGCGCCAGCAACAATCAACTCCAGCTAACGACGAAACCGTAACCGCAAGGGCTGGCCAATAGGCCGCCCTTTACTTCACATGATAAGGAGCAAGCACATGAACGCAGCTAAATCATATATCGAACATCGCGGCTACCAACCTGGCCATCCGTTTTATTACAAGCGTGGCGGTAAAGTTCTACGCCCGAAGCAGATATTATCCGCCGTCAAAGCAAGCGGATATCAGGGCTATAGGTTTGATGATATACAGCAAGCCGATAATAAGGCAGAGCCACAGCGCTCAGTCGCCTTGCGTAATATCAGGCAAGAAGTGCTCACGAGATTAATATCTGATCTTTCGAGCTACCGTGCATATGCACGCGAGTTACGGGATTATCGTGCTATTGATGAAGCTGATAGACCAGAGCAGCCAATATGCTCTGATATCCACACCAGCATGAGCCTAAAACACAATCATCTCTATAATGATTTTGCTCATCTGGTAGTTATCGATGATCTTCTATCATGCCAGCTAGATTTGTTCGGTTTTTAGATATGTCAAAAATCAACATCCTTCTACCCTGTACATTTTGGTGTGCAGGGCTTCTTACGCTCACCTTCATTAATACAGATAGCAGCTATCCACCCCATTGATGACAATGCTCATTGGGCTTGCTGTCATAGAGATAAAATCATCTATTAGCTGCCATTTGGCGCTTGTTTCCCATTCATTGGATGTGAGGCTAAGGGCAGCTTCTTGAAAGTAATTTTGCACTGCGGCAACTTTTTTGTAGCCAATCGCAAATTCCAGCAGCGTATCGCTTTTGATCTTCGCAAAATACAGATAGAGCGCTTCATCCCGATATTGTGCATATTCGTATGGAGGGACAAAGCTATTATTGATTTTAAGGCCACAATCTAAGGTTTCTGGGGAGGTGGTTGCCACTGCCTCGATAGAAACATTAATCCTGATCCAAACATCAGAGATATCAGTAAGGGGAGATTGGACGCTGTAGGATATCCATGTGTGAGTTTTATTGCCTGTTTTGCTGATGCGCGCTTTGCCAATCAATTCCCCCGCCCAGGCTCCTGAGCACAGAAACATAGCTAGAACAAAGATGGTGGTATTTTTCATGGGATTTGGCCTCATTTAAGGATCGTCGATAGCCTTCGAGATATCGCCCTTGAATAATTGCCAGATTTGAAGCCCGAGGGCTTTGGCAATCTTTTCAACAGTGTCAATCTCAGGGCTGACTTCTCCGCGCTCAATTGCCCCGATATGGGTGCGGTGAAGGCCAGCGCTCAAAGCCAGAGCTTCTTGCGACCATCTGCGCATCGCCCGAGCCAGCCGAATTTGATCTCCAAGGGTTTGCCGATATGTTTGCACGAAGCTGTATGCCTGCTATGATTCACATATGAATCATTATTGTAACGCAAAAATTCTCCCTTGAGTCACATATGGGTCAAATAATATGAGCGATATTACTCAGCGTTTAGCCGCGAATATCAGGCGAAGGAGGGGCGATATCCCGCAGCGTGCCTTTGCTCTCAAGCTTGGGATATCTCAATCCACTTTGGCGCGCATAGAAAACGCTGGCCAGAACACAACGCTCTCGACATTAGAGCAGCTCATGAAATCACTGAAATGCGATATAGGCGGGTTGTTCAAATGAGGTGTATTTATAGTGAAGCACGGGAGCAGTAGGCAAGGCCGGTAGTTCCCGTCATCGCTTGCCAGCCGGAAAGGCTGCGCTTTAGGGCATTGTCTCGCAACTGCACAATAGTTCCGCTATTGGTAAGTGCTTACGATGACTGCAAGATGTGTGCGTGTAGTACAAAATGTGCCATTTTGCCCTCCACGCACCTATCTTGAGAAGGACGTTTCCCCGTCCGTTCTATCCTCAGGAGGCGCACTAAGCTTCGAATTATCATTCGAGAGCAAGAGCTTATATGGTGCATTACCGGCATTGAGCCAGATGCTGCACCAGCGAACGTGTGGCCGTTCTATTCACCATTTGGAAGAGCGTTCCTGCTCCTCCAAAACCTCCATGATCAGGAGAGACTTCGCTCTGCCCCTGAACCCCATCGAGTTATGAGCCTTCGTGCCCCTAACAACCCAGATCATGGTTTCGCCCATGAAGACGAGCAAAGGGAGATTTCAGTTCTCCCTTATGCAATCCCATTGACTAACCGTACGCCGGTTGGAAGCCGCCACTGTTTTCGCCAGTGGATTACGACCAATGATTATCATTGGATGTGTGATTTTCAGGAGAGGTGAATAATGCTACTCTTTGCATGGAATATATTCTTAACGGCGGATAGCCTTACTCATCTTATGACATTGCTAAATAACATCCTTAAATGGACACAATATCTGCCCGCCTGGCAGAGGGATGCCGCGCGCAGATTGTTGCAGCGCGAAGATGGATTATCCGAGGATGATTACGCCGAGCTTTACGCTCTGCTCAAGGCCGAACATGGCCTGCCAAATCCAGATAATTTGACCGCTGAGCCACTGGCAGCTATCCACCTTCCTGCCACCATTCAATCTGGTCAAAGCGTGATCTTGAAAGAGATTGGCAAATTAACTCATGTAAACCGCATCGCCCCTGATCAAAAACTAGGGTTTTCGATAGCTGGAATGAGCGTCATTTATGGCGGTAATGGCTCTGGTAAATCGGGGTATGTGCGGGTGATGAAACAGGCCTGCCGCTGCCGTGATCAATCAGAGCGGGTATATCCCAATGCCAATGATCTGGCCTCAGCGCATAAAAAACCGACAGCACGGTTCAAAATAGAAAATAATGGGAGTGCCCATAAGATAGATTGGCAGCAGGATTGTGTGCCTGATGAGCTGCTATCTAGCATATCGGTATTTGATAGCAGGTGTGCCCGATCATATCTTACGGCTGAGCAAGATGTTGCTTATTTGCCCTATGGTTTGGATATTGTAGAAAATATGGCTCGGGATGTTATCCCTGAACTGGAGAGCCGTCTCTCAGCAGAAATCAGCGCCATTGATACGAATGTTTACGCCTTTAATCATCTGGCAGGAGAAACCAAGGTCGGGGCGCTGATATCAAAGCTAAGCGCTCGAACCAACCCTAAAACCGTAGAAACGCTCGCTACTTTATCCGTCGAAGAAGAAAAGTGGATTGATGCGCTAAGCAAGGCACTGGCAGAAGCCGATCCGATCACCAAAGCCGCTGAGTTAAAGCGCTTTGTCTCACGGCTAAAAACTCTGGCTGAAAATGTTAAGAAAGTAAGCCTATGGGTTAATGATGATGCGGTTACAAAATTAAAGAAACTTGATGATGATGTAGTAGCCGCAGAGCTGGCAGAAACAAATGCCGCGCTTGCTCTGCAATCAGGCGAGGAATTACTGCCTGGAACCGGCGAACCTTTATGGAAGGCTTTGTTTGAGGCAGCAAGAAAATATTCAACTGGTATCGCTTATCCTGATCATGAGTTTCCGCATACGGGGGATGATGCGCTGTGTCCTTTATGCCAATCACCATTGGATGAAGCAGGGGAACGGCTAAAACGCTTTGAGCAATATATCAAAGATGATGTTGCCAAAACCGCCAGTGATAAGCGCAGCGCTTTAGCTACAATCCACAAGAAAATAGAAAACGCCAATCTTACAATCGCTCTGGATCAGGAATTATCTGATGAGATAGATCAGTGTGATGGCGCTATAGTTAGGGCTATAAAAGATTATCAGGTCAGCATTGATGCAATGAGGGCATGGATGCTGGGCGCGCTGGACGATCATAAATGGGATGCACCGCCTGATCTGGAAGATAGCCCATGCAATAGCATTCGCAAATTAGCAGCTCAAAAGCTCCGTGAAGCCCGAACCTTTATTAAGGCTGCGGACGCGGAGCATAAAAAGAAATTAGAGCAAGAATATACAGAGCTGATAGCGAGGCAGAATTTACAAAAATCCAAACAAGCCGTGCTTGATCTGATTGAACGCCTGAAAAAAGTTGCGGCTTTAAAGAAATGCAAGAATGACCTTAAAACAAAACCTATCTCTGATAAATCCAAAGAATTTGCCAGCGAGGCAGTAACTAAAGAGCTGAAATCTGCATTGGACGCAGAGTTTGCAAATCTTTCAGTAGGACATATAAAAACCAAGCTCAAAGAAAGAAATGTTAAGGGCAAGATATTTCATCAGCTTTTGCTTAAAATCCCGACCAACCGTAATATTGATGAAATCCTGAGTGAAGGGGAGCAACGCGCAATTGCTCTGGGTGCATTTTTAGCTGAGCTGTCTTTAGCCGATCATTCCTGCGGGATTATTTTTGATGATCCGGTATCTTCGCTTGATCACTGGCGCAGGCAACATGTTGCGCGCCGCCTTGTAAGGGAAGCAAAAAAACGCCAAGTCATTGTCTTTACCCACGATACGTCCTTCCTTGGCCAGATACGTGATGAGATCGATGAAAATAAACTGGATCACAAGATATGTTTTCTGGAATGGAAAGGGCAATATGCCGGTAATGTCTGTGATGGACTGCCATGGGGGCATTCCAGTTATAAAGAGCGTATTCACGCTCTTGAGGCCATGCACAAAAAATTAGTAGCTAAGCCCTGGCCGCAATATCCTAATGAAGAAGACGCGGCTGAAATGCTCAAAGCATATGATCGTATGCGCGCAGCCATAGAGCGGGTTATTCAAGATGTGGTCTTTAATGGTGTGGTCAGGCGTTATCGGGACTGGATAAATATTGGCAGCCTCGAGGGCGTAGTAGGGTTTGATGATACGGAGTGCGATGAGATTAACAGGCTTTACCAGCGCTGTAATGATCTGGTTGATGCGCATGATCCTTCTTCCGCCAAAAACGCCCCTGTTCCTAATGTAACGGATCTGGGCAAAGACATTGATGATCTGAACGCCGTCATCAAGCTCATCCAAGATCGCAGAAAGGATAAGAAGGCTGGGATACCGTGATTGTTAGAAGAAATTACATCTGAAAATTGTGAATACGTTAGACATATTCTGCATATTACGATATAGAAATGATGAAAAAACTAATTGCAATAACAGATACTCACTAGTGCATGGACACTGAAATGAGAGCATGATGATATTTGAAGTCAGCGCTAACCAAATTGAACGACTAAACGAAGGCCAGTTTGTAACTCTTCTTCGAAATTTGATACAGGCTGAACTAAATAAGAATTCAATACCGTTACGTTCTGGTGTAGCTCCGGCACAAATCAACATTCCAGATGGTGGTGATGACGCTCGGGTCACTTGGACAGGCGGGATAAATGAGACTGACTGGCTGCCAAGCCGGTTCACTATTTTTCAATGTAAAAAAGGGAAAACGACTCCTTCAGGGCTTAAGGCAGAAACTCAGACAAAGTCTTCTCAAGGGTCTGATAACCCAAATCTGAGTGAAGCTCTTAAGGAAGCCTTGTCCCAAAGCGGAGCGTATGTCGTTGTAACAGCCACGCCAGTTGTTGGTACCAACATTGATCGCCGCATTGAAAAAATTCGGGAGGGAATTCGCGAGACAGGGAATTCCCCATCCCTTTTATCCTCGATTAAAATTTATGATTGTAATAGATTGGCCGCTTGGACAAATACACATCCGTCAGTTGCTTTGTGGCTCAATACGTTGCTTCGCGATGTTCATCTTGGCGGCTTTCAAACATTCGATGACTGGGGACGCACGCCAGAGATATCTCAAATTGAATTTCAGCAAAGTGATGATGCGCGGTTCGTCGCCAAAGGAAAGGAAGTTCAAAGTTGGCAAAATGAGGACGCCTCGATTTTCCAAGAAAAGTCTTTTGATGAAATCAGGAGTATTATATCTACGTTTTTACTCACGCGAGGAAATGCTGTTCGCGTAATCGGGCCATCAGGATACGGAAAGACTCGCCTCGTGCATCAGCTTCTTGTGAGCCAAGCTTCTATACCTCAAGACTTCATGGATCAAAGCCAGATAATCTACTGCCTCTACGAGGACGTTAAAGATCAACTTCTCAACATAGCACGTGAAATTGCTGACACTGGGTCCAGGGCATTGTTCATTGTGGATGATTGTCCAGATGCAATTCATACGCGGCTGAGTGAAACAGTCCATCGAGAAGGTTCCCGCTGTCTTCTCATGACAATAGGCGTGGAAACCAAGGCGCAAATTATACGTCGCAATCTGGTTGTCGAGCTCAAAGCTGCCTCAGACGAACTAATTGACCGTATCGCGGAAGCGACAAACAAAGAAGTAAGTAGCAGAAATTCTTCCTTGATTCGTGATTTGTCTCAAGGTTTTCCGAGAATGGCGGTCTTTGCATCTCGTTCTTTGGAAGACGGCGACGAGGAATTGAGCTCGGTTGAAACGCTGATCTCTAGGATTGTTTGGGGTGAGAAAAAGGAAGACCCGCTAGCATACGAAAGCTTGCAACTTCTTAGCCTTTTCACAATCGTTGGAATGGAAAATGACTCGTCTCACGAACTCGAAGAAATTGCGTCTTATTGTGGTAAGGCTGTGCAAGATATGTATAGGGAGTTAAGTCGCTTTACCAAGCGGGGTGTCCTATTTCGTCAGGGAGATTATGGTGAAGTGCAGCCCCTTCCGCTCTCTATGCGTTTGGCAAACCAGTGGCTGGAAAGCAATCCTGCGGGGTCACTAGAAACTCTATTCCGTTCGCTCAGTGAAAAGATGAAGCTGAGGATGGTTGGGCGTTTACGTTGGATATCATGGTCGGATAAAGTAACAAGCTTTGCTCGCGCTTTATTTGCTGAGGCATTGCCTGACGAGACAGCTCTAAATAGCGAGTTTGGATCAAAGCTTCTAGATCGGTTTGTTCACCTTGCCCCTGATGCAACGATGGAGCATGTAGATAACCTGCTAGCGAGTAAATCAATCGATGATCTTGCAGCCTTTAATTCAGGTAGGCGCTACACAATTTGGGCATTAGAGAAGTTAGTGTTCCGTCGCCAGACCTTTGATTCTGCGGCTAGGTTGCTTTTGAAACTTGCTGCGGCAGAAAATGAGGATTGGGCTAATAACGCCTCCTGTCAGTTCACAGGTTTGTTTCAGCTTTATTTATCTGGGACGGAAGCCACACCAGAAGAAAAGCTTTTGGTGCTGGATGATGGTTTAGCTAATGAGGATGATCGAGTCCGTAAGCTTTGTGTTGAAGCGTTAGATTGCATGCTTGAATCAGGACATTTTTCTAGATCTGGAGGAGCAGAACACATTGGAGCTGGGGAAGCCTTAGAAGATTGGTGGCCTAGGACAAACGGGGAGATCCTCGATTACTATAGTGCTGCTCTATCACGTCTTGAACAAATTGCCATTAGCACCGACGACCCAAACAGCAAAACAGCATTAAACAGTATTGGTTCACATCTTAGGGGCCTATTTTCTATTGAGCCGATGCTTGATGAAATTCAAGCAATAATAGTTCGTCTTCGTGAAGCGTATCCTGAATGGAACAAGGCAGCACTCAAGGCCAACGAGTGGCTCTACTTTGATAGAAATGATGCAAGCGAGGAGCACCAACAGAGGATTCGTTCATATTACGATGAGCTTCTTCCTACCAATGCACTTGAACAAATCTTTTTCTACAGCAGTGGCTGGGCTAGTGATATTCATGACCCTGATGTTTGCTATGATAGAGAGGAGGGAGATAACGAGCACAATTACTGCTCTAACAAGATAAATGAACTTATAGACATGAGTCCGAATGATGCTGCATATTTCTCCCCTCTTATAGATAGTTTTCTGACACGTTCTACAAATTCGGGGTGGGTAGCCATGACCCGTATCGCTAGTCATGTTGACGAGCCTGAATACCTGCTTCGATATATTTTAGAAAATGCCTCCGCTGATAGCGAAATTGCCGTTATTTCAAATCTTAGCCGAAGTGTCATTTCTGGTGCCGCACAAAATGACAGAATCAAAGCTCTAAAGTGCTTAGATATCGCGTTAGGTGTGCAAAATCTAAGTGCATCATCCATTGATTTTATCAATGCAGTTGGGTTAGATGATGCGCTCATGCGGCGTGCAAGTGAGTTTGTGCAAAATGATACTTGTGAGCCGCATCAGGTCTCAGTAATAGCCTTTAATGATGTTCTCCAGAACATTGACCACACTTTAATCGACGAATTAGTGGACACATTGCTGACAAAGCGTGAGAAAGGAGCATGGGCAGCAATCGATTTTCTATCCCACGTTTTGTTTCGTTCTACCCCCACAGAGGGTTGGTTGCTGGAAAGCCTTGTTAGGTCTGTAACTAATCTTGCTTTGTTTGATAAACCAAGATATTCAAACATGGACTGGTATCACTGGTGTAAATTGGTAGAGAAACTGTTTGATAGTGAGCGGATTGATGAAGGCTTCAATGTTCAATTGATGGACTTCATCATCAGCATTACTACTGTTGATGACTATAGTATTCAGCTCTCGTTCGATGATTACGCGCAGAAGATACTTCGCCGCCTAATTTCCGGCTCACCCCGTTTGGTTTGGGAAAAATACCACGAAGCGCGAGCAGCAGCAGCTGGGAGGGCTGGTAACAGAATAGAAAGCTTGTTTGGAGCGAAAATAGGAAATCCATCAAGCCCCGGTGTGCTCAATGATATTCCGCAAGATATCTACATCCCGTGGATGCTTGAGGATAAAGAAGGGCATATGCCGTTTATTCTGGATTGGGTTCAGCTATTTACCGGAGCGAAAGGCGAACGCAGTTGGACGCCAGACTTTGTGTCATTTGTCGATGCCCATGTGGATCGGCCAGAAAGGCTGAATGTGTTGCGCTCTAGGCTAACAACCGGCACTTGGGTTGGCTCGTTTGCTAACAAGCTTGAGGGCGAGCTAAATCTGGTGCTTGAACTGCGAGAGCTTTCAAAAAATCAGCACGTCCAACGATGGATTGATCAAACGGTGTCAGGAATGGAACAGCAGATTATTGATGAACGTATAAAGGACGCAAATCTGGAAGCGTCTTACAGGGCGTAAATGGGGTATGTTCAATTCTTTAAGGCTAATTCTGATAGTTGGTAAACAGATTTTTTCTTTCAGCAGAATAGTTCATAAAGTGTTTTAAATTATAATTTTAGTATTGCCTTTTCTGATTTATGACCTGATCGCCCACTTTTGGCTTTAGCCAGCACATTACTAAGGCTATTGCTGGTCTTTCCACTAGGTAGTATTACAAGAGCGGGATTGCACAGAATCAAGCACTTACTGGTTACCGGTTAAACTTCGTCCACCCCACTTGTGAATTCCACCAATTATATGCCATATATAGTTGATATGCGGTTAATTTAGGTGTAAATTAGCCCAAAATACAGCGTGTGGTTACCAAATTAGGGGCGAGAATGGCTACTGGAATAACAAAAAGAGAACAACATAGTAAAGACGCAATAGCTGCACCCGATCTTTCCATAGATAACATTCCCTTACCAGGTAAATCGGCAATCCCGCGCCTAGTCTATGAAGGCAAAGCCAGCGAAGCAGAAATCCTCTCCGAGCATTACAGCCATTTTAGAACGATTAGCGCTAACGGTAAGGCTTCTCGCAAATCAGTAGATATACCAGATAACAGCTTTGTATTGAGCGATAACTTTGTCGGGCTGCATACATTGCTCAATTCTGGAAACAAAGTAACTTTATTCTACCTTGATCCACCTTATGGCACTGGTATGGATTTTCATTCGCGTAGCCTTGAACATGCCTATAAGGATTCAATGGGGTCTGCGACCTATATAGAGTTCATGCGCAGAAGACTTATTTTAATGCGTGAATGTATGGCTGATGATGGTTCTATTTATATCCATATCGGCTATCAAATGCTTGCGCATTTAAAAGTAATCATGGATGAGGTCTTTGGGGAGAAGAATTTCAGGAATTTGATTACACGGCGTAAATGCAGCAGTAAGAATTTTACTACCAAGCAATATTCCAACCTCAATGATTATGTGCTGTTTTACACTAAAACAAATAACTATAAATGGAACCAGCCTGGCGTTACGCCTGAGCAGGCTTGGATAGAAAAAGAATATCCTAAAATCGATGATTATGGTCGGCGCTTTAAACTTGTGCCTGTTCATGCTCCTGGCACAAGAAACGGAGAAACCGGTAAAGAGTGGAGGGGCAAGATGCCTCCCAAAGGTAAGCATTGGCAATATACTCCTGCAAAACTTGATGATCTTGATAAGCAGGGTGATATTCACTGGTCAAGAAACGGCAACCCACGGCGCAAGGTATATTGGACAAAAGATAAGAAATTATCTCTTTCAGATTATTGGATGGATTATCGTGATGCTCACCACCAGAGTATTAAGATCACCGGATATCCAACAGAGAAGAATTTTAACATGCTAAAAATGATTGTCGGGGCAAGCTCTGATGAAGGTGATCTTGTTGTTGATCCATTTTGTGGCTCAGGCACAACAATTCACGCAGCGCTGGAATTAAATCGCCGTTATATTGGTATTGATGCGTCTTTTACTGCGGCAAAAGCTACGATTGAGCGCTTTCGCCATGGCGTAAAGGCTATGGGTGATTATGTTAATGATCAACCCGATGTCGCGTCTATTAAAGATGCCCCTGCAAAAAAGCTCTCATTTTTAGTAGAAGATTATCTATGGGAGGAATATAAAAAAGAAATCGTAGAGCTTGGAAAGATTTAACTTTCCAGCCATTCTTTTGTGATACTTTTTGCTGCAAGCTTTAAGGTAGCTACCCTGACATATCCATTCCACTTACCATCAAGTGTACAGGATTCCTCCCATGTATCTTTATGAAGAAGGCCAGGGCCGTCTGATAAAAAGATAAGCTTGACATGCTTACCGGAATTTTTGAAATATTTTTTGGCTTTATCGACCTTGTTGGAATTGCCGCCTGTGCGATCATCTGATTGCGCGCCGCCTCTAGTTGAATCGTAGCGTGCAAAGCCCACAGCTACCGGAGTATTATCCTTGGCTTTTCTTACAACAAAGTCGCAAGGAAAAGAGCCTTTAAAATCAGGGAAAATTTCTGCTAATTCAATATCACGGCCTGCGCCTCTCGGCCCCTCAATTATAAACTCATCCTTAAAATGATCTTCAAACCAATCAAAAAATGCGCCTGTTAATTGATATCCGAGTTGCCCGCGCGTGTCATATTCTCCAATCAACGCCGCAAGTGCATAACGCATTTCTTTTGGAAGGTTGCCAAACTGTTTTTTTAACTTACCTATGGGCTTGAATGTTTCTCCGTAAGTTTCTATCAGCATTTCATTACTGACTTTTTTGATCTTCTTGGTAGTTTCTGTATCAAGAACCGGAGAAACGCATCGCCGGTACATCTTGAGCAAGGCCATGCGCTCATCTGCTTTGCGCTCAGTGGTGCGGATTTTAACCAGAACATCCGCGCTGCTATCCGAGCTTTTGATTAAATCGCAGAAGATATCGATAGCGTCATCATATTTGTCGATCAGAATATCCAGCACTTCAGGGAATCTGATAGTGCTATCAATGGGGGTAATAACCTTGCTCGGGTCGGCTATTGTGCGAAAAAAGCTATCGTTTGGCATTATTGTCCAGTGCTGCTATTTGTAATTTTGTGATAGATTCCTTGTTTTTATGTTTTAAGTCAAGAGGATAAGGCGTGAGTACCCGTGAAGATCAAGCATTTGCTCATATTTTGGGCTGTTTTCCGGAGCTGGAAACTGCAATTTCAGCCGTAGGGGTGCTTAGCTTGCCATCTGCTAAGCAGCTCTCGGTTGCTGATGCGGTAACAAGAACAGTAATTGGTCAAATGCTCTCAAGACACGCTGCACGTACAATTTATGAGCGCGTTGAAAAACTCAGTATTGAAAAAGGGCTTGATGGAGCATGGAAGCTTTCAGTTGATGAATTAACTGGGCTAGGAGTTTCGGGGCGCAAAGCACGAACCATTACCGAGTTTGGTCAGAAATATGATCAAGACCCCGCTGCCTATGAGGCCTGGCGGCAAATGCCCCATGGCGATGTTGTTAGAGAAGTATCAAGTCATTGGGGACTATCAACATGGTCTGCTGACATATTATCGATATTTTATTTCGGGTTTGAAGATGTCTTTCCTGAAAAGGACGGAACAATTCAAAGAGCGGTTAGTATTATTAACGAAACCCATTATGCTGATGCGCCTTTTGATCCATATAAAGCTAGCCCGTATAAGACATATCTTTCATTATATTTATGGCAGATGATCGATGAGAATATTATTTGATTTGCTGTCATCTACTCTTCCGGTTCAAACCATCTATCGCTTAAGCAAATGAGCACAGATATATCTTTCCTGCTCAAACAAAATATCTCATAGCTGAACCAAAGCACTTCCTAATCTAAAACCTGATTTATAGCTCCATTCCTTAAGCTTAATCAAACTGCCAAACATGCCGGTGTTAGTAGCACGATGGTTGTGCGTCGATCAGTTCTTACCTCCTGTTCGTGAAATTTAACGTGTCCAGCATGGCGAAGGTCGTCTGCGCTCCAAGCCTACCCTGACGGCTCCATCCATCTACCGTGTTCTCGGCTTCGCCTGCGAGCCGCACCATAGATGTATTACGGGCTGTTCCGCTACGCCTTTATCCCTTGCGCTTTTTGTGATCCACGATTTCACAATTGAACAGGAGATAAAACCATGACCGAATTCTACGCACAACCATATTCCTTAGATCACACCGGCTTTTACTTTGACAGCGCTGAAAAATTCGAAGAAGGAATGGAAAAACTTAATAAACTCGGCTGCGAGGAAGTAGAAATACAGTTCATCGACGGAGAAGATCATTTGTGTGACCTGGCAAAATCTGTTGGCATACATCAAGGCGATATCAACTTCTGGTACGACGAACTCGAAGAGCTGGATGATAACGACATAATCCGCATCTGCTTCTTACTCGATGATCTTGGTTACAATATCAAAGATGCCCTTGAGCGCTACGACGAAGTTTACCTGCATCACGGTAGCGCAGAAGATTACGCTCAGGAGCTAATCGAAGAAACCACCGATATTCCTGAAAATCTTCGCTTCTATATCGACTATGAAGCAATTGCCCGTGACATGAAATTGGGTGGCGAGATCAACGAGATCGAACGTGAGTTACTTGTCACCAACGCCTATGAATTCTAGGCGTTTATATTGGCCGCCAGCAATTGGCGGCCTTATCTCGATTAAAAAAATCAACGCGCAGGGCTATAGAATATCTGCACCGAGCCTCTACCGGTGTTTGGCGGATTGGTGCCGTTTTCTGCCAGAATGATGTCCGGGTAGCTGTCACTATTAATATCGGCGATATCTATATCAAACAGATCAACATCAGGATCAAGCAGGATAGAAATCGCGCGCGCATTGCCGCCGCTATTATCCGCAAATGTGCCATCACCATTACCAAGGGAAATTACAGCCGTCTTTGAATCCTGATTGATGGTGGCCAGATCAAGCGTGCCGTCAAGATCAAAATCAGCCACGCGCACATGGATTGGTCTTGTACCGACAATCACGCGCTGCCCTGCACTAAAACTTCCCGCGCCGTCATTTACCATGATTTGCACAAAGTTGGTGGTCGAGGTTATAGCAATATCTAGATCACCATCTGCGTCAAAATCACCAGCAGATAATTCCTTCGAAGCGGTATCAAATACAAATCCGCCTGAGAATAAATCACTGGAAAGTGTATCAACGGATACAGGTAGATCAAACCCGCCGCTGCTATTGCCCGCAAATAGAGCAAGAACAAGAGCGCTTGCGCTGCCTTGACCTATGGTTAGGATATCGCTCCGGCCATCGCCATTAAAATCACCAATGTTCAGGTTAATTGCACCAACCAGATTGCTATCGAATATTTGCGAGCTATCAAAATTACCCGCCGCGTTAGTAGTCAGGATGGGATCAAGATTAAGTGTGATGAGATCAAGGTCATTATCACCATCAGCGTCCAGTGCATAGATCGTCTCGCCAATAATACGGGTAATATCATTAACACGGTAAATGGCGCTGTGATTGCGCGTAAGACTTCCTGCAAAGAGTTCAAGCACGTTACCGGCGGCAAAGGCAAAATCATCAATATTATCGCCGTTAAAATCACCGGCGATTAAGTGATGGCCGCGTTTGTCACTGTCAGAGCTGCCAAGCCGCGCTATATCAGTAATGCCGTTAAATCCGCCTGCGCCATTGCCATAGGTCACACGAAACATATCATTATTTGCACCTGTGGGATGGCCATCAAGCGTGAGAATAGAAAACACCAGATCAATAAACCCATCACCATCAAAATCCCCACTGGTCATGATGCCGGTGACTTGCGCATCCTGATATTGCAGCAGCGTGATAGGATCAGCGCATATAACTTCGATATTCGTGACATTGGCACTTATTGTTCCTACGCCATTACTTATGGTGCATTGTTGATTGGCAGGAGTGGATACAAACAGCGCAGCATATTGATCACCATTTGCTAAATCCTGCGTGAATGTAAAGGGGGAGGCGGCAAAAGTTTCTTCTGTCCCGTTAAGAGATAATGTCACGCTTGCATCGTTACCGATAATCGTGCCGCCAATGGTAAAGCGCGCTGTTCCTGTACCGCCCCCGCTATCATTATTACCGCCATCAGGATCAGGGCTAGAGCTTCCTCCACCACCGCCGCAAGCCGATAAAACCAGGCTCAGCGCAAATGCGCCAACCATGCTTAAAAGAGACCTCTCCATAATATTGCTCCAATGTCAGATGAAAAAATTGTGGTTAAAAGTCTTTCGAGGACGCGGAGCTAATGCGCTTATCAGCGCCTTGTGCTAACGGTCATAAAGGAACCTTTTTGTTAGCATTTCCATAAAGAAATTTCGGAGGATGTAAGCAGATTTGGATCGCTGAATTACAGGCGTTTGTGTGAAGTCGAACCCTTGGTAGCTGTGGTTTTGGTTGGGAAGAAAAGGTTCCTTTTTGTCTATCATCAGGCAAAAGATATTTGAAATACTGGAATCAAAGGCTTATGGGGCGTTCTTCACACAAAATCATCGGCTATGCCCGGGTCTCGACAGAGGAACAGCATCTTGATCTGCAAATTGATGCATTGGAGGGGGCGGGCTGTGATCCTATCTTTACCGATCAGGGTATGTCCGCCGTGGCCAGGCATCGCAAAGGCTTCGAAGGTGCGCTTGAATTCTTACAAGGGGGTGACACTTTAGTGATCTGGAAAATGGATCGTGCCTTTAGATCACTGCGTCATGCTTTGGATGTTTTAGAGCTGTTAGAAAAGCGTAATATTGAGTTCAAATCACTGACCGATCAGATTGATACCACAACCCCGATGGGTAAGTGCATGTATCAAATCCGTAACGCCTTTGCCGAGCTTGAGCGCAACCTTATCAGCGAGCGCACCAAGGCCGGAATGGAAGCGGCAAGGCGGCGCGGTGTAAAACTCGGCAGGCCGGTAAAACTGAGTGATGATCAAATCAAATGGGCAGAGCAGCAACGCAAAATCAACCCCGACATTACCCTCACCGCCCTCGCTAAAACCCTTGGTGTATCATCAAAGACACTCAGTAGGTCATTGAAAGATTAAGAGCACATATAATAAAGGCCGCCAATTACTGGCGGCCTTATAGCTTACATTTCAAATGCGCGAGCGCCAAGCTCGGTTTGGATATTCTCTATTGAAGCCAGAGCATTGCGTCTTTGATATGTATCAGGATTGCTTTTTGATAGTTCGTTAAAAGCATTTCTGAGCATTGAGTGTAGCTCGTTTTTGTTTTTTGCTGCCATTTCAAATCTTGTTACCAGTCTCATAATTACCTCCTGTTGTTGGAGGCCGCGATCTTTCGCGACCTTTGATAAGGCCGCTGATGCGATAGGAGTTCATGAGATGCACCTATGGTCGAAACATGAGGAGAAGCGCGCACGGGTAATCACCCGCGCGCTTGCAGCTCTAATGATCTTCTGTGCTTTAAAAAGGAATTAAAACGGTCTAGCGGAATATCCGGTGACAAACAGGTTGGTAATGAGGGTGGTGATTGGGATGTCAGTAAAAGTGAGCTTCATCTTTACGAGATTAGCTTGAAAAAATATGAAGTAGAAACAGCCGATAATTCATATAGATATTAAAGAGCAGTTAGTTTTGTGCTAGTCATTTAATCTACAATAAAAAGGGAATTGATATGGTACAAGAAAAACCAAAGCGAAGTCTATTTGACAAATTAATCAATATATTCTGCTTTCTTATTATTATCTGGTTTAGTGCTGGTGAGGTTTCACATCTGTATCGTAAACTCGATACGATCAAGGCTACGCCAGAACTGTATGAGCATCATTACAGTTTATCAGGCACGTTCCCATTTATTGGCAGTTACTTTTTGATGAAGCCAAAAAACTACAACCCAAAATATAAATATCCTTTGGTTATAGTTCTCCACGGCATTAGCAAACATGCTTATGCAGCAGAAGCTTTGGCGCGCCCAGAATTCAGGAATAAATATCCGTTTTTTGTAATGGTGCCAATAGCGCCGAAGCGAGCATTTTGGGCAACGCCAAAGGATAAGGTGTATCAGATGAAACGAAATATTCCATATCCAGATCATTTGCCACAAGTCATTGCGGGTATCAATGATATTAAGGATAAGTATCAAATAGATGATAAGAAAATAATCATGACTGGCCACTCGATGGGGGCATCAGGAGCCATCGGAGCATTAGAGCGATACCCTGATATATTCACCGCCGGTATTGCCTCATCAGGCTCATGGAGTCCTCAGGAAATTTCTCATATCAAGGCTCCGTTATTCATATTTCACGGTACAAAAGACAGGGCAGTTCCTGTTCAAAATTCCATAAACATTGAAAATGCAGCTAAGGCTTTAAGCCTACCTATATCAGTGGAATATCTAAAAGGAAAAGGTCATGGAATCGGCTCTCTTATTTATACAAATCAGCGCGTCTGGAATGATGTTATGAAGGTTGTGTCTGAGTAAAAATTTATATTTACGATTGTATGCGCGCAAGGTTTATGCTACGCATACTTTGCTGAATATTTAGAGATGATTTTATGGATATATTTACTTTACCTGTGAGAGAAGAGCGTATAAAAAACCTTAGCAAAGGAGTACTAGCTTGGCTTCACGTCTCTAAAAAAGAATATAGATACGACCCCGATAATTATATCTTAACACAAGTATTTCGAAATGTTATGAAAGCCTCATTTCTCGTTAGTTTATTAGTTTTAGGTTTGGTCGTTTCCGGTAAAAGTAGCAACACATTGTTTTATGGTTACAGGGAGTATTTGAGTATTTTGGGACCTATAACAATAGCTATTCCGATTTATTATTTCCAACTTTATAAGAAGAATGTAGATTCGGTAAAATATAATCCGCTGATTATTAGAGAAACTGGTGAGCCAATACCAAATACGTTTCTATCGTTTTTTATTCTCCCTTTATCATTAGCAGTCATGCTTGTGCCAAGTTATTTCGCATATTATGTATATGATACAGAAACATTATCGTACCTAGAAACATTCTATGACTCGTTTATTTTCCTGTATTTAACCATGTCAATATGGGTCTTGATAAATAGTGCTATGGCATTTTTATGTATTTTGTCACTAATTATGATTGCTAGAATTACCAACCAGTATGTAACAGATAAGGATAGAGGAACTGATGAGTAACGATTTATTGATTGACGATTTAACAGATATAGAAGCACAGATACATATAGATGAGGCATTAGATAAGTTCACGCGAGATCTTGCAAAGAAAATAGCTGCTGACTTAGACCCAAATGGTTTAGAGCCCTTACTGGAAGATCAAATATTTGATGAATTAAAAAGCAACCAAGAATATCAAACAGCGTTATTGGATAGAGTAGACGGTGGGGAAGCTACAACAACTCCAGATGCTTTAATAAATGAAGTAGGTGAAAGTGTTGCAAAAGCTTCTGCTCGATTGGTGCCAGCAACAGTAGAAACTATAATTGAAAATTATAATAGTAAAATAACTGATGTTGGCAAGGCTACTTACGAACACTATAAAGCACAAGGGAGTGCAGTAAGTGCTGCCAAAAATTATGCCAGGGTTATTAAAACTCTTTCTGTTGTTGATCGGGCAATAAAATATATTGACTCGGATTATGACCCGACTGTGGGCTTAGAACAATATTTAGATTGGGCACTTGCAGTATGGGCGGCAGGTGCAGTTGGTGGATTAGTTGCTGGTTCGCATCCATTGTTGAGGGCAATAACTGGTATTGGCGCAGCTCTCGGATTATCTCCACTTATAGCGTCGTTTTCAGAATACACAGCCCAACAGGTAGAAACAGCAGCTAATGGTATTGTGGATGTGGGGAATGCTATTCATGCTGCTGCTTCAGCAATCGGCATTACTGCCGGAGCATTAATAAATTTGTTGGATTCAGTACTAAATGCTTTAGGATTCGATAGTGATTTAGGTGGCTGGTTTGTGGCGTTTTGGGAAGCGACAGGAGATGCAGCGTGGATGGGAAGTCCACTTGTGCTCGACTTAGATGCAGATGGAATTGAACTTGTTTCTCTAGAAAATTCTCAAGTATTTTGGGACATTGATGAAGATGGTTTTTTGGAAAAAACAGGTTGGGTAGGTGCTGATGATGGGATGCTCGCCATTGATCTTAATGGCGATGGCATTATTACAGATCACACCGAGCTTTTTGGCAGTATTACCGAGGACGGGTTTACCGCTTTAGCGGTTTATGACACAAATGGTGATGGTGTTATCGATGTTAATGATGCTCAATTTGGTGACTTGTTGGTCTGGCAGGATGTCAATCAGAACGGCATCAGTGAAGCAAGTGAGCTTTATACTCTAGCGGATTTGAACATTGTCAGTATTGACCTTAATTCTACAAATCCATATGAAATGTATATTGAAGGTAATAAAATTTCGGATATTAGTAGCTTCACTATTGATGATGGTGTTTCAGGCCCACAAAATTATGAGATCGTTGATGCGTGGTATCAGTATGATAATCGTAATACGGAATTTGTTGGGGATTACACGCTTGATCTGAATTCATTATTTGTAACTACAGTTCGGGGGTATGGGAGTCTTCCTGATCTGCATGTTTCAGCTTCCCTGGATAATGATACGACTGATCCGAACAGTCTGATGAGTTTGCTACAAGATTTTGGTGCTCTTAGTTTTGATGACCTATTTGCAGATGATCGAAGTATCATGGATCAGGTGCGCGGTATTATGCTTCGTTGGGCAGGCGCGGACAGCGTTGATCCAAATAGCATGGGGCAATGGGCAGATGCGCAAGAATTGGCGTTTATTAATGCACTTAGGGGTGATCAATGGTTATTGTTTGGTAATGATCCAAACCCTTGGTCTGCTTCAGCGCAAGGCCTGCAAAAAGCATTTGAAATAGCGCTTTACGCAGTTACATCAAAACTTGTTGCACAGGTGGCAAGCGAGTCGTTATTCAATGACGGAACTTATTATAATCCGGCGACTGATGCATTCGTAGGATTTACTGCTTTCAATCAAGATGCTCTTGATGTTTTACTTGCAAAGTCACTTGATGGAACGCAGGTTGCCAACAAAACAGAATTCTGGGTTCAAGTTGTAAATATGGTTGATAACTCTGTAGGTATATCCAACCTAACGACTACTCAGTTCGATATTTTGGAAGCAACAATTCAAGCAAGTGACTCTACCCTTACCATTCTCGATTTACAGGATAAGATCGCCAAAAACATCGAAGATCAACTGAGTTGGACTCCTGATGGTGATTTCATATATGGCACTAGTGCTGATGATGTTTATGAAGGATCAATCGGCGATGACTTCTACGATGGTGGTTCTGGTAATGATACTTTGAGGGGAGGGATTGGTAACGATATATTACGTGGCAGTGCCGGTAATGATATTCTGGATGGAGAATTAGGGGATGACATCGTAGATGGCGGTAACGGGGATGATACGTATTTATTCTTCCTCGGTCAGGGTGATGATGTCGTGATAGAGAAAGGCGGGAATGACAAAATCTTATTCGGCCCTGGAATTACAGCAAATGATTTAAACTTTATAAGGGTTGGTACTTATGATCTTACCATTCAAATCGATCCAACTGTTGGTTATGGTTCTCTTACAATACAAGGGCATTTCTCGGGCGGTTTAATTGAAACTCTGGAATTTGATGATGGCTCTACGCTTGATCTAAATAGTCTTGATTACACCTATATTGGATCATCAGCTAATGAAACAATTTATGGCGTAAGAGATGGTCTTGGTGGCAGCGGCGTTGATACACTTTATGGCAATGGCGGTGACGATGTTATCCGTGGTACAGGTGTGAGCGGCTATTCTTACACTGCTAAAAACACTATTTTCGGTGGAGATGGAAACGATACTCTTTATGCAGATGCTGCCGGGGACTATCTTGATGGTGGCGCTGACAATGACTGGATCAATGGCGGGGTAGACGCAGATACTATAATCGGTGGCACAGGAGATGATACGCTCAAAGGTGGTCGTGGTAATGATACTTATATTTTCAATTATGGTGATGGTAACGATCTAATTGAAGAGAACAGGGATAGTGATACTATCTTGTTCGGCGCTGGTATTACGGCTGCAATGCTCGACATAACCCGTTTGAATATTAATGATGTGATAATCAATATTGATGGAGGGCTTGGCGGTTCAATAGAGCTGAACTGGCAAACTTACGGAACAGGTTATATTGTCGAAACTGTCCAATTCGATGATGGATCAACACTTGATCTAACTTCTTTGGATTTAACATTAAATGGTACATCTGCATCAGAAACGCTTTATGGTGTGAGGGTTGGTGGCTCAGGTGTTGATACGATTTATGGTAATGACGGTAACGATGTTATTTATGGTTATCGCGCTGTAGCAGACTACGAGGATAATTCCCTTTATGGCGGCAATGGTAACGATACGATCTATGGTGCATATGGCGTGGACTTGATTTATGGTGATGATGGTAGCGATACCATTCAGGGCTACAACGGTAATGACACGATATTTGGTGGGAACGGTAACGATACTCTAAGAGGTGGTAATCAGGATGATGTCCTACAGGGAGGCGCTGGCGACGACATTATTTTCGGTGATAACAACGACGATATACTGATTGGCGGTCTGGGAATTGATCAGCTTACAGGTGGTAGTGGCTCTGATACTTTTACGTTCCTATCAGCAAGCAGCTTTGATAATGTTGACACTATTACGGATTTCAACGCTACATATGATGCTATCGATATTTCGGATATCCTGGTTGGTTATGATTCGCTAACTGATGCTATTTCCGATTTTATTCAAATCACTGATAACGGCACTGATAGCGCTTTGTTCATCGATGCAGATGGTGGAGCTGATAACTTTGTTCAGATCGCAACGCTTAATAATGTAACTGGTCTTACCGATGAGGATGCCTTGCTAACATCGGGTAATTTGATCGCGGCTTAAATATCTGGCTATAATTCAAATACCTCGCACAAAATCAGTGCGGGGTGTTTTCATTTTAGATGCCCTGCATTAATAAAAATCTTGCCGTTAGGAAACTCTTCATCTAATAAATTTAAAATATCTTCCGGTAGATATTCATGCGGATCGTCATAGCCAATTCGATATTTAGGATCGTTAATGGGCATATATTCAATCCCATCTTTGCAAACCGAGTAGATGAGCGTGTTATGCGGAGACCACCGAGAATATTTCACGGCGTAACCGGCATTTTCTAGCGCCTTAGCAATCAACGGCGTTTTAACGTCGCCATCGCCATCATTAAAACCAAACTTAGAAAAAGCCTCGCTCCAGTGATAAGAATTTCCGCAAGTTTTGCATTTCATATCTACCATTTCCTTTCCTTAAATCTCCGGCTCAAAATCATTACCCTGATCATCCAGATAAAATTCTTCAAAGCCGATGTCATGATCCTGATCTTTGACTTTGCCGTGAGGTTTACTGCGCTTGGCAACGCGGGCTTTCTTTTTCTCATGGGCTTTGATGTGCGATAAATCATGGATCATCTCTGCGCGCTCCTTTTCCTGGCTTTTGCGCAGCAAGTTGAACTGGATTTGCAGATTCTGACGCTCGATAAGTTGCTTATAGATAAGTTCTTCACGCTCTTTTTTATCACGTAAGTTTGCCTGCCATGTTTCGCGCTCATTGATTTTACGGTTTTTCCAGTAGCGACCATTTAGCTTATCCCAAAGACCTTTAAAACCATTGCGGATACGCGCCGATCTGGCGCTTTCCTCTACCTGCCAGCGCTTATCTTGCATAACATCCAGATCAGAGCGCGCGGCGCGATGCTTTTTGGTCATGATCTGCTTTTTATTCAGCAGGGGAGATAATTGTTTTTGATGAGCGCTTTGAAGCTCACCTTCATAGCGTTTGAATAATTTCGATAATTGGCCGGTAATGCGTTCTTTGGCCTGATCTACAGATTGGAGTTTCTCTGCCTTGCCAATACGAGATTCCAAAGTTTTTGTCTTTTGAGCAAGTGCGCGGGGCAGGGAATAAACCTCGCCTTTTAGATCAATTGCTACAAATCCGCGCCGATCACCCTTTGCTAATACATAGCCGCTTTCCCAAAGGGAGTTTTCAAAGCTTTTCTTATCATCAGAAACTGCCCAGCATTCTTGCAATTCACGCTTGATGCTTGCAGGTCTGCGACCGGCACGCATAGCTTGCTGCCATTCGGCGCGGGTGTAGTTAAGAGGGTTCTTTTTGCTTTTATCTCTAAAGCCGTCCGGCATTTGCCAACCATTTTCTAAATATAATGACTTAGCGATATCATTCAGTTTGCGTTTGGGATGTGCGATATTGACGGCTTTCATTTCATCAGTATCAATGCGGCTCCATACGCAGTGTGCGTGACGGCGGCCTTCTTTTTCATGGAAGACTATGACGCGGGGCTGTCCTTCTAGCCCTAGCTTTTTTTCGATCCTCTCCAATGTTCCTTCAAATATTTCAATGGATACATATTCATCTTGAGGCGGATTAAGGCTCAGGGAATACATGAACTGCTTGCACTTGGTTCCCTTGGATAGGGCGTAGGCTTCATTGAGTGCGCCAAGAACATCATCAGCCATGAAGCCACTAACCTCATGGACGCGCACATGCTCATTTTGCTCCCCATTAAGTAAGTGAAGCGCCATTTGGCGACCACCTGCACGCTGATTACCCTTCAATATCATCAGAACTCTCCGGTTGTTCCTGACTTTGGGGCTTGATCCCCATGCCTTTAATTAGGGTATCTCGCATCCACTTAACAGCGGTCACGGATTCATTTAAGGCATTGATGATCTCTTTATTGACCGGCAGGGAGCCTGAATTGGCCGCTTTGGCAAGCTGATTGATATTGCTGGCAATACGGGATTTGCCGAGCGCCCCTAGTAATTTGGCAAGTTCTTTGTGCTCAGGGCTTGCGCTTTCCCCGCGAGTTCGCCGCTTCGGCATCTCGGGCATGTCTTCTTTGAATATCAGCCACCTTATATATGCCGCGAGCGGACGACCGGCAGCGGCTAGTTCCAGGGCTTCACGTTCATCATCGGTGAAGCGCATTGAGAAGGGAGGCGGGTACTTTTTTCCTGAATTATTGTTTTTTCTAGACATTTTTCTGCCTCCCTGTTGCTGGAAGGGCAGAATTGCTGGTAGAATACGCATCCTTTGAAGCGCGGACTCCCTCTATTGCAGATAGTAGCGCAGCTTCTTGTAGCGGATTGGAAGCAATATCATAGGCGGTTATAAGCGGTAGATACCGTTGGCAACCAGCCCCCGCTACCAAAATTATTTTGAGTTTGTAAGCCTGAATCTCTGTACGAGCTTCGGGATATGAGCCCAACGGTAGTCGGACTCATGCTTTATACCCATGGGAAGGTCGTAGGGTAAAATCCTGCACTGCTACCAAAATTATTTTGAGTTGATAACCACAAGTTCCAGTTTGGGCATCAGGTTATCAGCCCAGCGGTAGCCGGACTCATGATGTAGTTCATGAGAAGGTCGTAGTAGTTTATGCTACGCTACCAAATTATAAAAAGGCCCCGTACAACGGGGCCTTTTTTGTGGTCTAACGGGCTGAGATACGCATGTATCTGGACTGTTTCATGGTCATCAGGTACTAAAATAACGAGGACTTTAGTAAATAGTGAGCAATATTTGGTCATTGATTGAGCCAGTTGTAGAAGGCATGGGCTATGAGGTTGTGGAAATCGAATTTCGACCACATCCGACCGATGGATTGTTGCGCATTTATATTGATAAGTCCGACGGTATTCTGTTGGAAGACTGCGAACTAGTCAGTAAACAGATCAGTAGTTTACTCGACGTTGAAGACCCCATTCCTGGGCAGTTTAATTTAGAAGTTTCATCTCCGGGTATGGATCGTCCATTACGTAAGGCGCAGGATTTTGAGCGCTTTGCGGGCGATAAAGTCAAAATAAAATTGTCTGTGCCGACACTAGAGGGGCAGAGAAACTTTAGCGGTAAGTTAATAGGGTTACAGGATCAGGATGTGGTTCTGGAAGTAGATGGTGAAACCCATAAGTTACCATTAGATTCAATCGAAAAAGCGCGTTTAGTGCCGCAATTCTGATTATGGTTTTTGGAGCCAGACATGAATAAAGAAATTTTATATGTTGTTGATGCTGTTTCTAACGAAAAAGCAGTAGACAAGGAAATTATTTTCCAGGCAATTGAAGCTGCTCTGGCGACAGCAAGCCGTAAAAAACAGGGCAAAGACATTGACGTGCGTGTACAGATTGATCGTAAGACAGGTGATTACGACACCTTCCGGCGCTGGGAAGTCAGTGAAGACATGGAAGATGGCATGCTGGAGTTTCCGCTAAAGCAAATCACGCTTGAGGCCGCACAAATCGATGAGCCAGATATTCAACTGGGCGATTTTGTAGAAGAAGAAATTGATTCGGTAGAGTTCGGTCGCATTGCTGCACAAACAGCGAAGCAGGTGATTGTGCAAAAAGTACGCGAAGCCGAGCGTGCTCGTGTGGTTGAAGCCTTCCAGGATAGAGTTGGCGAACTGATTATGGGCACGGTTAAGCGTGTGGAGCGCGGTAATGTGTATCTTGATCTGGGCGACAATGTTGAAGCGTTCATTCCTCGCGAAGATGTGATTCCACGCGAAGCGATTCGTCCGGGTGATCGCTTACGTGGTTACCTTAAAGAAGTGCGTTCGGAAGCGCGTGGCCCGCAGTTATTCATTAGCCGTACAGCCCCCGAGTTTCTGGTTGAACTGTTTAAAATTGAAGTGCCTGAAGTCGGCCAGGATCTGATCGAAATTATTTCCGGTGCACGCGATCCGGGTTCACGTGCAAAGATTGCGGTGAAATCGAATGATCCACGTATGGATCCTGTAGGTGCCTGTGTCGGTATGCGTGGTTCACGAGTGCAGTCGGTTTCTAATGAACTGGCGGGCGAGCGAGTGGATATTATTCTATGGGATGAGAATCCGGCGCAGTTTGTGATTAATGCCATGTCTCCGGCTGAAGTTGAATCCATTGTAGTCGATGAAGATTCTCACTCGATGGATGTGGCGGTTGATGATGAAAAATTATCTCAGGCCATTGGTAAGGGTGGGCAGAACATTCGTATGGCGAGTCAGCTGACCGGCTGGGATCTCAACATCATGTCGACTGCCGATATGGAAAATAAAGCTGAAAATGAAGGCCGTGTTCTGGTAGAGCTATTCATGGAGCAGCTGGATGTAGATGAAGAAGTAGCGGTTATTCTGGCGGCAGAAGGCTTCTCAAGTATTGAAGAAGTTGCCTACGTACCAGAAAGTGAATTTTTAAGCATCGAAGAATTTGATGAAGAAATTGTTGAAGAGTTAAGAGGTCGTGCAAGGGATGCATTGCTGATGAAGGCAATTTCACAGGAAGAAAAGGAAAATGAGCCACAGCAGGACTTGCTGGACATGGAAGGTATGGATTCTGAGCTTGCTAACAAGCTTGCGTCCAGAGGTATTTGCTCTATGGAAGATCTAGCGGAACAGGCCATTGATGATCTTATTGATATCGATGAAATGACTGAAGAGCGTGCCAGTGCACTCATTATGACTGCACGTGCGCCCTGGTTTGAAAATCAAGATGAGGCAAACCAGTAAGCACACTGGGGGAGACGACACATATGTCAAAAGTTACAGTCAAGCAGCTCTCTGAGGTGGTCGGTGCACCCGTTGAGCGATTGCTTGAACAGCTAAAAGAAGCGGGTATTGAAGCTGACAATGCTGATACCGAAATTACCGATGAACAGAAAGTAAAATTACTGGATCATTTGCGCAGTAGTCACGGCAAGAAAACTGCAGCAACGGGTGGCAAAAGCAAAATTACCCTGAAGCGTAAAACAACATCTGAACTAAGAGCGGGTGGCAGTAAAACGGTTAATGTTGAAGTGCGTAAAAAACGTACTTTTAGTAAAACCGGTGAAGCAGATGATGCCAAAGAAAAAGAAAAGGCAGAAATTCAGCGTTTGATTGCAGAAAAAGAAGCAAGAGAAGCAGAACGTCAGAAAGCGGAAGAAGAAGCGATTCTCAAATCAAAAGAAGCGGCCAAACAACGCGAAGAAGACGAACGCGCAAAACAGGAAGCGGAAGAGCAGGCGCGTAAAAATGCGGAAGCAAAAGCCAAACAGGCGATTGAAAAGCCTGAGCTCAATGTTGTACCTGAGGTTATTGAAGACAAAGCAGATAATAAGGGCCGCAAGAAAAAATCTCGTAAGGATGATGATAAAGATAAATCTGAAACACGTTACGGCAGAAAAGAACTGCATGTAGCTTCAGGTAAAAGCGGTGGACGTTCGAAGAAACCACATCGTAAAGATCACGCAACTGATAATGCGGCATCTAAGCACGGCTTTGAGAAGCCGGTTGCGAAAATGGTTTATGACGTTGATGTACCGGAAACCATTATCGTATCTGATCTGGCAGTAAAAATGTCAATGAAGGCCGCTGAACTGATTAAAATAATGATGAAAATGGGCGTAATGGCGACCATTAATCAGGTGATTGATCAGGATACGGCGATTCTGATTGTTGAAGAATGTGGGCATAACCCTGTTGCATCATCTGCCGATGACCGTGAAAACACCTTACTGGCAACAGCCGGTGATGAACTGGGTGAAGCAAAATCAAGACCTCCAGTAGTGACTATTATGGGTCACGTTGACCATGGTAAAACGTCTTTACTGGATTATATTCGTGCGTCTAAGGTGGCTTCAGGTGAAGCGGGCGGCATTACCCAGCATATTGGTGCTTACCATGTAGAAACAGATAAGGGTGTTATCAGCTTCCTGGATACACCGGGTCACGCAGCGTTTACTGCAATGCGTGCACGTGGTGCGCAGGCGACAGATATTGTTATTCTGGTCGTTGCTGCAGATGATGGCGTAATGCCACAAACCATCGAAGCGATCCAGCATTCCAAGGCTGCCGGTGTACCTCTGATTGTTGCGGTCAATAAAATAGATAAGGAACAGGCTGATCCGGATCGTGTGAAAACAGAACTGGGTAGTCATGAAATCATTCCAGAAGAATGGGGTGGTGAAAATATGTTCGTTAATGTTTCCGCAAAAACCGGTCAGGGTATCGATGATCTGCTTGATGCGATCAGTCTGACTGCGGAAGTGATGGAGCTGAAAGCGCCTGCGGAAGGCCCGGCTCAGGGTATCGTGGTTGAGGCGACACTGGATAAGGGTCGTGGTGTTACCACCACCGTACTGGTGCAGAAAGGTTGCCTGAAGAAAGGTGATATTTTACTCGCCGGTCAGGAATATGGCCGGGTACGTGCCATGTTTGATGAGAGCGGTCGACAGATTGATGAAGCTGGTCCGTCTATTCCAGCCGTGGTACTGGGTCTGTCTGCGACACCATCTGCAGGTGATCAGATTCAGGTTATGGCTGATGAGCGCACGGCGCGTGAACTGGCTGATAACCGTAGCCATAAAGAGCGTGATATTAAATTTGCTGCACAGCAACAGGCTAAGCTTGATTCGTTATTTAACAACCTGGGTCAGGGTGAAGTTAAGATGTTAAACATCTTACTGAAAGCCGATGTTCAGGGTAGCCTGGAAGCGATTCGCGATGCGTTGATGAAACTGGCGCAGGATAATAGCGAAGTTGATGTCGCCATTATCGGTTCCGGTGTCGGTGGTATTAATGATACTGACATCAGTCTGGCCGCTGCATCAAATGCTGTGGTACTTGGCTTTAATGTTCGAGCCGATGCAACAGCACGTAAGTCGGTTGCTGAGCGTGGTGTTGATATGCGCTACTACAGTGTTATCTATGACTTAATTGATGACGTGAGAAAAGCCTTAACCGGTATGCTATCTGCCGAATACCGGGAAGATATTATTGGTCTTGCAGAAGTTAAGGATGTCTTCAAGTCGCCTAAATTTGGTCTGATTGCAGGTTCTATTGTCACTGAAGGCACCATTAAACGTAGTCAGCCAATTCGTGTACTGCGTGATAATGTGGTTATCTATGAAGGTGAGCTTGAATCATTACGCCGCTTTAAAGATGCGGTTGAAGAAGTGCGCAGTGGTACTGAATGTGGTATCGGTGTGAAAAACTACAACGATGTAAAAGTTGGAGACCAGATCGAGGTCTTTGAACGCGTTGAGGTTGAACGCACTCTGTAAGTCTAATGATGGTCGGGCAAGTCATTTGCCCGACTACTCATCAAGGTAAAATCATGCCAAAAGAATTTTCTCGTTCACAGCGTATGGCTGAACAGGTTCGTCGAGAACTCGCTGAGCTGGTGCGTGATGAAATTAAAGATCCACGCGTAAGCTGGATTTCATTTACCGCCGTAAAAGTCAGCCGTGATCTAAGCAATGCGGTTGTCTACTTTACAGCACTGAATGATGAAGATCGTGAACCGGCAGAGGAAGCGCTTAATAAAGCCGCTGGTTTTTTACGTCATCAGTTATCACATCGTATTCGCTCGCGTATTGTTCCCTCGTTAAAATTTATTTATGACGTAAGTATCGAGCGTGGTACATCAATGGAATCACTGATTGCCAAAGCACGTTCAACTGATGCGGATGCTGACGAATAGCATCTGTTTTCAATTCTTCCAGTTTTTAGTATTTTCTACAGGTTTTTCTTTCAAATGGCGCGTAAAAATAAAAAAGGTCGTTCTATTAACGGCGTTGTATTACTGGATAAGCCACTAAAAATTTCATCAAATCATGCGCTGCAAAAAATAAAACGACTGTTTAATGCAAATAAAGCCGGGCATACCGGTAGTTTAGATCCACTGGCCAGTGGCATGTTGCCAATCTGTCTGGGCGAGGCAACTAAAATATCGGCGTTTCTGCTGGATGCCGACAAAACCTATCATTTCAAATGTAAATTAGGTGCGCAAACCACAACCGCAGATGCAGAAGGTGAAATCTTTAATGCGCGACCTTTTGAGCATATTACAGAAAAAGATATTGAAGATTGTTTGCCTGAATTTATCGGTGATATCCTGCAGGTGCCGCCAATGTATTCAGCATTAAAAAAAGATGGTCAGCGTCTGTATGATTTAGCCAGGCAGGGGATTGAGGTTGAACGAAAGCCGCGCCCGGTGACGATCTACTCCTTAAAATTACTCTCCTATAATAACGGTGAAGCTGAATTTGAAACCCGTTGTTCAAAGGGCACCTATGTGCGCACGCTGGCAGAAGATATCGGTGAGAAACTGGGCTGTGGTGCCTATGTCAGTTTTTTAAGGCGCTTGTCAGTTGGGCCTTATACGGGCGAGATGGTGACCCTTGAGCAACTCGAAGCACTGGCCACAGATGTTGCAGAACAGGGCTTTACCGCACTGGATCAGACACTGCTAAGCCCGGATAGTGGTATTGCAGACTGGCCTAAAGTTATTCTGGATGCGGACAGTGCGTATTATATAAAACTCGGACAGGCGGTTCAGGTATCAGGTGCACCAACCGATGGAATGCTAAGAATTTATGCCGGTGACGAATTTATTGGCGTGGGAGTTATTCAGGATGACGGCAAAGTGGCTCCCAAACGTATGATGGTGAGTGAATAAATACCCTGCCCGTTTGTTTGCATAACAGGCAGGGCAATCAATCGGCTAATTGCGAATGCCGATACCAATACCGAAATGAAACCGTGTATTGGGTTCCTCTCTTTCATTCCACAGATGTAATTGCTCTGATTTAACCACGGGGTAAGTATATTTATGTTCACCCACTGCTCCGCTCTCGGTGCCAGATAAATTCCCCTGCACAGTAATTAAACGGCCTGCCGAATAAATGGCCGGTTCCAGATATCCCGTATATTTGATCAGAAAACGCCCTTGTGGATTTTCACTTGTTATCGGCCGATACGAGCTATTTAAAGGGTAGGCCAGTACCTCAATTTGCGTCACTTCTTTTAGATTATGCGCTTCCAGTACCGTGCCACCCCATAGCACCTTTGTGCTGGCATGTGTTTTTGCATGCTCAACAGCCTGTTGTGGCTGTAGTTTAAGATTCACGTTCTGTGAGTCGAATGTAGGGGATGTTGAGCAGGCCCCGAGCAGGCTAGCCGCAAATATTGTAAGCAGTGCTTTCGAAGTAAAATGCGTCATGTTTGTTACTCTTTATCTGACTTCATGTAGCGGGGTGAATACCATGGGTAATACGGATAGCCGGGGTAGTAGTATGGGTGCATCCACGGATCATATCGCCAGTCATCACGGTAAGCCGGTTGTTGACGTATGGGCCATAAATAATAATGTTCCACCTGAATAACGGGATACACGTATGGGAACTCGCCGATCTTACGCGTTTCTGTTGTTTGCAGCGTACCAACAATCGTCAGCATCCTCTCCGGGCTATACACTTCGGGTTCAAGAAACTGATCAACCAGAGCAATAAATCGGCCCGGGCTCTGATCAGATTGCTGGGGCCGTCCTTCGCTATCTAGCGGCAGGGCAATGATTTCCAGCTGGCTATGGGATTGCCTGTTTTCGATGCGGGTAATCATTCCTCCCCAGCGAACCTTGTGAGCTTTGTAAGCTTCCGTTTGCTGCTGAGTACTCTGCAGATCAGGTGCTTCAGGTAGATTCTGTCGTATGGGAAGCGGAATATGCGAACTACAGGCACCGAGAAATATTGCACACAGAGTAATAGATAGCCCTTTCCAGGTGTGCCATATATTTGCTGTATTTTGTTGATTCATGTATGGGTCGATCCAGGTTTGATTCGCGGTTACTCATTAGGGCCTAGATAATTCATTAAGTTCATCTGAGCTAAGTCTATGATTTATCATACGCTGCCAGGGCATAAATGTCGTTTCGTTTGAAAAAAACACCCACAGAAAAGCCGTCTGGAAGTGGAGAATTGACTATTATTTGACCACTCGTCAGATATTAGTAGTTTCTTATGTATATGGTTGATTAAATCACTTGGTTTTCCTATATTAGTAATTACTTATCTATTAACGATCCTCAGGAGGTTTGTTATGTCAGAGTTAATCGCAGGTTTCCCACATGATGGTGTGGTGACAATTAATCGAGTTATTTTGAAAGATGAATATACGGTGGATGACCTACAGGAGCGTGTGGCGGTTCTGTGTGAAAATGTGAAGACATATCACTCGGAAACGGGCTTTGTAGGTGGCTTTGTCTGCCTGAACAGTGGCGCTGTATCTAACGAAGGCTCAACCGTTGGGCAGGCTGTTGAAAGCCCGCTGAAAGGTAAAGAAGCGCTTATCGTGACCTTCTGGAAGACCTTTGCAGATCACGAAGAGTCGCATAAATCGGACACTTTTCAGCCACTCTTCGAGCAGGTGCTAGAGCTGTGCGAGAATGGTAACGAAGAAATTGCCTATGATATGCAGTGGGCCGGTAAGGCCTATACCGCGGAAGAAGCCAAAGCGGCGAAGGAAGCAAAAGAGCAGTATGCGGCGGCATAAACCCGCTGCTTTACGAGTCAATTAAGGCCATCAGTTAGCTGATGGCCTTTTTTATGCGTAACTGACAATGCATGGATGTCTCAACTTGTTGAATTTATTGAATAAATATTTTTAATAGAAATTGATACGCTCGCTGCTGTAGAGCAAGTGACTGGGCTTATTCGCGGAAAAAATAATTTTATTGTTATCTAAAGGCTAAATATTCAAGAATAGCTGTCTGAAAAGTGGATACCTGTTTGTTTTTATATGAAAAACCCTGTTAAAGGCTTTGGTAGAGGGGGAAAAGCATGATAAAATCCGCCCTCTTTTTCGAGGCAAACTGAGTCAGGAGTTTTGACTATGTCAATGACAGCTGCAAATAAAGCTGAAGTCGTTTCTAAATACGCACGTGGCGAAGGTGATACTGGTTCACCAGAAGTTCAGGTAGCATTACTCACTTCACGCATTGTGCAATTAACAGAGCATTTCAAAGGTCACAAGCAGGACCACCACTCACGTCGTGGTTTACTACGTATGGTTAACCAGCGTCGTAAGTTGCTGGACTATCTTAAGTCTAAGAATACAGATCGCTATAAAGATCTTATTTCTAACCTTGGGTTACGTCGTTAATAAAACCAAAATAGGGTACAAATGTGACCGCAATTAAAAAATCGTTTAAATTTGGGGATCATAACGTAACTATCGAAACCGGTGAGATTGCTCGCCAGGCTTCAGGTGCTGTTATGGTAGATATGGACGGTACTGTTGTCATGGTGACAGCGGTAGCGGTTAAGGGGTCAGAGCCGAAAGACTTTTTCCCTTTAACAGTAAACTATCAGGAGCGTTCATACGCCGCCGGTAAAATTCCAGGTAGTTTCTTCAAGCGGGAAGGTCGACCATCAGAAAAAGAAACTCTGACCAGCCGCCTCATCGACCGCCCGATCCGCCCTCTATTCCCCAAAGGTTTCACAAACGAAGTTCAGGTAATTGCGACCGTTATGTCCCTGAACCCCGATATCGACCCTGATATCGCGGCATTGATTGGTACCTCCGCTGCATTGTCTATTTCAGGCGCGCCATTTGCGGGCCCTGTAGGTGCTGCACGTGTAGGTTACATCGATGGTAACTACATTCTGAACCCAACATTTAGCCAGTTAAAAGAATCTCAGCTTGATCTGGTGGTTGCCGGTACATCTGATGCAGTACTCATGGTTGAGTCTGAAGCTGACCAGTTATCAGAAGATGTGATGTTAGGCGCGGTTATGTTCGGTCATGAGCAGTTCCAGGTTGTTATCAATACAATCAAGGAACTGGCAGCTGAGGTAAACACACCAGCAATGGAGTGGACGCCCCCTGTTACTAACGAAGACCTGTTAAAGCAGGTGACGGATACTGTAACAGCTGATTTAACAGCGGCTTATCAGATTGCTGAAAAACTGGATCGCTATGCAGCGGTTGATAAAGTGCGTGATGCAGCAGTTGAAAAACTGGCGTCTGAAGATGGCTTTAGCGCAGATGAAATTAAAGGCGCATTTAGCAAGGTAGAAAAGAGCATTGTACGTGGCCGCATCGTTGCGGGTGAAAAGCGTATCGATGGTCGTAACCTGGATGATGTGCGTCCTATTAGCGTTCGTACAGGGGTTTTACCTCGTACTCACGGTTCAGCATTATTTACTCGTGGTGAAACACAGGCCGTTGTGGTAACAACACTGGGTACGTCACGTGATGCACAGAAGATTGATGCGCTGGAAGGCGAGCAGATTGATAGCTTTATGCTGCACTACAACTTCCCTCCATTCTCTGTAGGTGAAGCAGGTCGTGTAGGTACACCGGGTCGTCGTGAAATCGGTCACGGTCGTTTAGCCAAGCGCGGTGTTCTGGCCTGTATGCCGACAACTGATGAATTTCCATATTCAATTCGTGTGGTATCTGAAATCACTGAATCAAACGGTTCAAGCTCTATGGCTTCTGTTTGTGGTACATCACTGGCATTAATGGATGCAGGTGTACCGGTTAAGGCGCCAATTGCGGGTATTGCAATGGGTCTGGTGAAAGAAGGTGAAAACTACGCAGTATTAAGTGACATTCTGGGTGATGAAGATCATCTGGGTGATATGGACTTTAAAGTGGCCGGTACAGAAAACGGTGTTAACGCACTGCAAATGGATATCAAGATCACCGGTATCACTAAAGAGATCATGGAAAAAGCACTAGAGCAGGCGAAAGCCGGCCGACTGTTTATTCTGGGTGAGATGAACAAGGTGATTTCAGAGCCAAGCACTGAAATGTCACACTATGCACCTCGCTACCTGAAGATGAAGATCAATCCTGAGAAAATTCGTGATGTTATCGGTAAGGGCGGTGCAGTGATCAAGTCAATCACTGAAGAGACTGGCGTGACTATCGATATCGATGATGACGGTAATGTGAAGATTGCGTCTAGCGATTTCGATGCAGCTGAAGCGGCGAAGATTCGTATTGAGCAGATTACTGCAGAAGCTGAAGTCGGTAAGGTCTACCAGGGTACTGTTATCAAGATTATGGACTTCGGTGCATTTGTACGCATTCTTCCAAACAAGGAAGGCCTGGTGCATATTTCACAAATCTGTGAAGAGCGTGTTGAGAAAGTTAGCGACAAGCTTTCAGAAGGTGAAACTGTTCAGGTTAAAGTGCTGGAAATCGATCGTCAGGGTCGAATTCGTTTAAGCATGAAAGAAGTCAGCGAAGAGACTGCAGAAGCATAATCGGTAGATCTTTTTGTTAGTAAAAAAGGGGGCTTTAATAGCCCCCTTTTTTTATTCTTAAAATATTCTGCTACTATCTATATGAAAATGAGTAAGAAAATTTAAAAATAATGATAACTTTACCTCCCCCCGTAATCTTCTGGCTATTAATTTTATTTCCAGGCGTGTCGTCCGCTACAGGTTATTTTGATGATCTGCTCTATGGTGTGTCTGTTATAAGCCAGGAAGCCAGAACCACAGTGACTACACCAGCTACTAAAACATTCTTTAAAGATAGAGGTGTAGGCCTGGAAGCATATGCGGATAAATATTTTGAGAGAAAGTATCGCTTAAAAGGCGCGCTGGGAATAATCACTTATGATGGCTTTGATGTAGCAGAATTGATCGTATCTACAGACATATTATTACCTGCGAACTCAGAAGTCAGTATGTTTATGGGGGCTTCAGCAGGCCTTGGTATGCAGCAGCTTAAGGGAGATAGCCTGAGTGATAGTGCATTAGGTCTTATCTATGGCATTCAGTTTGGGGGTATTGTTTATCTCAATAATAACTATATGGCTGAAGCCGGTGTGCGCCTGAGATCGGCAAATATAGCAACGGAAGCTACGAGTGTGGCCGATAGCACGGTTGAGATGAATGGTGCCGATGAGCTGTATATCAGTCTGTTAATGATGTTCTGATAAATGAATAATTAGTAATTAGTAATTAATAATTAATAATCAATAATCAATAATCAATAATTAATAATTAATTCTAAAAATAGTTATCAATTGACTGGCATTACTAGCTGAGCGAAATCGTGTCGCCTGGTAACGAGTTGACTGAATGAAAATACATCTAAAAGAGTCTCGTATTCCTGTTGTCTGATTTGCCCATCATGATTCCAGCAACCAAGTTGTTGATAGGTTTTTATGGTATTAGATAAAACAGGAAAATCTATTTCCTGAAGAAAGCCATAATGATGTAACTGTTGAGCAATATCTTCCGCATCAGAACTAGTGCATTGCGCTAATGCATCTTTGTAGATATTAAAGAAAGTTAATGCCATATCGGTTTCCAGCCAGTCACGATTCGCCGCCAGGCTGCTAAAGGCAACGGGGCCTATCGCTTCACCGACTGAAGCAACGACATGAGCAAAACCATCTGCTTCCAGTTGCTGTGGTGCAGGGCCCTGTTGATGCACATAATCTCCCTGGCCTGTTCTAAACGCCGTATCAATCTGGCTGACATCACCCGCGTCGATAATTTTAATGTCAGCAGGATCGATCTGTTTTTTATACAAGGCGTATTTAAACATCGCCATAGGCTGAAAGAAATGATCCACAAGTACAGTCTTTCCACATAGTTCATTCCAGTTAAAATGAGAATGTGAGGCAGAAGAGGCTGGCGTCGTTTTTCGTTTAGCTATAAAAAAACCATCACGAGAATTGATCTGCGCAAAGTGCCTGATATGGTTTGGTGTGGCATTTTCAAGTGATGCAAAGCTGGCGGCCACGGCAGATTGAGAAACATGGCAACTGCCATCAAGTAGTCGATCATGGGCCTGGTTGCCAGGTGTCTGCACGACATAGTTTGCCTCAAGCCCGGCCTTTTTCAGGTGGCCTCCTGCCATTGTCATTAGATAGGGGCTGTAAAATGCTGAGTGGCGTAAGGCCATTAAGTTAATTGTCGTCATCATTGCACCATTGTTATTTTGAGATAATCGCTTCAATCGCTTTTGCTGCAGCAACAAAACCAAAGCTTGCGGTAACCTGTGTGGCTGAACCGAAGCCCATAGAGCAGTCGAGGTTAACACCTTTTACGCCCGGCTTGGCATAGTCGACAGAGCCATCTTCTTTAGGGTAGCGTTGCTGTTGTGTTGAAAAAACACACTTTATGCCAAAGCTGCGTTTTGGGTTTTTTGTGTAATTGTACTGGTAACGCAGTTGTGAGCGGACTTTTGCAGCTAAAGGGTCATTCCATGTTTTCGCCAGATCAGCAACGCTAATTTGAGTCGGGTCTGTTAACCCTCCCGCACCACCCGTTGTAATAACCGGTATTTTATTGCGTTTGCAGTAATAAATAATCGCACATTTAAATTTGATGCTATCTATAGCATCAATAACGTAGCTATAGTCTTTGCTGAGGTATTTCTGGCAATTGCTTTCTGTAATGAAATCATCAATAACATGAACAGTGCATTCTGGATTAATCTGTCGAATACGCGCCGCCATGGTGTCTACTTTTGAAGTGTTAATAGTCGAGCTGAGGGAATGAATCTGGCGGTTAATATTGCTCTCGGCAATATCGTCATGGTCAATGAGAGTGATTGTGCCTATACCCGAGCGTGCCAGTGATTCTGCAGCCCACGAACCGACACCACCCACACCAATAACACAGATATGTGCATGTTTTATTTTATCGAATCCCTCTTTACCGTACAGTCTGGCAATGCCACCGAATCGATTATTGTAATCACTCATAAATTAGCATGAAGAATAAAAAGGCCAAGTATAACGCTTCATGCTGCCAGGTTGTACTTGTTAAGGTATCTTATGTTTTAGCCTGATGATACAGGTTTACGATAATCTGGTTTAGCCAGTACAAGATGTACTGTACTTATGGCTTGTTCGAGAAAGCCACCTTCGCAGTAACACAGATAAAACTCCCAGAGGCGTATAAAGGCATCGTTATATCCAGGAGTACGTATCAGTGATTCATGCTGGAAAAACGTTCACGCCAGTCATGGAGTGTACGTGCATAATCCCTGCCGATATTTTCAATATCAAAAACCACCATATCAGTCATATTCATCACTGAATGTGTCATTGCTGTAATAGAGGGCAGGCTGCCACCGGGGAAAATATATTTCTGAATAAAATCAACCTCACGCTTTGCCTGTGCATATCGCTGATCAGCAATGGTGATTGCCTGTATGCATATCTTTCCATCAGGTTTTAATGACCATACTGTAAATCCGCATATTGACAGTTCAGTGCCAGAGCATTTTGCTCGTCCTGTTCGAATGGTGCAGTGTCTTTATTTCAGTAGCTGTAACTGTATTCGCTCAGTTTGCCAGTACGGTTCTGTAAAACTCAGAGGGTACTTAATAGTGTTATTCATTGGCCTTTCCGGGGTCAGGGCAATAGGCGACTGGCACATGCTGCTTATAAACGTCTGTTTATTTGCCTGTGTTTGCTGCAGATCATTTGCACTGATCCCTAACAGGCGTTCTTTTAGTTGGCGTCATATGTCCTATCTGACAATATTGTCTGCTATAAAGCCCTGTTCGCGGCTATTGCGGTCAATAACGGATACATGTCTGTACAGGTGTTAGTGGGCATATGAGTGGTGGCTGTTATCAGAACCCTGTATAAAGTCAGTTATCACGAACTTCATCTACAGGTTATGCTCTAACGCCTTTGCGGGGGCTTACACAGGGTTAAATAAGAATGAGGCTAAGCAACAGTCATACGCATTTTGGGCTTATCAGTATTCTGCTGCACTGGATAATGGCGATATTGCTCGTCGGGCTTTATTTGCTTGGCGATTATATGGTTGATCTGGATTACTATGATGACTGGTATCACAGTGCGCCGGGCTGGCATAAAAGCACAGGTATGATTGTTGTCGGCTTATTGCTCTTGCGTCTGGGCTGGAAGCTAACACAGCTTCGGCCCATGCCTTTAGTTAGCTATAAAGTCTGGGAAGTTAAACTGGCTGGCCTGGTGCACCACAGTTTTTACCTGTTGATGTTTATTATGACGATCAGTGGATATTTTATTTCTACAGCAAAAAATGCGGCTATAGATGTCTTCGGCTGGTTTAGTATTCCGGCAATAACCGAACTGAGTAAAACACAGGCTGAGCTGGCGGCTACTATTCACGAAGCAAGTACGACAGTTTTTATAGTGCTCGTCGTTTTACATATAATGGCTGCGCTGAAGCATCAGTTTATCGATAAGGATAAAACGCTGATACGCATGCTTAAACCAGATGATTCAATAAAATCCACAGGAGAAAGTAAATGAAAAAACTCGGTTTATTATTAGTTAGTTGTGTTCTGTTCAGTGCAAATGTACTGGCAGATAATTATGTTATCGACAAAAAAGGCATGCATGCTTCCATCCAGTTCAAAATATCTCATCTAGGATATAGCTGGTTGTGGGGACGCTTTAATGATTTCGAAGGTCACTTTAGCTATGACAAAAATAATCCGTCAAACTCAAAAGTCTCTGTAACGATAGATCCTTCGAGTATTGACAGCAATCATGCAGAACGCGACAAGCACCTGCGCAGTGATGATTTTCTCGATGTGGAAAAATACCCGCAGTCAACATTTGTTAGCACCTCGTACACACAGAATGCAGACGGTACGGGCGTTCTAAAAGGTGACTTCACGCTACATGGGGTAACACGTCCGATTGTGATCGATGTGAAATTTACCGGCGAAGGTAAAGATCCATGGGGTGGTTATCGTGCGGGTTTTGAAGGTAAAACACGCATTGCGCTGGCTGATTATGGCATTACCAAAAATCTGGGTCCTGCGTCAAAAGAGCTGGATTTAATCCTGGCGATTGAAGGTGTGCGTCAGTAACACGGGCGTAATCTGATATGCACTACTAACAGTATGATTAATGATTAATCATGCTGTTAGTATTTTACGGGCATAATTTAACCTGATTACGGCCTTTCTTTTTTGCAATGTAAAGTGCGTCATCTGCTTTTGTCAGCATGGTTTCAAGTGTTTCATCGTCAACAATACAGGATGAAATTCCAAAGCTCGCGGTAACGCTAAATGCCTTATCTTTGTGTTGTATCTTCTGTTCAAATAGCTGTAAGCGAATTCGCTCGGCGAGATGTTGTGCCTGTTCAGCGCCCGTTTCCGGCAAAATTAAGGCGAACTCTTCACCGCCTATACGAGCCATAATGTCAACTTCGCGTATACTGGATTCCATCTGCTCAGCAACAATTTTTAACACATCATCGCCCACAGAATGGCCGTAATGATCATTGATGTTTTTGAAGTGATCTATATCTATCATGATCACAGATACGTCATGTTTGAAGCGTCTGGCCTGATTAAATATACGATGACCCATGTCAAAGAATGCGCGTCGATTATTAAGGCCGGTTAGTTCGTCAATACTGGCGCGTTGCTCTGCCAGTTGCTTTGCGGACAGCAGTTTAATCTGTGCAGACTTAAGGTCACTAATATCGGTAGCAATTTCCATACGCACAACACGCCCATCGAGCCAGGTAATGGCCTGGTCACGGCACTGGTACCACTTTTTATTAACCGTATTCTGAAATTCCCAGACATAAACGCCGATTGGCTGGCCCTGGTCATCGAGCAGTTTATTATTAGTACAAAAGTTACAGGGGCCATTCTGGCCTTCCTGAAGTACCTGCCAGCAAATTTTTCCCTGAATATCGCCCCAGGTTTTATGTCCATATTTATTGCTATAGAGCAGTTCATAGGTCGTCATATCGGCTACATATACCAGTGCGTCGAGTCCATCTAAAATGGTAGTGAGGCACTGATAGCTTTCGTCGTTCAGGTTTGAAGTGGTCATCATTCAGGTTCGCCTGGGAATTAAAAAGACTATAGGTCAGATAGTTAATAATCCGTAAAATTTAGAGCTGAGTATATAAAAGAATAAAGGCCAGTTTATTGTGTTGTATCATCATTACCGGCAGTAACGGGAAGTTGCTGGCCATTTTTCCTATTGGCGACTATATATAAAGTAAATCTTCAATAAATGGTTATAAAAATGAAGCAGAAACGAATATTACATGTAGAGGATGACGACAGTACACAACTACTCATTCGCGGCGCGCTGGGAGATCATGCAGAACTGGTACAGGCAACGAGTATTGAAAAAGCCAGTGAGCTGCTAAAGACACAGGAATTTGATCTGGTGATACTGGACTTCACACTGCCGGATGGATCGGGGCAGTCCTTGCTCAAGGATTTACGTTCACGAATTGAGCCACCTGAGATCATTGTGTTATCCGGGCATGAGCTGACCAAGAATATTCCGGGCGTCAATCGCGTGCTAACCAAAGGTCGTTATCAGATGAAAGATCTGATTCAATATGTGAGTGATATTCTGGCCGGTAAATGAGTTTTCAGGCCAAGTCCATTTAACTGTTCTGAATATATTGTTTGTATCTATCTAAGGCCTGTTTTCTGCTATCGGACAGGCTAATCACTGGCTCCGCCTCTGTAGCGGCGTCACCTGTCTCAAGCCACTGCTTTGCGTAGTGTTGTTTACTGTCAAAACGCTGGCTTTGTGTAAGTGGATTAAAAATTCTGTAATAAGGGGCGGCATCAACGCCACATCCTGCGACCCACTGCCAGCCCATTGAATTATTCGCGAGATTGGCATCAAGCAACGTATCCCAGAACCAGCGAGCACCCTCTAACCAGCTAATGCCCAGGTTTTTTGTTAAAAAGGAGCTGCTAATCATACGCACACGATTATGCATCCAGCCGGTTTTCCAGAGCTGTTGCATTCCTGCATCCACTATGGGCATGCCGGTTTTTCCCTGTTGCCATTTTTTTAGCAGGTAAGGGTCTTTTTTCCAGAAAGAGTTTTCGTAGCGAGTATCCATGGGGGATTCTGCAGTATGCGGAAAATGCCACAGAATATGCTGAGCAAACTCACGCCAGATAAGCTGCTTAATATAGGTTTCAATAGCGTTTTTCTGCTCAGCGTTGAGGTTGCTATAAAGCAGGGGTTGCAAACTAAGAAAAATTTGCTGTGGCGTAATTTCGCCAAAATGTAGAGCAGGCGAGAGGCGTGAAGTCCCTTCTACAGCAGGAATATCACGTTGACTCTGATAATAATACACTGCTTCATCAAGAAAACTTTCCAGCGCATGATGTGCAGCATCTTCTCCGGGCTGCCAGATGTTGCCAAATTCACTATGCCATGAAATTGAATCAATAAGTTCAAGTTGATTCAGCGAGACGGAGGATTTTAATTTAATGTTTTTTTTGCTTTTAAATGATGGCTTATTTATCCGGTAATGACTGTAATATTCATCAAGCAATGGTCGCAGTTTTTTATAAAACGGCGTGTAAACTCGATAGGGTTTCTGCTGGTTATTTAACACACTGCCCGGTTTAAAAAATAGCCCGCTATCGAAACCCACAAATTCAATCTGTTGATCCAGTTTTTGGTGTAATAGACTTGCCTGTTGTCTGTAATAGGGCTCATACAGATGATTAAATACCAGATACTCTGCACGGGTCTGCTGAATAATATCAGTAAGAGTTGCTAAGGTATTTCCTGCAAACAGGTGCAGCGTCTGCCCATGTTGTTGCAGGCTGGATTGCAATGAAGACAAACTATGGTGTAGCCACCATTTCGATGCGGCACCTGCTTTCCATGCGTTATCGGGTTCTGCATCATCGATATAAACCGCAACAATATGCTCGCTATTATCGATGGCCCAGTTAAGCGCCGGGTTATCATGTAATCTCAGGTCACGTCTAAACCATAAAATACTGGTTGTCATTGCCTAGCGACCAAATGCAGGAATCACGGCCTGCATTTTCTCCAGGGCATCGACATGTTCCGAGCCGAGAACATGAACGCCCAGTGCACTCAGTTGATTCGCATAGGCGCTGGAAAATTCACCGCCCAGCATAATCGGTAAGCTGACATTGCGCTGGATATTCTGCAGTTGTGCCTTAAAGCTGTTATCCCATAGATCCACACGCGTGCCAGAAAGTAGCACTGCCGCAACGTCTGTTTTCTCTACAACATATGGAATCTGCTCTAGCGGTAAGTTACTGCCCAGGTATAACACCTGATAGCCGTGCCCGAGTACAGCCAGAGAAAACAGAAGTATCCCCAGCTCATGGCTCTCACCCGGCAGGCAGCTAATGAGTATTTTGTTACCTCTGGAACGGTGTGCATCATGGTGCAGGCGTGCACCCAGCTTATTGCGTAAAAAGGCAGAAAAGAAATGCTCCTCGGCGATACCGGCAGGTCTGTCCTGCCAGTTGTTACCCAGTGACTGTAATACGGGAATGATGACATGCTCATTAATCATGTCGATGGGGTAGATGGAGAGTGCTTCGTTATACGTTCTGTCCAGGTTTTGGTCATTAAAATTCTCAATCGACCTGAGCATGCGCTGCTGAAAGTTGTCCCAGTGGCCTTCGGAGGCGGCTGAAGCCGTAAGGCCCAGTTCAGGATTCTGGCTAATACGGATGGCTTCACTAATGGTGTGGTTGTTTTTGAGGAGCTTTACAATTTGTTTAATTAATTCAATGTCTTGAGTGCTATAAAGGCGGTGTCCCTTGGGTGTTCTGCTCGGCTTGAGCAGCCCATATCGGCGTTCCCAGGCGCGTAATGTGGTGGTGGGTACGCCGGTCAGTTCTGAAATCGTGCGAATTGGATAGTGGCTCATAAATATCTGGCTTATATAAATAATTGCACATATTGTACAAGATAATACTTGTACATGCGAGATTTGATTGTATAATTAATTGTACAACTATTTGTCAGCTAAAGGTGAACTAAAATGCGCGCATCAGAGATCAATAAAAACTCAGTTCAAACATCCCATGTTAGTCATCAAGCTGGCAAGCCCAGAGTCGGTGTGAGTGCCTGCCTGATGGGGCAGGCAGTGAGATTCGATGGTGGGCATAAACGCAGTGCGTTGATCATTGATACCTGCTCAACGTTTTTTAGCCTGCAGACAATGTGTCCAGAAGCTGAACTGGGACTGGGTATACCACGCCCAACTATTCAGCTTAGAAAATATGAAGATGGGGTAAAGCTGGTTTACTCAAAAAATCCTGAAAATGAAATTACTGAAGCTATGCAGGAATACGCAGTGCATCGTACAGGGCAGCTATCGCATCTCGATGGTTTTATTTTCAAGAAAGATTCACCCAGCTGTGGCATGGAACGTGTGCCAGTATTTGATAATAAAACCGGAATGCGTACGCGCAATGGAGTAGGCCTGTTTGCACAGGCCTTCAAATCGAAGTTTCCAGATGTACCAACAGAAGAAGAAGGGCGTCTGGGTGATATAAAGCTACGTGAAAATTTTTACGAACGAGTGTTCGCACATGCTCGCTGGAGAGAGGTCGTTATGGCTGAAAATCCGTTAAAAGCATTTCGAGAATATCACAAGAACTATAAGCTTGTTTTAATGGCAAAAAATGATGTGAGCTATCGTCAGTTAGGTCGGCTGGCAGCCACGGCTAACCGTCATAACATTCAACAGGTCATGCAGGAATATTTTTCATTGTTTATGCAATGCATGAGCAAAATTCCCAGTCGTGGTCAGCATGTAAATGTATTAATGCACATACTGGGATATTTAAAAAATCGTCTGCACTCTCAGGATAAGGCAGAGCTATTACAGTGGTTTGAAAATTACCGACAGCAACAGGTCACGCGCATTACACCGCTGGTGTTATTAAAACATCATTTTCAGAAGCATCCTAACGAATACATGGCAGAGCAGTATTATTTCTCACCATTTCCTGCGGAACTCATGCAGCCTGTATAAGCCTATTTATTGTGTCATTTTCAAATCGCTGGTTCCCTGCAAAAGCGATTAAGCTGTGGAAAAACCTGCATGAGTTTGAGCGTATGGGACTGCTCAGTGAATATTTTATGCACAGTCAATGTTTTTAAAATATTAATACCTGGTCAGAGCGAGGCCTGTAACGACCAGAAGACGATCATCATCGTCACCCAATGTCAGATCCACTTTATGTTGTATGGGGAAATAAAAATGAATACGCACGGCAATCTTTCTTTTGCAGCAAAAAATCTGCAAAACGAGACAGACGTTATTCGCTGGGCTCATTATTTAGGTTATGCAGGTTTGCTACCATTTATTGCAAGTGGTCTCCTGTGTTTTGTGGATGATCCACAATGGCAGGCATTTGCAGTAGAAGCATTAATCAATTATGCCGCGATCATTATTACTTTTACTGGTGCGCTGCACTGGTCAAGAGCGCTTGATGCGAGCAGGCATAATATGCAAGCCTTATTGCTATTATCTGTCACACCATCCATTATCGCCTGGCTGGCCATGTTTTTGTCTGAGCTTTACGCCCTTTCATTGCTGCTGGTTCTGTTTGCGGTGATGCTTAAAATTGATATGGAATTATGGGGTGATAAACACTGGTTTGTGCGTCTGAGAATTCAGCTCACCAGTGGTGCTGTATTGAGTCTGGTTGTCGGTGCTATTAGTATGCTTTAGCAGATTAGAATTTATTTAATCTGCTGGTCGTTAAACAGGCTGTAAAAATGAATAAACAGAAAAATATTTTTATTACGTATCATTTATTACGCATAAGATGAAGCCAAAAAAGTGTTCGGCCTGTATCACATTTTTATCAGACACAGGCCGAACACTCAAATATCACTTAAGCGACAGCATTCTCGCTTTCACGTGGATACTGAGCCAGAGGCAGCTCATAATGTGGGCCATCAATAAACGCCTTTTTACCGGCCTTTTTTCTACGCGTCACATAATCCTGTACCATATCTTCCGGGGAATCATCGCTGGCAGTGAACAGCACATCCCATGAACCACCCCATCGAATGGGTATCTGTAATTCATTTGCGGCAACGCGAACGGCATCGGCTATCTGGTAAATGGGTTCCCATTCCCAGCGTAATTTTCCATTGATATAAGGTACCAGATCGACAGCGTGTCCTGTTATGTGTCGAGAGTTGAGGGTTTTACTTGCACCCGATTTGACCAGCGCTTTCTGTTCCTCCAGTGTGCGAATGCCATCGTGCACAGAAAAATCCTGTGGTGTGATTGCTATTGCGCGTTTTACCACCGCAATCAGATCGGCATGTACACCTTTTAATTCCGCTAGTGATTTTTTACCCAGTATATAGCTCATATTTACAAACTCCTTTTGCTTATTGTTAATTAGTCATGAAGACGTATTTGGATATGTATTCGAACGACCCTATTGTAATGTGTTTAGAGTGGTTTACAAATGCCCGCGCCGCAAATCATTGCGGCGCGGAAAGTTGCAGTGAGCGAACAATCAGGCCAGATCAAATCGATCTGCATTCATGACCTTTGTCCAGGCAGCAACAAAGTCATGTACAAATTTTTCCCGGTTATCATCCTGTGCATAGACTTCTGCATAAGCACGAAGAATCGAGTTAGAGCCGAATACCAGATCAACTCTGCTGGCGGTCCACTTAACACGATCTGTTGCACGATCACGAATTTCATAGAGGCCATCAGCTGACGGTCTCCAGCTGTAATTCATGTCTGTCAGGTTTACAAAGAAATCGTTTGTCAGTGTGCCCACGTGATCAGTGAATACACCGTGCTTGCTGTCTCCGTGGTTTGTGCCCATTACGCGCATTCCACCCACCAGTACGGTCATTTCATTTGCCGTTAAGCCCATGAGTTGTGTGCGATCGAGCATGAGTTCTTCGGCGCTCACTACATAATCACTTTTCAGCCAGTTACGATAACCGTCATGCAATGGTTCCAGCACTTCAAACGCATCGACGTCTGTCATTTCATCGGTAGCATCACCTCGGCCGGGGGAGAAGGGGACGCTTACATTAACGCCCGCTGCCTTTGCGGCCTGTTCAACACCAACGTTACCTGCAAGCACAATCACATCTGCAACACTGGCACCGCTTTCAGCGGCAATACCTTCAAGAACGCTCAGTACTTTAGCCAGACGTTTCGGCTCGTTACCTTCCCAGTCTTTCTGTGGCGTAAGGCGTATGCGCGCGCCGTTGGCGCCCCCGCGTTTATCCGAGCCACGGAAGGTTCGTGCGCTATCCCAGGCCGTCGATACCATTTCGCTAATGCTTAAGCCGCTGGCCGCAATTTTATCTTTCACGGCCTTCACATCATAGTCACTGCGGCCTGCTGGAATCGGGTCCTGCCAGATCAGCTCTTCAGTTGGAGCATCCGGGCCGATATAACGTGTCTTTGGCCCCATGTCACGATGTGTGAGCTTGAACCACGCTCGTGCAAATACCTCGGTGAAATAGTCAGGATCCTTGTAGAAACGCTCGGAGATTTTGCGATATTCAGGGTCCATCTTCATCGCCATATCGGCGTCGGTCATAATCGGATTAAGGCGCGTTGTCATGTCTTCCACATCAACCGGCCTGTCTTCATCCTTCATATTAACCGGTTCCCATTGCCAGGCACCGGCGGGGCTTTTCCTGGATTCCCACTCGTGGTTAAGCAGTAACTCGAAATAGCCGTTGTCCCACTGCGTGGGGTGAGTGGTCCATGCACCTTCAAGGCCGCTGGTGACACTGTCGCGGCCAATGCCGCGCTGGGTTTTGTTGTTCCAGCCCAGGCCCTGTTCTTCAATTTCTGCGCCTTCCGGTTCAGCGCCCAGTAACTCTGCATCGCCATTACCGTGACATTTGCCCACGGTGTGGCCACCGGCGGTTAACGCAACCGTTTCTTCGTCATTCATGGCCATGCGCTCAAAGGTCACGCGAACATCATGTGCGGTTTTCAGCGGGTCGGGCTTGCCGTCGACACCTTCGGGGTTCACGTAAATCAGCCCCATCATCACGGCGGCCAGCGGATTTTCCAGATCACGTTCACCGGAATAACGGCTGCCTTCACTGCCACTGGGTGCCAGCCATTCTTTTTCTGCGCCCCAGTAAGTGTCTTTTTCCGGGTGCCAGATATCTTCACGACCAAAGGCAAAGCCGTAGGTTTTCAGGCCCATAGATTCATAGGCGATGGTACCGGCATAGGCAATCAAATCGGCCCAGCTTAGCTTGTTGCCGTATTTCTTTTTAATCGGCCAGAGCAGACGACGCGCCTTATCCAGATTCGCGTTATCGGGCCATGAATTGATGGGCGCAAAGCGCTGGTTACCGGTACCGGCACCGCCGCGGCCATCTGCAATACGGTAAGTGCCCGCAGCATGCCACGACAGTCGAATCATCAGGCCACCATAATGACCCCAGTCTGCAGGCCACCAGGGCTGGCTATCCGTCATCAGTGCATGTAAATCTTTTTTGAGTGCAGCGACGTCGAGTTTCTTTAGTTCTTCGCGATAGTTGAAGTCCGCGCCCATCGGGTTGGTCTTGCTATCATGTTGATGCAGAATATCGAGGTTAAGCGACTTGGGCCACCATTCCATATTCGACATATTGCTTTCTGTAGCGCCACCGTGCATGACCGGGCATTTACTTTCTGACATCGGGTTATCTCCTGTATTGAGCTAAAACAGATATTTAGAACAGTTGATTTTGTGTACCTATCACAATATCGACTGTTTCAGTTATGTGTTTCAAGCGACGGGTTTCATCATTTGTTTTTAATTATTGAGCTGTGTTTTATCTATTAAGAAAGAAGTGAGCGGGTACATAATCATAGGTGACGATGCGTGATTAATCTGCGCTTACGATTTTTCATTATTGTTCTCCTTGGTATTACCTGTGCAGGCCACATGGCTGTAATAGCGATCAATCGACAGGCCTGTAAATCTGCAGGGTGTGAAAGAATACTAGGCTTATTTTATTGATAGATATAATGATAATTTTCTATATTAGTAATAGGTTTTATCAATGTGCATAAAGAGGCGATGTGCAGCTTCATAATGCCTGGTTGGTCGCATGCTGGGTGAGCAGGCTGGTTTCAGCGGTTATTGATATGCCTGCCCGGCTTTAATACGGGTGCGTAACATCAACCACCTGACAACAGGCACAAAAAAGGGAGAAGCAAATAATCATTATTTGTTTCTCCCTATGACATTACGTCTGCAATCACTTCAGCCGCAGCCTCAGCTTAATCCCGGGTGAATCTCAGGCGTTATTAAACCCCGAGATACCCCCTCTGAGCATGAGTGCTTAGTGATGATTGTGCTGATACTTCTTTTTCTTATCCTTTTTGTGTGATTTTTCAAGATCAACTTCATAGATGGTGGTCGAACCACTCACCTCATTACCCACGACCAGCAATGGTTTGCCGTTCGGGCTCTTACGTGCGCTGATAAAGACCAGACCTTCAGGAGCAAGATCACCTACCAGCGGATTCACGCTGCCATCACCCAGTTGCACATCAACACTGAAATCACGATTGTTCAGATAGCTAAGAAATGTCACTTTATGTGGGTTAGTGATGTCATAAACCATAATTCCGCCAACGCGTTCGAGGCCAATAAAAGCAATTGTCTGCCTGCCGATTTTACCCAGTGCAATGCCTTCAGGTTCCGGGCCCTTATCATCTGAACGGTTATCGAAACTGTCATTCTCATCATTGGTGCTATTGAAATCGGCAGGGATTAACTCGGCGGTGATTTTCTCGAAATCTGCACCCGAATCAAAAACCAGTTCACCTTCGCCTGTCCAGATAGAGAACGAACGCGCACCATAGCTATACAGTACGTCGTAGTCACCATCGTGATCAATATCGCCATTCACAGTGGTTGTTTTCAGTCGGCCCAGAGCCGCATCATCCTGTAAAGCGGCCGCATCGGGGAAGGCGACTGGATCAAGATTCAGATCCTTGATGCGTTCTTCTTCGCTGTAGCCTGCATAATCACGGCTATCGCCTTCGTTTGCAGTAACAATATAGGTTTTGCCTCTGTATGAATAACTGGAGATAGAATCCGGCATATACATACCCTGTACCGGCCAGTTAGTGATGTTGATCGCACCATCCTTGTTGCTGGCATCCAGCTCATTTCCAGAAAGGCTGTGATTCTTGGTGCCCAGCGGCAGCAGATCAGTCACTTCCGCTTTTCGAATATCGATAACCGCCATGGCATTGGCTTCCTGCATCACCACCCATGCCGTACGTGAGTTATTTGAAACGGTAATATACTCTGGCTCAAAATCCTGAGCCGCGCTGGCACCCGGGCCAAAGATACGAATACCCTGTGCGCGCAGCTGATCTTCCATGCCGTTATATTTTTCAAATGAAGCCGTGCGTACCGTGGCATGCATTGCACCGTGGCGAAGATTAATAACGCTGACTGAGCCTACAGGATCAACCGTGTAATCATCATTCGGCTCACCTTCATTGGCGACCAGCACATGACGACCGTTCGGTGTAAACGTCAGCATATCCGGCAGAGCGCCTACACTTACTGCATTGATGAACGTAAGATCCGATGCATTATAGAAAGCAACCTTGCCCGGTGCCTGCTTGTTATCCGCTTCGATGGCGACAGCAACCAGATCTTTATAAATGGCTACACTGTTCGCTACTTTACCGATGCTTGAAGCATCAATCGTACCCATCAGTAAGGGGTTGGCTGGGTCGTTGATATCCAGTACGTCAACTGTTGCAGCGTTAGCGTTAATGACAAATACACGTTGATTACGTGCATCATGTGCAACGATTTCGGCAGCGCTATCATCAAATACACCGGTTTTATAGGTGCCGATAACACTCATAGAAAGCTCACTGCTCTTATGACTGCTATGATGGCTATTGTGTGCAACTGCCGCTGCATTAATTGATAGTGCCATGCTTAAAGCAAGGGTGATTTTAGACATTTTCATAACCGTTCCATTTATATAATTTGAAATGGGAATTGATTCTAGAGAACAGCTGTTAAACATTTATAACAGTTATGTTTCGAAAAAATGAAATAATATTGTATGGGCTCCGTCGATACGCAAATTCAATGAATGTAATGAGCGTTTTTATGCGTCTGTTATATGTTTTATTAGCACGTATATTCATGCATACACGCCTGCTCGTGCTTCGTTACAAACTCATCTAGTGGGGAGCCAAAATGACCCAGGTGTTTTAAACCCGTTCGTTCATAGAAGCTACTGGCACGAGATTATTAGTCTCTACGATTATTGAAATCACGCTCAATAATCATAGGATTGTTTCTACCATGTTAAATAATTCTGTGTGTAAACAGAGGTGTTAGCAGTATAGCGATCAATACCAATAATGAATTTCACTATTTGCACAGGTAGTCTCTCGTAGGTCGTTATACCCTTGTCGTGTGCCTGCATTGAGCTCCTTCCTGTTTCTTTCGTCTATTAGTATGGTGTATTAATCATGACTAAACGTTTTGCATGTGTAATCCAGGAAGCGTTTTACTCGTGCCTGGCAATCCGCGGATAGAGAAATTAATTTCACCCTGCGGTCCTGCTTGCAGTCGCATACCTCTAGCATTCCTTCATCAATAGCGCGCTGAACATATTTAACTGCAGTGCGCTGACTGATATTTGGCATAAAGCTGTATAATTCAGTTTTGGGTAATTTCACTTTGCGCTGCAGCCACATTTGTGTGAACAGGTCGCAATAATTCAAATCATTTAGCTGGGTTTGAGAAAATATTTCTGCCCAGAATGTATCGATAGCCAGAATTGCCTGTGCCGCCATAGCGCGATCCACATCATTTAAGCGCTTTCTCATTTCGTTTTATAACTCCCTGGTAAGCTCAATTTTAGTTTAATTAGCTGCACTGCTTAAGTGCGACTAACTGCTCTGCGCACATGAATAGAGCGTGATTGTATCAATAAGTATATATTCTTTATCAGGTTAATTGGTGCAGAATTGCATGTATTATAGCATCTTGTGTGTTTTTCTTGTTGGTGGCATGCAACTTGCTGAATACTAATCGGATTGAAGAACAATAGAGATTAGTCAGTCATCTAAACTAATTAATCAAAAGGTTAATGAATGAATTTTACACTATTCAAAACATTATGGGGACATGAAGGTACAGCAGAGTCGGGCGCTAAACTGGCAGCCGAAGCCGGTTTTGCGGGACTTGAATCACCGGTATCCGATATAGACTCTGAAAAAAATGCGCTGGCTGATGCACTTAAATCATATGAGCTTGAACTGATCTGTGAAATTTGTACCACAGGTAGCTATGTGCCTGAACGTCAGGCGACACCAGAAGAGCATCTGGGTGATTTGCGCAAAAAGATTGAGAGAGCGCTCGATTTAAAACCTCGCTTTTATAACGTCATGGGGGGCTGTGATGCATGGCCTGTTACGCAACAGGTTGATTTTTTTGGTCAGGCTAAAGCTATTGCCGATGAATATGGCGTTTTATGCAGTTTTGAGACACATCGTGGCCGTTCCTTTTTTAATCCGTGGGTCACTCGAGAGATATTAGCTGAGCTCCCGGAATTATCGGTTACCTGTGATTTTAGTCACTGGGTGGTTGTGTGTGAACGACTGATGGATTCTGAATGGGATACCATACTTGAGGTCGCAAAACAGGCTCACCATATCCATGGCCGAGTGGGTTATGACCAGGGCCCCCAGGTTCCCCACCCAGCAGCTCCTGAATACCAAGCAGCTCTCGCATCCCATGAGCGTTGCTGGGAAGCCATCTGGGAATCCCAGCAACAACGCGGCTATTGCTCCACAACGATGACACCGGAATTTGGTCCTGAAGGCTATTTACATTGCCTGCCTTTCACCAACGCGCCAGTCGCAGATTTATGGGAAGTCAATCGCTGGATTGGCAGTCGACAAAATGAACATTTTCAACAGTGGTCTAGTGAAGATAAATCGTCATCACTCTATGCCATATAAAAAATAAATAGAGAGGGCAGCATGCAAACCTTACGCTCTTTATTGCGTTATCCAGATGGGCTCTGGCCAAATGCTCTGGCCATCATTTATATTCTGCTTACCTATGTCGGTGGCTGGGTTGCATTATTTCAGGAATCATTCTGGTTTTTTGTGTTAGGTATTATTAGCGTTGCGCATGGTATGACCATTGCCGGATTTTTAATGCATGATTGTGGCCATAATGCGATCTTTAGATCAAAAGAAAAAAATACCAGCCTGGGTAAAATTCTGAATTTTATCTGTGGTAGCAACTACGGCACCTTTGAAGACATGCGCTATAAACATATGCGGCATCATGTTGATAACTGTGAGCCCTTAATATTTGATTACCGCACATGGTTAAAAAAACACCCCTTAATACATCGTACGGTTAATATTTTAGAATGGCTTTACATTCCAGCGGTGGAGTTAATCATGCATGGCATGCAGCTCATTGCACCATTTGTTTATGACAGTATGCGTGAACAGCGATCAAGAGTGGTCAAAGTGATTGCTGTACGCTTATTACTCCTCGCAGTTATTGCATGGTATTCGCCCGTAGCCCTGGCGGGTTATGGGCTGGCATATTTATTATTTATGACGATATTACGCTTCATGGATAACTTTCAGCACAACTACGAGATTTACTACCAGCTATCCGATGCAGATTTCAAGCCGCCTAAAAAAGGTGATTTTGAATACGAGATGGCAAATACCTACAGCAATTTGTTATCGCATCGTTGGCCATGGTTGAACCTGTTGGTACTGAATTTCTGTTACCACAATGCGCATCATGTCAATCCGACCCTGGCCTGGTATAAGTTGCCAGAATTACATAAAAAAATGTACCCCGAATCATGTCCACAAACGTTTAGCTTCTGGGCGCAGCTTAAGTGTTTTCACAAATATAGAGTGGCGAGAGTTTTATCTGAAGAATATGGTGATCATGATGTGGTTGCTGATATCAATGAAAATAAAGCTGTTGGTGCAAATGCACTTTCATTTCTCACGGCATTTTAACAGGGGATAAAGATTGAATTCTTCCGATGCTTTAATTGCAGGTGATAATGCCAGTGACGTTGATGTGCCACCGCAATCGGCAGATAAGGTGGCTGGCATTAAAAAGCCAGATCACAGTGCACCGCCACAACCATTTTTAATACAAAAAAGATGGTTTGAATTTAAGCAGCCGGTTTCACAGAGAACAAAAATAGTCCTCGGTGCAATGGCCTGGGTTTTGTTTATTATGCTTTGGCATTTTTTGGCTAACCTGGGAGGAGAGGCAAATCCTTTATTTCCATCGCCAGCCAAGGTGTCTTATGCATTATATGATCTCTTTGTAGAAAGAGGCTTTGGGAGTGATGTGCTGGCAAGCCTGGCGCGAATTGCGCTTAGTTTTCTGCTGGCGGCGGTGATCGCGATACCCATTGGTGTATTAATGGGTGCATTTCCATCTGTTGAGGCCATGTTTAACCCACTGGTTTCGGCATTTCGTTACTTACCTGCGCCTGCATTTATTCCTTTGTTATTGATGTGGCTGGGCACGGGTGATACGCAAAAAATCGCTTTTCTAATATTAGGTGTTATCTGGTTCCTCATTACACTGGTATGTGATGTCGTTAAACAAACACCTGTCGATTTTATAGAGTCTTCAAAAACATTAGGTGGTCACCGACGCCATGTATTATGGACTGTTGTCGTTCCCGCTTCGCTTCCAGGAATTATCGATACCTGTAGGCAAATGCTCGCCGTGAGCTGGACCTATCTGGTGATAGCTGAAATTGTTGCAGCAACCGATGGTATAGGTGCCATGATGATGCGTGCACGCCGGTTCGTTCATGTGGAAGACATTATGGCGGGCATCATTGTTATTGGTGTACTGGGCTTAATCTGCGATCTTTTATTCAGGCTGTTGTATCGATGGATGTTTCCTTATTTAAGGACAGGTTGATATAGCTAACTCATTAATTTTTACCTTACTTTAATGTTTCAATCAGGAGTCATTTCATGAAAACTAACCTTAAGCATTTCCTGGCGCGAAGTCTTTTTCTGCTGGCCAGTCTGTTTGCTTTAGCTGCGTGTAATGGATCATCAGATCCAGCTGAAACGGCAGCATCAGACAAAGGCAGTGCACCTGTAGAGAAAGAAAAAGTCTCGGTATCGCTATTCTCCTGGCCAGGGTATGGCTTCTGGTTTATCGCCCAGGAGAAAAATCTTGTACCAGGGCTAGAACTGGATATTAAAATTATTGAAGACCCCTATGAAAGTTTCGGCTTAATGAAAGCCGGTCAGCTTGATGTGACTTCAAGTACTGTTGAGTATGGCCCCATCGCCGTAGATAAAAATGTGCCGGTTAAACTGGTGACCTACACCAATCCTTCCTATGGTACAGATAAAATTATTTTACGCCCGGATATTGCAACGCCAAAAGATCTGGTAGGTAAAAAGATTGCGGTGCTAGAAGGTGGATTAACGCAGATATTTATGGGTATCTGGCTGGAACAAAATGGTGTGGGTATAGATCAGGTAGAGTTTGTTAACGTGATTATGGACGAGGCGGTTGGTGCCATGCTTGGCAGTGATGTAGCTGCTGCAGAATTCTGGGAACCGTTTGGAAGCAAACTGTTAGATGGTATGCCCGGCGCTAAAGTAATGGCCGAGTCTTCTGATAAAAAATGGATTGAAACGGCACTGTTAGGTGACGGTATGTATATGGCATCTTCATTTTTGAAAGAACGTCCAGAAGCCTCAGCATTAGCAATGGAAGCCTACTGGGCAGCTGTTGACTGGTGGAAGCAGAATCCGGAAGAAGGTAATGCAATTATTGCCAGGGCGATTCAGTTCGATGTGTCCGATGTGGAAAAAGTAATTGGTAAAGATGGCAGTATCCACAAAGGGGGTATCTGGGTATTTTCACAGGAAGAGGCGGGTAGATTCATGGGCCTGATTCCTGGTGATCTTCCTTTAGGCTTAACTAATGGTCAAATTAAGGCGCACTGGAAAACAACGAATGACTGGTGGATTAAGTTTGGACAGGCCAGTAAAAGTCACTCATGGGAAAAGGGTATAGTGACTGCACCGCTTAAAACGAGTCTTGAAAAAGCAGGCTACGAGGTCGTTGCGGAATGAGTGAATCCACAATCAGTGCCGGATTAATTGTCGATCGCGTAAGTAAACAATTTAAGAATCGTCGTGGCGACAATTTGCTGGCAGTGGATGATGTCAGTTTTAAGGTAACCCCCCGGGAGGTGTGTGTTCTCCTGGGGCCTTCTGGCTGTGGTAAATCCACCGTGCTCCGTATGATTGCAGGTCTTGAAACCCCCACCCTTGGGCGAATCTCGCTCGATGGTGAGGCGGTAACCGGGCCCGGGCGTGAACGAGGCATGGTCTTTCAGGGCTACACCTCATTCCCCTGGCTCACAGTCGAGCAAAATGTAGCCTACGGATTAAAAATGGTGGGTGATCATACGGCATTGTGGGAAGGTACGGTTGAGCATTATTTAGAAAGTGTTGGGCTAACCAGATTTGCTAAATCATGGCCGCATCAGTTATCGGGTGGCATGCGTCAAAGGGTAGCTATTGCGCGTGCACTGGCCTCAAGTCCAAAATTACTTTTAATGGATGAGCCTTTTGGTGCACTGGATAGTGAAACACGCTGGAAGATGCAAGAGCTATTACTCAATGTTATTCGCCAGGAAGCAATGACTGTGGTCATGGTGACGCACGATGTTGAAGAGGCATTATTACTGGCAGATAAAATAATCTTTTTATCGAGTCATCCTGGTCGGGTTGCCGATATTATTTACCCGCCGTTCAAATCGGATACAGCGGTTAATTCTCGCGCCACACTACGAGCCCATAAAGATTACGTAGCGCTGGAATCACATATCCTTAATTTAATGCGAGAGCAAGGAGATAAGGTCGAACACCCGACAGCCATGGAGAGCTATGCGTAACAAGTGTAAATACGTTTTACATGGGTTGTATGAGTGATAAATAAAACTCAGGTAATCATTCTCTACACGCATACAGCATACTCACGTGAATGAATAAAATGGCCGTATTACATAGTTATTCAAACAGTTCTTAAAGAATACAGAAGACAGTTTAAGTCTGTGGGCATGTATTCGTTTTTCTCTCAGTATACCTCGGAAAAACTGATAAGCCATGTGTTGTGCATATTCTCGATAATCCGGCAGTTCGTCTGTAATGTCCGGTCTTTAGGAATGGTTTTGCTCACTGAAAAGATGGTTGCCAGCATTGCTGGTCTCAGGCTCCATACCGGGCCCAGCGCACGTATATTAGCATGAGCAACTGTCGTTTTACGGGTTCAGTGACCACATTCAATTGCGTGAAAAGAAATGAATCAAAATAATTTTAGCTAGGCGGGCAATTCTCAGTTGATAGAGGAAATCATATCAACACTTTACCACGTCCGTTGCAGCAATTTGTTATGTGTTTTTTCCACTATATAGTCCAGAAACAGCCTTATATTTGGGTTTTTATATATACCTTGCTTGTATACAGCATAAACACTCCCACTAGACTGCTCATTTAAAGATGGCTCCCAATCTCGTAAACAAACGACAAGCTGCCCGCTGTTTACATAATCAGACACGATCCAGTTTGAAAGCTGAACAACACCAAGTCCACATAGTGCAGCCTCTAATAATGGCGTGCCACCTTTTGATTTAAGATTACCACTAACAAGCGACTGTGATGTCAATCCCACTAAAAACTAATTAATAAGCCCATTCGCACTTGTCTCTTACCATGGCATTTAACATGGTAATAAATTTTCTCATACACGCTGTCAATGCTACTTTTT